>WNFH01004228.1_pt1 | contig 10326 bp, 6 predicted proteins | sample 5400411 | NCBI WGS metagenome assembly WNFH01 (sample SAMN13153347, study PRJNA577476) | soil metagenome | isolation source: 200 cm saprolite under Douglas fir tree site 2 hole 3 | place: USA:California | collected 2015-04-18
AATACGAGGAGCGGGTGGAAGGCTCGGCCTCGCGGACTGCGGTCGGCCGGGTTCATCCAGTAGCTCTAGGGACTTGGTTACTTGCACCGGGCCGACCGTCGTCGTTGGCAGAGGACGCTCTCCGGAAAAGACTTGTAGCGCAGCCTTCCGGAGTGCATGCTGCTCAGACTCGATGTCCCAGAAGCCCTTCGGGTAATAAACGTTCTTCTGAATTGAAACCTTATCGATGTCGTATTTTAAGCTTTGCGCCATCTCGTACAGGAGATCGACGAGCAGTTCATTTTTTTTCTCTACCCATCGATTCAATGCCTCGCCTTGCAGCGTTGGCAAATTAAGATGGGTGACGTAGAGCCTCCACGCGTCCAGGACCTTCTTGTTCGGCCCGCCTTTGGCCCAGAACTCCACCTCAATTCCATTCAGGGCCTCCACGTGGGCAGGTGCCCCATCTGGGTTGCCCTTGTCGTCATCAGCTTTCTGAAGATATCTACTTTCCGCGTTAAGCGTTCCCGACGCTCCTCAAGCCGCCTCTGAACCTCGAGAGCGATGAGCGGGCTAAGGAGAACCGCTAGGATTGTCAGCCATCCCTCCAGTTTGATACCAAGAAACATGGCGATAGACTATCATGCCTTCGCTGTTTCTTCGTCTATCTTGTGTGTACAATTGAATACCGGCGCGTTCAAACCGATTCATCTCCCAGGAGTGACTCAGATGGTCGAGGGACTTTGGACTGTTCAGTTTCAAGGGCCGCAGGGTGACGGCGGCGGCGTGGTCGTTTTCACCAACGGCAAGGTCTTGGGAGGCGACAGCGGCTTCACTTACGTAGGCACGTATGAGGGGGATCCGGTGCTTAAGGCGCGCGTCGCTGTCCGCAATTTCCTCCCCGGCGTTCCGAATGTCCTGGGCGTCCCGGGCGACTTCGAGCTGCACATTTCGTGCAATGTGCAGGGAGACGCGATGACTGGGACGGCCATGCTCGCCGGCCAGCCGCAGCGTAGCCTAGCGATTCGATTGACTAAGAAAGCAAGCTTTCACTCCTTCCGCCCTTCGGCGCGTGGGCGGAGTGGGGCCTGGCCCAGCCCAGCGGAGCTTATTTTACTCTCGAGGGTGGCCCGTCCAAGCTCTGCTTGGGCGGGGTTTTCTTGGGTGGACGAGCGCGCACCGGACGGAAAAACTCCCACCTCCTCGGCCGCCGCGCCGTCCAGCTTCAGTCCCCGCGCCGTGGAGGGAAGTGTAGTCCCACATTGGCTAGGAGTTCTGTTCGGGACGAACACCCCCGCCCAAGCAAAGCTTGGACTGATTGGATAAGAGCGAAGGCTCGATCCGAAACCCGGTAGTCTTGGTGGGAACTCCGGCCCTCGATTCGCTTGGGCATTTGGTTCCGATTCCGCCAGCTTTCACACCTCCACTTGTTCGTCGATATTCTAGCTCCTGTGGGGAAAACAAGACCCGAATTGTGGCAATGTTGAGTTCCTTGCCTCCCACCCTTGGCTTCGCCAAGAGTGGGGCACCCCCAGTTGTGTTAGCTTGTCTCTCCAGAGCGATTCTTCCCGCGAAAGATGGGACACTCGGCCGCCACTCGAGATAAAGGGGTTGGGGTAGTGGTGCATTTACCTTCTTGTTGCGGTGACTATACGCGCGAGATCCCTCGCTCCGCCTGAAGAACGGCTATGCTCGGGACGACGCCGACACGAATGAAGAAGCTCAGAATCTAAGTGCACCACTACCGGCGTTTGCTCTGGCTTGCCTCCGTCCAGTAGCATGGGCAGCCATGAAAAACCGCCTCGCGTCTTTCTGCCTGGTTCTTTTTCTCTCCGCCATAACGGTCAGCGTGGCCGCTGCCCAAGCTGCCAAACCTACCACACCGACCACGGCCAACGTCTATCCGCTCGTCTATCCGCTTCAGGAAGGATTCGTGGATGCCAACGGTGTGATGATCTACTACAAGATCCTCGGCCGGGGCGAGCCGCTGATGATTGTGCACGGCGGGCCGGGCGCGTCGCACGATTATTTCCTGCCGTATCTGCTGCCCCTGGCGCGGCACCATAAGCTGATCTTCATCGATGAGCGCGGCTCGGGGCGCTCGCAGAAGCTGGATGATGCCTCGGGCTACACCATCGAGAACATGGTGGAGGATGTAGAGGCGGTGCGGCAGGCGCTTGGCCTGGGCAAGATCAGCCTGCTCGGACATTCTTATGGAGGAGCGCTGGCGCAGGCTTACGCGCTCAAGTATCAGCGCAACCTGTCGCATCTGATTCTGGGCAGCACGTGGTCGAGCACGAAGGGATTGAATGAGGTTTTCGTGCGCATGAAGCTGAACATGTCATCCGAGCTGCGCGAGCGCATTGACCGGCTCGAAGGGGCAGGACTGTTTGGTCACGGCAAGGACTACAGGAAGAACCGCTACACGGACGACTACATGATTGCGGCCTGGGGCGAGGGATATTTCCCATACCTCTACCAGAATCGGCCCGATGCGAACTATGATCCGGTCGACGCAGGCAAAATGTCGTGGGACCTGTACCGCGAGATGTGGGGCTCACATGGGGAGTTCGTCATTGACGGCAACCTGAAATCGGTGGAGTACACGGAACGGCTCAGCTCGATCAAGGTGCCGACGTTAATTCTTGTGGGCGATCACGACGAGTCTGATCCGTCGCTGGCGCGAGCCATGCAGGAGAAGATTGCGGGGTCCAAGCTGGTGATCTTCCCCAAGGCGGGCCACATGACGTTCGTGGATGACACCGGAATGTTCATCAGGGCAGTGGAAGAGTTTCTTCAGGGCAAGTGAAGGAATACGCTATTGAGATGGAGCACCGATCGCAGGGCTGAAGAGTCTGTGTGCGAACCGCAGTGGCGCCCCTGCGGGGCGTGATCTTGTTCCACATTTACCCGGCACTCACGTGCCGGGCTAAAATATTCCGCTCCTCCGGAGCTGGTTTTGGAACGCTTCGTTCTGCCGGCTAACCTTCGCTCCCAGTCTATAATGCGAAGACCTTGCGCAGGTTGCATTGCTCAAATTGCGGAGTCATTTGCGTTTAAGTAAGCCATGAACATGCAAGTTCCAAACCGGCGATTTGCCTATCCGGTCGGCTTGCTGCTTTTCCTGGGCACGATTACTGCTGTCCCGGTGTCGGCAGCGCAGCAAGGCGCTGCTACGGGAGAACCGCTTTCCATTCAGACTGCATCGCTTCCTAAGGCAATTCTCCGGCAGGAGTATCGCTTCCAATTGCAGGCTCAAGGTGGGATCAGCCCGCTGAAATGGAAGGTGAGCGGTGGCGCGTTGCCGCGGGGGATGACCCTCAGCGAAGACGGCGTTCTGAACGGTGTTCCGAGCGAGCGCGGCGAGTTCCGCTTCGTTGTGACCGTCAGCGATAGCGGTAAGCCGGCCCAAGAGCGGAACCGCGAACTCATCCTGCGGGTTGTGGCACCGCTGCTGGTCGAGTGGAGCCGCTATCCCAGGATCACGGGAAAAAGAGTGGAGTGCGCGGTCAAGGCATTCAATCAGACGGAGCAGGACTTCGACTTAACAGTGATCGTGCTGGCGGTGAATGAGATCGGACGAGCCATCGCCGTCGGGTATCAGCATTTCACGCTGAACAAGAGCACGGCCGACCTTGAGCTCGCTTTCGGAGAAAACTTGCCGCGTGGAACGTACGAGGTACATGTGGACGTGGTGGGTGAGGTGGCGGCGACAAACACGATCTACCGCGCCCGGCTGGTGACGGGCGAGAAACTACAAGTGCAGCAAGGACCGTAAAACTTTGGGTCGGCCGCCGACGCACTTGAATCTGAGAGGTATTCTAGAAGCAGTTCCCGGTTTCTCTGCTTTCAGTTCTCAACGCTCCACCGTAAGTGGCCACCTACAGACGCGTCACCCTCCCGAACTGAACGGTGCACTCAAATTATAGGGGAGGGGTATTAACGAGCTGAACCGCCCGGCGACGAAAGGGTGACGCGCAACAAACATTAAGAGTTCCGAGGTGATGTCAAACTCATTCGTCTCGGCCAGTAGCTCGCGTTAGACCCTTGCCGACCTGCCCTCGTCGCTTCCTTGCGGGTTGCAACGCGCGATCGTTGCTCGGGCTCCGGGCTCACCGCCAACCGGATAAACCAGCTTAACGCCTCGGAACTCTATCCTGCCTTCAACAAATCTTCTTGTTCGCCTCGACCAGCGCTTTGCTATAGACCCTTGCCAGCCTTCCCTGCTCGGCCTTGCGGTCTGCAGAGTGACTTCGCTCGAGCCCCGGACGCTGCACCAACCGGGAAAACTTCAGAAGCTGTCAAAGAACGATTGTCTTTTTACTCCTCCCATTTTGGGAGTCAACAAAAAACAGTCAGCTCTATCCGCTCTGAAATCAGGCGAGTGCAGCCTGTTCACAGCCATGTGAACCGAGTCTGGTGCAGTCCTCGAACGACTGGCTCCGTGCGATCGGCATTGGGGCGTTTTTTCGCGGATTTCCCCGCTTAACTTCCCGCAAAAGCGCTGCCGAGGGACCATTCCTGGCATGTGAAAATCCCTGAAAATACGCTCTGGATAGGACGTTCGAGCGTTTTTCGGATGCGGCGTGCGAGCTCGTGAGCAGTTGCACCGCCGGGATAAAGTTTTTTTAGCGGCACTGGGCCGGAATCTCCTCCGCGAACTCTGCAAGTCCGTCGCCAGCAATCAGGTAAAATGCCCGTTTCCGAGAGCACCCGCTTCCCAGAACATCAAGGAGGGCCGCAGTGGGTCGAACAGCTAGTTTTCTTGTTCTTGTTCTCGCCCTGGGTGCATGCGTTAACTCAGCCGCGCAGCAACCGTCGAGCGCTGAGCAGCGCACCGCCGCCTACCTGACATCGGTCCGGCAGCATCCTTCGCTTCTGTTGGCGTTTTTGCGCGAGATGCCCAAGGGCGGCGACCTGCACAATCATCTTTCGGGAGCGATCTACGCAGAGAGTTTTATCGACTTCGCCGCAGATAACGGAATGTGCGTGGATCGGACGACTGCATTCCTGCTGGCCCCGCCTTGCGACAACTCCTGCGACAAGTACACCAGCAAGCCGGCCGTGCGCTGCGCTTATCAGGATCACGTCCTCTACAACTCGATAGTCGATGCCTGGTCCATGCGCAACTGGAACCGCGAGGAGGAGTCCGGGCACGATCACTTCTTCACCACGTTCGATAAGTTTCACTTAGCGATGTTGAACCACGTGGGCAATGCTATCGCCGAGGCAGCGGCGCGGGCGGCTGCCGACCGTCTGCAATACCTCGAGCTCATGCACACGGCGGATGGCATGCAGTCGGCGCAACTCGGCGCGAAAGTAGGGTGGGATGACGATTTGGCCAAGCTGCGGGATAAATTGCTGGCCAACGGGCTCAAGGAAGTCGTCGCCGCGACCCGCAAAGGGCTCGACGACGACGAAGCTAAACTGCGCGCTATCCTCAAGTGCGGTACGGCAGAAGCCGATCCCGGTTGCAAGGTCGCCGTCCGCTATCTCTACCAGGTCCTGCGGGGGCTGCCGCGCGAGCAGGTGTTTGCTCAGATCCTCACCGGGTTCGAGCTGGCGCAGTCTGATTCGCGTTTTGTCGGACTCAACCTCGTCATGCCGGAAGACTGGTACGTCCCCATGCACGATTTCGATTTGCACATGAAGATGCTCGATTATCTTCACGGCGTCTATCCCAAGGTGCACATCAGCCTGCATGCGGGAGAACTTGCTATGGGCATGGTGCCACCGGAGGGCTTGCGCTTTCACATTCGCGAATCTATCGAGCGTGGGCACGCCGAGCGCATCGGCCACGGCGTGGATGTGATGAACGAGCGCGATCCCCTGGGCCTGCTGCGCGAGATGGCCCAGCGCAATGTGCTGGTGGAAATCTGCCTGACTTCGAATGAGATGATTCTCGGCGTCCGGGGGCAGGAACATCCCTTGCCGGTTTACCGGACTTATGGTGTGCCGGTGGCGCTGGCCACGGATGATCAGGGAGTAGCGCGGTCCGACATGACACATGAGTATCTGCGGGCCGCCGAAACCTATGGCCTGTCTTATGCCGAACTCAAGAGAATGGCGCGGCAGAGCCTGGAACACAGTTTCCTGCCCGGCGCCAGCCTGTGGGAGGAGACGCAGCAGTTCGGTCCCGTGCCTGCCTGTGCAGGCGATCGTCCCGATAACGGGAAAGTATCGGCCGGCTGCCGGAAATTTCTCGACGGGAATGAGCGCGCCCGGATGCAGTGGGAGTTGGAAGAGGAATTCACACAGTTTGAGAAGAGGTTTTGAAGCGAATAGTGCTGGACCGGCAGCCCTCACCTTTTGGCTTTTACTGAGAGCTGATCGCTGACGGCTGAAAGCTACGATGACTGACGACTTCACCCGCGCCGAATCCGCCGCGCAGTTCCTGCTCTCACAGACGCCGCTTCGCCCCAAGATAGGCCTCGTTCTGGGCTCGGGGCTCGGCGCCTTCGCCGACGAACTCTCCCAAGCGACGCGCATTCCTTTTGCGCAGATTCCAGCCTTCCCGCGCTCCACGGCCGTCGGGCACGCCGGGCAGATGGTGATTGGCAAAATCGATGGCATTGCTGTCGCCGCCATGCAGGGACGCGTGCATCTTTACGAAGGCTATTCCGCCAAGGAAGTTGCGTTCCCCATGCGGGTCTTTGGCCGGATGGGCATTCGCGCCGTGGTCCTCACCAATGCGGCTGGGGGGATCAATCTCGAATATAAACAGGGTGCGCTAGTCATCCTCACCGATCACCTCAACTTGCAGGGCCAGAACCCTCTTGTCGGACCAAACGACGACCGCTTCGGCCCGCGCTTTCCAGACATGACCCAGGCGTACTGGAAGCCGTATCGCGCGAGCGCTCTCGAGGCAGCCCGCAAGCTGGGCAAGACGGTCTACCAAGGCGTGTACGCCGGACTTCTGGGCCCGAGCTACGAGACTCCGGCCGAAATCCGCTACCTGCGCACGATTGGCGCCGATTTGGTGGGGATGTCTACGATCTCCGAAGTCATTGCGGCACGGCACATGGGGATAAAAGTCCTGGCGATTTCCTGCGTGACCAACATGGCGGCGGGAATTCTCGACCAGATTATCAGCCACGAAGAGGTGCTCGAGACCGGCGAGCGGGTGAAGGGAGACTTTGTGGCGCTGCTGCGGGCGGTGCTGCCCGAAATTGCCGCAGACGTTGAACGGAGGTAGGACCGTGGGGCGTGGGCACCTTTGCCCCACGAATGGCCGAGTCGATGAACGCTGGGTACGCTCGTCCGTCTTGCGAAGCGATACTAAATCCTAGAGACACGGGCGAGGGCGCCCGCGCCACACAAGCCCATCAGAACGTGAACTTCGCCGCCAACTGAATCACTCGCGGCCCGCCGCCGCCCAGGCCGGGGTTCGTTTGTGCCTGGTCGGGAGTCTGCGTGATGAGGCCTTGCCCCGAGGTGCCGGGGCTCACGAAGAAGTTCGGCAAAGCGAAGTTGGGATGGTTGAAGATGTTGAAGAACTCCGCCCGGAGCTGAAGATTCAGCCGTTCGAAGAGCTGAGTATTCTTGGTGAGGGCGAAGTCGAGGTTCCAAAAGTGCGGTCCGTAAATCGCGTTGCGACCAAGATTGCCGAAAGTTCCCGGCGGCGGATCGACGAAAGCGTTGCCATTCAGATAACCGATAGCATCAGGGGCCGATTCCCAATTGGAGTTAATCGGATTCACGCCGGGCACGACGTTGGGCCGCTGGTGAAAATTGGAAGGACTGGGGAACTGGTCGAAGCTCAAACCGCTGGTGTCGTCCGCGTTGACAATCGGCACCGGACGCCCGCTCATTGCAGTAATGATTGTATTGACCTGCCAGCCTTCGGACAGCCGCTTGGGTCCTCCAAACCTGGGAAATTCGTAGGTGAAGGCTGCCGTGAAGCGATGCTTGTTATCAAAGTTCGACGGCCCGTGCTCGGCTTTCAGATTATTGGAATCTTGAGGCAAGGCGACGGTCGCGAAGTTGAAATCAATGCCATCGGAGGCGTCGTCCAGTGACTTGGAAAACGTGTAGCCCGCGAATCCTGAGAGGCCATGCCAGTTGCGCGTGCGCAGGGTGGCTTGCAGTGCATGGTAAGTCGATGCGCTGATAGTGGCGAACTCGTCCACGAAACCGTACTGCGGAAAATTGTTGCGATTCCCGTTGACGTCCGGCTGGTTGGCATCGCGCAAGCGTACCAGCTTGGTTCCCTTGCTGCCCACATAACCTAACTGCAAGGCTAGGTTGCCCGTCAGTTCTTGCTCGATGTTCAGGTTCCAGCTTTGCGAGTAGGGCGTGACGAGATTACGGGGAGTGATGAAAATGTCAGCTCCCGGCGGAGGGAAGGGCGGGGACGGCATCGTGAAGATGGGCGCCCCAGGATTTGTGCCAGCGAAGGCGGTGGAATCGTAATTGAAACTCAGAGATACCACAGGCGCGGGACCTATAGGATTGGTGGCTATTCCGGCGGAGTTGGTGAAATTCGCGATCAGCAGGTCCTGCGGAATGTAGTCGTAGTAAATCCCATAGCCGCCGCGAACCACGGTTTTCGGCAGGGCGTTCCAGGAGAAACCAATGTGCGGGCCGAAGTTGTTCAGATCGCGCGCGTAGGCCCCGTTCAGGCCATCCGTGCCCACCAGGGCCAGGTTGCCATCACGGCCCAAGTTCGAAAGTAAGTTGTGAGTTTCACCGATCGGACCAAAATACTCCCAGCGCAGGCCCAGGTTCAGGGTGAAATTCGAACGCACGCGAAAGTCATCCTGCGCAAAAAAGCTCAGGCCGTTGTTGAAGGTGTTACGGTGCGTGTTGCCGGCGTCGATCAGGGGAAACGTGTTTCCCAGATAAGAGTTCGCCAGGGTGACGGCCCCAGAGTCACCACACTCTTCGGGATCACTGGGCAGGCCCGGGCACAGGGTCAAGGAGGTTGGGTCCGCGCTGAAGGAGAGGATTCCGCGCTCCAGATTGTCGTTGAAGCTGTCGATGGCGGCGCGCCGGTATTCGCCGCCAAACTTGATGGTATGGCGTCCACTGACCCAGGTGAAGTTGTCAAGAATCTGGAAACTCTGGCTGGTGCGTCCGCGGGGGATGCTGAAACCGCTGGCTCCCAGATTTTCGAACACTCCGCCGAAATCCATTTCCGGCAGTCCCAGCTTGCCAGTATTCAAGTTGAAGTTCGGGCCCAGGGTCGCAGGATCGAAACTGGCGTTCAGAGAATCGAAAGACGTGCGGTAGCGGCTGTAGCCGAAACGCACTTCGTTAACCTTGTTCGAACTGAGTGTGGAGAGAAAGCTCGCGGAAACCAGTTGCACGCGCGTGGGTGAGGTCTGGGCGAATTGGGGAAGGCGTGACCCCGCTCCGAAGCCCAGCCCGCCAAGCGGGAAAACCTGCTGGCTGCGAGCGAACGCGTAACGCCCGGAGAGCGATTCCGTCGCACTGATCTGGTGGTCCACCTTCGCGATGAAGCTGTCCACGTCATTCTTGTCTTGCACGCTTCCGCCAAGCGTCCCGGAAATTCCGTTGAACCCCGTGGGGGTCGGGAAAAAGGTCGTGAGCATGTTGGTCAGGGCCGGACTCGGGTTGACGCCATTGCCCAGCACGAGAGTCTGCGCGGCCGTGATCTGGTTCGGGAGGGGGGAGTTCGAAGGAGGGAGCGCCGGATTGTTGCCGGGCACCTGTAGGCTGAAGTCGGAAGTCACGCGTTCTCGTTGTCCTTCATACGCTCCAAAGAAGAACGTTTTGTCTTTGACGATCGGGCCACCCAGCGATCCCCCGAACTGGTTGTTGCGAAAAGGGCTCTTAAGCGCGGGCTCACGATTGAAGAAGTTGCGCGCATCAAGAGCGTCGTTGCGGAGAAATTCGAACGCCGAACCGTGGAGATGGTTGCCACCGGACTTCGTAATAATGTTGACTTCCGACCCGCTGTTGCGGCCGTATTCGGCGGGAAACTGTGATTGGAGATTAAACTCCTGGATGGCATCAATGGGCAGAACGGACGCCGGAGCGCCGCCGATCCCGACCTGATTGAACGCGGAGTTGTTGAAGAACGGGTCGTTATTGTCGGTGCCGTCCAGTGTGTAGTTGTTAGAGCGATCGCGATTGCCGTTGATCGAGAACTGCCCGAATCCGCTCTGGATCGCCGCCACGCCGGAAGGGTCCACGGTTGCGCCCGGTACAAGGGCCACCAATTTGCCGAAATCGCGGCCGTTTAGCGGCAATTCTGTCACCAGTCTCTGATCCACCACCTCGCCCAGCACGTCCCGCGTGGTTTCCACCAGCGGCGTGGTTTCCGTCACCGTGATCTGTTCCTGTCTCTTCTCCACCTTGGTCAGGTCGAATTCTGCGGTGGTA
>WNFH01004229.1_pt1 | contig 10326 bp, 9 predicted proteins | sample 5400411 | NCBI WGS metagenome assembly WNFH01 (sample SAMN13153347, study PRJNA577476) | soil metagenome | isolation source: 200 cm saprolite under Douglas fir tree site 2 hole 3 | place: USA:California | collected 2015-04-18
CCTCCGCCAGCACGTGGACAGCCCCATAGGCCCGCGCCACACGCTCGCTGGCCCAACGGACCGTCCGGTCAGAGAGCAGCGGCCCTCCGGGTGTGTCGCCCCGGTCAAGGCTTCCTGCGAGGTGGTCGAGACCGGGACCCGACCCTCCATCGCCGAGTTCGCCCGGCTTCACGAAGCCCGTGAAGCCGCTCTCCCACATGCTCACGATCTGGAGCCGGTACTCGACGGCCTGAGCCAGGGGCGTGTCCAAGCCCAGCCAGAGCAGCCCGGCTACGCCAAGGAATCCTAGTCCACACGCGCTCCGCACCCGCGCCTCCTCCCCTCCGGCCACCAGACGAAGCTGCCTCACATCCCTAACGAGACGGTCACGACTCCAACACCTTGAGAGCAGGCGCTCGTCAATTCACAACGAGCTGCCCCTTCATCCCGCGGTCGCGATGGGAGCGCCCGCCCGACTTCACATCGCACGAGAACTCGAACGTGCCATTTTGCATAGGCGTGAACTTGATCGCCGAGCTCTTGCCCGGCTGAACCTTGACGTACTTCACACCTTTCGGAGCATCCACCTCGATATCCGCGCTCTCGACCTCGAGATCCTGGGAGGCGAGATAGGTGGACGTGAACATGTGGGTCGCCCGCCCCACATTGACGACGGTCAACGTCACCGGCTTGCCGGCCTTCAACGTGACCTGTGCCGGCGTGAATGCATACTCGCTCATCTCGATGCGCACCACCGAGGCAGCGTCTGACTGAGCCAGGCCCTGCGCGAGCCCGGCCACCCCCTGAAGGATCACGACCATCGATGTCGCCAGCACGCCACGCAGCCCCGTCGCCACAGAACGTTCCCCGCCTACGCCAGGGTCGAGTCAACGATGGCCAGCCGGCTCTTCCCCTGGACATAGTTGACCGCTCGGACTCCGAGTACACCCCGCAGCTCCTCCGCGGGCACCTTGAGAGGACCGGGCCCCTCTCCCACGCCGGGGGCCGGCTGGGGGAACGCGGTGGACAGGGCGGTGTGGAAGCTGATGTTCCCCTCCACCTTCTGCATGATCTGGTGAATGTGGCCGTTGAGGACCGTGACCGAGCCGAACCGCTTGAGAAAGGACAGCGCTTGCCCGCCGTCGTCCGTCACCCAGCCCCACTTGGGATAGACCGCCCAGAGCGGCACATGAGCGAACACGACGATGGGCGTGCTGGTGCCGAGGCCCTCGACGTCCTTCTTGAGCCAGTCGAGCTGAGCCGATCCGAGGTTCCCCAGGCCGCCGGCCTTGAAGTTCAGAACGTTGATCAGGCCGATGAAGTGAACGCCTTTGTAGTCGAAGCTCTGCCATCCGGTGCCCGAGGGTCCCCCGAAACGGCCGAGATACTCCTTGCCGCCGTCCGCGAAGACGTCGTTCTCGCCCGGAATGTAGAAGGCCCGGTCGATCTTGGTCCCCTTGATCCCTTCCGTCACCGTGTCGAAGGCGCCGGCCTTCTGGGCGTGGGTCATGTCGCCCGTGTGGATGATGAAGGCGGGCGCGGGGTCCAGGGCCTTGATCCGGGCCAGCGCCTGCTCGAAGGTGCCGAGCGCATCCTTGTTCGCCTCGCCCTTGAAGCCGATATGCGTGTCACTGATCTGGACGAAGCTGAAGTCTGAAGCGGCCCGCTCCGCCGCGGAGGCCTGATTCAGGATGCGAGACGAGAAGCCACCCCCGGTGGCGGCCCAGACAAGACCGGTGCCGGCCCACGCCATGCATTGGAGAAACCCGCGACGGTCTACGCCGTCTCCTCCTAGGACTTCCGGGCTCTGGGTGTCGCGATCCTGGCTCACATTGTCATCTCTCATGGCGCCCTCCTAGGCGGTTCGGGTGGTGGTCACTTCACGATGAGCTTGCTGCTCTCCATAGTTGCTAACGCGCCATCTAACCGGGCGTTCCCGGCGTTTCGTACCCTACGGCTCCGGACCCGATCTCAGTTCGATAACCTGCGAACGCTGTGCAACGCACGCCGATGTCGACTGAGGAAAAAGCTCAGCATGCTGAGGGCAGCCAGCAGGTTCCCGACCACGACCGTCCACCACGCGAGCACCTCAAACAACCACTCGGCCAGGACCGAGATCAGCGCCAGCGCGAAGACCTCAAAGCAGCAGAACAACATCACGACGAGGAACAGCAGGCCGGGCTCCCGATCCGCCGCGGCCAGCACGGTCGCCGTCAGCAGCCCGAAGATCAGGAACGCGAGCCAGTGGACGACGGTATATGTAAGGACCAGCCGGGCCGTGATGTGGAGGGTCTGCGCATCTCGAACCCCGTCCAGCAACGTTGCGGCCAGCAGGGCGGGCGTCCACAAAGGTCGTCCCCTCGACGCGTCAATGATCAAGAACCAGCCGGCGACCGTGCCGGCCCCGATCGTGCCCCCGATCAGGCCCTCCACCACCGTTGGTCTATCCATGACGCCGTCTCCTCTGCTCCCACCCGGGATGACTTCTGAGCCGTCTACTTCTGCGAACGCACGGGTCGCGACGGCGTTCCAGTCGGCTCGCCGGGATCGTGAGGAACGGCATGAGTGACAGCGCGTTAGCAAGAGTGATGACAACCACGTGGACGGCAACGTCACGGTCTCTCGAGTGGTCTCAGTTCAGGTCGCGACGCGACGATCCAGAACCACTGGAGCACTCGAGTAAACCGGAAGGGCCAACGTTGGGCCGCGACGCCCTCGCCTTTGCCGACCCGCTCTACAACCTCGCGCGCCATCTCGCCGGAAACACGGCCGATGCCGAGGATCTCGTCCAGGACACGTACCGGCGGGCGATCCAGGCGGCGAACCAGTTCACTCCCGGGAGCAACCTCAAGGCGTGGCTGTTCCGAATTCTTCGGAACACATTCATCAGCTCGTACCGGAAGCAGCGCCATAATCCAACGGTCGGTGGCCTCAATACGGTGGATTCGAACGCCCCAGAACTCGCCCACGAGGAGTGGCTGCAGGGCGACCTCGAACTCCACCGCCTACGCCATGTCGTGGGTGAAGAGATCGAGCGGGCGCTGATGACGCTGTCCGAGGACGCCCGCACCGTGATCCTGCTCGATCTCGAGGGGTTGACCGAAGTCGAAGTGGCCCACGTGTTGGGCTGCGCCGTGGGCACCGTAAAGTCACGCTTGGCCCGCGCCCGAGCTGCGCTCCGACTGCAGTTGAAGGACTACGGGAAAAAGGACAACATATGACTTGCGACGATGTGCGCCTCCAGCTCCTCGACTACCAGCGGGGACGGCTCTCAACACAGCTTCAGGAGGACGTCCGCATTCACTTGGACACCTGCTCCGTGTGCGAGCACGAAGTCGCGGCAGAGGTCCTGCTGACGGAAGTCCTCGAGCACCGGCTGCCCCAGCATGCGGCGCCGCTGGCGCTGAAGCGCCGGCTCGCCACGCTGTGGCCTCCAACCCCTCGGGAGCAGCCTTCCAGGTGGCATCTATGGAGACGGAGCCTCGTCCCGGCGCTGGCGACCGCCGCGGTGCTCCTCATCTCCGTCCCTATCTACTATGAGCGTACCGGGCAATCGCCGAGCGGCGGGCCGCCCAGCATGGTCGCCGAAGCGGTCACTGATCATTTGCGGCTCCTCGCAAGCCAGCATCCGCTCGATGTGGAGAGCGGCGATATGCACCAGGTCAAGCCGTGGTACGAGGGGCGGCTGGACTTTGCTCCCGTCGTCACCTTCCTCGGCGACGCGGACTTCCCGCTGGCCGGGGGCGCCGTCGGCTACTTCCTCGATCGCAAGGCCGCGGTCTTCGTCTTTCACCGGCGACTGCACGCGATCTCGCTCATCGTCTTCCCGGCTCGCGGTCTATCGTGGCCGACGAACGGGCTCGCCTCGATCGGCTCGGTGAGCGCGTACCGGACCGCCGATCGCGGGTTCCACGTGATCCTCTGGCGCAAGGGCGAACAGGGATGTGCTTTGATCTCCGATGTCGACCCCGCCGACCTGACTCGACTCGCCCTGAGGCTCGCCACCAGTTCCTGAGGGGATCACTCGGGAGCACGCCGACGTGCCGACACAACGACCCGACAACCTCGGCGGGAGAAGTCGCTCGAGTCATGCACCGCGCGGCCCTTCACACGATCTCCGACCGAGCGACCCGGGCCCACACGCAACGCGGCCCGCGCCCAGGAGGACTATCGGCTCATCGTTGACGCCGCAGACTCACATTGGCCGGCATGATGCCGTTGACGACTCCCTTCATCTCGTCACCGCGGACATCCAGGGTCCCGGACAGGTAGGGTACGTTCAGGATGATCGTGCTCCCGCTGACGATGCCCTCGAAGTAGGTGGGGTCGGCCGTCGTGTCGCCGGTCACCGTGAGATGGCCCGTCGTCTTGGCGCCGCTCTGCTTGAGATCCACGAGGACATCTCCCGAACCCATGGACGGGTTCCGAAACACCCAAGTGCCGGCCCACTTTCCGCTGACATCCACACTCGGCGGAGCCGTGCTCCTCCCGGTCGCGGCGCACCCAGAAAGCATTAGCACAAGTGCTCCGATGAACAGCCTCTCTCCCTTTCTCATCTGCTCTCCTTTCTCGCAACGTCTCCATGGCCGCTCAGTACGCTGGAGCTAACTCACCGCCCACCGGGGCTTCTCGCGCGGTTCCTCGTCGCGCCCTCGAGCCAGAATACGCGACACGATCAGCACGTGCCCTTTCTGCGGCCGGGTCTTCTGGCGGCATAGACGTGTAACCGCCGGCGCTCACGGAGGCGCCGACCCCCGGTACCGTCCTCCGACCGCGGCCAGACATTCGCGAATAGGTCCGCGCTCCGGCCACGCCGGTGCGTCCGTAGCTGTCATATCTCATCACCTACGGCCTCGAGATCGTCCATTCATGACCCTCACCTCCGCGCCCTCCACACGATCGATTCCCACCTTCCAATCAATCCGAACGCCGTCGGCCGCGATTCGTTCCGCCCGCCGTCCCATCTCAGGTTGCGGAACCATTCCGCCCCTCGCACGTTTGCGCGCGAGTACGTCCGCTTGCCGCCTTCCCGCTACCAGCAATCGCGAGCGGAACTACTTACGAGCCGATGCGTTCGAACGAGTGAGGCACCCCCGGTGACGGCCAACATCTCAACTCGAGGAGGTTCACACGTGGCGAGAGTACTAGTGCGGACTACGGCGGCGGCAGTGTTGCTCGTGAGCGGCACGCTTGTGCTGGGCGGTTGCGCGCTCACATCTGGAATCCCGGGTGGATCGGCTGCAGATTCATCCACCGAAGGAATCGGTAGCGCAACGTTCTCCAGCTCGCAGCTCGGCGGACCGTCGCCGATCCAGCGGTTCGACAAGATCCAGTCACCCTGATCACGTCGAGCTCTCTCCAACAGGCAGAGAGGCCGGGCGAGACGTCCGGCCTCTCTGTGTCTGGAGTCCTTCCGTTCACGCGCGCGCGCCCCGTGGCTCGAAACGCAGACACGCGGAGACAGTTCCCAGAATTGGTTGCCTCTTTTCCTTCGGAACGTGACGTGCGCAACGACGTTACCCATCGGTGAGTGAGTCGGCACACGTTCGTGACCTGGGCGTTGACAGATGCACACACCATCATCCACGCACGAGGAGATCGTCATGAAGCGAGTCTTCGTCGGCGGCGCGCTCGCCACCCTCGCCTTGCTCGCGGTGGACGCCCCGGGCGCCGTCGCCCAGGCTCCCGCCCCGACCGTCAACATCAACGGGTTCATCGACAATGTCGGGGCGTACGCGCGAAATTTCGGAAACTTCGATTCTGCCCGGGCACGAAGCGATCAATCATTCTACGGTCGTACGCGCGGCCGCTTCGACATCACCGGTCAGCTGGGCAAGGCCAAGGGGGTGCTAGGCCTCGAGATCGATAGCGTCTGGGGCCAGACCGGCTTCAGCGACACCAACTCCCTGAACTGCGTCACCAATACGGGTAGCGGCGTCGCCTGCGGGACGCAGAATCCCGGTGAGCAGTCGGGCTTCGCCCTCAACACCGATGAACAGGGCGGTATCAAGGTCAAGTGGCTGTACACCGAGTTCCCCGTGCCGCTCATCCCCGTGCCCACGGTCGCCCGGCTGGGCGCTCAGCCGTTCGGCACCGCGGCGACGTACAAGCTGGCCACGTACGCCTCTGGTGACTTCGGGGGGGGCGTGGTCACCAGCACGATCACGCCGGACATCAAGCTGGCCTTCACCTACGTGGCGGTGGACGAGAACCTGAGCGGCAAGCACGACATTACAAACACGCTTCTCGGCGTCGGGGCTGCCGGGTCAAACGTCCCGCAGAGTCGCGGCGACAATTTCGCATTGATCATCGCACCCGAGTTCACCGGCATCGCCAAGGGGCTTCAGCTCAAGCCGATGTACTCGTACTTCTTCGCCGACGGTACGACCAGCCCTGCCGCACGCATTGGCCGTGGCGGCTACAGCATCACCGCCTCCACGGCGCCCAACGGCACCGCCGGCGGCAGTCCCTTCGCGCCCAAGAACGTCTCCGGAGCTGACGGCGTGGGCACTGGCATCCACGAGAACCGACACACGATCGGGCTGGATGGGCGCTGGCGATCGGGCCCGTTCTCGCTCGATCCCACCGTGTTCTACCAGTTCGGGAACCGCAACTCCTTCAACACGGTGACTCCGGCCTACGGCGTTCTGTGTAACGGCTCGGGCAATGTGGCGACGAACTGTCCCAAGGACACGGCCAACATCAGCGCATGGCTGGTCGATGTCCGCGCGGGCTACCAGCTCGGACCGGTGCTCTTCGAGGGCCTGACGATGTGGACGTCCGGTAACCGAGCTCAGGACAACCTGAGGAAGAACGTCAACTTCTACCAGGTGCTCAATACCGACACGACATATCTCTTTGACTGGGGCACCCAGGTCACCTCCATCGGTTCCGTGGAATACAACGCCGTCCTTACACCGGGAGCGAGCAATCTGAGCAGCGCCGTCGGGCTTGACAAGTATGGCCGCATTCAGTTGGGTCTCAAGGCGACCTATCAGCTCACTCCCTCGTTGAGCTTCATGGGCGGGTGGAACATCATCTGGACGGACAAGTCCGTGGACACAGACGGCACCGTGGTGCCTGGCGGTGGCATTCTGCCGTCGTTCGTCGACCGGAAGACCGGCCTCTCGGCCAGGCCCGAGGGCGACGCGAGGCTGATCGGCAACGAGTTGATGGCAGTAGCGACTTGGCGGATCGCGGACGGTATCGCGTTCGACGCCGGGGCGGGCTATCTGTTCGCTGGTGGGGCCCTCGGTCACCGGAGCGTCGCCCTTCCGTACTGCGAGGCGGGAGCGGTTACCGGCTGCTCCGCGCCGAACCGCAAGGACCTCCAGGTCAACGACGCCTACATCCTGTCGAGCCGCATCCGCTTCTCCTTCTAGCTTGCCTGTCGGTGGGGGAGGAGGACACCATGACGTGGCAGCAAACGACGAGCCGAGCCACTGAACTCGCAGGCCGGTGCAGAGTGCCCGTGATACCCCACAGGCGAACCGACCAATCGCCCGATCGAGGGGCGACGGCCACGGGCCTGCTCACGCCGTGGGTTGAGCCTCACACGCTCTCCGCTAGGCCCCGCGTGCGAGGCCGTCTAGCCCGCTGGTACCTGGCGGCCAAGACGACACGTGGCGATCAGGAACGCGAGCCTGGAGAGGGGCACGCCCCGGGGGCTCTCCTTGGGCATGAGGGCCTCGCCTATGCCAGTGCGCTATATAACGTCGCCTACTATCTCACCCGGAACGCCCGTGACGCCGAGGACCTCGTCCAGGACACCTACGTCCGCGCGATGCGAGCGGCGACCCAGTTCGCTCGCGGCACGAACCTCAAAGCCTGGCTGTTCTGCATTCTGCGAAACACCTTCCTCAGCCTCCACCGACGACGGCGTTTCCACTTGCCAATCGGCGGACTCGCCGCGCTCGCCGGCCTCACGGGGCGAGGCCATCACGAGGGGCAACGGGACGATCTCGAACTCGATCGCCTACGCAACGTCGTGCGCGAGGACATCGAGCGCGCCCTGATGACGCTATCGGAGCCGGCACGTACGGTTGTCCTCCTTGATTTCGAGGGGCTGACGGAGGCGGAGGTCGCACAGGTTGTGGGCTGCGCGGTGGGTACGGTCAAGTCTCGGCTCGCGCGCGCCCGAGCCGCACTTCGCCAGCAACTCAGGGACTACGCAAAATAGCGCGGCCCCCCGGGCCCCCCAGCCCGGCCCAACCACTTGACGAAGTGATACTCTTGTCGCATCCTCTAGTGTGTCGAGCGCCTCGCGAGGCACTGATCGGTCGTCGAGGCGCCCGCATGCATTGACCCGAATCGCGGGAGGATGCGACATGAGGAAGATGCGCTGGCTGCTGCTCATAGCTGTCGCCCTGGTCAGCTTCGGATATGCCTCCGCTCCCGCCGCACCGGTGGACGTGACCGGAAAGTGGAGCGGGACGTGGATATGCACGGGATTTGGCGCGGGCGAGGCGTGGGCCACACTGCAACAGTCCGGCACCAAGGTCACGGGCGTGCTTTGGCTGAATGGCGAGCTCGACGCCAACCCCGGCGGACCGGTGGATGGGACAATCGAGGGGAATGTCCTGACCCTCAACTGGGCGACGCGCGACGCGTCGGGCCTCAATCAGTTCATGGTTACCGGTGAGCGGATGAGTGGGTCTGCGCAGTTGCAGGAACGCCTCCAGTTCAACTTGGCTCGAGTAAAGTAGGCGGCTGACGCGGCGAGGCCTCCGGACGGCCCGCTCAATCCTCGGGTAGCGGGGCGAGTTGGGCCGTCTGTGAGTCGCTGCCGGTCTCAGGCGTCCACGTCAGCGTGGTGCCCCTAATGACAACACTCCCTCGTCCTGGCAGACGAAACATCAGACTCTCGTTCCCGGTTGAGAACTCGTAGAGCCCTCCCCGCCGCCCTCCGGACATCGAGCTGAACAGTGCCCGGCGGCTAGCGTCCGGGAGATCGACGATGGCGAACGAGACAACTTCTCCAGAGGGCTCCAGGACCCCATACCACGAGCCGGCAAATCCCTGGAGATCCTGCGCCAGGTTGTCAGGGGAATGCACGACTCTGACCGCGTCGGGGCGCCTAGGCAGAAGCTCCTTGGCCGCTCTGCCCTGCTCCGCCAGACTGTCCTGGCAGCGGACGGCTCCGTTGCCCACCTCGAGACTCGTCAGATACTGAATCAAGCAAAGGCCGTACTTGATCGCAAACTTCCCGGTCGTTCCTCCGCCGTGATCCACGATGTCGTACTTCTCATCGAGCAGGAGGAACGAGCCATTGCGCCCGGCGAGCACGCTGGTGGCTCCGGGACCTCGCTCTAGGCCGCCGAACATGGAGTCCTGGCGCGGAAAGACGAGACTCAGCCGGTCCACCGCGAGGTGCCCGATTGTCCGCTCTGTCACGGCCGCGTCGAGGCGACCCGCCCCACCAATCGCCCGCAGACCGGGAGCCATGGCCACCACCCCGTAGACGTCCTTGGATGATTCGGCGGCCTCCAGGGTGATAGCGCCCCCGAACGACTGCCCGGCCAGAATGACCCGTGCATATCCCTCACGCCGTCGCGTAGCGATTTCCTCGAGCGTCCGAACCACGGCTCGATAGAGGGACTGCTCGGCCGAGTTCTCGGCGAGGTTGTTGCGAGCGATCTTCAGCACGTCCCACCCCCGGGCCTGCAGTAGCCTGAACACCGGCGGGACCGGAGCGGAATACTGCGCCACGGTGCCGAGGATGCCGTGGTTCCAGATCACGACCCCGCTGGCCTTGGCCGGCCCGTGCCATGACTGGTCGCAGAACGCCCGCTCCACCCAGAACCATCGGTTGAGCGGCCTTTGGCCGCAGCGCGTCGCATCGCTGATCATCCCCGCGCCATTCTGGCGCGCCTGCGCCTCCCGATAGGAATGAGCCACGATAGTGGGGCCTCGGGCGATGAGCGCACAGCGCGCCGGGATGCCCCGCTCATCCGCCCGGTTCTGGCAGATGGTGAAGGCGGTCTGCATTGAGCTCGGATACCGGTCGAACTCCCCCGGCTCCTCGACGCTGAACCCACAGGTGTGCTTGCTGGATTGGGCGTCTTCGACGTAGAAAAACTCGCCCGGATTCGGCTCCCTCAGGTACTCCGCGAGCGGAGCCGAGCAGTCACTCCGCACCGTGACCCCGGCCACGGACTGGGCGCGGCCCTCGCGCACCGACAGCAGAAGAACAACGAGCGTGCCAACCACACCGACGGCAAGGCGCCTGAATGAGGAGAGGCGGACGTCGGAGTTCCTGTCGCACGTGTCGCGCGCCTCGCCACGCCCACGACACGCGTCCTCTTGCTGCGCTCCTGGGATATCCGTTCGCACGGAGTCGCCTCCAAC
>WNFH01015506.1_pt1 | contig 10322 bp, 9 predicted proteins | sample 5400411 | NCBI WGS metagenome assembly WNFH01 (sample SAMN13153347, study PRJNA577476) | soil metagenome | isolation source: 200 cm saprolite under Douglas fir tree site 2 hole 3 | place: USA:California | collected 2015-04-18
ATACGTGGGGGAAAGGGCTTGAGAGCTACTTACAGTGGTTTTATGAAACAACTATCCTGTTACGTGAATTGTTATCTGAAAAAGGAAGCATATATGTCAGGGTGTCACGCCACCGCTCGTTCTTGCGCATCTAGACTAGGAAGACCGACCCCTTGCACCTTGAACAGCAAACGTCGTCCGTCCGGTAGGCGTGGCTGCTCTTGGGCTACTTTTGCACACAACGTCTCCAAATCTCGGTTGAGAGCATGGTCGTTGAACGGCTTGAGTTCCACCTCGACGCTTTCTGTTCCCCAGTGTATCCGCCCTGGCAACTGGAAGAAGATTTGCAAGCGATGCCAACCCGCATGAGCGTACGCTTCTGGAAAATAGCGGTCACGCGCCCACATCCCCAGATTCGCCAGAGCTACCTTACAGACGGTCATGATCTGGTCCTTGCGGTTGTCCAGTTCGTACATCTCCCGTCCCTGTTGTACCAGATTCTCCAGAGCTCGCAGCAGTTCACGCTGCTCCCGGCAGTACTTAGCAAACTCGCGATTGCTGGTGTGGTAGGCTTTCCACTCTCGCTGCTGGTACTCCTCGATCTCGGCGTCGGCCACCGCCTTTTCCTCCCTGATGGTTTTGCGCAGCAGATAGCGGTCCACGTCTTGCAGTTCCAATTCCATCTGATGGTCATTAAGGACACGATACAGTTCCGTTGCCCGCTCTTTGGTCAGTTGAGAGCGTTTGTTGTGTAGCTTACCTGCTTTGTACATGCGCTTGCGGGCTCCATCCGCCCAGCGTTGCACGTTCTCGAGTCGCCTTTGGAGGGCTTCCTGCTTTCTCGCGATCTCTGAGTTGATGACGGGTGTTTTGCTATAGCCATGATTGACATCGATGCCAAGGGGAATCAGCCAATCCCGGATCGCATTCTCTTGCGCAGGCCAGCGTCTGATGTAGGTGTGAGCAAGTTCTACCGCATTTGCCTCTGCTGCCGTAGTCACAATGGGGATCAGCTTGGGCACAGTTGGTTTCGCAGGTAAGGGAGTTGCTTGCCAGCTTGCGTCTAGCCAGTACTCATGGGTGCCATCGGGTTTCTCATCCCACTTGCGCGGTCCGTCCTCGTCCTCTGGTCGCTTGTCATCGGGGACCTGGCGGCACAAATCGCGGATCAGCGCGACCCGCAGGTCCAGTTCCTGTCCAGGATGCTCAGGTAACAGGAGGCTGAAACGAGCAAGAGCCACCTCACGGGTAACCTTCCCCTGCCGATCCACACGCAGTGGAACGAACTCCCCCACTTCTCGAAACGACTCCAACCCGCTGTACTGATCCGTTCGCAACACCGTCACTACCGTGCGTCCTTCGCTTGCCAATGTTGCTAAAAACTCAGCGGCCATGCCTTCGCGATCCACTACTACTCGCTCCAGGCTCTGCAAGTCCGCGGCCAGTTCGTAGCGGGTGATGATGGCTGGTAGTCCCATGGTTAAATGCTGGTCGCCTCGATGCGTGGTCACGAACAGCGGATGGCCTTCTTGATCGTGCAACACCACTAGAGCGCGACAGCCGAGCACTTTTCCTTGCCGCCCTACTAACCCGCGCGGAATCAGGTGATCAGCATAGACGGCTTTGCGGTGCCCATCGATGTAGAAGACAGGAAGAGGACTACCTATTACGCGCAGGCGTGCTTTCCAGAGGTCGGAGGTCCACCTTGCCAACACTTCTGTCAGCGTGTCATCTGCCCCCACTTGAGCCAACTCCGCCAGGAATCGCTCAGTGTGGCGATACCCGTAGGCGCGAGGACGACCGGTGAGTAACGCCAGAGCATTGCCCATGTAGCCTCGTAAGTCCCAGGTTCTTCGCAGTCCTACTGCTTCCAGAAAGAGTAGGGTGAGTAACTGACTGCGGAGGGTCGTAGGCTGGCTGTGAGCAAGGCGCAGCGACGGAGCTGTCGTCAGTATGCGTGGCGAGAGGGCCGTCTCCACTCGAGGAAGCAAATCTGTCTGCTGAGCGGCAGCCAGTAACAAGAGGCTGCCTGCTCCTTCCTGCCACTCTGCTTGCTGTGAAGGAGCTTCTTTTACTCCCGTTTTTTCCCCTGTTCCTGACTCTTGGGGTGGTTGCTGACCCCGAGTGCGGCCCGAACACGGTTGATCTGACTGACACTCACTCGGAGAGCAAAACGTTCATGAAGTAGTGCCTGGAGTACGGAACTCGGTGTCTGAGGAGCTTCCCGACAATATGCTTCTAGGAAGGTTCGAGCCTCCCCATGCAGCTTGCTGGGATGACCATGTCGTCCATCTTGTAAGGCGGCCTCACCTCGTATTCGCACGACTTGGAGCAGTCGGTAGGCTGTCGACTGACTGATCTGCATCCCAGCAGTTGCTGCTGCCGCTTGCCAGGACCTACCCGCCTGCATCTGTGCCACCAAGCGGGCTTTCGCGGCGCGGTGCTGCTCTTTGTCCATCTTTTTCCCTCGTGAACGACTTTCTGTCTTTTCTCCTCTTCGACCTCATCCATCCACTTCACAGCACGGATCATAGCACAGCGGCAAGCCAAGGAGAACGGAAGTACCGGCAAACATCTCCTCCTGATTGCTACCCCTCACCCGGTTCTTACCGGCCTCTCTCATCAAGAGTTGCGGCTATCTCTTCTAACCGACGAAGAGAGCGACGATCGCCGAGGCGCTCAAGCACTGGTCGGGCACGTTCGAGCTGTGTTTGATCACTCGTCCGCTGTGCGAGCACGATGCGCATGCGAGCTGCATGCGGGATCAGGCCGTGGGTTTCCGCCTCATCGATGGCCGTTGCAAGCCGTCCATGGTCTTCGACTAACAACGCCTGGGCGATTTCAACGCACCGACTCACTACGTTATTCCACCACCAGGAGTACCAGGAGAGCCTGGAGAGCAGTCGTTTGATGAGTGCCTGTGGGGCGTGTATCCCATGTTCGCTCAAGAACATGAGGGTGGGGATGTCGGTCTGATCCCAAAGCTCCTCGCTCGAGGGATCGCAGCTAATCTTGTTTGGGTCCTCCTCGCAGAGGGCTACGAGCAACGCACGTGCGTTGGTGTTCCTGATCGGGAAACCTCGTTCAATCACTGAGGCCGCGGCGTCGGCGACCGCACGGTCCTCGCGTGCCAGGGCTATGCTGAGCACAGCAAGATAGCCACCTGACAGATAGCCACCTACTGCCAAAAAAAAGGCTTTACTCGCGTCGTACTGGACCTGTTCCCACATCTCTTCAAGTGTGGGCATGAAGTCACTCATCTCGGACCAATGCCCACTGAGGTAGAGGGCATAGGTAGCACGCACTACCGCTTCCAGGAGATGCACCACCGGTTCGCCTGGTCGAAGCTGCTCCAATGCCTCGCGCACAATCTGGCTACAACGGGCATAGTTGCCGCGGCAGAAGTAGGTCCCAGCCATCCTGTACACTGTATCCCCGCGTTCCATCGCAGGGAGTTCGGGGATGCCCAGTCGGCGTCTTGATGCCGCCAGCGCGTCGTCCCAGGCGTCGACCATCCAGGACAGAAAGGTGTAAGCATCCAATGCCTCGCTTAAAGCGGCCCAATTTTCTCGGGCTTCGAAATACGCCGCTGCAGCCATAGCCACGCCCCGTCCCGCGTTCACCTCTTCTGGAGTGAGATCACCGCGCCAGTACAGCCAGAGGAGGTCGGCGATGCGGACCCGCCAGCGTTCGTCTTCATTGCCCACCGCCTCTGCCAGGCGCTGTGCCTCGGTGAGCAGCTCGGCCAACTCCTCCTTCTTGGGTCGCGCTGTATCGGTCGCCCAGGGGTGCAAGCGCAGGGATTCGATGAGCAACTTACGGAGTAACCGCATCCCGACCGGTGGATCCTGTCCCGTTGTTCTGAGCCAGCATTCTCGTGCCTTGCGATAGGCGTCAATTGCCGAGTTGCTATTGGGAATAGCGTCTCCGAGTTGCTCATAGAGTCGCAGATGTTCTTCCACTGGCGCAAGGTTAATGGCACTTTGCAGGTAGGCCCGCGCCTCGGCAAACGCACCGGAACGGCCGGCGAGCAGACCCGCCCGTTCGAGGTAGTGGACGGCACGGGAGGGATCGATGGGCAACTCTAGAGGGATCGCTGACTGGCGCGCCAGCACGACGGCCTCCCGATAGTGGTAGGCAATCAGTTCTGTGAACTCATCCAACCGATCACCTGCAGACGTCTCGAGCCACGCGGCGATCTTGCCATGCAAGCGCACCCGTTCCGCCCGGGAAAGCGTTCCGTAGGCTACGTCGCGGATCAAGATGTGGCGGAACCTGAACGTCCCACTCTCACCAGGAACGATGAGGTCCTGCGCGAGCAGCCCATCCAGCATTGACTCCAGCTCGGTTGGCTCCAAGGTGTCGAGCACCGCGTGTAACGTTGCCGCACGGAAGTCACGCCCCGCTACGGAAGCCACCTGCAGCATGGCACGCTCCCGTGCTGGGAGCAGGTCGAGGCGTGCGAGCGTCGCTTCGTAGACAGTATCGGGCAACACCTCGCTTGTAGTGACGTTCCCTGCCGCCAGGCCACGCTCAGTGAGTCCCCGTACCAACTCAATGGCGAAGAAAGGGTTCCCGCCAGAACGCTGCACGATGCGCTCACGGATGGTCTCCTGCAGTTCCCCGTCGGTCGTCGTCAGGCACCCAACCAGTTCCCCTGTCTGAGCATCGGAGAGCGGTTCCAAGGCGAGTGAGGTGAAGTTCCGCCTTCCTCCACCCCACATCGGACGGCGATCCAGCAACTCTGGTCGACTCAGGACGAGTATCAGCAGGGAAGCCTGTATACGGAGGTGCATGAGGTACTCCACCAGGTCCAACAAGCTCTCGCTTGCCCAGTGCAAGTCCTCAAAGACGACGATGCGTGGGGTTTGGTGTACCAGGATCTCGACGAGCAGCCGCCAGGCCGCGAAGATACTCTCACGGTCTATCGCCCCTTCGCGTTCGATGCCAAGGGTTGCCAGCACGAGATCGGCGAGACGTGCTGCGTCTTCGGCTGCCTGCCCCCCTCGGACAAAGGCATCAGCAACCAGTGGCTTGCCAATCTCACCTCCCAGCAGGTCAGTCAGGAGACCACGTAGTGGCCAGTAGGTCAACGTTTGGCCGTAAGGCAGGCAACGTGCTGTCGCCACCTGGAACCCGTCTGCCGCATCAAGCTGGGCAAGAAATTCCTCCAGGAGCCGTGTCTTGCCAGTGCCTGCTGGGGCCACAATCGAAACGAGTTGTGGTCGTCGCTCCTCCAGCGTCCGCATCCGCAAGAGATCCAGTTGCAGCAGATCTTGCCGCCGACCGATGAGTGGTGGCCGACCAACGAGCCGAGCTGTTCGCATCTCGACGAGGGGAAACACGCGCAGAGGCTCGCGCTTGCCCTTGACCTCGATGAGATGCACCTCGCCAAAGAGGAAGGCGTTCTGGGCTGCTGTGGCCGTTCGCCCTCCTACCACTATCTCGTCCGGACCAGCCGCCTGTTGCAAACGGGCAGCCACGTTCACTGCGTCTCCCGTCACCAGGAAATCGCCAGACGCCTGGTCGCTCGTTGCCACGACTTCGCCCGTGTTGACGCCCATCCTGAGCAGCAACCGCCCCCCAAGGAGCGGATCGGTGGCGATAGCCTCGCGCAATGCCAGGGCAGCTGCCAGCGCTCGTTCCGCGTCATTGCCATGCGCTCGAGGCAGGCCAAAGACCGCCATGACGGCATCCCCGATGAACTTCTCGAGGGTCCCACCGTGCTCTTGAATGACACGTTGGGCGTGGGCGTAGTAGCGGCCCATCAAGGCGCGAACATCTTCGGGGTCGAGGCTCTCGCCCAGTTCTGTAGAGCCAGTCACATCGGCAAAGAGGATGGTCACGAGCTTTCTCTCTTCTGGCATGAGCGCACCTCCACAGCTACCATGGCGGGAAAGGCCAACCTACGGCTTGATGATGGATAGAAACTCTTCGCTTGCTAGTATGACGGTTAAGAGCATCACTGTCAAGTAAGATGCGCTGTCTGGATAGTTTGCCAGATGCAAGGAGTAGCGCATGCATTCGGTCGTTCATGTGAATCTTCACTGCCGAGTGGCGTCCTCGCATCTGCACCGACCTCGAGCCAATGTTGAGAGGGATGTTCACTTCAAGAAAGAACTGGACTTCCTGATCTACATGCGTCGGCTGGCTGCTGGCGTGAAACCCTGATAGGAAAGGTACCGAATAGCCAAGGCGTCTAGCAGCTTCTTCCATCGAAGGCGGAGGGTTCTCATCGCTTACCATGATAGCTTCTAACATCATTTGCAAACTCTTAGTGTCAGTTTGCCTCTTTGCGGTAATTGCACGACACAGTTCAGCATCGCACTTATAAATAGTGCAAGTATTACTGTATCCAAGATCTTTAGCAACTTTGTTTAATGTCGGTTTCTCCTCGCTCAATAGTACAGCTTCTAGAGCCTTTCGCACATCATGCATATTTGATGGCACTTTACGATGCCGCACGTTGAGGCGTTGAAAATACTCAGTATCTATCACAGGGTTGTCAATGGAGGCAGGAAAAGCAGAATTATCTTTTAGGAGATTTAGGGGGGAGGTCCGAAGGACGAAACAAATTGATAAGAGTGTTGAAATCTGTGGCTTTGGTACTCTCGATAACCAACCAAACTCTAGTTCTCTACAAACATGCGCTTGTGATGCCAGCAGATTCATATTTACGCTCTCTAACAGAGAGCGCATTGCAGATAAAAATGTTTCTTTTTGCGGTGCTTCGGTAAAGCTTGGTGCGGCTGCGATCAACTCTCCAATAGCATTTGCTGACCAATAAATTTGTTCATCATATTCCTGCAACTCTTCTGGTGTTTGTTCACTTGTACAGATGCCTAACCAGCCTCCACAGTAAGGACAATATCCTGGTAATGATTTGGTGGATATGACAGGAATGGGCTTACGACACTTTACGTAAGGACATTGGAGACTGAGTGGTTGACAGTGACGTGGGCAAACAGTAACAGCTCGAAACGCCCAAAGCAGTGGTTCGTATACCTCTTGGCTAGCATACCATTCGTTATAGCAAGCAGAACACCATGCCTTGATACGGCGGAACATCCCACTCTGACTAAGCACACTGGACCAGGTCATCATTGTGAGAAGATGCAAATCATCCCGCAACGTTAGTTGTTTCAACGCCTTCGTCCATTCTACCGTCGAGGAATTTAAGCCATTCAAATTCTGACCACCTTCTGACCAGCGCGCATGTATCCGGTAAGCGGATCTCTGCGATAAATCTAACAAGGGCAGTATTTCTTGAATTACTAATATTTTTGGGGATATACAATAGGCTTTAGCCAGCCGAATAATCGCTGGTTCGTAACTATATCCGCCCAGCGATGAGGGCTGCACGACTTTGGTTAACATACTGCATACCGCTTCGAGTCCTTCAGTCAAGAGGGTTGCGTTGACAAGGACATCACAAGCGCTTGTGAGAGCCGCGGGAGCGTAAGAGCGAATATCGAGGTTCGTTTGCAAGAGGGCTGTGTGCGAGTGGTTTTGCGTCGCATGTTGCTGCTGTTGCAGTATCTGCTCATACTTGTGAAGGGTTCCTTTCTCCTCAGTGCAGAGGAGGAGAAATGCCTTTTGCGGGCACAGCGAATAGGCGATGAGCACTTCAGATGTGACAGTTCTGCTCATGCCAGTGTGAAGGCCTCCCTCTGAAAGTCAGAGCATCGTCTGCCCTACTATTTTTGACGAAATGTGCATGCGATACATTACGAAGAGTATTTCGGTAGTACAAAACCCTCTGCCGAGAACTATCAAAACTCAGTTTTGCATCATTATATTCTATGCTGAGAATGAACGTGGAAAGGGTGCTTTGTAGAAGAGACCAGCCCGTTAAAAAATGCCTCTATTGATGACTTTGACCACAATATGTTCTTAATTTAAGCTCAGGTTTTGATATTCAAATGGAAACTGATGAGTTTGTTTGGACTTTTTCAACAGGCTGCGGCATTTGCCGACTCTATATCCTGCAAGAAATGCATCTTTTACCGCTCATGTTGAGTAGTACTTTCAATATAACTGGTATATAACTATGTTGACCCGGTGTCATCGGCGTATGTAGTGGGCCTATCTGCGCTTCAAGGATCCCGAAGGGAACTTGCTCGGGCTCAGACAGCCCGTGACGACGTCAGGAAAGTAGGTCGGGGAGCCGTGGAAACAGGGCTGTACAGGGCAAACCGACTCACATGATGGGGGCTCAACTGCACATCCGTGGAGTCGCCAGTTCCCCCCCGCCGCGGCGGGAGAGAGGCGGCCCTGTTCCAGATTCTACCCAGGAGGAGGGAATCACCATGCTTCTAGTAGTTGGCGCCAGCGGGAAACTGGGCGGTGCCATCACACAACGGCTGTTAGCATCGGGCCAAGCGGTCCGCTGTACTGGCTACTTGGAGTATCCGTTCTAGAAATAGGCTCATGGAGATGAAAGATCAGGTTTCCCTCTCCTTGCAGATGGCCTGATACCAAAGTGAAGCTCAAGCAGGAATGCAGCGCTCGATGGCCCTGCACTTCCCTCTCTTCAGCAAAGAAATAGCTACAAGAGAGGGATCCCGCTCAGGAAAATTGCCGATTTTGGGAACGGATGTCCTAAGTAGCCAGCACAGGTTGCCAAGGTAGATAGTGACCAGGTTTCCTCCCTCGACGATGGCCTGGAAGCGTCGCCTCACAAAAGCGTCGCGACGTGCTGATTCTTCCACAGTCAGCATGGGTGTTTCGATCATCGTATCCTCCTTAATGCATCTGCTCGGGTCATGGATCTCCTCCTGGTGAACGCTGATCCAGGATGTATTTGAGCAGTCCTGGATCATCTGGCATGAGTCCGACTGCAGCCAGGCGAGGAACAAGCTCTGCCCATTGAGGTTCCCTGGCAAAAGCGTCACGGAGCAGGGCGAGCGCTTCTGGCGCCTCGCCCGCCATGAACAAGATTGCACTTCCCCGAAACTGGAGTTCCGTGATGTCCGGCTCAAGTTCAATCGCCTTTCTGAGCAGGTTCACGGCCTCGTCATAGCGCTGTGCCAGAGCCAGTTCGTTGCTCCGGTCGAAAAGCAGCCAGGCTTTACGTATGGAAACCAGGCGCTTGAGTTCCTCGACCGGATGAGGATGATCTTCGACACGCAGATCGAACAGCCGCCCATGCCACCACTGCTGCTGCTGTTGGCCTGAGACAATGAGTATGGCAGCAGCCTGCTGCCCGCGGATGTCTCCTCCAGCCTCCTGCGCTGCTTCAAGCGTGGCGATCAGACGATCGGCCAGGTCGCCTCCGGCCTCTTCATAGGCTCGTTTCATCGCGGGCCAGACCGAGTCGTCCACCATCATGTTCGCCTGCACAGAAAAATGGTCTCCTCTCGCATGTCCGGCAGAGGCAATACACCTGCTGCCGGTGTGAGCGGCGACATGACCCTGGGCGTCCACCAGGGCGACCTGGCGGGTCTCGTGTTCCTCGTCCTGCTGGAGGAGGATTTCCAAGGCCTGCGCTGCGTTCCGTCCCTGTCGCAGGAGGGCCAGCCCTTCAGGCCCATAGTCTCGGTTGGCGAACGCCTGGGTGGCGACGGCTCCTACCCCGCTGTAAACATAGCTATCCCTCCTACGTTTTTTCTTTCAATACTTCCTATCCTTGGTTCTTTTAGTAAGAATTGACTAGAAATCACCGGACACCGGCGATTACTCCTGTGCTAGCTACTGAGCATATCCGTTCCAAAAACAGGAAGGAAACCGTCAAGCAGGAAACTTTAATGCCACCTATCTCATACTTTGATGGCAAATAAAAAGAACCAATACAGCTATCATGAGTGCTTGAATTTGGAACGGATATGCTCAGTAGCCAACACAGGAGCTTCTGCCTGCACCCCCGCAAAGTACTCCAGCAGCAATCGATGAATGAAAATATACCCTCCACCCACCTTGCGCAGCAGAATACGCTCAGCCGCATAATCGAGAAAGCGCGCATAGTTGAAAGGGATGCACCCAGCGCACCAGAGCAGGCAACGCAGAACAAAATGCTGCACAAATGCTGCCCCACCACAGGCCAGTCCGACCGCCAGAGCAGGAATGGCCGCATCTGTCAGCCCCCAAAAGAGGGCATGGAGTATCCAGAACTCTTGTGAGGTCGTTGGAGACACACCCAGGAGATGGCTCATGATGCGCACTGCCTCCCGATCTATGCCCAGAGGCTTTATAGAACTGCCCAGATGAAGTGGGAACCAGTAATATGCCAGAAAATCGCTTGCTCCAGTCAAAACGGCAGCGATCCCTGCCGTGATGAGTGCCATGACCACTCCATACCGGGCGGAGCGCCAGGTTCCTTGATTTGGGGTCACAGCCTGTTGCAC
>WNFH01004237.1_pt1 | contig 10319 bp, 14 predicted proteins | sample 5400411 | NCBI WGS metagenome assembly WNFH01 (sample SAMN13153347, study PRJNA577476) | soil metagenome | isolation source: 200 cm saprolite under Douglas fir tree site 2 hole 3 | place: USA:California | collected 2015-04-18
TCGTAGGTGATGTTGAGGGCACCCTTGGGGAGGCCGTCAAACGAGGTTTGACGGGCGCGGCCGGTGGTGGCAGCGCCGGGCATCAACGTGGCCAAGTCGAGGACGCTGCGGGAGGTAAAGGGCAGCTCCGTAATGGCGCGCCCTGTGATCGAAGCACCGACAGTCGCTGACTGTGTCTCCACCACTTCCTGACCAGCCTCAACCACGACTGTATTGGTCAGCTCGCCGATTTCCAGTTTAGCTGCTAAGTCATAGATCTGGCTGACGATAATCTTGACATCGGCGAAGACGCCCTTTCGGAACCCCTTCATGGTTACCGTCACGGTGTAAACCCCGGGGTTTAGATTGGCGACCGTAAACTGCCCGTCCGCGCCGGAGACCGTCGTGTATTCGGCGTGAGTCGCGTTATCCGTGACCTTAACCTCTGCACCCACGACCGCCGCACCCGATGGGTCGGTGGTTAGACCCCTCAGAGAGCCAGTCGGGGCTTGAGCCGAAACTCCGCCCACAAAAAATACGAGCGTGAGTACAAGCAAGAATGCGCTTACACGAACCATCGTGCGAGATTGCTCCACGGCAACACCTCCGGCAGATTTTTGGTCTTTCTCAAACCCAACTCAGGCTTAGTCGGTGACCACCACAGTCACGGTTTTGGAGAAATCGTGCAGTTTTGAGACCACAGAAATGTGGATTTTAGATCTCATGAACCTCATAGAAAAGAAAGGGGTTGCATCCCAGGCGATTTACAAGAGCTTTATAGTAAAGTATAGCGAATCCCATATTCAATAGATTGTCGCCAGTGACTCTACAGAAAGTGGAACAATAAGCCAGCCAACAGCTTGCAGGTAGTATTAGTACCACTGGGACTCCTTACTGCGCCTTCTAAGTAACCCTACATCCAATTTTAGATGAGATTCAGATGCGCTTTATGACTTCGCCGCTCTTTTCTGCCGTCTTGCGCCGTCGCAACAGACTGTCCGGCGAGCAGGGTAATTGCCATGCACTTTTATAAATGGGCATCCGCATTGAAATTCCTTTGCTGAGAGCTGCTGTGGCTTCGGGCGAGCTTTACAAATTCATACTGGCACAAGCTTTTGAGCGCAGCAACTGCTATTATTCATCTGGTACACGAGAGGTGCGGGCCAGCTGTTAGTTGGTCTCCACTGCAAGATTGTGCGCGAGCGTTTCACGCCGGTCGATGTCGGCCACAATCGTCCGCGAGCCCATGTACAGGACGAACGCCAGCACAATAGAGAGCGCAGGAATGATCAGCATGGCCTGCTGCAATCCGATGGCGCGGAAAGTTTCGGTAACCGCTGGGGAGCCGGCCATGCCCGCCGCGCGATGCGCCAGCAGATCGCTCAGGCGCCCCGTCAGAAGCGGGCCAAAGGACGCGCCGCAAAGGTACATGGCCATGAAATAGAGGGCCATGGCCGTGCCCCGCTGGTTCGGAGCAACAATATCCTGGATTGCCGAATACACTAAGCCATAGTAAGTCGTGACAGAGGCGTAAGTGACCGCCAGGAAAGCGATTGCCGCGAACAAAGATCCCGCGGGCCGGAGAATGCCGAAGCAAGCAAACGGCACACCAAGGAGCGCCAAGATCGCCGCGGCCAACAAACGGCCATCCTTGCGCCGATGCGCGATCGAATCTCCCAAATAGCCGGCGGTCGCGCCGCCGCTCACCCCGCCGATGAGGTACACGATGCCAGTGGCGATGCCCGAACGCGCGAGCGAGAGACCATGAACGCGGCTCAGAAAAGCCGGTAAGAACGTGCCGATGGCGTAGGCGTTGAAGTTGAGCAGCGCGCCAGAAAAAATGATCCACCAAAGCGTGGGGATCCGGAGCACGGCCCACATGGAGCCGGAGGAGAGGGGCACATGTTGGGTCTCGCTGGCGCCACGCTCTGGCTCCGGTAGCAAGAGCAAAGCAGGAACGAGCAGTATGGCGGGCGCCGCCGCGAGAATCATCGCCACGCGCCACCCGTAAGCCTGGGCGATAGGACCGCTGAAGAAGAAACTCAGGGCGCCGCCGACCGGCACACCAAGCATGAACAAGGCCAGCACGCGAGACCTTTTGCCCGGCGGAAAAAGGTCGCCGAGCCAACTGGTCGCCGTGGGAGCGCAGGCAGACTCGCCGACACCCACGCCCACGCGTGAAAAAAGAAGCATCGCGTAGCTTCCGGCGAAGGCCGCCGAAGCCGTCAGCGAAGCCCAGAGGATCACTCCCAAAGCCAGCAGTTTCTTTCGGCTCCAGGAGTCGGCGAGACGCCCGAGCGGCACGCCCACAATTGCATAGAGCCAAATAAACGCGCTCCCCAAAAGACCGATCTGCGTGTCCGCGAGATGGAACTCCTTGCGCATGGGTTCCACCAGCGCGCCGGGAACGTGCCGATCATAAAAATTCAGGACGTTGATGGCGAACAAGACCACGACAGAAAGAATCAGGCCGGTTCGCTGCCTCTTCTGCGACATCGTGCGCATGCTATCACGCGCGGGAAGCCATTTGGCAACGTGCAACGCGACGCGCAACTGATAAATCAGTAAGGGCGCATGGCTTGGTAGATTTCGCAAGCAACTTTTTATTTTGGGCTACCGGGGTGGCGGCTTTGCAAACCGGTTGTGGCGTGCTCCAATGACCAGTGCAACGGCGGGTGATTGTTCCACTCGCGAAGAGTTACGACGATGCCTTTTCCAGGCCAAAACAATCAGCGCATTCGAATCGGCGTTGATCTCGGCGGCACCAAGATCGAATTCCTCGCGCTGGATAATCATGGCAGGGAACTGAGCCGCCATCGCACATCCACTCCTCGCTTTGACTATGAGGCGACGGTGCGCACGGTGACCGCAGGCGTCGAACAGATCGAAAGGGAGCTTGGCGGAGGAGCGAGCGTCGGCGTGGGAATTCCCGGAACGATCTCCACGCAGACCGGCGTCGTGAAAAACGCCAACTCCACTTGGCTGAACGGCAAACCGTTCGATCGCGACCTCAGCCGCGCACTGAAACGCGAGGTGCGTTGCGCGAACGACGCCAACTGCTTGGCGATTTCCGAAGGGACCGATGGCGCGGGAGCTGGCAGACACGTGGTCTTCGCGGCGATCCTGGGCACCGGCTGCGGCGGAGGAATCGCGGTAGATGGCCGCGTCCATGCCGGAATGAACGGTGTCGCGGGAGAATGGGGACACAACCCGCTGCCGTGGGCCAGAACCGATGAGTTCCCCGGTCCCGAATGTTACTGCGGACGGCGCGGCTGCCTGGAAACCTGGATATCAGGAACGGGGCTGGCGGCGGACTATGAGAGGGGCACAAGAGAGTCGCTCAGCGGCGCAGAGATTGTGGCGCGCGCCGCGGCCAACGAAGCCGCGGCGGTTGGAGCGCTGGAGCGGTTCGAGGACCGTCTTGGGCGCGGCCTGGCGCAAATCATCAACATCCTCGATCCCGATGTCATCGTATTGGGGGGTGGTGTTTCCCAAATCCCACGCCTCTATGCAAACATTCCGGCGCGCATCAGCGGCTACGTTTTTGGCCACGAAGCCGCCACGCCGATTGTCGCGGCAAAACACGGCGACTCCAGCGGGGTCCGCGGCGCCGCGTGGCTCTGGCCCCTCGAAAAGGAATAATCACTCGAGAGGCTGTTGCTGATCAGCGGACTTCACCAAAGCCGCCATCTGCACTAGAATGACTGGCAAATCACAACCGGGAGGAAGCTATGCGCGCCGATCAAGTGGAACTCTCCTGGGATACCGCGAAGTCACAATGGCTGGTGCGAATTGCGAGTGGCGAAGAGGTGATTCGCCGTCATTGCAAGATGCCCAAAGACGCAGACGAGCAAACTCTTCGTTTGGCAGTCCAGAAAACCGTGCAAGACGAAGGCTATGAAGCGGACCCGGCGCAGCTGAGCATTCGCCGCTAACGGCGCGCCGCCGCGCGCCATTTTTGGTGCAGTCAGCAGCCGGTTCGTAATCTGTCCCTGTCTCCGTCCGCTCCGCTGCTTCCGCGCCATCGATTTGAAAACGGAACTCTGAGAAACGGCAGCACAGAGGAACAGCCGAGGCTTGGCTGCGGAGGATAGGTGCAACAGGTTTTTTTTTGCGATGAAACGGCCAATGGTGGGATCGAATCGTTTAACTACTCAATAAGTTTTAATTTCCTCGCGTGTTCTGCGCACAGAAACAGATTAAGGTACGGATTTTGGCGGGAGTTCCAATCGCGCCACCGGCTCTCCCAATCGGGTCGCTGGCAATCGCAGCTGTATTCGCCGAGGATCTTCACGGGGCGAGGATCCGGCACTCCGGCTTGGGCATAGAAAATGAATTCCGCCCGGCAACCGGAGATCGTGGTGGCCTTCTCTTGGGAATCTTTCGGCATTCTTCAAATCCGAGTTATTTCTCGATGGGCCTATTTTCTGCGCAGGCGACCTGTGGCACGTCAGGAAAAATGACGCTCGCTTGGAATCACAACCACGGCGGGTCAACGCGGGAGAAGTATCGGAGAGTCTGCGGCATGCCTGACGGAGGGCCAAATCCACGCCACAGGGGAATGAAGATGCGAAACTTCGATTGCCATGGAGAAACGATGCCGTCGCGCGAGGCGCAGGCGATGCAGCAAACCACGAAAGAGCAAGAAAAAAAGGCTGAATTACGATTCCCTTTCTACCCGAAGGCAATCCCAGCTTTCGAGCGAGCTGCGCGCTCCTAGCGAGGGTCCGATGCGGTAAATTACAGAGGTGATCTTTGCGCTCACTTTTCGCTCCACTGCCTTTCCCATTTCTGGTCTGGTCTGCCTCACTTCGAAGGCCGTTAGAGAGCAATGTGGTCGGTATTACAACCACTTTGCAGCTCTAAACGGGCATTCCCGTTTTCTCCTCTAGGCTTGCGCACACTCTTGATGAGGGGCGTCAGGAGCCCATGTTCCCCCGCCCCAATTTTTCGAAGGAGGAATACATGTCCAGGACGAAATGCCTCTCTGTTTTCGGTGTCGTGAGTTTATTCGCTGTTGTGGCCTTATTTCCTTGCATCGCCAATGTGTCGTGCCTGAGCGGAGGAAAGTCGAACGTACATTCATCCCCGATCACGAGCCCGGCCGTTTTGACTGCGGATGGAACTGATCCGGTGCCGCCGCCGATTCCTTTCTTCGTTTAGGCGTTGCTTAGTAGAGAAACTGACTCAGTCGAGGGCGGGGGACGGGTGCTCCGCATTCATCCCCTCAACTCATGTTAGCATTGCCTCCACGTTATCGTTCTGGGTGGGCCACGGGGGAGAATGCTGAACCAATTCATTTGGTGGGGCGGTATCGTACTCGAATTCCTCTTGCTGATTCGAGGAATTCGAGGAATTCGAGGGAAACTCGCTTTCCAGTATCCCGTGTTCTACGCCTATATTTCGTTTGTTCTCTTGCAATCTCTTCTCCGCCTTGCCACGTATCATTGGAATTCGCCGGCGTACTCGTACGTTTACTGGGTTACAGAATTCTTGGGCGTCGCAATCGGATGCGCGGTTGTCTTCGAGATTTATCGTGTGGGACTCTCTGCATATCCCGGGACAGCGCGTGTGGCACGAAACTTGCTTTTTTTCGTGTTCGTCATGGCGATCGCGAAGACATTCGTAGATGTTTCGAACGATCCTCGGTGGCGCCCTGCAGCAACGACCATGGATCTCGAACGGATTCTGCGAATCGAACAGGCGTTTGCAATTGTTGCGCTTATTGCACTTTTCCTGGTTTATTCCATCCCCTTCGGAAGAAACTTGCGCGGAATCCTGTTGGGTTACGGAATGTTCATCGCCATGAGCGTGATCTGGTTAACTTTCGGCGCCTCTAGCGGGGATACATTTCGCCATTACTGGTCTTATGTGCAGCCGCCTTCCTATTTCATGACCTTGGGTGTCTGGGTTGCCCATTTGTGGTCCTATCGCGCAAGCCCGGAGCCAAAAACAACCGTTCTTCTCGAGCAGCAATATCAGAGAGTCGCTGCGGCGACGACGCGCCGCCTCCAAGACGCGCGGGGGTATCTGGGGAGGGCGGTCCGGCCATGATCGGGATTTACGCCGCGCTGATGATTTCTTTTCTGCTCGTAGTCTTGCTGCTGTGCGTGTGGCGAGGCAAAGCTCAGGCAGCGCAGCAGCTGCCACCGAAATCCGAGCTGACGCCCCGTGAGGAGGGCGGCGAGCCCGAAGCTTGTCCGCCGGAAATCGTCTCGAGGATTTTTTCCGGTGACGATTGGCATTTTGTTGAAGGCGTGAGATCGTCTCTAGTGAAGAAGCTCTTCTGCCGCGAGCGCAAGGCCGTAGCGCTTATTTGGGTTCAGGAAACTTCGGCGGGAATCAGGCGCGTCATGCGGGAGCACTTGGAATCCGCACGGAGAAGCCACGACCTGGAGATCGCGTCCGAGGCGAAGATCTTTCTGCAATACGCGCAACTCCAGTTTGCTTGCGGAGTCCTGTTTGCATGCATTGAATTGGTCGGCCCGCAGAGGTTGCGCGGCTTCGCCATTTACACGGACGCGCTTGCGCGGCGCATCGCTGACGCCCAGCTGACACTTAGGGCCGTAAGCGTGCATCACGAGATTCATGGGGCGGATTCTCCATAGAACGGCATCGAGCATCAGAGAGGAAGACTCGGGAAGAATGGCAGCCACGGTCAAACTCGTTCCGGTGCAAGAGGCCTACGAAGATCTTCTGCAGCGCACACTGGTTAGAATTTGCTGCGACCTCGGGCGCCTTATCTATCTAGCGTCCACCCGGGACTACAACAGCGGAGCCTACCATCACGAAGGACTGGCCGCGCGCTTCCGGCCGGAGATCGCCCGCAAGGCTTTGGAGATCGCGCACCGGCAGGTCTTCTATCGCGTCTCGGCGTATTCCCTCGAAGACCTGGTTGAGGAATTGCGACTTTATTCGGAGGCATCCCGAGAAACGCCGCAGGAAGTTCTTCGCACGTGGCAAAAACTGGAACCTTACCGGATCGCGGTACCGATGGAAGTAAATCCCGTCGTCGCCCGGCTTTTTCTCTCTAACGTCAGACTCGCCTTGGCAATTTTGCGCTTCCGTCAGGAGCCGGTTCCGGCGCATCCGTGAGGCGCATGGCCACGCCGGTGACCTGGCCGATAATCTCAGCGTCGGCGCCGTAGTTCAATCTCCGCACACTGCAAGGGGACAAGGGGTGAGGCAGCAGCAGGAGCTGCCCGTCCAGGAGATCGCACCAGGAACACGCGTAGCCATCACGCAATTCCACAAAGTAAATCGGCCGGTCAAATTCCGTTCGCCAACGCAGGGGCTGAACTTTGCGCACGCGGGGGTCAATCTGCACGAAAGATCCCGGGCGCAGAAGCGGGTGCAGGGTGAAGTCCTGCAGCCCGATATAACCGTATTGGCTATGCCGGATGTCCAGATGCTGGATTAAGGCGATGGGCACTTCTCCCCACAGCTCCACCATGCGAGAGAGGAGATTCGTGCTGTCCAGATCGAACGATCGGTCGAATCGAACCGGGAAAGAAACGGTCCTCTCCTCATCATAGACTTCGAGAGTAGCCAAGTGCGTGTTAGGCAGCGGCGCGGTGAGCTGGTGTTGGCTGAGCTTCTGCAAATCCACACCGTAGAGGCGAAGCAAGTCGGTGAACTTGATGCGGTAAATGGAGCTCAGGGTGTAGAGTTTGTAGATGCTCGGGACGGAATCGGAGTTCTCGACCTGCGTGAGCCAGGCATTGGAGATCTGGAATTCGGGATTACCTTCGGCTTCCGCAATGCGCTGGCTGAATTCCGCCACCTCGCGCGTGGTTATCCCCAGCTTCGAGCGTAGCTCTTTCATTTGCTCGTTTGGGGGGAGGGGTGTCATTTGCCCGCTATCTTACCCCATGGCAGCGCGAATCGTTCAATCGTCGCTGGCGCGCTACCTTGACACCTGATTAACGCAAGAACGCAGTTCTCGCAGTCCGACAATTGCCGTACACCGACGAAGACGGTCTCCCGATCACTCGGGGATCCCCCTTTGTTGTACGCTCGAGGGAGCGCTTAAACATGAATCCGGAGTCATTTGCATCCTGGCTGGAGGCCTACGGACGCGCTTGGGAAAGCCGAGACCCTCAGGCCGCCGCTACGCTCTTTGCTGAAGACGCCACTTACCAAGTTATGCCGTTCCTTGAGCCCATGAGCGGGCGTCCCGCCATTCTGGATTACTGGTCGGACGCGGCACGGACGGAAGAGGACATTCATTTCGGTTTCGAGATCCTTTCCGTCACGCAGAAGCGCGGCATCGCTCGCTGGTGGTCCTCGTTTGTCCGCGTTCCGCCCGGCGCAGCAACCAAGCTCGACGGTATCTTCCTCATCACCCTCGACTCGGCCAGCCTGTGCACTTCCCTACGCGAGTGGTGGCACAAACAGCAAGACTGATTGAGTCGTCGCTGGATGGGAAAATCTTCGACCTGCAAGACCGCATTCCGGTGCGCAAGCAAGAGATCTTCTTTACATTTCCGGCGCCTGATACGAGATTTGCTCCACCCTCCCCGGACGGAGAGGGCGGAGCAAACCAGCGAGATCATGGAGAAGCGATCAGCTTTTTTGGCCAGCGCCAGCGGCTTTGGCCATGTTGGCGGTCCATTCGGCGGAACGGCGGGCCATCTCTTCGGGCGACACGTCTTCGACGTGCGTGGCGATGCCCCAAGAGTGACCGAAGGGGTCGGTGAGCTTGCCGTAGCGGTCCCCCCAGAACATGTCTGCCACGGGCATGGCGGCCTTGGCGCCCGCTGCCACGGCGCGGTTAAAGACGCTGTCGACATCCTCGGTGTAGAGGAACAGGTACGAGGACGGGGTTGCTCCCGGCGCGGGGGCTGCGGACATACCGGGGAATTCGTCTGCCACGAAGATGACGGAATCGCCGATACGCAGTTCGGCGTGCATGATCTGGCCGCCGGGACCTGGCATGCGGTTGATCTCGCTGGCCCCGAACGCCTGCTTGTAGAAATCGATGGCGCGGGCGGCATTCTTACAAGTAAGTGCAGGAGAAATCGAATGATATCCCTCAGGGATGGGTCGAACGTTGCTTGGCATAGAAGCCTCCTAGGAGTCTTGGATCGTGGCGCGGTTCTGCAAGGCAGGTAGAAGCGGGATCCGCGCAGAGGCTTGAATACTCCTCTGAGGTGCTTGTGTCAACAGCGGAAAAAAGGCGCGGAATACAGCAATTTTGTAGGTTCCGTGATATCTTCCGCGGAAAAGCGGGTGCTTGAACGGGGGGATTTCGGCACCGCGGAGGAGCTGCGTGAGCAAGTACATTATGGAATTCGTGGGGACCTTCTTCCTGGTTTTGACCATCGGGTGCACAGTGATTGGTAACGGCGCCGGCCCTCTCGCTCCGCTGGCGATTGGCGCGTCTTTGATGGTGATGGTTTTTGCTGGCGGGCACATCTCGGGCGGACACTACAATCCGGCGGTGACGTTGGGGGTCTGGCTTCGCGGAAAGTGCGAAACGAAGTACGTCGCGCCGTACATGCTCGTTCAAATTGTGGGAGCGGCGATTGCAGCGTTGGCCGTGAAGTACCTGAAAGCCGGAGCCATTGTCGCGCCAATGAATCTGGCATCTTTGCCGACGCTGCTTGCGGAATTTCTGTTTACGTTCGCGCTGGTTTTCGTGGTGCTGAACGTGGCGACCGCGAAAGGCACATCGGGGAATTCATTTTACGGCCTGGCCATCGGCTTTACGGTGATGACGGGCGCCTTCGCGGTGGGAAATATTTCCGGCGGAGCGTTCAACCCCGCCGTGGCCGTGGGGATTTCGCTGATGGGGCTTTCGTCCTGGGCAAACATTTGGATTTACCTGGTAGCTGAATTTGCCGGAGGGACAGTTGCGGCTCTCGTTTTCAAGACAGTGAATCCCGGCGACAATTGAGTCGCGGCGGCTGGTTCGAATTACGGTGGCGGCAATGAGATACACCTTTCTTGTCGAAACGTACGAAACGGAGCGAGTCAAGGTAGTGAGTGTATGGAGCGAGTTCCGCGACGAGGATTTGGGTTTCCGGCCAAATGGGAATGACCCGCGCGGGCGGAGCGTTCACGAACAGATGGTGCATCAATGCGTGAGCGAGGACTTGTGGTTCCGCACGATGCTGGGAATCGACGCGGGCGCGCCTCCGCTGCCAGCGCCTGAAACGCGGCTTGGGTTCATGAAACGCTATGCGGAAGACAGCGCGAAACGGCTCGGCGCGCTGCGCGAAAAAGGCGAAGAGTGGTTCGAAGGCGACGCAAAGTTTTTTGATGTGAAACGGTCGCGAGCGTGGGTGTTGACGCGGCGCATCGCGCACACCGCGCATCATCGCGGGCAACAAATGGCC
>WNFH01004238.1_pt1 | contig 10319 bp, 8 predicted proteins | sample 5400411 | NCBI WGS metagenome assembly WNFH01 (sample SAMN13153347, study PRJNA577476) | soil metagenome | isolation source: 200 cm saprolite under Douglas fir tree site 2 hole 3 | place: USA:California | collected 2015-04-18
GAAGGCGGATCCATGGGCTTCATTGGTATGGCCAGCGGGATCGCCTGGACGGCCGTGATCTTCATGGTCAGGCTCCGTAATCCAACGGTTCGGAGGAGAGATGGCGCCGGATCCGAATCGTCTCCAGCGCCTCGGGGCCGAGGAGGCCCAGAAACCCTTTCCAGTCGCTCGCGCCATGGATCCATCGGTCGAGCCAGGCGCGGTTGCCCTCCACGGTCCGGCTCTCCTCGTGGAATCGGTGGTAGAACTCGTGGTGACGGCCGTAGCAGCCTTGCACGGGCGAGGGGAAGGCGCCGTAAGGCTCATGGACCACCGCCACCACCTTGAGCTCGGGCGTCAGGACCAGGCCCGGATCGCTCAAGATGCGCTCGCGCGGCCAGATCTCCTCGGCGACGATGATCACCCGTTTCGCGGCGAAGGCCGCCTCCCGCGTGACGCCGAGCGTGCCCCACACATGGGCGCGGCCGTCCTCGTCGGCCCTCTGGACGTGGAGGATGGCGACGTCCGGCGCGAGCGCCGGCACGAGCACGAGCGGAGTCCCGGACCACGGATCGACCGACTGCTTGAAGGTCGGGTTCGACGCGAGGATGTCGGTGCCGAGCAAGGAGCGCGCGGGCAGATAGGGGACACCCAGGGCGGCGGCCTGAAGCGCGAAGGCCAAGGTGAGGTTGGAGTGATCCTGCACTTCGACGGCCGCCGGAACGCCCTGCTCGACGGCCCGACGATAGTTGTGGCCCAGTCCCGCGCTCACATTGCCCACCCAGGCGGCGATGATGCGGCTAACGCCGCCGGCGCCCACCAGCTGGTCGAAGAGCATGTCGGAGATGGGGCCGATTAACGTGAGATCCCGGCGGCGCTGGCGGATGAGCTCGTGGCCGGCCGCGAAAGGGATCAACGCCTCGAGCGCCGCGCCCATGCACACCGAGGTGCCGTCGGGGACGAAGCGGGCGACGGCGTCCCGCATGGACAGGAGCTTGGAGCCAGGCACCCGCGTATCTTACCCTTCCGGGCGTTCTTGCTTCCCTTGACGCCCCGCCAACTTGGCGCTTGACAGCGTCCTCCTGACTTTAGTAGTAATTAACCACACTTTCGTGGATCAGTAATCAGCCGGGTGGGGGGCCAGGGACGACAGCATGAGAACGCGCCTGACGCTCATGGTGAATGGCGAGGAGCGGGAGGTCATCGTTCCCGTCCACAAGACGCTCCTCGAAGTGCTCCGCGAGGACCTCAACCTCACCGGCACCAAGCACGGCTGCGAGCTGGGCGAGTGCGGCACCTGCACGGTTCTCATCGACGGAGAGCCGGCGCTCTCGTGTCTGGCGCTGCCCATCGAGTGCCAGGGGCGGGCCATCAAGACCGTCGAGGGCATGGCCGAGGGGAGCCAGCTCCACCCGCTCCAGCAGGCTTTCGCCGAGCTGGGGGCGGCGCAATGCGGCTACTGCACGCCGGGCATTCTGCTGACCGCCGAGGCGCTGCTCGAGGACAATGCAACGCCCACCCGGGATGAGGTGCGATACGCCCTGGCGGGCAACCTGTGCCGCTGCACCGGCTACACCAAGATCCTCGACGCCGTCGAGCTGGCGGCCCTCCGCATGAAGGGAGCCCATCGTTGAAGAAGGAGCGCTTCAGCATTGTGGGCCAGAACCTTCCCAAGATCGACGCCTGGGCCAAGGTGGTCGGCGAGACCAAGTATGCCGACGACATGGTCCTGCCGCGACTGGCCCATGGGAAGCTGCTGCGCAGCCCCCATCCCCACGCCCTGATCCGGAGCATCGACACCGCCCGCGCCAGGGCGCTGCCGGGAGTGTATGCGGTGATCACGGGCCGGGATCTTCCACCGGTGAAGTTCGGGATCCTCCCGGTCTCCCAGGATGAAGAGGCGCTCTGCGTGGACAAGGTGCGGATGGTAGGGGACGCGGTGGCGGCCGTCGCCGCGGTGGACGAAGAGACGGCCGAGCGGGCCACCGAGCTGATCGAGGTGGAGTACGAGCCGCTGCGTCCGCTGATGTCCATCGAGGAGGCCCTGGCGCACCCGGAAGTCCGGATCCACGAATACGGAGACGGACCAAATGTCCACAAGGCGGTGTCACTGCAGTTTGGAGACGTCGAGGCGGCCTTCCGCGCGGCCGATCTCGTCCGAGAAGACGTCTTTTACTTCGAGGGCAACACCCACCTCCCGATGGAGCAGCACTCGGCGGTGGCGCAGCGGGGCGCGGACGGCAAGCTCACGCTCTGGTCCTCGACCCAGACACCGCATTACGTGCATCGGCTGCTCGCGAAAATCCTCGACATGCCTCAGGCGCATATCCGCGTGGTGGCGGCGCCCGTGGGCGGCGGCTTCGGGGGCAAGCTCGATCCCTTCGCCCACGAGATCGCGGCCTGCAGGCTTTCTCAGCTCACCGGGCGGCCGGTCAAAATCACGCTGACGCGGGAGGAGGTCTTTTACGTCCACCGCGGCCGTCATCCCGTGCTGATGTGGGTCAAGACCGGATTCAGGAAGGATGGCTCGATCACCGGCATGCACTTCCGGTCGTGGCTGGACGGCGGCGCGTACGGCTCCTACGGCGTGGCCTCGACCTTTTATACCGGGGCGCTGCAGACCGTGACCTACAAGATCCCCGTCTACAAGTTCGAGGGGGCCCGGATCTTCACCAACAAGCCCCCGTGCGGCCCCAAGCGCGGGCATGGCACGCCGCAGCCGCGCTTCGCCATGGAATGCCAGCTCGACAAGGCCGCCGAGCAGCTCGGACTCGATCCCGCCGACATGCGGCGGCGCAATCTCGCCGAGCCCTTTACGAAGACGGCCAACCACATGACGGTGACCACCATCGGGCTTGGTGAATGTCTCGACCGGGTGGTGGAGGCCTCGGGCTGGCGGCAGAAGTTCGGCCGGCTGCCGCGCGGCAAGGGCATCGGCATCGCGTGCTCGTCGTATCTTACGGGCGCCGGGCTCGCCATCTACTGGAACGACATGCCCCACTCCGGCGTCGTCCTCCGCGCTGACCGGAGCGGCCTCGTCGCGGTGCTCTGCGGCGCCACCGACATCGGCCAGGGCTCCGACTCGATCCTGGCCTATCTCGCGGCCGAGGTGCTTGGCATCGATCCCAAGGACATCCGGGTGCACCCGGCCGACACAGATCTCACGCCGGTGGACCTGGGTTCATACTCCTCCCGCGTCACCCTGATGGCGGGCAATGCGGTGATCCAGGCGGCCGGGCGGCTCAAGAGCAGGATCGTCGAGGCCGTGGCCGAAAAGCTCGGAGTGGCGCCGGACACGCTGATCGCCCAGGACCGCCGTGTCTTCGTGGACGGCGATCCAGACCGCGGAGTGTCGTTCGCCCAGGCGGTGGTGCTCGCCGAGAGCAGGTTCGGCGTGCTGGCTTTCCCGGGCTCCTACGCGCCCCCCAAGCGGGCCGGCAAGTACAAGGGCGGCGGCGTGGGTCCGTCGCCCTGCTATTCCTATTCGGCCTGCGTCGTCGAGGTGGACGTCGACGGCGAGACCGGCGAAGTGCGCCCCACCGAAATCTGGATCGCCCACGACGTGGGCCGCGCGCTCAACCCGCTCCTGGTCGAAGGGCAGGTCGAGGGATCGGTGTACATGGGGCTGGGCGAGGTCTTGATGGAGGAGCAGGTCTTCCGCAAGGGCGTCCACAAGATCCCGTCGATGCTCGAGTACAAGAGTCCCACCACTCTCGAGACGCCCGAGATCCACACGATCCTCGTCGAGACCGACGACCCCGAGGGGCCCTTCGGCGCCAAGGAAGCCGGGCAGGGTCCGCTGCTGCCGGTGATCCCGGCCGTGGCCAACGCGGTCTACAATGCCGTGGGCGTGCGCGTCGACGAGATCCCGATCTCGCCCGAGAAGGTCCTGAAGGGGCTCGAGGCGATGCGGAAAGGCAAGCCGGCGCGAGTGGGGCCGGAGAAGCTGCCGCTCTTCGTCTTCCCCGAGCCCAAGATGATCGAGTCCGCCTTCGGCGAGCCCGCCGCCGCGATCGCGGAGAGGCCTTTCGCGTCATGATGCGGCTGCCGCCCTTCACCTACCTGGCGCCGGTTTCCGTGACCGACGCGACCAAGCTCATGGCCGACCACGGCGCCGACGCCATGCTCGTGGCTGGCGGCACCGATCTCTACCCGAACATGAAGCGGCGGCAATTCGAGCCCAAGGTGCTCGTGGGGCTGCGCGGCGTCAGAGAGCTGGTCGGTGTCCGCGGCAGCGCACAAAGCGGGCTGAGCATCGGGAGCGGCACGACCCTGACGGCCGTGTCCCGTCACGCGGACGTGGCCCGGCATCACCCCGGGCTGGCCACGGCGGCGGGCGTGGTGTCCACGCCCCAGCTGCGCAATATGGGCACCCTCGGCGGCAATGTCTGCGTGGACACCCGCTGCAATTACTACAACCAGTCCTACCAGTGGCGGAAGGCCGTCAACTTCTGCATGAAGAAGGACGGAGACATCTGCCTCGTGGCGCCGGGCAGCTCGAAGTGCTGGGCCGTGTCATCGTCCGACACGGCGCCCGCGCTGTGGAGTCTCGGCGCGACGGTTCGCCTGGTCGGACCCGCAGGCGAGCGCGTGATCCCCATCTCCGCGTTGTACCGTGACGACGGCATCCAGTATTTGAGCAAGCAGCCTGGGGAGATCCTCACCGACATCATGGTCCCCGGCGCCGAGGAACTGCGCTCGATCTATCTCAAGCTCCGGCGCCGTGGCTCCTTCGATTTTCCCGTCCTGGGCGTGGCGGTCGCGCTCGGCATGGAGGGTGACGTCGTCCGCCAGGCGCGCATTGTCCTGGGGGCCGTGGCCTCGCTGCCGCGGGAGGCCGCCGAGGCGGGCCGTCTGCTCCAGGGCCAGCGGCTGACGCCGGAGCTCATCGACCGGGCGGCCGAGGCCGCCGCCAAGCCCTCCAAGCCGCTGGACAATACGGACCTGACGCATCCTTATAGAAAGAAGATGACGCGCGTCTTCGTGGCCCGCGCCCTCCGGAGGCTGGCCGGGCTGCCCGAGCCAATGGCCCGCGAGCGGCCTGATCTGTTCAATGAAGAGGCGAAGGCATGACGACGCTCGGACAGCGCATCAAGGCCTTGAGGGCGGAGCGCCACCTCCAGCAGCGGCAGCTCGCCGAGAAGGCGGGGCTGACCCCGAGCATGCTCTCCCAGATCGAGTCGGGGCGCCTGACACCGTCGCTGCACACGCTGGGCAAGCTGGCGGCGGCCCTCGGCATGCCGATCGCCGGGCTCTTCGAATCCGCGCCCAACGGCCGGCTGCACGTCTCTCGCAAGAAGGACTACCCGGTCGTCTCCTTCGACGGCAGCACCGAGAAGTGGCACGTGCTGGGCGCAGGGCTCTTCCAGGGGAAGATCAGAGCGGTGGTATCCTCACTGGGTCCGCGCGGCAAGGGCGTCAAGACCGACAAGGTCATCCTGGACCCCGGGCAGATGAAGCTCTTCTACGTCATCGAAGGCAAGGTCGCCCTTCACTACAACGGCGAGGCCCATCGCCTGGAGGCTGGTGACAGCGCCTACCTCGACGGTGGCACCCCGCATGGCTGGGAGAACGTGGGGCCCAGAACCGCCCGGGCGCTCTGGGTCATCCTCGGCTGACGCGAGGCTTGAGGAACGGAGACATGGCCGACAGCGAGCGCGTGATGGTCGACTTCAGAACCGAGCCGGCCCGCTACAAGCACTGGAAGCTCGGCGTCGACGGACGGGTGGCCACGCTGGCCATGGACGTCCGCGAGGACGGGGGCCTGCGGCCGGGCTACGAGCTCAAGCTCAATTCCTACGATCTCGGTGTGGACATCGAGCTCTACGACGCCATCCAGCGTCTGCGCTTCGAGCATCCCGAGGTGGGCGCCGTGATCCTGACGTCGGGCAAAGAGCGCATCTTCTGCGCCGGCGCCAATATCCGCATGCTGAGCCAAGCGTCGCACGGCTGGAAGGTGAACTTCTGCAAGTTCACCAACGAGACGCGCAATGCGATCGAGGACGCGACGGCGCACTCGCGGCAGGTCTATCTCTGTGCCGTCAACGGCCCCTGCGCCGGCGGCGGCTACGAGTTGGCCCTGGCCACCGACCACATCATCATGGCCGATGACGGCAACACCACCGTGGCGCTGCCGGAGGTGCCCCTGCTCGCCGTGCTGCCCGGAACCGGCGGGCTCACGCGGCTCGTGGACAAACGCCACGTGCGCCGGGACCGGGCCGACTTCTTCTCCACGCTCGAGGAGGGGATCAAAGGGCAGCGCGCCGTCGAATGGCGCCTGGTGGACGAGGTCGTGCCGCGCTCCCAGCTCGAGGAGACGGCGCGGCGGCGGGCCGCCGAGCTTGCGGCGCGCAGCGACAGGCCGGGGGGAGCACGAGGGATTCGGCTGGAGCCCCTCGCGCGGACCATCGAGGCGAACCGGGTCGCCTACAGCCACGTGACATGCCAGATCGATCGGGAGCGGGGCGTCGCCGAGATCATCGTGAGCGCGCCCACCGCGCCGCCTCCAGGCGATCTCAAGGGCATCCAGGCCGCGGGCTGCGCCTTCTGGCCGCTGGCGGTGGCGCGGGAGCTCGACGATCTGATCCTGCATTTGCGGACCAACGAGGACGCGATCGGTCTCTGGGTGTTCCGGACGGCGGGCAACGGCGACCTGGTCGAAGCGTATGACCGCGCATTACTCGACCACGCTTCCGACTGGCTCGTGCGCGAGATTCGGCTGTATCTGAAGCGCACCCTCAAGCGGCTCGACGTCTCGTCGCGCTCGATCTTCGCGCTGATCGAGCCCGGCTCGTGCTTCGCGGGCACCCTTCTCGAGCTGGCGCTGGCGGCGGACCGCTCCTACATGCTGGGCGGACCGCGCCAGGGCGATCCGCAGCCTCCCGCGAGCGTGAGGCTGACCGGGATGAACTTCGGCCCCTACCCGATGGTCAATGGCTTGACGCGACTCGAGAGCCGGTTTCTGGCCGAGCCGGGGCGGGTCGACGACCTCAAGGGGCGCGTCGGCGAGGAGCTCGACGCGGCGGCGGCGGAAGGGGCCGGCCTCGTCACCTTCGCCCCCGACGACATCGACTGGGACGACGAGGTGCGGATCGGGGTGGAGGCGCGGGCGGCATTCTCGCCGGACGCGCTGACCGGCATGGAGGCCTCACTCCGGTTTGGCGGTCCTGAGACCCTCGAGAGCAAGATCTTCAGCCGGCTGTCGGCCTGGCAGAACTGGATCTTCCAGCGCCCGAACGCCGTGGGTCCGAAGGGCGCGCTGAAGGTGTACGGGACGGGCGAGCGCAGCGACTTCGACCGCGGGAGAGTGTGATGGCGGGCATCGACTACGTCGAGCAGATTCCGAACAACGTGAACCTGAACGAGAACCGGCGGCTGCTGCGCGCCCTCGAGGAATGGCAGCCCAAGTTCCTCGAGTGGTGGAAGGATATGGGCCCGCACGGCTACCAGGCCAAGGAGGTCTACCTGCGCACCGCGATCAGCGTCGACGCGCAGGGGTGGGCCAAGTTCGGCTATATCAGGATGCCTGAGTACCGCTGGGGCATCTTCCTTGCCGAGCCCGAACCCGGGCGTCAGATTAACTTCGGTGACCACCAGGGCAGCCCGGCATGGCAGGAGGTTCCCGGCGAGTACCGCGGCGTCCTGCGCCGGCTGATCGTCACCCAGGGGGACACCGAGCCCGCCTCCGTGGAGCAACAGCGTCACCTCGGCCGGACGTGCCCGTCGCTCTACGACCTCCGCAATCTCTTCCAGGTCAACGTGGAAGAGGGGCGCCATCTCTGGGCCATGGTCTACATCCTCGACGCCCACTTCGGCCGCGACGGCCGCGAGGAGTCGGAGGCGCTGCTGCAGCGCCGCTCCGGCGACCACGACAAGCCCCGCATCCTGGGCGCCTTCAACGAGCGGACGCCGGACTGGCTCTCGTTCTTCATGTTCTGCTTCTTCACCGACCGGGACGGCAAGTACCAGCTCGCGAGCCTGGCCGAGAGCGGCTTCGACCCGCTGTCGCGCACCTGCCGCTTCATGCTGACCGAGGAAGCCCACCACATGTTCGTGGGCGAGAGCGGGGTGGGGCGCATCGTGCAGCGGGCCTGCGAGATCATGCGGGAGCACAAGACCGACGACGTCCGGCGCCACGGCGGCGTGGACCTGCCCACGATCCAGAAGTACATCAACTTCCACTGCTCGGTCTCGCTCGACCTGTTCGGCTCCGAGGTCTCGACCAACGCGGCCAACTTCTACACCATGGGTCTCAAGGGCCGCTTCGAGGAGACGAAGAAGAAGGACGATCATCGGCTCAAGGACGGCACCTACACCGTGGCGACGCTGGCCGGCGACAAGATCATCACCCGCGAGGAGGGGGCGCTCGTCTCGCTCAACGAGCGGCTCCGCGACGACTACATCGCGGACTGCCAGCGCGGGGTGAACCGCTGGAACGAGATCATCAAGAGCCACGGCATCGACTTCACGCTCACCCTGCCCCACCGCGGCTTCCGGCGCGCCATCGGCGCCTTCGCGGAGGTCAAGGTGTCGCCGGACGGCCGGGTCATCGGAGAGGCGGAGTGGGACGCGCGCCATCGCGACTGGCTGCCCACCGAGGAGGACCAGGCCTACGTGGGGAGCCTGATGCAGCCGGTGACCGAGCGCGGCCGAGTGGCCAACTGGATCGCGCCACCCGCGCGCGGCGTCAACAGCCAGGCCGCCGACTTCGAGTACGTTCGTCTCGGCTGACCCGGGAGACGCCCGCGTGAGAGCGGTCACCTCGAAGACGCTGGGACCGACGTTCGGGATGTACTCGCACGGCATGGTCGCGCCGGGCGGCGAGCTGGTGGTGGTGGCGGGACAGGTGGGCGCGGACCGCGCCGGGAAGCTGGTCGGCCCCGGCGACGTGGTGACCCAGACCCGGCAGGCCTTCGAGAACGTGCGGGCGGTGCTCGAGGCGGCCGGCTCCGGCGTGGGCCAGATCGTCCGCTTCCAGACCTTCCTCACCCACGCGGCCGACATCGAGGGCTTCATGCAGGCGCGGAAGGAGCTGTTCCCGCGCTACTTCCCGGACGGGGTCTACCCGCCCAATACCCTCCTGGTGGTGTCGCGCCTCGTGGTGCCCGAGCTGCTGGTCGAGATCGAGGCGATGGCGGTGAAGCCGGCCGGCGCCGTCGCCAAGGCGCCGGCTCCCGCGCGCAAGCCGGCCGCGAAGCGGGCGCGGGGCGCGCGTTCCGTGGGTCGCCGGAAGGCCTCGCGGAGGCGCGGATGATGCCGGTGCCGGCGCGGTTCAACGCGGCGAGCTTCTTCATCGACCGCCACGTCGCGGAGGGGCGCGCGGACAAGGTGGCCTTCTTCCACGACGGCGACTCCATCACCTACGGGGCCCTGCAGGAGCTGGTCAATCGCGCGGGCAACGCCCTGCTGGACCTGGGGGTGCGGCCGGAGCAGCGCGTGCTCTGCCTGCTGCTCGACTCGCCCGAGTTCCTGGCCACGTTCTGGGGCGCGATCAAGATCGGGGCGATCCCGATCCCCGTGAACACCATGATGCGGAGCGACGACTACCGGTATTTCCTCGAGGACAGCCGCGCGCCCATCGCGGTCGTCTCGGAGCAACTACTGGCCGAGGCGGGCCCCGCCCTGTCGGGCGCCCGCTTCCTGCGGCACGTGGTGGTGGCCGGCCGCGCCTCCGGGGCGCAGATCGCCTTCGACGACTGGGTGGCCAAGGCGAGCCCGCGGCTCGAGCCCTTCGACGCGTCCAGGGACGATCCCGCGTTCTGGCTCTACTCGTCGGGCTCGACCGGCCGTCCCAAGGGCGCGGTCCACCTGCAGCACGACATGGTGGTGTGCGGCGAGACCTACGCCCGCCAGGTTCTCGACATGACCGAGAACGATCGCACCGTCTCGGCGGCCAAGCTCTTCTTCGCCTACGGGATGGGCAACAACATGTACTTTCCGCTCCACGTGGGTGGCCAGGGCGTGCTGTTCCCCCACCGGCCCACGCCCGACGCGATGTTCGAGCTGATCCACCGCCACCGGCCCACGCTCTTCTTCGGCGTGCCCACGCTCTACGCGGCGATGCTGCAGGTGAAGGAGGCCGAGAAGCGCTACGACCTCTCGTGCCTGCGCCTGTGCGTGTCGGCGGGGGAGGCGCTGCCCGAGGAGCTCTACCGCCGCTGGCAGGAGCGCTTCGGGGTGGAGATCCTCGACGGCATCGGCACCACCGAGATCCTCCACATCTTCCTCTCGAACCGGCCGGGCCGCGCCCGCCCGGGCTCGACCGGTCAGGCGGTGCCGGGCTACGAGGCGATGGTCGTGGACGACGAGGGCCGCCGGATGCCGGCGGGGGAGATCGGCAA
>WNFH01004240.1_pt1 | contig 10319 bp, 8 predicted proteins | sample 5400411 | NCBI WGS metagenome assembly WNFH01 (sample SAMN13153347, study PRJNA577476) | soil metagenome | isolation source: 200 cm saprolite under Douglas fir tree site 2 hole 3 | place: USA:California | collected 2015-04-18
AGCCGAGCCCGAAATCAGAGACAGCTTCTTGGAGATGGCCGGCAGGGTAATTTGTACCGTGCGCGTGTGCGTCGGCGCGTGCTTGAACTCCAAGTCCACCAGGATCTCGCTGGCGCTCTGGTAGCGGTTCGCTGGCTCCTTTTCCAGGCATTTCAGGCAGATGCGCGAAAGATATGGCGGCAGGTCGGGAATGACCAGTTCCGGGCGCTTGGGGAGCTGGTGCACACGTTGGTACATCAACTGGAATGTGGTGTCGCCAGAGAAGGGCAGAACCCCGGTTAACATCTCGTACAAAATCAGGCCGAAAGTGTAGAGGTCGCTGCGATGATCGACTGGCTTGCCTTCGACCTGTTCGGGCGACATATACAGCGGCGTGCCGAGCACCGCTCCGGTGCGCGTTACGCTGGTGCGGTCGGACTCCAGCGTCTTGGCGATGCCAAAATCCGTAACATAAACATGGTCCCCGGAGCCGAGCAAGATGTTCTGCGGTTTGAGGTCGCGGTGAACCACGTTAACGCCGTGGGCCGCCGCGAGCGCCGCCGCGAGCTGCTTCATGATGTTGAGCACGCGCTCAAGCGGCAGGCGGCCTTCCTTGCGCAAGGCCTGCGTGAGGTCGCCGCCATCGACATACGCCATGGAGATGAACTTCACCGCGTTGTACTCGCCAAGGTCGTGGATGCGCAGGATGTTGGGATGGGAAATGCTGCTGGCCAGCAGCAGCTCGTGTTTGAAGCGCTGCAGGGCCATGGGATCGGTCATCAGGTCGGGGCGCAGGACCTTGATGGCCACCGTGCGGTCCAGCTCGCGGTCACGGGCTTTGTAAACTTTGCCCATGCCGCCGGAACCGAGCAGCGACTCCACGTGGTAGCGTGGGCCAAAATCCGTGCCAGTCTTAGTGGAGGCGGACTGCGAAACCTCGAGCGTCGCGCCGAGACCGACATCGGCGGCGATGTCCAAACCGCTCCCACACTGCGAACAAATCTCCGCATTGGTGGGGTTGGGGGTATGGCAGTGCGAGCAGATCATTACCATGCACCAATGGTCGCTCGGAGCGTATGAATAATGCTGAATTATAGCAGCTAGAACGCGCGAATCGACAAGGGAACTGCGCCGTACAGGGCAGAATCGACCGCCGAAACCCTACCGAGCGGTAAACTGGGGAAACTTAGGTAACCTAACTTCGTAGTGACGCACGCGCTTGTCGAAATCGGTGAGCAGCGCGGCGGCTTCAGGGGCAACCACGGCGGCCTCGCGGTCGGCTCCGGCGAAGGCGTCGATGGCGGCGAAAGACTTCCAGTACGTGGTGACGACAATTTCGACTGCGCCAGGGAATGGGCGCGTGCAAACCGTTACGCCCAGGAAACCGTCGAGGCGCTGCAACTGCGGTTGCACTGCTTGCTCGAAATGGTGCAGGTAGGCGTCGGACAGCGCCGGCGTGGTTTGCGCCGACCAGAAGCGGGCGATCATGTCAGGCGGACTCCGCGGCCCTTTTTTCGATAAAAGGGGGGCGCGGCTCATTGCCCACGACCACGGTCCAGTTGCGTACCTTCCATTTTGTCACCAAGCCGTTTTTGACGTAAGGGTCCTGGCGTGCAAACGCCTCGGCTGCCGCGCTTTCGCCTTGAAAAATCAACAACGCGCCATCCGCAGGATCAGCGAGCGCGCCGGCCAGCACCAATTCGCCGCGAGCATGCGCTTCGCGCGCCACCCGGAGATGCTCCTCGCGATACGCACCGCGGCGCGCAACGAAATCGTCGACGACATCGTAGAACACGGCGAAGTAGGGCATTGTTCTCTCCTGCTTCTGTAATCAGAGCAAGGCTTGCGGCTGTGATTATAGCGAGCCGCCGGCAATCGAGGGCACCAGCAGCACGCGATCGCCTTCCTTGACGCAGCACGATTCTCCGCCCAGGAAGCGAATGTCTTCTTCGTTGAGGTACACGTTCAAGAATTGGCGGATTTGGCCACTGTCGTCGCGCACGTGCCGCGAAAGATCAGGGAAGCGCGTGGTCAGTTCGGTGAGAGCTTCGGCAACGGTGCTGGCACTACAGTCCACCTTCGGCGCGCCGCCGGTGAAGCGGCGGAACGCCGTGGGGATTTCGATGGTCACGGGCATCCTATTTCTCCTTGGGAATTATTCATATTCGCTTGTTCTAATTTGCTTGCTTCACACAATTTGGTTGAGGCATTTTGGAGTGCAGCGGTCTTGTTTGAGCCTCGAAGGGCCGCCTCTTTCACGCCCTTTGAGTTCCCAGGAAGCGGTCCTTACGTGCAAGCGCCTCGAAAGCGGGCGCAAGACTCCCGCACTCCAAGAAAGAGACATGCTACGCTCTCGCCGCGGCCGTTGCCGGTAGCTGCGATTCGAGGTAGGCCTCGAACGCTTCGAGGCGCGGCGCGATAGCTTCTGCTACCGGAAATTCCGCGGCGATGGCGTCGGTTGTTTTCAGGCCATTGCCGGTGATGCAGACCACCGTCGTCTCGTCGGGATGAATGCGGCCTTCGCGAATCAGTTTTTGCGTTACGCCGGCGGTTACGCCGCCCGCGGTTTCCGTGAAAACGCCCTCGGTCTCCGCGAGAAGCTTGATGGCCGCGATGATTTCGGGATCAGAAACGTCTTCGGCCCAGCCGCTGCTCTCGCGTATCAGCTTAATCGCATACGGACCGTCCGCGGGATTGCCGATGGCCAGCGACCGAGCAATGGTGTTGGGTTTTTGCGGCTCAAAACGCGCGAGGCCGCGCTTCACGGCAGTGGAAATGGGCGAGCAGCCCGTCGCTTGCGCGCCGAAGAATTTCACGGGCCTCTCTTCCACCCAGCCAAGCGTGACCAGTTCGCGAAACGCTTTGGCGATTTTCCCAATCAGCGAGCCTCCGGCCATGGGCACCACGACGTTATCCGGCAGCTTCCAGCCGAGCTGCTCGGCGATTTCAAAACCGTGCGTCTTCGAGCCCTCCGAGTAATACGGTCGCAAGTTGACGTTAACCATCCCCCACGGAAAGCGCTCGGCGATCTGCGCGCACAAGCGATTGACATGATCGTAGTTGCCGTCGATGCGCACGATGCGCGCGCCGTACACCGCGGTGTTCAGCACCTTCGCCGGCTCCAGGTCCGCGGGGATGAACACGCAAGCGTCGAGGCCTTGCTGCGCCGCCTGCGCTGCTACCGCATTCGCCAGATTTCCCGTCGAGCTGCAGCCCACGGTGTGGAAGCCAAAGCGCCGCGCAGCGACCAGCGCGGTAGCCACCACGCGATCCTTGAAGGAAAGCGAAGGGAAGCACACCGCGTCATTCTTAAAGAATAGATTCTTCACACCCCAATGCTCCGCGAGTTTGCGCGCGCCCACCAGCGGCGTGCCGCCGACGGCCGATTGCGCGACGTAGCCTTCCGGCAGCGGCAGAAACTCGGCGTAGCGCCACATATTGAACGCGCGGCCGGCGAGATCCTCGCGCCGCACGTTTTTCTTAAGGGAATCGTAGTCAAAGGAAACTTCCAGGGGGGAGAAACAGTCTTCGCAGAAGGACCGCGGGGAATTGCCCCAAGTCTTGCCGCATTCTTTACATCGCAATTCGTAGAGATCGGACATATGCTGCCTTCCAGGTAGCACGCCAGCGCAGACTGCACGCGGCGTGCCGTTGTCATGTGGTTTTAGGGCAGCAGGGAGGGAAAACGAAAAACCCTCCTTGCTAAAGTGCTTGGAGGGTCTCAGAAACTTTCTGGAAACTCTTCTCGCTCTTTAGCAGTTTTTTACGTGGAGCAAGTTGCCCTAAATCGCCACGTGTCGCCGCAACAGCGGCTGCTTCCTTTATGCTTGAAAAGCAAGGAGATGTCAAGAACAAAGCCTTGGCGTAAAATTTAGGCCAACATATTGGCACTTTGGCGCGTCAAATGACATGTGACAGTAAAGTTTCACGCGGCTGGCGAAATCCAAAAACGCGCCGCCGAGATCCGGCCTTCCGAGCAGTGATAATCATGCCGCATTCGCCCGATACGAACCATCACTCGGGAATTGCGGTGATATACTGAGAGTTGCGCCGGAAGTCTCTTGAAAGCTAAGAGGAGCGAAAAAATGGCTCAGCAGGTAAAAGAATTGTTTGATTGGGCGCGTCGGCGCAAGATTTTGGCTTCCGCATTCGTGGCGCTGACGCTGACCGTGGGCATCATGATTGGTTCCGTGGTTTCGGGCCGCGTTTCGGCGATGAAGACTTTCTCTTTCGCCGGGACCAACGCCACTCCGTTGGCCGTGCCCGATCCAATTCCCTCCGGAGCTTCGTTTGCCTCCATCGTAAATCGCGTGGAGCCGGCCGTGGTCAACATTGCCACCACGCAGGTGTTAGAGCGCAAGAGCGCCAAGAAGCGCCGCCCGCAGCAGCAGTTTGATCAAGACGACCCGATGCAGGATTTTTTCGACCGCTTCTTCGATGGCCGCCCGGACGGGCCGCCGCAAGCGGAGCGCAGCCTCGGCTCCGGCGTGATTGTGGACAAGCGCGGCTACATTCTCACCAACAACCACGTGGTCGAGCAGGCCACCAAGATCCAGGTGCAGTTGGACGGCAACAACCAGACGAAGTACACCGCGAAAGTTATCGGCGTTGATGAAGATACCGACCTGGCGGTCATCAAGATTGAAGCCAACAAGGACCTGCCTACGGCCAAGCTCGGCAACTCCGACGGCGTGCAAGTCGGCGATTGGGTGCTGGCCATCGGCAGTCCCTTCGGATTGCAAGCTACGGTCACCGCGGGAATCATCAGCGCGAAAGATCGCGCGGGCATCGGCGGCGCCGGACACCAGTTCCAGAGATTCTTGCAGACCGACGCGGCGATTAACCCCGGCAACTCCGGCGGCCCGCTGGTCGATCTGGCCGGAGAAGTGGTCGGCATCAACACCGCCATCATCACCGGCAGCCGTGGCTACGAAGGCGTCGGCTTCGCGCTGCCTTCCACGACCGCGATCAGCGTGTACAACCAAATCATTTCGCAGGGGCGCGTAACGCGCGGCTCCATCGGCGTCAGCTTCCAGGAAGACTTGGGCACCAATACCATCACGCTGAAGGAATTGGGCGCGCCGTACGGCGTGGTCATCATGAACGTCGAACCCGGCAGCCCGGCGGAAAAGGCCGGACTTAAGGGCGGCGACGTTATCACGAGTGTGAACGGCACTCCCGTGAAAACCGGCAACGACCTGGTCAACCCGATTGCGCAAGCTCCGATTGGCAGCAAGGTCAAACTGAGCTATGTCCGCGATCGGGCGCAGAAAGAAACCACTGCGATTGTCGAGGACCGCACGCGGGTCTTCCCGACGCAAGCCGGCCGCCTGAGCGACCAGCAGGGTGAATCCGCGCCAGCCGAGTTTGGCCTGCGCGTCGATAGCCTCACGCCGGAGCGCGCCGCGCGCGTCGGCATGGAGGGCCAGCGCGGTGTGCTGGTCACCGATGTTGAGCCCGCGAGCTTTGCCGACGACCTCGGTTTCGGGCGCGGCGACGTTATCACGGAAATTAACCGCGAGCCGATCAGTTCCGTGGACGACTACAAGCGCGCCGTGGCCAAGCTCAAGCCCGGAACGAACGTAGTGTTCAAGGTTCTGCGGCGTGGAGATGGCGACCGCACCATGACGGTGTTTCTACCGGGCGTGGTACCAGTGGAGAACCGGCAATAGTTCTATTGCTGAATCGCGGCCTTCCGCGATATAGGATAGATAGTCGAGGGTAAATGAGACTTCGTGCGTCGATTACCGCGGGCCTGGCGCTGGTACTGACAGCGGGAACGGCGTGGTGCGCCCCTTCGACACCAGGGAAGGCCACCCGCAGTTCCGCGAAGCCCGCCGCTTCTGCTGGCAAGTCTCGCGGGAAGAGGTCCAGACATTCCAGCCGGCGGGAGCGGGGGCAAAAGGTCCCGGCTCCCGAACGCATCTCCGAAATTCAGCAAGCGCTAGCCAAAGACGGCTCGTTTAGCGGCAAGCCCAGCGGTAAGTGGGGCGACTCTACGGTCGAAGCCATGAAGAAGTTCCAGGCCGGGCACGGGCTGAATCCCAGCGGCAAGCTGGATGCGGTGACCCTGCAAAAGCTGGGGCTCGGTTCGCAGACGGCGGGAGTGGCGGCGCCCCTGCCACCCGTCGCGACTTCCTTGTTAGGCACCAGGCCCGCACAAACAGACCAGCGCCGGTAACTCTTCTCTTCATCTACACCCGATGTTCAAACGTGAGAAATAGGTGTAGGCTGACACCTGGTTACGTAAACCTGTTGTACACCACCATCCTCGTCCGTGTCCTGAGGTGGGCTCGATGAAAACTCTCCTGAAGTCTCTTTTGCTCCTTCTCCTTGCTTCTACCGGTGTGTCCGCCGCGCAGGATCCCGAAGTGCGCCGCGAGGCCCTTGAACTTATGGAACGCGCCAGCGCGGCGAGCTTGCCTGCGAAGCTGCCGAACCTCGAGCGCGTGGACACCTTTCGCGTGCTGGACGCCGGAAGCGGTCCGCGCGAAGGCACGTTCACTCGCGTGGTGGTGCAGGGCACGGGCAGGCGCGAGGAAGCTTCCTTTGGTGATTATCATCTAGCGGAGGTGTCGACGGGAGGAAATCTGGCGACGATGAAAAGCCACAAGGTTGCTCCCGCGGAAGTGGAAACGGTCATTGGCATCACGCCGATCCGCCTGATGCGCTTCGATGGAGAAGACGTGATTCACCGCATCGTCACGAAAGCTGTGGGCGGCAAGAACGCGCGGTGCGTCGAATTCGACACCATCAAAGGACAAAAAATAGAGAATAATGAATTCTGCTTCGATCCCGCGAACAACACGCTGATCTTGGAAAAGACGGGAGACGACTTGATCGAAAACACCGGCTTTTTCTCGTTCGCGGGCGGGTTCTTCCCTTCCAAGATCACCTATTCGTTTGCAGGCATCCGAAAACTCGAAATATCACAAACGATGACGGAACTGACCGACGCCACGGAGAACGTCCTGGTCGCGCCGCCGGGCGCCATGACTCTGCACTTTTGCAAGACGTGGCGGCGGCCCATCGGCGTCTCCATGCCGCAGCCGAAAGCGGGCAAGGGCGGCCGAGATTACGATGTCGTGGTGCGGGGATTAATTGAAAGCGATGGCCAGATCCATGATGCCGTGGTGCAAGAAGCAGAGTTGGCTGATCTTGGCGCGGAGGCTTTGCAATTGATCAAACAGTGGCGCTTCAGCCCCCTGATCTGCGAGGGGCAGCCGGGAGAACTCGAGGCGAGTTTCGTGCTGCACTTCCATGGGCGGTGAAACGCGCATAACTTCACCCCCGAATCTCGTTTGCATTCCATCTAAAACTGAATTAGAACGCTCACCAGCGCGCGTGGATTCTTGTGCGTGCGGAAGGACGGTTGTCATGCGATTGTCTCGAACCGCAATAGCAGTGCTACTGGCACTGGTGTCGACACACGTCTTGGCCCAGGAGAAAACTGGCGCGAAGAGCATTAAGGCCGTGCGCTTCGGCAAGTTGTGGGACGCCAAAGGCAAAGTGTGGACCAATGCAATCGTGGTCATCGAGAACGGCAAGGTTCGCGCGGTTACGACGGATGCCTCCGCGATACCCGCTGGCACTGAAACCATCGACCTCTCCAAGTACACCGGGCTGCCGGGCCTGATCGATGCGCACACGCACATGACGTTTTATACCGACGAAACTCCAGGCGTTCCGCTACTGAAGCAGATGGCTAATCCCGTTCCCGCCGTCGAAGTTTTTCTGGCTCGCAAGGGCGCGCTGCGCACGCTCGAGGCCGGCGTGACCACGGTGCGCGACCTCGGCTCCGACCAGTACATGGACATTGCCATGCGCGATCTCATCAATCGCGGCGAAATGGTCGGGCCGCGCATGTTTGTCTGCGGCTACGGCCTGTACATCACCGCAACGTCGTTTCGCAAGGAAGGAACGCCGCCCGCCGGAGGCACCGCCGACGGCGTGCCCGAAGTGCTGCGCGCTGTGCGCCAGCAGATTGCCGCAGGCGCCGATGTGATCAAGATGTACGGCTCGACGGGCACTGACGATGATGTTACCGGCTTCGAGACGTACACGCTCGAGGAGATGAAAGCCGCGGTCGAGATGGCCCACCGATTCGGCAAGAAAATCGCCATCCACTCCTACGGCCCCGATGGCGCGCGCGACGCCGTGCGCGCAGGCGCGGACTCCATCGAGCACGCCACGGATATGGACGACGTCACCATTCAAGAAATGGCCAAGCGCGGCACCTTTTACGTGCCGACCATCGACCACAACCGCTATTACATCGACAACGGCGACAAGATCGGTTACGCGCCGGGATACAAAGAGCGGCTGCAAGCCTTCATCCCACGCAATCTCGAAACCGCGCGCAAAGCATTCAAAGCCGGCGTGAAGATCGCCATGGGCTCGGACGCGATTTACACCATGTTCGGCGAGAACACCCGCGAGCTCGGCTGGTTCGTGAAAGCCGGTATGACGCCCGAGCAAGCCCTGCGCACCGCAACCACCAATGCCGCGGAGCTACTGGGCAAGGAAAAGGAGCTGGGCGCGGCTGCTCCGGGGTATCTCGCGGACCTGGTCGCGGTGGAAGGCGATCCCCTCGCGGACATCAACGTGGTTCTAAACAATGTAAAGTGGGTGATGAAGGACGGTACCGTCGTGATGGACCGCCGGAGCGCCCCAGCCAGGTAATCTCGAGACTGGGTGCATAGCCTCCGGCCGCCTCTGGACCCGACTCTTGCAAAAAAGTGGGCCGGAAGACGCAGGGTGCGTCCGTCCGGCCCGAGTGCCCGTGGAGAATCAAGTATTACTTGCGCAGACTGCCCGCTGCCACAAAAAATTCCCGCCGGTGCAATATTTTTTCGCCCTACAATTTGCCGGTACTGTACTTCTCAGGCTGGTTTGACGCTGTCCTAACGCAACGGTACAATTTCGGAGTACTTTCCGCGTTCTAACCCGCAAAGGAACACAGTTCAAGCACAGCGTTCCAGGAGGAAGTATGGCCACGGCAGCGGCACCGCGTGTTTATAAGAATTTTATCAACGGCGAATGGGTGGATTCGCGGAGTGGAAACGCCTATGAGAACCGTAACCCCGCCAACACCGATGAATTGATCGGCATGTTCGTCTCCTCCAACGCCGAGGACGTGGATTTGGCCGTCGATGCCGCCAAGCTCGCCTACCAGAAGTGGCGCCTCGTGCCGGCGCCCAAGCGCGCCGAAATCCTCTTTCGCGCGGCGGAACTGCTGCTCCAGCACAAAGAACAATTCTCCAAAGACATGACTCGCGAAATGGGCAAAGTCCTCACCGAAACGCGCGGCGACGTCCAGGAAGCTATCGACATGACGTACTACATGGCCGGCGAAGGGCGGCGCTTGTTCGGGCAAACCACGCCGTCCGAGCTGCCCGATAAGTTTGCCATGAGCGTGCGGCAATCCATCGGCCCCTGTGCGCTGATCACGCCGTGGAACTTTCCCATGGCCATTCCGTCCTGGAAAATCATGCCCGCGCTGATCAGCGGCAACACCGTGGTGCTGAAGCCGGCGGAAGACACGCCCCTGTCTTCGTACAATCTGGTGCAAATCCTCGCCGAGGCCGGAGTCCCGGAGGGGGTAGTGAACCTGGTCAGCGGCAATGGACCCAACGCCGGCGCGCCGTTAGCCGAGCATCTGGATGTTCCGGTGGTCAGCTTCACTGGTTCCACAGCGGTAGGGCGTCTCATCGCCGAAGCGTGCGCGCCCGAATTCAAGCATTGCAGCCTGGAGATGGGCGGCAAGAACATCATCATCGTGATGGAAGACGCCAACCTCGACCTTGCGGTCGACGGCGCCATTTGGGGCGGCTTCGGCACAACCGGGCAGCGCTGCACCGCCGCCAGCCGCATCGCGGTGCACAAAGCCGTGTATCACGACTTCACTTCACGCTTTGTCGCCCGCGCCAAGAAACTGAAAGCCGGGAACGGTCTCGACCCAGGGATTGACATGGGTCCGTGCATTAACGAGCAGCAACTCAAAACCGTGATGGACTACGTGCAAATCGGCCAGACGGAGGGCGCAAAGCTCCTCACCGGCGGCCATCGCTTGGCGGATGGCCCTTACGCTAAGGGCTGGTTTCATGAGCCCACCGTGTTCGGCGACTGCAATCCGAAAATGCGTGTCGCGCAGGAAGAAATTTTCGGCCCGGTGGTTTCGCTGATCCCCATCGGGAGCCTGGAAGAAGCCATCGAAGTCGCCAACGGCGTGCCCTACGGCTTGTCGGCCTCCATCTACACGCGCAACGTGAATCGCGCGTTTCAAGCCATCCGCGATTTGTTCACCGGCATCGTCTACGTCAACGCGCCCACCATCGGCG
>WNFH01005150.1_pt1 | contig 10318 bp, 6 predicted proteins | sample 5400411 | NCBI WGS metagenome assembly WNFH01 (sample SAMN13153347, study PRJNA577476) | soil metagenome | isolation source: 200 cm saprolite under Douglas fir tree site 2 hole 3 | place: USA:California | collected 2015-04-18
TGGGCGTGCCGTCGCGCATGAACGTCGGGCAAATCCTCGAAACGCATCTCGGATGGGCGGCGCTCGAACTCGGGCGGAAGCTCTATGAAGAGGCCCATGACGGAGTGACTCCCGCCCAGATGCGGCGGCGGTTGCGCGAGCTCTATCCCGACAAGGAGTACCAGGAATTTATCGAGGAGTTGACCGATGCCGAGGTGGTGAAGCTTGCGGACAAGGCGCGCAACGGAATCCATAGCGCATCGCCGGTGTTCGATGGCGCACGCGAGGACGAAATCTTCAACCTGCTTAAGCGCGCGGGCCTTCCCGAGACGGGTCAGTGCACGCTGTACGACGGGCGCACGGGTGCGCCGTTCGAGCAGCCGGTCACAGTCGGCGTGATGTACATCATGAAGCTGCATCACCTGGTCGAGGACAAGATCCACGCGCGATCGACGGGCCCGTACAGCCTCGTCACGCAGCAGCCGCTCGGCGGCAAAGCGCAATTCGGCGGCCAGCGGCTCGGCGAAATGGAGGTGTGGGCGCTCGAGGCGTACGGCGCCGCCTACACCCTGCAGGAGATGCTGACGGTCAAGTCCGACGATGTAGCCGGACGCACCCGGATGTACGAGGCGATCGTCAAGGGCGAGAACACGCTCGAACCGGGGCTGCCGGAGTCGTTCAACGTCATGGTCAAGGAGTTGCAGTCGCTCTGCCTCAATATCGAGTTGCTGGAGCAGCCGCAGCGCTAATCGGGGCGGTTTAGGGAGCAGACAGTATGGAAGACCTTTTTGGAATTTTCGAGAAACCAAAGAACCCGCTCGCCTTCAATGCGATCCGTATTTCGATCGCGTCGCCCGAGATGATCCGCTCGTGGTCGCACGGCGAGGTCAAAAAACCGGAGACCATCAATTACCGCACGTTCAAGCCGGAGCGAGACGGGCTTTTCTGCGCCAAGATTTTCGGGCCGACCAAGGACTATGAGTGCAACTGCGGCAAGTACAAGCGCATGCGCCATCGCGGGGTGGTGTGCGAGAAGTGCGGCGTCGAAGTTATTCAGTCGAAGGTTCGCCGCGAACGGATGGGCCATATCGACCTCGCCGCGCCCGTCGCGCACATCTGGTTCCTGCGCTCGTTGCCGTCGCGGATCGGCACGCTCGTAGACATGACGCTCAAAGAGCTCGAGAAGATCCTGTACTTCGAGTGCTATGTCGTAACCGATCCGGGCGAGACCCCGCTCCAAAACAAGGAACTGCTGACCGAGCGCAAGTACCGCGAAGCGCGCGAGCAGTACGCTGACGGCTTCAAGGCCGACATGGGCGCCGAAGCGATTCGGGCACTGCTCTCGCAGCTCGATCTCGACAAGCTCGCCGAAGAACTTCGGATCGAGATGAAGGCCACGGCGAGCGAGGCGCGGCGCAAGAAGGTGGCGAAGCGGCTCAAGGTCATCAATGCGTTTCGTGATTCGGGCAACAAGCCTGAATGGATGATCCTGACAATTCTGCCGGTGATTCCGCCTGACCTGCGGCCGTTGGTCCCGCTCGACGGCGGGCGTTTCGCCACGTCGGACCTGAACGATCTCTACAGAAGGGTAATAAACCGTAACAACCGGCTAAAGCGGCTGATCGAATTGAACGCGCCCGATATCATCGTGCGCAACGAAAAGCGGATGCTGCAGGAGGCGGTCGACGCGCTGTTCGACAACGGCCGGCGCGGGCGCGCGATCACCGGACCCGCCAAGCGGCCGCTCAAGTCGCTGAGCGATATGCTCAAGGGCAAGACCGGGCGCTTCCGCCAGAACCTGCTTGGCAAGCGGGTCGACTATTCGGGACGTTCGGTTATCGTCGTCGGCCCGGAACTCAGGCTCCATCAATGCGGCCTGCCGAAGAAGATGGCGCTCGAGCTGTTCAAGCCGTTCATCTACAGCAAGCTCGAAGAGAAGGGCTACGTCACGACCATCAAGAGCGCCAAGAAGATGGTCGAGAAAGAGGGCAAGGATGTCTGGGACATCCTCGATGATGTTATCCGCGAGCATCCAGTGCTTCTGAATCGCGCCCCGACGCTCCATCGGCTTGGTATCCAGGCATTCGAGCCGGTGCTCATCGAGGGTAAGGCAATCCAGCTCCATCCGCTGGTCTGCGTCGCCTACAACGCCGACTTCGACGGCGACCAGATGGCCGTGCATGTGCCGCTTTCGATCGAGGCGCAGGTCGAATCGCGGGCGCTGATGATGTCGACCAACAACATCCTGTCGCCGGCGAGCGGCAAGCCAATCATCGTGCCCACCCAGGACATGGTGCTCGGGCTTTACTACATGACGCGCGAGCGCCCGCGCTCCAAGGGTGAAGGCAAGTTCTTCTCGGGTCCGGCCGAGGTGCGAATCGCCTACGACCATGGCGAGGTCGAGCTCCATGCGCGGATCACCGTGAGGATGCCGGCCGGAGCGCTCGAAACGCTTCCAGAGGAGGACGAGGAAGGGCACCGGCCGCTTCACGCGTTGCCCCGAAATGCGGGCGACGGTCAGGCTAAGATCGAGCGCGTCGAGACGACCGTGGGACGCGTGCTGCTCTACGAGATCGTGCCGCGGGTCGTGGCGTTTGATGAAGTGAACCGCACGATGAAGAAGAAGGAGCTCGGCAACCTGATCGATCTCGTCTACCGCCGGGCCGGCAACAAGGCCACTGTCATCTTCGCGGATCGTCTGAAGGATATCGGTTTCGAGTACGCAACGCGCGCCGGGATCTCGATTTCGATCAAGGACATGGTGATTCCGCCGCAGAAGGGCGCGCTGCTCGAGCAGGCGCAAAAAGAAGTCAGCGAGATCCAGAAGCAGTACAATAACGGTGTCATTACCGACGGCGAGCGCTACAACAAAGTCGTCGATATCTGGGCCGAGGTGCAGGACGAGATCGGCGCCTCGGTGCTTAAAGGAATCTCCACCCAGTCCTTCGGCAAGGACGCGAAAGGCGGTGAGATTACGGGCCCTTCGTTCAATCCGATCTTCATCATGGCGGATTCGGGCGCACGCGGCTCGGAACAGCAGATTCGTCAGCTTGCGGGGCTGCGCGGGCTGATGGCGAAGCCGTCGGGTGAAATTATCGAGACACCGATCACCGCCAACTTCCGCGAGGGGCTGACGGTGTTGCAGTATTTCATCTCGACACACGGTGCGCGTAAGGGGTTGGCCGACACGGCGCTCAAGACCGCCAACTCGGGCTACCTGACGCGCCGGCTGGTAGACGTGGCGCAGGACTCGATTATCACCGAGACGGATTGCGGAACGCTCGACGGTATCGAGATGACGCCGCTGGTCGAGGGTGGCGAAGTTATCGAAGGGCTTGGCGACCGCGTGCTTGGGCGCGTGGCATTGGAAGATATCCGGGACCCATACACCAACGAGGTCCTGGTGCGCGCCAACGAAACGATCGACGAAGATAAGGTTACCGCGATCGAAGAGGCAGGGCTGGAGAGGGTCAAGATCCGATCGGTGCTCACCTGCCAATCGCGGCAGGGCGTATGCGTGAAATGCTACGGACGCGATCTGGGACGCGGCCATCTCGTCAACATGGGTGAAGCGATCGGGATCATGGCGGCGCAGTCGATTGGCGAGCCGGGAACGCAGCTCACGATGAGAACGTTCCATATCGGCGGCACGGCGAGCCGGCGCGCTGAGCAGACGACGCTGGAAGCGCGTAACGACGGCATCGTGCGCCTCCATGGAGTCAATACGGTCAAAAGCCGCGACGGTCTGGTCGTCATGTCGCGTCATAGTGAGGTTGCAATCGCGGTACCCGAGCCGGCGTCCGAGTCAGGTGCTCCAGCGCGCGAACGTGAACGCGAACGTTATCCGCTGGTCTATGGCGCGAAGCTGCGCAGGGCCGAGGGCGATCGGATCAAGGCGGGCGAGCTTGTCGCCGAATGGGATCCGTACACCACGCCGATCATCACGGAGGTTGGCGGCACTATCAAGTACGGCGACATTCTTGAAGGTAAGACGATGGAAGAGCGGGTCGATGAGCGCACCGGTGCACGCTCTAATGTCATCGTCGAGTCCAAGGAACTCGACGTCCGCCCGCGTATTTCGATCAAGGACGAGTCCGGCAAGACCTCGAAGATCCCCGGTACCGAAAACTACGCGCGTTATTTCTTGCCGGTCGGCGCATACATCAACGTCCCGGAAGGTACGCAGGTGTATCCGGGCGACGTTATCGCCAAGATTCCGCGCGAAACCACGAAGACGAAGGATATCACGGGCGGCCTGCCGCGGGTCGCAGAGTTGTTCGAGGCACGCAAGCCGAAGGAGTTCGCCGTCATTTCGGAAATTGACGGCCAGGTTTCGTTCGGCAAGGACACTAAGGGCAAGCGCAAGGTCGTTGTCACGCCTGAGGTGGGCGAGCCGCGCGAGTACCTGATCCCCAAGGGTAAGCATATCGGCGTGCACGAAGGGGACATGATCAAGGCGGGCGAGCCGTTGATGGAGGGCTCGTCGAATCCGCACGATATCCTGACGATCCTGGGCGAGAAGGCCCTGGCGAAATACCTGGTCGACGAAATCCAGGAGATTTACCGGCTCCAGGGCGTGCGTATCAACGACAAGCACATCGAGGTGATCGTGCGCCAGATGCTCCGGCGGGTGCGGATCAAGGAAGTGGGCGACACCGATTTCCTGGTCGGCGACCAGACCGAGAAGTGGCGTTTCGACGAAGAGAACGGGCGCGTTTTGACCAAGGGCGGCGAACCGGCGATTGCAGAACCGCTGTTACTGGGTATCACCAAGGCTTCGCTCTCGACCGAGAGCTTCATTTCGGCGGCCTCGTTCCAGGAGACGACGCGAGTGCTGACCGAGGCGGCGATAAACGGCAAGGTGGACCGGCTGGTCGGACTCAAGGAGAACGTGATAATGGGACGCCTGATCCCGGCCGGTACCGGTCTGCCCAAGTACAATCGGATGGAGACTCGGGTGGAAGGTTTGCCTGCCGACGAGGAGTTGGAGAAAGCAGAGCCAGCAGCAGCCCAAGCTCCGGCTGGTGATTGACAGAAGGCTATAATTCCCGTTAAAAGTGATAGTTCCCCCAAGGGCGATAGGCGTCCTTGGGGGGTTTGTTTGAGCAGCGGAAAGGGACCACTGAAAAGTTTGCAGACGGGCGCTGCACAGCATCGCGCCTTGCAGGAATAAAAGTAGTCGTGCCCACGATTAATCAGTTGATACGAAGCGCGCGCGTGAAGAAGCGTTACAAGATAAGCGCGCCGGCGCTGCAGAGTTGCCCGCAAAAACGCGGGGTCTGCACCCAAGTGAAGACTACGACGCCCAAGAAACCCAACTCGGCGCTTCGCAAGGTCGCGCGCGTGCGGCTCTCCAACGGCTACGAGGTCAACACCTATATTCCGGGGGTGGGGCATAACCTGCAGGAGCATTCGGTAGTGCTTATCAGGGGCGGACGCGTAAAAGATTTACCGGGCGTGCGGTATCATGTGATCAGGGGCACGCTCGACTCAATCGGAGTACAGGAGCGGCGCAAAGGCCGCTCCAAGTACGGATCAAAGAAGCCGAAGTAATCCATCATGTCGCGCAAAGGCCAGGCCCGTGTCCGGGAGGCTATCCCGGATCCAAAATTCCACGATCGCACGGTGGCGAAGTTCGTCAACGTGGTGATGGAACGCGGCAAGAAGTCGCGTGCCGAGCAAATCCTCTACGGCGCTCTCGATCTTGTGGCGGAACGCACCAAGGAGGATGGGCTGGTCGTTTTCAAGCGTGCGCTCGACAATGTGCGGCCCGCGGTTGAAGTTCGTTCGCGACGCGTGGGCGGCGCCAACTACCAGGTGCCGGTCGAGGTGAGGCCGCTTAGGCGATCTTCGCTGGCGATGCGCTGGTTGGTGACTGCGGCGCGCGCTCGCGGTGAGAAGTCGATGCGGGAGCGGCTGGCCAATGAGATTCTGGAGGCGGGCGCGAATCGTGGCGGGGCGGTAAAAAAACGCGAAGATACCCATCGAATGGCGGAGGCGAATCGGGCCTTCGCCCATTATCGCTGGTAAAACGGAATAAATTTTTAATCGGATGGCTCGTCAGACTCCCATAGAACGAGTGCGCAATATCGGCATCATGGCGCACATCGACGCCGGCAAGACCACCACTACCGAGCGTGTGCTCTATTACACCGGAACCAATTACAAAATCGGTGAGGTGGACGAAGGCACCGCAACGATGGACTGGATGGTGCAGGAGCAGGAGCGCGGCATCACGATTACATCCGCTGCGACCACGTGCTTCTGGCGAGATCACCGAGTTAACGTCATCGACACGCCGGGCCATGTCGACTTCACGATCGAGGTCGAACGGAGTCTGCGCGTGCTCGATGGTGCGGTTGCGCTCTTCTGCGCGGTGGGCGGCGTCGAGCCGCAATCGGAAACGGTCTGGCGCCAGGCCGACAAGTATCGCGTGCCGCGTATCGCGTTCATCAACAAGCTGGACCGTGTGGGCGCCGATTTCGAGCGCGTAGTCGGCGAGATCCGCGACAAGCTGAAGGCCAAACCGTTGTTGCTGCAGCTTCCGATCGGGACCGAGGAAAAGTTTAGCGGGGTCGTCGATCTTATTGAACAGCGCGCGATCATTTGGGACGAGGACCGGCTCGGTGCGAGTTTCCGATATGAGGCGATCCCCGAATCGATGAACGAGGCGGTGGCGGGCTATCGCGACAAGATGATCGAGGCGCTGGCCGACCACAACGATCGCATCATGGAGCTCTACCTCGAAGGCAAGCGTCCCGACCCCGACACTATCCGTGCCGCGGTCCGGGCGGCGGCACTCAAGCTCGAAATCGTGCCCGTGGTGATGGGCTCGGCGTTTCGAAATAAGGGTGTTCAGCCGTTGCTTGACGCGATCGTGGATTATCTCCCTTCGCCGCTCGACCAACCGCCAGTGGTCGGCCGCAACGGCGATAAGATGGAAGAGCGGTGGCCGCGCGACGACGAGCCGTTAAGTGCGCTCGCGTTCAAGATCATGACCGACGCATATATCGGGACGCTGACGTTTCTGCGGATTTATTCCGGGCGGCTCGAAAGCGGCAGTTCGGTGCTCAACTCGACCAAGGGCAAGCGCGAACGGATCGGCAGGCTGGTCAAGATGCACGCGAACAAGCGCGAGGAAATCACCGAGGTGTTCGCTGGCGATATCTGCGCGGTAGGGTTGCGTGACACAACCACGGGCGATACGTTATGCGACCCGGCGCATCCGATCGTGCTCGAGTCGATTGAATTTCCCGAGCCCGTGATCCAGATCGCGATCGAGCCTAAGACCAAGGCCGACCAGGAGCGGCTCTCGGAGGCGCTGCAAAAGCTGGCGAAAGAGGATCCATCTTTCCGGGTCACCGTGAATCGCGAGACCGGCCAGACGCTCATTTCCGGGATGGGCGAGTTGCACCTCGAGATTATCGTTGACCGGATGTTGCGCGAGTTCAAGGTTGACGCCAACGTGGGCAAGCCGCAGGTGGCGTATCGAGAGACGATTCGGCGTGCAGCGGAGGCCGAGGGCCGGTTTATTCGCCAGTCTGGCGGCCATGGACAGTTCGGCGTGGTCGAACTAAGAATCGAGCCGCTGGCCAAGGGTTCCGGCTTCGAATTCGTGGACGCGACCAAGGGTGGTTCGATTCCGCGGAACTTTATTCCATCGGTAGAAGATGGCGTCCGTGAAGCAATGGAGACGGGGCCACTCGCGGGTTATCCGCTGGTGGACATCAAAGCGACGCTGCTCGACGGCAAGTACCACGAGGTCGACTCCTCGGAACTGGCCTTCAAAATCGCCGGTTCGATAGCGTTCAAGGAGGCAGCCGATAAGGCCAAGCCGGTACTCCTCGAGCCGGTGATGGACGTCGAAGTGGTTACGCCGCAGGAGTTCATGGGCGAGGTTATCGGCGACCTGAATGCGCGGCGCGGCAAGATTCTGGAGATGGAAAATCGGGCAGGTGCGCAGGTGATCACCGCGCGAGCGCCGTTGGCAACGATGTTCGGATATGCGACGCGGCTGCGCTCGATAACCCAGGGACGAGCGACCTACACGATGCAGTTTGCGTTGTACGAACCGGTACCGCAGCAGATATATGAGGAACTGACCGCGCGTGGCGGCGATAACGAGGCGCCTGCGAAAAAACGCGCCTGAGGCCGAGTTACGCAGAGAGAGCCGGAGGGTAAATCATGGGCAAGGCCAAATTTGAAAGAACCAAGCCGCACCTCAATGTCGGTACGATCGGACATATCGACCACGGCAAGACTACTTTGACTGCGGCGATTACCAAGGTTCTGTCGCAGCGTAAACTTGCCACGTTCACACCCTTCGATCAGATCGACAAAGCGCCCGAAGAGCGCGAACGCGGCATCACGATTGCGATTGCCCACGTCGAGTACGAGACGACCAAGCGCCATTACGCGCACGTCGATTGCCCGGGCCACGCCGATTACATCAAGAACATGATCACCGGCGCCGCCCAGATGGACGGCGCAATTCTGGTGGTCGGCGCAAACGACGGTCCGATGCCGCAGACACGTGAGCATATATTGCTCGCCCGGCAAGTCGGTGTGCCCTCGATCGTGGTCTTCATGAACAAGGTCGACATGGTCGATGATCCTGAATTGCTGGATCTGGTCGAGCTGGAAGTGCGCGACCTGCTGAAGAAATATGAATTTCCGGGTGACGACGTCCCTGTAATTCGCGGCAGCGCGCTGAAGGCGCTCGAGTGCGGATGCGGCAAGAACGATTGCGCGAACTGCAAGCCCATCCTGGATTTGATGGACGCGGTCGACAGCTACGTGCCGCAGCCCGCGCGCGAAACCGACAAGCCCTTCCTGATGCCGATCGAAGACGTTTTCTCGATCTCGGGGCGCGGGACTGTGGTAACCGGGCGCGTCGAGCGCGGCAAGGTCAAAGTCGGCGAGGAAGTCGAGATAGTGGGCTTCCGCGACACGTCGAAGACCGTCGTGACGGGCGTCGAGATGTTCCGCAAAATCCTCGATGAGGGCCAGGCGGGCGACAATATCGGCGTACTGTTGCGCGGCGTTAAGCGCGAAGAAGTCGAACGTGGACAGGTGCTGGCACGTCCCGCATCGATCACGCCGCATACCGGGTTCGAGGGTTCAGTCTATGTGCTCACAAAGGAAGAAGGCGGCCGTCATACGCCATTTTTCAACGGCTACCGGCCGCAGTTCTATCTCCGTACGACCGACGTGACCGGCATCGTGACTCTGCCTGAAGGGACCGAAATGGTAATGCCTGGCGACAACGTGAACGTGGTCGGCGAATTGATTACGCCGGTCGCAATGGAGCAGGGGTTGCGCTTTGCGATCCGGGAAGGCGGCCGCACGGTCGGCGCCGGGGTCGTTGGAAAGGTGCTCAAATAGAGGGTTTCGCGGGACTATGCGGGACTAGGCGGGAGCCGGGGACGTGGCCGACAGGATGAACGAAAAGATACGAATACGCTTGAAGGCGTATGACTACCGGCTGCTCGACCAGTCGGTGCGCGAGATCGTCGATACGATTCGCACCGGCGGCAGAGTAGCCGGACCGATCCCGCTGCCGACCCGGATCGAGCGGTTCACGGTCAATCGGTCGCCGCACGTCGACAAGAAGTCGCGCGAACATTTTGAGATTCGCACCCATAAGCGCTTGCTCGACGTGCTCGAGCCGACGCAACAGACGATTGACGCGCTGGGCAAGCTCGACCTTGCCGCCGGTGTGGATGTCGAAATCAAGCTCGAGTAACAGGGCCATGCTTTCAGGACTCATAGGAAGAAAACTCGGCATGACCCAGGTGGGCGACCCCGCCGGACGTGTGCTCGCGGTAACTGTGATCCAGCTCGGGCCGTGCGCCGTGACGCAGATAAAGGCCGAGCCGACTGACGGTTACGACGCTGTCCAGGTGACGTTCGGGCGGCGCAAGCTCACGCGCGTGAGCCAGCCGCAGCGCGGCCATTTTGCCAAGGCCGAAGTCGCTCCGGGAATCGCGACGCGCGAGTTTGCCCGGCGCGGTGAGAGCGAGCTCAAGCTTGGCCAGATAGTTAGCGCGGCCGACGTATTCAAAGCAGGCGATGTAATCGACGTTTCGGCCGTCAGCAAGGGGCACGGCTTCGCGGGTGTTATCAAACGCCATCATTTCGCGGGCTTTCCCGGCTCGCGCGGAACGCACGAGTACTTCCGTCATGGAGGGTCGATCGGTAACCGATCCTACCCTGGCCGGATTCGCAAGGGGCTCCGCATGGCGGGCCAGATGGGCAATGAGCTGGCGACCATTTTGAACCTGAAGGTTATGGATATTCTGCTCGAGGATAACGCAGTCGTCGTTGCGGGATCGGTTCC
>WNFH01004242.1_pt1 | contig 10317 bp, 10 predicted proteins | sample 5400411 | NCBI WGS metagenome assembly WNFH01 (sample SAMN13153347, study PRJNA577476) | soil metagenome | isolation source: 200 cm saprolite under Douglas fir tree site 2 hole 3 | place: USA:California | collected 2015-04-18
CGATTCGTGGTCCGGCAACGAATCGCCCGCGCCAGCACATTCCTGGCGACGCAGGAGGCATCCATCGCCCAGATCTCGCGGATGGTGGGATTCCGGACCCCGAGTCACTTCACCACGGTGTTCCGCCGCGTCACGGGCGTCACGCCGAGAGGATACCGAACGGGGTATTTGCGAGAAGACCGGCCCGGCCGGGAAGGAGGGTGAGATGGATTGCACTGCGAGCGTGGTGGAACGGACCTATCGGGAGCCCGGGGTGGACGAGCGGCGTCTCTTCCCTCGAAAGGCCATCGATCCGGACGCGGCCCTCGTGGAGCAGCTGCGCCGACAGGACGTGGGAGCGGCGGAAGCCCTCGTGGCCGCCTACTGGGATCGCGTCTACCGCCTGGCCCTTCGCATCACGGGGAACGCCTCGGACGCTGAGGAGGTTGTGCAGGACGCGCTGTGGACGGCCAGTCGCAAGATCGACACCTTCCGAGGGGAGGCCGCCTTCGGCACCTGGCTGTACCGGATCACCGCCAACACCGCCAACCAGAAGCTGCGGGGGAGGCGGAGCAAGCGGAACGAAGTGTCGTGGGAAGACCTCGCCCCGTCATTCGACGACCAGGGCCAGCATGTGGAGGTGGCGGTCGACTGGTCGAGGAGACTGAAGGATCCCGCGATCGAAGGTGAGCTGAGGTCGGTGCTCGGTGGCGCCATTGACGAGCTGCCCGCCGACTACCGCACGCCATTCCTCTTGCACGATGTCGAAGGGCTCTCGCATCCCGAGATCGCGGAGACGCTGCATATCAAGCTGGGCACGGTCAAGTCGCGCGTGCACCGGACGCGGCTCTTCCTGCGGAGGCGCTTGGCCGACTACATGGGTGGAACCTTCGGCGTCGCCTAAGTGACGGAGTCTTCGCCGAAGGGCCGACCGTGAGGGCGGCCACCTCGGCATCAGGCCGGGGAGCGTCCCGGTGCCGTATGGGCGGCGGCGTGCTTCGGGGGCGAGGGTTCGCGCAAGAATCCGCTAGCCGGCCGGAACCCCCCCGGCCGCTCTTCGCATCTAGAACGGTAGTGACCTCGTCTTCGGACACGAATCTTCAGCTGCGGCGCACCCCGACGGGGTCGTGCCGGAAGGGAAGGAATGGGCACGGACATGGGTGAGAGCGCAACGGCATGTGGATAGTCAGGGTCGCGCTCAACCGTCCGTATACGTTCATCGTGCTCGCGCTCTTGATCCTGATCGCGAGCCCGGTGGCCATCCTGCGCACGCCCACCGACATCTTCCCGAACATCAACATCCCGGTGATCGCGGTGGCCTGGCAGTTCACCGGCCTGAACCCGGAGGAGATGGAGGGGCGCATCACCACCGGGTTCGAGCGGGTCCTGACGACGACGGTGGACAACATCGAGCACATCGAATCGACGACGGTGAGCGGCCAGTCGATCGTCAAGATCTTCCTCCAGCCGAATGCGCACCTCGACACCGCCAACGCGCAGGTGACCGCGATCGCGCAAACCGCCCTCCGCCAGCTCCCGCCCGGCGTGCAGCCCCCCCTCATCATCAACTACAGTGCCTCGACGGTGCCGATCCTCCAGCTCGCCCTCTCCGGGATGTCGGAGTCCGAGCTCAACGACGTCGGCCTGAACTTCCTGCGGACCCAGCTGGTGACCGTGCCGGGCGCGTCCATCCCGTATCCGTACGGCGGCAAGCAGCGCCAGGTGATGGTCGACCTGGACCCGCGGCTGCTCCAGTCGAAGGGCCTGGCCCCGATCGACATCGTCAACACCCTCGGCCAGCAGAACATCGTGCTGCCGTCCGGCACCGCCAAGATCGGGGAGTTCGAGTACGACGTCGCGATGAACGCGAGCCCGCGGACGGTCGCGGAGCTGAACGATCTCCCGATCAGGGTGGTCGGCAACTCGACCATCTATATCCGGGACGTGGCCCACGTGCGCGACGGCTTCTCCCCCCAGACGAACGTCGTCCGCCAGGACGGGCGCCGCGGCACCCTGGTCACCATCCTCAAGACCGGCTCCGCGTCCACCGTCGACGTGGTGCAGGGGATCCGCAACCTCCTACCCCGGGTGATCCCGACCCTGCCCCCGGCGCTGAAGATCCAGCTGCTCGCCGACCAGTCGGTCTTCGTGAAGGCCGCGGTGAGCGGGGTGATCCGCGAGGCGGTGATCGCGGCCTGCCTCACCGCGGTGATGATCCTGGTCTTCCTGGGGAGCTGGCGCAGCACCGTCATCATCGCGGTGTCCATCCCGCTCTCGATCCTCAGCTCGGTGATCGCGCTCAGCATGCTCGGCGAGACGATCAACATCATGACCCTGGGCGGCCTCGCCCTCGCGGTGGGCATCCTGGTGGACGACGCCACCGTCACCATCGAGAACATCGAGCGCCATCGCGAGGGCGGCCACGGCGACCGGGAGGCGATCCTCGACGGCGCGGCCGAGATCGCGGTGCCCGCGCTGGTGTCCACCCTCTGCATCTGCATCGTGTTCCTGCCCATGTTCTTCCTGGGTGGGGTGGCCCGCTACCTCTTCGTCCCGCTGGCCGAGGCGGTGATCTTCGCGATGCTCGCCTCCTACGTGCTGTCCCGGACCCTGGTGCCGACCCTCGCGATGTACCTGCTCAAGCCGGCGCACGAGGGCGCGGCGGAGTCGCGGAATCCCCTCGTCCGCTGGCAGCGCGCGTTCGACCGCGGCTTCGATCGCGTCCGGGGCGCCTACCGGGACCTGCTCACCACCCTGGTCGGCCGGCGCGCGCTGTTCATTCCGCTCTTCCTGGGCACCTGTCTGCTCGCCTTCCTGCTCGCGCCGCTGCTCGGGCAGAACTTCTTCCCGGACACCGACAGCGGGCAGATCAGCCTGCACATGCGGGCCAAGACCGGCACCCGCATCGAGGAGACCGCGCGGGTGGCGGACCTGGTGGAAGCGGCGATCCGGCGCGAGATCCCGGCCTCCGAGCTCGACGTGATCCTCGACAACATCGGGCTGCCCTACAGCAGCATCAACTGGATGCACAGCGCCTCCGGCGTGATCGGGGCCGCCGACGCGGACATCCTCGTCTCGCTGAAGGAGGGGCATCGCCCGACCGCGGACCACGTCCGGACCCTGAGGCGTGTTCTCCCGAAGGAGTTCCCCGGGGTGACCTTCTATTTCCTCCCCGCGGACATGGTGACCCAGATCATCAACTTCGGACTGCCTGCGCCGATCGACGTCCAGATCGACGGGGCGGACGTGGCGGGCAATCGCCGCGTCGCCGAGGAGATGCTGAACGAGCTCCGGCGGGTCCCGGGACTGGTCGACCTTCGGATCCAGCAGCCCTTCGACTACCCCAAGTTCGACGTGACGGTCGACCGTACCAAGGCGGGCCAGGGCGGCTTCACCGCGCGAGACATCGGCAACAGCCTCCTCGTGTCGCTGAGCGGGAGCTTCCAGACCACGCCGACCTTCTTCCTGAACTGGCAGAACGGGGTGAGCTACAACCTGGCAACCCAGACACCCCAGTACCGGATCCAATCCCTCTCCGACATCGAGAACATCCCGATCACTGCCGCCGGCGCGCCCGCGCCAGGGGCAACCCCGGCCGGAACCGCGGCGGGAACGACCGCCGCCGGGGCGACCGCGGCCGGGTCGACCCGACCGGGGATCCTGGCCGACGTCGCGTCCATCACGCGGGCCAGCGAGATGGCGACGGTCTCGCACTACGACATTCGCCGCGTGGTGGACATTTACGGCGCGGTGCAGGACCGCGACCTCGGATCGGTGGGCCGAGACGTGTCGCGGATCGTGGAGGCGAGCCGGAAGCTCCTGCCGCGGGGGAGCTTCCTCACCGTGCGCGGGCAGATCGAGACCATGCGAACCGCCTACATCGGGCTGCTCGCGGGGCTGGGCTTCGCCATCGTGCTCGTCTACCTGCTGATCGTGGTGAACTTCCAGTCCTGGCTCGATCCCTTCATCATCGTCACCGCGCTGCCGGCCGCGCTGGCCGGGATCGTGGTGTTCCTCTTCCTGACCGGGACCACCCTCAGCGTTCCCGCCCTGATGGGCGCGATCATGAGCATCGGGGTCGCGACCGCCAACAGCATCCTGGTGGTGGCCTTCGCCAAGGGCAAGCTCGCCGAGCACGGGGACGCGGCCCAGGCGGCGGTGGAGGCCGGGTTCACCCGCTTCCGGCCGGTCCTGATGACCGCCCTGGCCATGATCATCGGCATGATGCCGATGGCCCTGGGGCTGGGAGAGGGCGGCGAGCAGAACGCGCCGCTCGGGCGTGCGGTGATCGGCGGGCTGCTGTGCGCCACCGTGGCGACGCTGGTCTTCGTTCCCGCCGTGTTCGCGCTGCTGCATGGGCGGCGGACCGAGGGGGCCCGGCCATGACCACCGAGCCGACCCTCGAGCCCACCACCCCGGCCGCCCCGCGTGGCCGCCGGCGCGCCGTCGCGCTCGTCGCGCTCGGGGTCGCCGCGCTCGTCCTGGCGCTCGGCATCTACTCGGGAGTCCGCGCCCGCAGCAAGGCGGACGCCACCCTCAAGCGGGAGACCGACGAGGCCGCCGTCACCACCGTGAACGTGGTGAATCCCAAGCCGGGCGATGCGGTCCGGGAGATCCGGCTGCCCGGTATCACCCAGGCCTTCATCGACGCGCCGATCTTCGCGCGCACCAGCGGCTACCTGAAGCGCTGGTACTTCGACATCGGCGCGCGGGTGAAGCAGGGCCAGCTGCTGGCCGAGATCGACTCTCCCGAGGTCGACCAGCAGCTCTTGCAGGCGCGCTCCGACCTGGAGACCGCGCAGGCCAATCTCCGCCAGGCCAAGATCACCGCGGACCGCTGGGAGGCGCTGCTGGAGAGCGGCTCGGTGTCCAAGCAGGAGACGGACGTGGCGGTCAGCGCGCAGAGCGCGATGAAGGCGACGGTGGACTCGAACGCGGCGAACGTCCGGCGGCTCGAGCAGCTGCAGGGCTTCGAGAAGGTCTACGCCCCGTTCGACGGGGTCGTCACCGCCCGGAACACCGATATCGGCGCCCTGATCGACGCGGGCTCGGCGACCGCCGCCCGGGAGCTTTTCCACATGGCGGCCATCCAGCGGCTCCGGGTGTTCGTCGCGGTCCCGGAGATCTACTCCCGGGCCGCGCGCACCGGCGCGGCCGCGGCCCTGACCCTCGACGAGTACCCGGGACGGGAGTTCCACGGCACGCTGGTGCGCAATGCCAGCGCGATCGATCCCGCGTCCCGCACCCTGCTCGTCGAGGTGGACGTTGACAATCCGAAGGACGAGCTGCTGCCGGGGGCCTACGTGTTCGTCCACCTGAAGCTGCCGCGGGAAACTCCGTCCGTCACGGTCCCGGCCAACACCCTGCTCTTCCGGGCGCAGGGGCTGCAGGTCGGGGTGGTCCGGGACGGACAGGCCCAGCTCGTGCCGGTGACGATCGGGCACGACTACGGCGCGACCGTCGAGATCGTGGCGGGGGTCCAGCCGACCGACCAGGTCATCGTGGCCCCCTCGGACTCGCTCACCAGCGGGACCCGCGTGCGGATCGCCGGCGCGCCGGCCGGGACCGGGCGATGAAGAGGCAAGCCGCCGCCCTCGCCGGGCTCACCGCCCTCCTCCTCGGCGGCTGCATGGTCGGCCCCGACTACGTCAAGCCGTCGGCGCCGTCGACCCCGGCCTACAAGGAGAACGAGGGGTGGAAGGTGGCGCAGCCGAGCGATCACCTGCCGCGCGGGGCCTGGTGGGACCTGTTCGCCGATCCCGACCTCCGCGCGCTCGAGGAGGAGGTCGCCACCGCCAACCAGGATCTGAAGATCGCGGAGGCCCGGCTGCGCGAGGCGCGCGCCGCGGTCCGCTTCAACCGGGCCGGCCTGTTTCCCACGATCTCCACCACGCTGGGACCGCGCTCGGTCCGCGAGTCGGCGAACCAGCCGTTCCTGTCGTCCGGTTTCCGCCCCGGCAGCTCCGGGGACTTCCTCTGGTCGCTCGACATGTCGTACGAGGTGGACCTGTGGGGCCGGGTGCGAAGGACGGTGGCGTCGGCCCGCCACGAGGCCCAGGCGACCGCCGCCGATCTGGAGACGGCCCGGCTCAGCCTTCAGGCCGAGCTGGCGATCGACTACTTCGAGCTGCGGGCGGCCGACGCGCAGCAGCAGCTGCTGGACGAGACGGTGAAGGCCTTCGAAGCCGCGCTGCGCCTCACCATGAATCGCTTCCAGGGCGGGGCGGCTCCGAAGTCGGACGTGGCCCAGGCCCAAACGCAGCTCGACACGACCCGGGTGCAGGCCACCGACATCGCGGTCCAGCGCGCGCAGTTCGAGCACGCGATCGCGGTCCTGATCGGCAAGCCGCCTGCCTCCTTCAGCCTGCCGCGCCGGCCGCTCGACCACCGGCCGCCGGACATCCCGGTAGGGGTGCCGTCGCAGCTCCTGGAGCGCCGGCCGGACATCGCGGCCGCCGAGCGGCGGGTCGCCGAGGCCAACGAGCAGATCGGTATCGCGCGCGCCGCCTACTATCCGACCGTGATGCTGAACGCCTCGGTCGGGTTCGAGGGCTCCACCTTCGGGAACTTCCTGAACGCGTCGAGCCTCCTGTGGTCGGTCGGGGCCTCGATCACCCAGACGATCTTTGACGGCGGGCGCCGGCGCGCCACCTCCGAGACGGCGCGCGCCGCCTACGACGCGACGGTCGCGGGCTACCGGCAGGTCACCCTGACCGCGTTCCAGCAGGTCGAGGACAACCTGACCGCGCTCCGCGTCCTGGAGCAAGAGGCGCAGCAGCAGCGCCAGGCGGTGGAGTCGGCCCAGCTGTCGCTGCAGCTGTTCACGAACCGCTACCGCGGCGGGGTGGACAACTACCTCCAGGTGATCACCGCTCAGACCGTCGCGCTCACGAACCAGCGCAACGAGATCGACATCCTACGGCGCCGGATCGGAGCCAGCGTCCTCCTGGTCAAGGCGCTCGGGGGTGGGTGGAGCGTCGCCGAGCTGCCGGCGCCGTGAGGGTCGGGCGAGGACGGCGCGCGGGCGGTTACTCGCCCGCGACGGTCATCCAGTCGGCGCCGATCACCCTCACCCGATAGGTGCTCGCCCCCTCCGGCTCGGGCACACAGAAGACCGCGTAGCCCTCGGACGGGACGTCGCCGAGGACCTCGACCTGGCGGCTGTTCGTCACCTGATCCATCCCATCGAGCGCTTCCAGGAGGAGGACGACGTGCCAGGCGGCCACCGGCCGGTCATTGAACACCCGTCCGCAGACCCCCTGCAGGCCGTCACGCGGCGGGTCCGCCTCCCATTGCACTCGCAGCGGGGTCCCCTCGTGGGAGCTCTGGGCTGCGCTCACGCCGGGCCCGGCGGCCACCGCCGCCATGAGGCACGCACTCCACAGGACTCGCTTGATCATGATCGGTCTCCTTCCTCGGCCGCGCCGCGGGGCGGCAGCGGGTAGCCGCGCGCCTCCATGCAGCGCCGGTAGGCTTCGCGGTCGATGTCGAACGGCAGCAGGATGTAACCCTCGTCGTTGAGCCCGACCGAGGCGCGAAGGCAGGCGTTCTCATCTCGTTCGCGAGCGGACACAACCGCGCCCGGCCTGCCGTCAGCAACGGCGGGCGGAGACGTGGCGCAGCCGGCCAGCAGACCGAGGGAGAGGACCAGGCTGCCGAGCCCGATCGCGGCCCCTGGAGCGTGAGTGGGCATGTCGTCACCGTCCACGGGCGTGCGACGCCCGCGTGAGGGTCATCTCTTCCGCTTCCTGGCACGCCACGCAGGTGGTTACCTCGGGCATGGCCCTCAGCCGGGCCCCCGCGATCGGGTTACCGCACGCCTCGCAGGTCCCGTACTCACCCGACCGCAGTCGGTCCAGCGCATCGGCGAGCCGGTTGGCCCGCTCGACGAGGAGGCCCCGGACGGTGAAGCTCAGCTCCCGCTCCTCGGAGGCGCTCACCGAGTCCCCCCCGACTTCTCCGTCGGCACTCTCCTCGAGGGCCCCCGGGTAGTCCTCGAAGACCACCGCGCCGCCCAGGCTCCGGAGGCGGTCGAGGGTTTGCCGCAACTCTCCCTGCAGTGCACTCGCGATCCGATCCATGTCGACGCTCCTCCTCTCGTGGGTGACCTTCGTTCCGTTTGACGCGGTCGACACAGAAGCGGACATGGAGGGGCCGGGTTCCCGCAAGATCGCGCAAGGGGACGCGCCGCGGCCGCCTGTTCTGTTCTTGCGAGATCGTCTACGGGGACGCGACCAGCATGCCCGGGAGGATCATCAGAAGACCATCATGACCAGGACACGGACTCGAGGTTCCTTCACGAAGGCGTCGCTCATGGTGGGGCTCGGCCTTGCCACGCTGGTGGTGGCGGCCCCCGCGCCGGCATACGTCGTGGAGGCGGTCACCGCGATCCCGGCCGCCGAGGGTGAAGACCGGACACGCCTGGACGACGCGATCCAGGCCGCCATCGACGACGTGGCCGCCCACGCGGTCGCATTCACCCCCACCGTGGTGGCGCTGCTCGACGCCCGGCTCGTCGGCGACCGGATCTTTCTGTTCGTCCTTCTCGCGGACCGGGAAGGGGAGCGCGCGATCAAGGTCCTCCTCGAGGAGCGACGTAATCGCTAGCGGGCGGGCGTGACGTCGGAGACGGTGTAGCCGCGGCGGTTCAGGCACGCCGCGAACGTCTGGAGCGCCCACTGGTCCGGCGTCTGCGCCTTCGTGAAGAAGCCGCGCGGGAACATCTGACCGAAGAAGCTCGAGAAGATTCCCGAGGGGGCCTTCTTCTCCCGGTTCTCGGGCATCGGGGTGTTGAAGGCCTCGACGCGGCAGCCCTGAAAATCCGCCACGATGACGCTGGCGTCCCGGGTGGCGGTGGCGTAGAGCGAGCCGATCCCCGCCGGGCCCTGGGCGAGGGGGAGCGGCGCGCGGTAGCCGCGGTTGACGAGACACGCCGCCTCCGCGAGCTCGGGGCTCGTCTCGGTGTGGGCCTGCACGAAGGGCAGGCACTGGGTGCGGTCCCCCGCGAGCTGGGCCTCGGTCTGCCCGCCGCGCAGGACGATGCCGGTGTCGCTGGCACAGCCGGCCAGGATGACTATCGCTATGATGAGTGGGGCCACGATGAATGGGGCCAGCCGGGTCACGAGGGTGCCCGCACCCCGACCCCTCCGGACGATCCGGCGGGGCGACGGCGGAACAGGGCGTCGCGGATGGAGCCGTAGATGCCGGCGGGCAGGAAGATGATGAAGATGATCAGCAGGAGGCCGTAGATCGTCTCGGCGATGCCGATGAGCTTGATGCCGAAGTAGATGCGCAGGTACTCGCTGAGCGCGATGGTGAGCGCGGTGCCCACGAAGGGCCCGAGGAGCGAGTACATCCCGCCCAGCACCACCGCGAAGACGATGCGCAGCGAGACCCCGATGCCGGAGAGCGTATCCGGGTTGGTGTAGGCGAGGTAGAGGGCGAGGAGGGCCCCGCCCAGCGCGGTGAGCGCGGCCGACAGCGCGGTGATGCCCATCTTGAACCGAGTGACCCGGATCCCCACCGAGGCCGCCGCGGTCTCGTCCTCGCCGATCGCCTCCATGGCCGAGCGGGCCATGCTGCGGTCCACCCGCCACCACACCCAGAGGCCGAAGAGCCAGGCGGCCATGCCGACGTAGTAGAAGACGCGCTTGTCCGCGAACTGGAGCGTCCACAGGCCCGAGGCGGCGCCGCCCGTCTTGAGGCTCACGCCGAGGGAGCCGCCCGTCCAGTCGCGCTCGGCCACGATCCACAGGCGGACCACCTCGCCCACCGCGAGCGTGACGAGCGCGAAGTAGTGGCCCACCACCTGGAAGCGTGAGCAGGGATAGGCGACCACGAGGGCCAGCGCGACGGTCAGCAGGACGGCCAGGACGACGCCGAGCCAGGGTGTCATCCCGTAGAAGTTCCAGAGGAGCACGGTGGCGTAGGCGCCCACTCCCAGGAAGGCGCCGTGGCCGAGGGAGACGAGGCCGAAGCGCCCCATCAGGGACCACGCATTGCCCACGAACGACCAGAGGAAGGTCTGGATGACGACGTGCCAGATGTATTCCTGGGCGGGGCCCAGGGGCAGGACCGGCACCAGTGCCATCGCCACCAGCGCGAGCAGGCCCAAGACGCGGAACGTGGTCGTCATCCGCGCTTGGCGAAGATGCCGCCCGGGCGGACGAACATCAGGACGATGAAGATCACGAAGGCGATCACGTAGCCCATCTCGGTCGAGACCATCACCCCGCCCACCGAGATGACCTGGGCCATGATGAAGGCGGCGAAGAAGGCGCCCACCATGTTGCCGAGGCCGCCCAGGACGCAGATCATGAACGTGAGCGGCCCGAAGGC
>WNFH01004243.1_pt1 | contig 10317 bp, 5 predicted proteins | sample 5400411 | NCBI WGS metagenome assembly WNFH01 (sample SAMN13153347, study PRJNA577476) | soil metagenome | isolation source: 200 cm saprolite under Douglas fir tree site 2 hole 3 | place: USA:California | collected 2015-04-18
ACGGAGTCCAAAACCATCTCGGCATTGAACTCCGGTGAATCTTTTTCCTTGTCCAGGAATAGCGCGATGGCGTAGAAAACGCCTTGCACATCAAACAGGATGCGCACCAACGAAAATCGCGGGACGGAGGCGTGCAGCCAGTTCTCGTAATACATCCAGCCAACGTTCGCCACTCCCCATGTGGCAATGCCGCAGCCGACGAGAAACCAGAACGGGCGGCTCACCCCGCGACCGCGCTTCGAAGCACCGAAGCACATCGCGGCCGCGAGACCACAACAAACGATTTGCAGGAGATTCGTCAGCAAGGAGCCAATCGGCGACATTCCCAGCGTCAGAATGATCCCGACGCTAAGCCCCAGCAAAACGATCACCGGCAGCAGCAACTTGCGCGGCATCCTTACCAGCTCCCTGAAGACAGAGACGGATGGGTACGAGTTCCAGTTTAGGGCAGAATTCGGAGGGTGCGTGAAACGGTGATGGGAAGCGTTCCAGAAAGAGAAACGCCGGTGCCAGCTACAAGGCGCGACTCACTTCTGAAGAACTTGCTCAAATGTTTTCTAAGTGAACCGCCCGCCTAGCGGCCTTCCAAGGGGTAGCGATCCTGGGACTGGACAGCCGCGGCGACGCGGCGGCGCAGCGCGATGGTATCGACCGGAGCGCGCTTGGCAAAACGCTTTAAGACGGCCATCTGGGTCGTGAGCATATCGCCTTCGTGGATGGCGGCGATGGCGCGCTTGGCTTCGTGCTCGACGCGGTCAGCGGCGTCGTTGATGAACACGCGGGCGGCGTCGATCATGGTTTGCGAGACGGATTCGCCCCTCGCCGCGGCAGCTTTTTGCGCGCGCAGCAGGCAGGACTCCATTGCGTAGATTTCCATGACCATATTCGAAAGCGCGCCGATCAGTTCCTGTTCATCGGCCAATTTTTCGCGGAATTTCTGGACGGCGCCTCCGACAGCCTGCAGAAATATCTTTTTGGCGTTGGCGACGACGCGGGATTCGGCGGCGAGAACGCCTTCTGGTGTTTCTTCAAAGGACGGCCCGGCCAGAATTTCATCGGCCAACTTCATCGCGGCGGGAATGAGCGGGAGCTGCCCGCCCATCGCGCGCTTCATCAGCATTTGGATGATGAGCATGCGGTTGATTTCGTTGGTGCCTTCAAAGATGCGGTTGATGCGCGAATCGCGGTACGCGCGGCAAACGGGATACTCTTCGTGGAATCCGTAGCCGCCGAAAATCTGCACGGCTTCATCAACCACGAAGTCCAGCATTTCGCTGCCGTAAACCTTGGCTATGGAGCTCTCGATGGCGTATTCCTCGAGAACTTTCATAGAGTTCTGGATTCTGTCGCCGGAGCCGGAAGCGGCGGCCATGGCGGCCTCGATGTTGCCCGCAGAGCGGTACACCATCGATTCTACCGCGAAAATCTGTATTGCCATCTCGGCCAGCTTTTCCTTCATCAGGCCGAAGTCGCCGATCTGTTTTCCAAACGCTTTGCGCTCCTTTGCATATTTCGAGGAGGTCATGAGCACGTGCTTCGAGCCGCCGACACAGGAAGCGCCCAGCGTGAAGCGTCCGGCGTTCAGAATATTAAACGCCACAATATGCCCGCGGCCGATTTCGTGCAGCAGGTTTTCTTTTGGGACCCTGCAGTTTTCCAGGAAAATCGGCGTCGTCGAGCTGCCGTGGATGCCCATCTTGTGCTCTTCGTTGCCGGGCTTGAACCCCGGAAACGTGCGCTCGACGATGAACGCCGTGAACTTTTCGCCGTCAATCTTCGCAAACACGACGTAAACATCAGCGAAGCCGCCGTTGGTGATCCACATCTTCTGCCCGTTCAGGATGTAGTGCGTGCCCTCCTTATTTAGCTCCGCGCGCGTCAGCGAATTCTGCGCGTCGGACCCTGCCTGCGGCTCGGAAAGGCAGTACGCGCCGATCCACTCACCGGTAGCGAGCTTCGGCAAATATTTCTTCTTCTGCGCGTCCGTGCCGAAATAAACGATCGGCAGCGTGCCGATGCCGGCGTGCGCTCCGTGGGTCACGGCGAAGCCGCCGTAAATCGAAAGTTTTTCCGTCAGCACCGTGGTGGAAATCTTGTCAAGGCCCGCGCCGCCGAATTCCTCCGGCACTCCGCCGCCCATTAAACCGACTTCGCCGCCCTTTCTCACCAGCTCGGCCATCAGCCCGGCCTTCTTGTTTTCGAGTTCTTTGGCAAGGGGCAAAACTTCTTTCAATACGAATTCTTCCGCGGTCTGTCCGATCAGTTTCTGATCGTCGGTCAAATCAGCGGGCGTGAACACATCGCTCGGCTGCGGCGATTCCAGGAGGAAGCTGCCTCCCTTTGCGGCGGGCTTGGTGAGAGTAGCGGTGGCCATCTTGTTCGCTCCTAGCGGGGGATGGTTGCAATCAATGGGATTTGGTCAGACGTTTGTGTAAGGAAAGTCGCGCTGACCTTGCCAAAGCATTTTACTCTTGTAACGACTCACAGTAAACACCGTTAAGTTGCCGGTTCCGGATCCGTTCTCAGCCGTTCTGCAAGACCGCGCTCCTGATCTGAAACTGGCAGATGAAATAATCCAAGGGTATAATCCAGCCTTATTCCACGCATCACTGAGGGACTCTGATGAAGCCGATCAACTCCGTCCGCACACTAACTTTGCTTGCACTCCTGCTCGGCGCACTCTTGCTCTCCGATCGTTCCGTGGCCCAGGCGCCTCCGCAATCTGCTCCGGCCAGCTTGCCCAGCGAAACGCCGGCGCAGTTCACGCCCACCACTTTTGGCTTCGACCACGTCCGGCGCGATGTCATGATTCCCATGCGCGACGGCGTAAAGTTGCACACCGTCATCCTTGTGCCCCAAGGCGCCAAGAACGCGCCCATTCTTCTGACGCGCACGCCGTACGGCGCCACCCATCTCACTACACACATGCACAGCGCGCATCTGGGACCCAGCTTGCATGGCTACGACAACGCTCTCGAAGTCATTCTTGAAGGCGGCTATATCCGCGTCGTGCAAGACGTTCGCGGCAAATATGGCTCCGAGGGCGACTACGTGATGAACCGCCCGCTTCACGGCCCGCTCAATCCGACGATGGTCGATCACGCCACCGATACCTACGACACCATCGACTGGCTGGTGAAAAACATTCCGGAGAGCAACGGCAAGGTCGGCATCTTGGGCATTTCCTACGACGGATTTTTGCCGCTGATGGCCCTGGTCAATCCCCATCCCGCGCTGAAGGTCTCGGTTCCCATGAATCCTATGGTCGATGGCTGGATGGGGGACGACTGGTTTCACAACGGCGCCTTCCGCGAACTGAACATGCCCTACATCTACGATCAGGAAGCCACGCGAAAAAACGAAGAGCACTGGTGGACCAGCAACTACGATGACTACGACCTGTATCTGCAAGCCGGTTCAGCCGGCGAACTTGGGCGCCGTCACGGTCTGGAGCAAGTCGGTTTCTGGCGCAAGCTTCTCGATCATCCGGCTTATGACGCCTTCTGGCAGCAGCAGGCTATAGACAAGATTCTCGCGGCGCAGCCCCTAAAAGTTCCGACCATGCTAGTGCACAGCCTTTGGGATCAGGAAGACATTTATGGAGCGATCGCCGTCTACAAAGCGATCAAGCCAAAAGACACGGGCAACGACAAAGTCTTCCTCGCCATGGGCCCCTGGCATCACGGCCAGGAGATCAGAGATGGCAGTTCGCTCGGCGCCCTGAAATTCGGCAGCGATACCGGACTGTATTTTCGCAGAGAAATACTCGCGCCGTTCCTGGCGCACTATCTGAAAGACGACGCGCCGAAAAGCGACGTAGCGCCGGTGTCGGCGTTTGAAACCGGCACGAACGTCTGGCGGCGCTTGCCCGGGTGGCCCTCCGGCTGCGCCAGCGGCTGCACCGTAAAACCGTCGCCGCTTTATCTCAACGCGGGGCTAAAGCTCAGCTTCACCGCGCCCGCGGGGAGCGATGCGCCATTCGACGAATACGTCTCCGACCCTGCCAAGCCGGTACCGTTCAGCGGACGCCCCAGTTATCCCGTCGGCTTCGCCGGCAACGTGCCCTGGCGCACCTGGCTTACCAGCGACCAGCGCGAAGTTTCCGGCCGCCCCGACGTGGTGGTTTTCCTCTCCGACACGCTGACGAGCCCGATGAAAATTAGCGGCCAGCCGATCGCCAACTTAATGGCGTCGACCAGCGGCACGGACTCGGACTGGGTCGTCAAGCTGATCGACCTCTACCCCGACGAAGTGGGCGCCCAGCCCGAAATGGGCGGCTATCAGCTCATGGTTGCCGCCGACGTCTTCCGCGGCCGCTACCGCGAAAGTTTTGAAACGCCAAAGGCCCTCGCGCCGGATAAACCGCTGCTGTATCGCTTCGCGCTCCCAACAGCGAATCATGTATTCCTGCCGGGCCACCGCATCATGGTTCAGGTTCAGTCCACGTGGTTCCCGCTGTACGACCGCAATCCGCAGACTTTCGTTCCCAACATTTTCTGGGCCAAGCCCAGCGACTTTCGCAAGGCCACGCAGCGTATTTATCACACACCCGGCCAAGCTAGCTTCATCGAGCTGCCGATCGTCTCCACGCCCTGAAGTTCGGCGGCAAGAATCTTCTTGTCAGATAGAGCCGCCAAAGGTGCGTTGCGGGGGCGCTTTTGGCCGTCGCGCGCGCCCGTCGATTCGCTGCGGGCATTGAACCCCCTCTGAAGCGGTGAGACCCACGAAGCCAGGAAGCTGGATTCGCTAGAGCACAGCGCCAACCGAGGATGGCGAGATGGCAACGCCTGTACTACGAGCCGGTTGCATCGCTTTTTGAGAGGGGCCTATACTGGCGGAGATTCGCGGCAGTCCGTGAAATTCGGGCGCATTTGTGTTTCTTGGCGCTAGATTGGCTGCCAGGACCAGGCATGAGCATTGCCAGGGTTAGAATCCGCAACGGAGGGGAAGAAGCGCGCGTGGAGGAAGTGAATCAGTTTCCGACCGTCGAACGCCGCCGCAATCCGGGGCTGCCGTCCGACCAGCGGGAAAAGGGAGAGATCGCCGTCTTCCAGGAGCTGGGGAAGGCGCTGACGTCCTCGCTGCAACTCGATCAAGTTCTCCGCACCATCATGGAGAAGATCGATGAGTTTCTGCGTCCGGACAACTGGTCGTTGCTGCTGCTGGATGAGGCCAAGCAGGAATTGTATTTTGAGCTGGCGGTGGGAAAAGCTTCGCAGGCGCTGAAGGACGTGCGGATCAAGATCGGGCAGGGAATTGCCGGCTGGGTCGCGCAGCACGGCGAGACCGTGGTGGTGCCGGATACGTCGAAGGACAGGCGCTTTTTCTCGAAAGTGGACGAGAAGACCAAGACCGAGACACAGTCGATCGTCGCGGTGCCGGTGAGATTTCGCGACACCTGCCTGGGGGTCATCGAGCTAATCAATTGCATCGGGCCGGAGGGATTCGATCCACGCGACCTGAAGCTGCTCGAAGCGCTTTCGGACTTCGCGGCGATTGCGCTGGAGAACGCCCGGCACGTCAAGAGAATTCACGAGCTAACCATCACCGATGACTGCACGTCGCTCTATAACGCGCGGCACATGGGTTTCATCCTGGAGACGGAGATCTATCGTTCGCAGCGCTACAACTACGAATTCTCGATCGTGTTCATCGACCTGGACCATTTCAAGCAGGTGAACGATACGCACGGACATCTGGTGGGCTCGCGCCTGCTGGCGGAGATCGGAAATGCGCTGAAAGAGCATTGCCGGCTGATCGATTTCGCATTCCGTTATGGCGGGGACGAGTTTGTCATCCTGCTGCCGCAGACTTCGAAAGAGAACGCCTTGAATGTAGCGCGGCGGCTGCACAAATTGGTGCGCGAGGGCACTTGGCTGGGGCCGGAGGGTTTGAATATCCGGCTCACGCCCAGCTTGGGCGTGGCGTCTTACCCCGTGGACTCGCGAACCAAGGAAGGATTGCTGCATCTCGCCGATGAGGCCATGTACCTGGTGAAGAATACGAACCGGGACAGCGTCGCCGCGGCGAATATCGGAATTTTGCCGAATCCGGTGGCGAGCGCCGATTCAGCTGCATAAACCTCACCTTCCACCGAACGGACATGCCGTCTTCTATACACTCCCTCGGAATTTTGTTTAACTGAAGACATGAAGCGAAGCCAAGCGGCGAAGTATGCGCGCTGGTCGGCGGGGGCAGCGTTACTGCTGGCAAGCCTGACGGCTGGTGTCTATCTCGAGCGCAAGTGGGTCGCTCGTCGAGAACAGCAAAAGGGGCCACCACCGGCTCCGCAGGATGTGACGCGGATGTCGAGCGGGCTCACGTTCTCCAAGGAGGTGGGAACCCAAAAAATCTTCACGGTAGAGGCATCGAAGGCCACGGATTTCAGGGATAAGGACGCCAGTTTGCTGGAAGACGTAAAGATTACCATTTTCGGAAAGACTGGGGAACGTCACGACACCATTCATACGCAAAGCTGCCAGTACGATAAAACGGGCGGAGACATCACCTGCAGCGGCGAAGTGCAGATCGACATGCAAAGCAGGGCGGGAGCCGAGCGGGCCGCAAAAAATCCAGAAATAAGCGCACAGCAGAGGGTCCACGTGGATACCCGCGGCGTAGTCTTTAACCGCGCCAGCGGGACGGCGCGGACGGACCAGCCGGTGAAGTTCTTCTTTCCGAATGGGGGTGGGGAAGCTGCCGGAGTCGAGTATCACTCCGAAGAAGGGGCAGTGCGTCTGCTGAGAGATGTGCGCTTTTCTGTGATGCCGACGAGAAGTGACAGCGCGGGGAAAAAGAAGGCGAGCGGGAGTCCGCAAGAACCTGTTCGTGTTACGGGGAAGAGCCTCGATTTTGAGCGGAACTCCCGGACGATGGAGTTGTACGGACCGGTGGAAGCGGAAACTCACACGGCGCGTCTGCGCGCGGGAAAGCTCACACTCACGCTGGATGCGGCGTTTCGCGCAGAGAAACTTGTCGCTGCGCCGGGACCGAACGGGAAAAATCCCGAAATGGAGTCTCTGAGCGCGGATGGTCCGGCAAATCTAAGCGCGGAGACAATCACGGCACAATTTGCCCCTGAGGGGTGGCTTACGAAAATTGAAGGAGCAGGAGATGTGCGCGGGTCGCGGCGCAACGGAAAAGAGGCAGATGACTTCCGCGCGGAGCACGCTGCGATGGAGCTGCGGCCGAAGGTAAACCAGCCCAGAGTACTGAACTTGAGAGGCAGTGTGCAGCTGAAAACACAGGCACTTATGTCCGGCGAAGCGAGAACACTGCAGACCAGCGAATTACTCGTGGAGTTCGCCAATGGGAAAAAGAGCGATGGCAGCAAGCTTAAGCGAGGGGAAACTCTGGGGGCGGGGAGCATCGAATGGAACGATGCCGCGCTGCCAAGCGGGACATCAGGAGGTCCCGTGACCAGCGAGGCTGCGCGCACAAAACTGCGGGCCGACAAACTTGAAATGGAATTCGGGCAGGAGGGCAAGGCGCAACAGTTGCTTGCAACCGGCAATGTAATGATAGAGCGCGCGGCGGGCGGGAAGGCCCTGCAGATAGCGACGGCGCAAAGCGGAGCGGCGCGACTGCCGGCGAGCGGCGGATGGTCGCAGATGGATCTGCAGGGGAATGTGAGACTGAAGGAAGGCGACAGGAGCGGGCAAGCGGAGCACGCGACGTTTGTCCATGCAACACAGACGGCTCTGCTGACGGGAAAAGCGCTGGCCCGCGACGCAACCACGGAGACGCAAGCGCCGCGAATCACCTTTGTGCAAACCACCGGGGAGATTCGTGCCGAGGGAGGCGTACGCTCGACCGAATTCTCGACAAAAGGGAGCGGAGCACAACTTGCCGCTGTGCCCGCGAATATTACGGCGGACGCCATGCAAGCGAATTCGAAGACGGGGAGAGCCTTGTATACCGGACATGCGCGTTTGTGGCAGGGCGATTCGGTGATGGAAGCGGATTCGATTGAGCTGCTGCGCGAGGCGCGGGTCATGAATGCCATTGGAAATGTTCGCGCCGTTTTTCCGCAGGCCGTGGGGATACGAACAGCGCAAACCGTGGGCCTGCAAGCCGGGCCGAAGAAGCCGGGATTGTGGCACGTATCGGCCGGAACGCTGACGTACCGGGACGCAGAAAGCCGCGCGCACCTGGAAAAAAATGTGGTGGCGCAATCGGCGGAGCAGAAATTGCGCGCCGCAGCGGTGGATTTGTATTTTACGAGGAGCGAGAAGCCCAATTCGAACGCGGCGAATGGTCCCGCCGCGGCAAATCCAGCGGCCGGAGCGCAGCAGATCAGCCGGGCATTTGGAACCGGCGGCGTGATCGTGGAACAGGGAACGAGAAAAGCCACGGCCGAGCGCGGTGAGTACAGCGCCACGGACGGAAAATTCGTGATGAGCGGAGGAAATCCCACGATTTTTGACGCCCTGGAAGGAACCACGACGGGGCATCAATTGACCTTCTTTTTAGCGGATGATACGATCATCATCGACTCAGAAAATGGTTCGCGGACGTTGACCAAGCACCGAGTCGACAAATGATGCACTCCTCCGCGGCCACCCGTGGAGAGGCATGCTGAAGCTCCAGGCCCTCGATCTAAGCAAGTCGTACCGTGGCCGTAAGGTCGTTGACGACGTTGAACTGGAAATTGGACAGGGTGAAGTCGTCGGGCTGCTTGGCCCCAACGGCGCTGGCAAGACGACGACGTTCTATATCCTGGTAGGTCTCGCCCGGCCCGACTCCGGCCGCGTACTCCTGAACGGCGACGAAATCACGGACCTGCCCATGTACCTCCGGGCCCGCAGCGGCATCAGCTACCTTCCCCAGGAACCCTCGGTTTTTCGCCAATTGACCAGCGAAGAGAATCTGCTCGCGGTGCTGGAAACGCTTCCGCTGACCCCGGAACAGCAGCGCGACCGGCTGGAGGAGCTCCTGATGCAAATGGGGCTGGAAACCGTGAGGACCAGCAAGGCCTACACGCTCTCCGGCGGAGAGCGCCGCCGCTTGGAGATCGCGCGCTCGCTTACCTTGCAACCTTCTTTTATTCTTCTTGACGAACCTTTTTCCGGAATCGACCCTCTAACGGTGAAAGATCTTCAGGAAATCATCCGGGATCTCGCGAAGTCGGGAATTGGCGTGCTGATTACGGATCATAACGTCCGGGAAACTCTCAGCGTGACGGATCGCGCTTACATCCTGAAAAGTGGGAAGATATTCCGGAAGGGCAGCCCGGACGAATTAAGCAACGATGCCGAAGTCCGGCGCGTTTATCTGGGCGATCATTTTCGCCTGAACTAGGATTAGAAAAGGGAACGCGGACAATCCATGGCCTGGCAGGGACTCAAACTCAACCTCCGAGTGTCGCAGAAGCAGATTCTGACGCCCGGCCTTGTGCAGATGGTGAGCGTCCTGGCGCTGAACCGGCTCGAGCTGCGCGAAATGATCAACCAGGAGATGATCGCCAACCCGGTCCTGGAAGAGCAGAGCGAAGAACCCACGCAAACGGACAACTACAGCGACGAGAACTTCCTGAAAGCGGAAACCGAAAAAGTTCCGGAGAAACCCGAGGCCAATCCCTTTGACGAATTTGACGTGGGCAGCTTCTTCAACCAGTACCTGGATACCGGCGGAGACGGCGGGCAATCGCAGGAGCGCGAGGTTTCCGAGCGGCCGTCGTTCGAAAAATTTCTCTCTTCGCCGAGCGGCTTGAGCGATCATCTCCAGTGGCAACTGAGCGTCACGATTTGTTCAGACACGGTGAAAGAGATTGCGGACAGCATCATCGGCAATCTGGATGAAAACGGTTATCTGACGGCGTCCACCGAGGAGCTGACGCAGAACGGAAAGTATTCGCAGGACGACCTGGAGGACGCGCTGGCCGTCGTGCAGGACTTCGACCCTATCGGAGTGGGGACGCGGGATTTGCGTGAATGCCTGCTGCGGCAATTGAAAGCGTTTGATCCGCAGAACACGCTGGCGCAGCAGATTGTTTCCGAGCATCTCAAGCAAGTGCAATCCAATCAGCTTAAGGAAGTGGCGCGTGCGCTGAACCGGCCGCTGGAGGTCGTCAAGCACGCGCTGGAGGTGATCAAGAAGCTCGATCCGCGGCCCGGGCTGCGCTACAACAAAACAGAGCCGCGCCTGGTCGAGCCGGACGTGTACTTCCGCAAAGTGGATGATCAGTGGCAGGCGTTCTTGAATGAAGACGACATGCCGCAACTGCGGCTCAGCCCCACGTACAGGCGCCTGCTGGTCAAAGATGCCGCCGACCGCGAGGTGCGCAACTACGTGAAAGAACGATTTACCGCCGCCGTC
>WNFH01004244.1_pt1 | contig 10315 bp, 10 predicted proteins | sample 5400411 | NCBI WGS metagenome assembly WNFH01 (sample SAMN13153347, study PRJNA577476) | soil metagenome | isolation source: 200 cm saprolite under Douglas fir tree site 2 hole 3 | place: USA:California | collected 2015-04-18
GACGAGGCGCGGCAGCGCATCGCAAGCCAGATGCCCGTCTCGCTCAAGGCCAAATTCGCAGACTACGTGATCGACAATTCGGGCACGCGCGCCCAGACCGAGGCGCGCGTGCACGAGGTCTACGCCAGGCTGCTCGAGGACCTCCGGGCCATCCGCGCGGGTCGCGAATGAGCCCGCGCCGCAATGCCCGCGCCACCGTGAGGCGGCCGGTCGCTCGCCGCGCTATCGTTCATCGCCCCAGCGGGGGGAAGACCCGCGCCCTCGGCCAGCACTTCCTCCGCGACGACGGCGTGGCGGAGCGGATCGTCGGTCTGGTGCGCCCCACCCCGCGCGATCTGGTCATCGAGATCGGGCCGGGGCAGGGAGCGCTTACGGGACGGCTGGCTGCGGCCTGCGGCAGGCTCATCGCGCTCGAGGTGGACGGCGAGCTCGGCGCCAGGCTGAGGGAGCGCTTCGCCGGCGCCGGCCATGTCCAGATCCTCGACGCCGATGCCCGCAGCTATGACTATGCCGGTGTCCCGGCGCTCAAGCCCGATCCCGCCGGCCGGGTGCTGGTTGTCGGCAACCTGCCCTACAGCGTGGGCAAGGCCATTCTGATGGCGCTGGTCGAGGCGGGCCGGATCATCGACGAGCTGGCGCTCATGCTCCAGAAGGAAGTCGCCGAGCGGGTAGCCGCCGCGCCCGGCGGCAAGACGTATGGCAGCCTGTCGGTGCTGACCCAGATGGCCTGCGAGGTCACCCTGGCCTTCCAGGTGCCGCCCTCGGCCTTTCGGCCGCCGCCCCAGGTGGACTCGGCCGTCCTCCATCTGCGCCTGCGCTCGGCGCCTGTGGTGCCGGTTGCCGATCCGGCGCGCTTCCGCGCCGTGGTCCGCGCAGCCTTCGCCCAGCGCAGGAAGAGCCTGGCCAATTCCCTCGCGGCCGGCCTGAGCCTCTCGCCGGATCGGGCGCGCGCGGCGGCGCTCGCGGCCGGCATCGATCCCGGCCGGCGCGCCGAGACACTCTCGCTGGCCGAGTTCGCCCGCCTCGCCGAGCAGGCGCGGTGAGTGCGCTTCAGCTTGGGTTTTTTGGCCGCAGCGAGACCGGATGGTAGGATGAAAAGGCCGCTGTGAACACCATTTACCGACCAGAGCCCGTTCCGATCGACATCCCTGCCGAGCCGGCCGTCCGCCTCATCCCGCTGGGCGGGCTGGGCGAGATCGGGCTGAACATGATGCTCGTCGAATCGGGCGAGGACATCGTGGCGGTGGACTGCGGCCTGCTCTTTCCTGACGACGAGATGCCGGGCGTGGACTATGTGATTCCGGACTTCTCCTATCTCCAGCAGCGGCGCGAGGCCTTCCGGGCCGTGGTGCTCACCCACGGCCACGAGGACCACATCGGAGCGCTGTCGTATCTGCTGCGCGATTTCCCCGTGCCCGTCTACGGCACGCCGCTCACCCTGGCCATCGCGCGGCATCGGCTCGCCGAGCATGGCGTGCTGGAGAAGGCCGACCTCCGGCCCTATCAGCCGGGCGAGGAGATCCGGATCGGCGGCTTCACCATCGTCCCGATCCGGGTCACGCATTCCATCGCCGACGGCATCGGGCTGGCGATCGAGACGGCCGTGGGCACCGTGATCCACACGGGGGATTTCAAGCTCGATCCACGCCCCGTGGACGCGCAGCAGCCCGACTACTCGAAGTTCAAGGCGCTTGGGGAGAAGGGCGTCCTCGCGCTCTGCTCCGACTCGACGAACGTGGGCCGACCGGGCCGCACCGGATCGGAGACCGAGGTGGGCGCGGCGCTGGCCAGCCGCTTCGCTGAGGCGCCCGGCAGGATCATCGTGGCCACCTTCGCCTCGCACATCCACCGGATCCAGCAGGTCCTCGATCTGGCGGCCACATGCCGCCGGCAAGTCGCCCTGCTCGGCAAGAGCATGGTCGCCAACGTCGCCGTCGCCTCGGAGCTGGGCTATCTCAAGGTGCCCGAGGGGCTGATCATCTCGCTCGAAGACCTGGCCGGGATGCCGCCCGCCCGCCAGGTCATCCTCTCTACGGGCAGCCAGGGGGAGACCAATTCGGCCATCGCCCTGATCGCCGCGGGCGAGCACAAGTACGTCCAGGCGGGCCCGGGAGACCTCGTGATCTTTTCCTCCCGCGTCATCCCCGGCAATGAACGCGTCATCGGCCGCGCCATCAATGCCCTGCTCCGGCTGGGCGCCGAGGTGCTCTGGGAGGACGTGGCCTTCGTCCACGTCTCGGGCCACGCAAGTCAGGAGGACCTCAAGGACATGATGGCCCTGACGCGGCCGCGCTACTTCGTGCCCGTCCACGGCGAGTACCGGCATCTCCTCCAGCACTCGCGGCTTGCCGAGAGTGTTGGCATTCCCCGTGACCGGATTTTCCTCATCGAGGACGGCCTCGGGCTCGAGCTCACCAAATCGGGCGCGCGCGTGCTGAGCGGCTACCCGGCTGGCCGGGTGCTGGTGGACGGCAAGGTCATCGGCGATGTCGGCGCGGTGGTGCTGCGCGACCGCCAGCTCCTCGCCGAGTCCGGCATGCTGGTGGTCGCGCTGACGATAGACAAGACCACGGGCGCGGTGGTCGCGGGGCCCGAGATCGCCTCCCGCGGGTTCGTCTACATGAAGGAGGCGGACGAGCTCATGGAAGAGGTCAAGGCGGCCGTGCGGGATGCCTTCGCGGCGCGCGAGGAGCTCGAGGTGGTGGACAAGGAGCTGATCGGCGCGATGGTGCGCAGCGCGGTGCGGCGCTTCATCAACCAGCGCTTCCAGCGCAAGCCGGTGGTCCTGCCCGTGATCCTGGAGATCTGATGGCCGACAAGACGGCGGCGGTGAAGCTCGAGGACACGCGGGAGCCCCGCGAGGCGGCTTCACCGGATGCCCCGGCGCGCAAGCGCGTCGCCCGGAAGCCCAAGCGCGAGCCCGGCCGATGGGTGCGCGAGGCCAAGGGCATTCTGGCCCTGGCCCTGGCGGGCTTCTGCTTCGTGGCGCTCTACGCCTTCGATCCGGCGCTGCATCCCATGGATCAGTCGAGCCCCGTCGGTCCCGTCGGCGCCTGGCTCGGCTGGAGCTCGTTCTGGGCCTTTGGCTATGCCGGCTATCTCTTCCCGCTGCTGCTGGCGCTCTACGGCACCTCCGCCTTCGTGCGGCCGCGCATCGCCACCGGCTGGCCCGCCCTCGGCGGGCTCGGGCTGCTGCTGATCAGCGGCACGGGCATCCTGGCACGGGCGTCCGACACGCTGTCGGAATACCACCTCCATCGCGGCGGCGTGATGGGCTGGGCCGTGTCGGAGGCCCTCCGGATCTCCGTGGGCACCGTCGGCACGTGGCTGGTGCTGCTCGCCGTCATCCCCGTCGGTGTCCTCTTCGTCACCCAGATCTCCTACGGCGTCCTCTCACGCGCCGTCGGCGCCCGGTTGGGCCGGCTGAGGCCGCAGGAGAAGAAGAAAGGCCGTGGCGCGGCGCAGGAGGAGCTGCCGCTCCTGGCCGCCGTGCCGCCCGGCGGCTGGCCCGCGCCCGAGGACAAGCCCGTGGTCCCGCCGCCCTTCGTGGTCAAGGAGCCGGCCAAGCCCAAGTCGAGTCTCGTCCAGAAAGGGCTGGCCTGGCAGGAGACCTTCGACTTCGGCAAGGGCGGGGCCCAGTCCTTCCAGCTGCCGCCCGTGGGGCTTCTGGCCGCGCCGCCCGCTTCCTCGCTGGCGCGCACGCGCGAGGAGCTCGAAGCCAATGCCAATATCCTGAAGAAGAAGCTCGCCGACTTCGGCGTGGACGGCCATATCGTCCAGGCCAGCCCGGGGCCCGTCATCACCTCGTATGAGTTCGAGCCGGCGGCCGGCGTGAAGGTGAGCCAGGTGGTGAACCTGGCCGACGACCTGGCGCTGGCCATGAAAGCTGCGGCGGTGCGCATCGTGGGGCCGATCCCCGGCCGCGGCACGGTGGCGGTCGAAGTGCCCAATCCCGACATCGCCATGGTGTACCTGCGCGAGATCCTGGTGAGCGCCGAGTTCGCCGAGTCCAAGGGCAAGCTGCCGCTGGCCCTCGGCAAGGACACCACGGGCAATCCGGTGGTCTCCGACCTCACGACCATGCCGCACCTGCTGATCGCCGGCTCCACCGGCAGCGGCAAGAGCGTGGGGCTGAACACCATGATCTGCTCGCTCCTCTACAAGGCGACGCCGGCGGACGTGCGGTTCCTGCTCATCGACCCGAAGCGGCTGGAGCTGGGCGTCTACGAGAGCATCCCGCATCTGCTGGCGCCCGTCGTCACCGATGCCAAGGAGGCCGCGGCCCGGCTCAAGTGGATCGTGGGCAAGATGGACGAGCGCTACAAGCTGCTGCAGGGCAAGTCGGTGCGGAGCATCGAGGGCTACAACAAGGAAGTGCCGCCCGAGGAGAAGCTGCCGTACTGGATCGTGGTGGTGGACGAGCTGGCCGACCTCATGATGGTCTCGGCTGGCGAGGTGCAGAACTCGCTCGTGCGCCTGGCGCAGATCGCCCGCGCCGTCGGCATCCACCTGATCATCGCCACGCAGCGGCCATCCGTGGACGTGGTCACCGGGCTCATCAAGGCCAATTTTCCGACGCGCGTCGCCTTCCAGGTCGCCTCCAAGGTCGATTCGCGCACCGTGCTCGACGCCAACGGGGCCGAGCAGCTCCTGGGCCGGGGCGACATGATCTTCGTGCCGCCCGGCGGCGGCCGCCACATGCGCGTTCACGGCTCGTGGGTCGCGGACAAGGAGGTCAAGGCGGTGTGCGATTTCCTGCGCAAGCAGGGCGCGGCCGTCTATGAGAAAGTGGAATTGCCCGTCGCCGCGGAGGGCGGCGGGGGCGATGACGCCGACCGCGACGACATTTACTGGGACGCCGTGAATCTCGTGATCGCCCAGCGGGCCGCGTCCATCTCCTTCCTCCAGCGGCGGCTGGGGCTCGGCTACCCCAAGGCCGCGCGGTTCATCGACATGATGGAGCAGGATCGGATCATCGGACCGGGGCAGGGCGCCAAGCCGCGCGAAATTCTCGTCGGTCCCGAATACCTCTCGAAGCGGGGGAAGTGATGCGCCTCACTCGCCCCTCACCCCGACCCTCTCCCCAGAGGGGAGAGGGAGTGCAGAACCCTCGCCCCCGGAGGGGGAGAGGGCAGGGTGAGGGGGTGCAGCGGTTCGCACTCCTCGCGCTACTCGTCCTCGTCTTGCTGAAGCCCGTCGCCGCCGACGCCCAGGAGCTGGATCAGGTCGTGGCCGGGCTCGAAGCCACCTACGGCAAGTTCAGCGATTTGCGCGCCGAGTTCAGCCAGGTGGCGCACAACAAGAGCCTCGGCCAGGACATCAAGGCGGAGGGCGTCGTCTATCTCAAGAAGGGCGGCAAGATGCGCTGGGACTACAAGCGCCCATCGCCCCAGCAGATTATCTCCGACGGCGCGTCGCTCTGGGTCTACACGCCCGAGCTGAACCAGGTCAACACGGGCAGCGCCCCGAAGGCGCTGGCGGGACCCGCCGGAAGCTTCCTCGCCGGACTCGGCAAGGTGCGCGACCAGTTCAAGGTCGTCCGGTTCCTCAACCCGGCGACCAAGGTCGACGCCGCGGGCCGGCCGGTGCTCGACCTCACTCCCAAGTCTCCGTCACCGATGCTCACACGACTCGTGTTAGCGGTGGACCCGAAGGATTACGTCGTCCGGCAGGCGGTGATCTACGACCAGTTCGAGAACACGGTGACGATGTCCTTCAGCAAGGTGGCGCTCAACGTGGGGCTCAGCGACAGCCTCTTCACGTTCACGCCGCCCAAGGGCGTCTCCGTCGTGCCGCTGGAGTCGCGGTAGAGACGAGCGCCGACGAAGCCATGGCCGCCGAGAACAGCTTCGACATCGCGTGCAAGATCGACATGCAGGAGGTCGCCAACGCGATCAACCAGGCCCGGCGCGAGATCGAGACGCGCTACGATCTCAAGGGCGGCAAGCACGAGATCGCCCAGGAGAAGATGGACCTGATCATCACCTCCACGGACGACATGAAGCTCAAGGCGGTGCTCGACATTCTCGAGTCCAAGCTCCACCGGCGGGGCGTCGACCTCAAGGCCCTGACCATCCACGATCCCGAGGCCGCCGCGGGTGGGGCCGTGCGCCAGAAGATCACCCTCCAGGACGGCGTGCCCATGGAGAAGGCCAAGGAGATCGTGCGCCTCATCAAGGACTCGAAGATCCGGGTCCAGGCCTCGATTCAGGAGAAGCAGGTGCGGGTAAGCGGCAAGAACCGCGACGACCTGCAGGCCGTCATCGCCCTGGTCAAGGCCAAGGAGCTCGGCATCGCGCTGCAGTTCACGAATTACCGCTCGACCTAGCTCTTCGTCCCGCCGCGCGCTACCGGGCGATCGTGAAGGTGAAGTCGCCCTCGGTCACGTGGGTGTCCACCGAGAGGACGCGCCAGACGACCTTGTAGGTGCCGGGCCCGAGCGACGGCACCGAGACGGTGAGCAGGTCAGGCTTGCTCGCGTCCACCTGCACGTCCTGCTTGTCCACCTGCTTGCCCGCGGTGTCCAGCACGCGCATCGTGCTGAAGGCGGGCTCGAGCTGCTGGGTGAACCAGAGGCGCACCTGGGCGGGCGGCGTCTTGATCGTGCTGCCCACCCTGGGATCCGCGTGATCGAGAAAGGCATGCGCGCTGCCCTCGCCGGCTCCGCTCAGGAGCACGACGAGGGCGATCAGCGCCACGCGGATCCGCAGTGCCATCAATTCCCGAAAATCGGCCGGCCGATGGTGGTGGGGAATAGATCGTCGAGGAAGAAGTGGATCTGGCCTCGGATGCCCACGTTCTTGCCCGTTCGGTCATTGACGGGAAGGATTGCCTCGACGGCGATCTGGAAGTACTTGCCGGCCCAGATGATGCCCGGGTTCACGGTGCCCGTGAACTGGCCGCTTTGGCCGCGGTCGAGCGGATGCCGGAACTCGACCTCGACCACGGCGATGAGCTGGCTCAAGGGCTTGGGCAAGCCGATGTCACGGACGAAGGACTGCAGATAGGGAAGGCTGTATTCCACCGCGATGCCCCAGGTGAAGGCATTGGGGTGATACTCCTTTTCGATCTCGATTTCGCCCTCTTCCTCGCCAGGATGGAATTTCCGGCTGCTGCGCCGGCTGGGGATTTCGCCGCCCACCGTGCCGGTGATGGCGAAGGGCTTGAGATAGGCGAGCGAGTCGGGCAGGTCGCCCAGTCCCTTCCCGAAGAAGAGCATGGGCTTGTAGACGTCGAAGTTCTCGGCGCCGACCAGGGCCCGGCCGGTGCCGCCGATCTCCATGCCGAATCCGGCCGACAGGATGGTTTCGTGCACTTCGCTCTTGAAGAACTGGTATTTGAGCCCGAGCTCGAGGTTGCCGAAGCCCGAGTGATCCTGCTTGCCGTCCTTGTCGAGATAGAGCCAGTCGCCGCCCAGCGAGAAGCCGAGGTCGGGCGTGATGCGCTTGGAAAACTCTCCCGACACGTCGGTGATCCGCGTGTGCGGCTGATCCCCGTTCGCCGGGATCTTGATGTGTGACACGGTCGGCAAGGACAGCTCGTCGGACACGAAGGGGTCGTCCACCACCAGGGTGGCCGGGAAGAACCGCTTTCCCGCCAGCCCGTGGGCGGAGGCGTGAGCCGCTAGGCTCAGGGCCGCCGCCCCGGAGAAGAGAGCGATCAGCAACGATCTCACCGTCATCTATTCCTCTATTTGGATGTTGGTCGCGCAGCCAGCCCCAGGAGATACTGCGAGCCCAGACCTCGAGGGACGGCGCTGTGGAAGAGCGGGCTAGGCGACCTGCGGAGGGGCGCGCCCCTGATCGGGGCGAAGACCAACGACGGCTGGCTCGGACGGCTGGAAGCTGACGGCGAGGTCGAGCCGCGGCAACGGAGGCAGATCAACGCCGACGAGCTCGACGGCGGTGCCGGCTAAATGCGAAGAGGCCGTCGCGACTAGGCAGACCGACGCCTCGTCAGACTCCTGCAGCAGGTGATGCACGGAGTGTACGGCGCTCTCGACGGCGAAAAGCGTCAGGAGGAGGACGATTCCCAAGACGACGGCGCGGGCCGGGCGCGGAGCGGGGCTCGACCGACGGAGCATAGAACGCATCCTACACACAGAACAGTCGCTGCTCAAGCGCGGTTCCATGTTTGACTCGCCGGGAACCGCTGTGGGATCATAACTGCTCGCCATGAAGGTCCATTTCACCACCCTCGGCTGCCCCAAGAACCAGGTGGACTCCGAGCTCATGCTGGGCATGCTGGCCCGGGCCGGGCATGAGATCACGGAGCGCGCCGAGCTCGCGGACTGCCTGGTGGTGAATACGTGCGCCTTTATCGACCGCGCCCGCGAGGAATCGGTCAATACCATCCTCGAGATGGCCCGGGTCAAGGAGCGGGGCCGGGCGCGAGCCCTCATCGTCACGGGCTGCCTCACCCAGCGCTACGGCACCGACATCCTCACCGAGATTCCCGAGGTCAACGCCATCCTCGGCACCTCGGAGCTCGAGCGCATCGTCGAGCTCGTGAACCAGGCCGACGGCCGGCAGGACTGGGTGACGAGCGCGCCGCCCGGCTATCTCTACGACGCCGCCACGCCGCGGCTGCTGACTTCGCGAGTGCCCTATTCCTACGTCAAGATCGCCGAGGGCTGCGACATGGGCTGCGCCTTCTGTGCCATCCCGCAGTTCCGCGGCAAGCATCGCAGCCGGCCGCTGCGGGACATCGTCGCGGAGGTCGACGGGCTTCACCGCCGGGGCATCCAGGAAGCGATCCTGGTTTCCCAGGACACGCTGGCCTATGGCCGCGACCTGCCCGGCAATGGCGACGTCGGCGACCTGCTGATTGCGCTCTCCGATACGAAGATGCCGTGGATCCGGCCGATGTACCTCCATCCGGCCCATGTCAACGATCGGCTCATCGCCAAGTGGCGGCGGGCGCGGGTGCTGCCGTATCTCGACATGCCCGTCCAGCACGGGGACGACGGCGTCTTGCGGGCCATGCGCCGCGCCGTCACCGCCCGCCGCATGCAGGAGATTCTCGGCCAGTTCCGGGCCGCCATCCCGGGACTCACGATCCGGACCACGGTGCTCGTGGGCTTCCCCGGCGAGACCGAGGAGGCGTTCGAGAACCTGCTGGCCTTCATCGAGGACGCGGCCTTCGACCGCCTCGGCGTCTTCACCTTCTCGGCGGAAGAGGGAACGCCTGCCGCCGTCATGGCGGATCAGGTTCCGGCGGATGTGATGGCCGAGCGTGCCCGCCTCGTCGAGGACGTTCAGGATCGCCTCGTCTGGCAGCGCCTGAAAGCGCTCTACGGCACCCGCCAGACGGTGCTCGTCGACGGCCCCGCCGTGGATCCGGCCTTCCCCTACGAAGGCCGCCTGGCAGGCCAGGCGCCGGAAATCGACGGCGTGGTCCTGCTGCGCGATCCCAAGCTCAGCCCGGGGCGCTTCGCCGAGGTTTCCATCGTCGAGGCGGATGGCTACGAGCTGGTCGGCGAGTAAAGGCGCCGGCCCCTTCGACCGGCTCGCGCTGCTCATCGCCAGCGTCGCCGGCGCCGGCTTTTCGCCGGTTGCGCCGGGAACGGTGGGCAGCCTGGTCACGCTCGTGGCGGTGTGGCTGATCCCGTTCACGTCCTTGGGCCTTGCCTATACCCTCATCGCCGTCACCGTGATCGGCACCTGGGCCGCCCACCGCGTCGAGCGCGCGATGGGCAAGAAGGACCCCGGCTTGATCGTCATCGACGAGGTGGCCGGAATGCTGCTCTCCGTGCTGCTGCTGCCGCGTACCATTCCCGTCCTGATCGCGGCCTTTCTCCTCTTCCGCTTCTTCGACATCTGGAAGCCGTTCCCGGCCCACGAGAGCCAGTCGCTTTCGGGGGGCCTCGGCGTGATGCTCGACGACCTGATCGCCGGCGTGTACGCGCTCATCGTCGTCATGGGCGCTCGCACGCTCCTCTTCGGGGCGCGATTCGGCGTGCCGCCATGATGATCGCCTCCGTCCTCATGGTTGCTGAGGCTGACGCCGACGACGCCCCTGCGCGCGCGGTGGCGCGGGCCCTCGGCGCGAGCGGCATCGTGGTCACCTCGCGCCAGGTGGTGGACGAGAGCGAGGCCGCCCTCATCTCTGCGCTGCGCGGAGCGCTCGAGCGCGAGGGGCTCGTGGTGGTTCTCGCTCAGCCCGGCGGCTCGAGCGGCGAACTGGTGCCGCGCGCGGTGTCGCGGCTTACGGGACGGCGGCTGGTGCTCCACGAACGAAGGCTGCGCCAGCTCGAAGCCGCCTTCAATCGCCGCGGCCAGGCGCTGCCCCACCGGCTCGAGCGGTTGGCCCTGCT
>WNFH01004245.1_pt1 | contig 10312 bp, 7 predicted proteins | sample 5400411 | NCBI WGS metagenome assembly WNFH01 (sample SAMN13153347, study PRJNA577476) | soil metagenome | isolation source: 200 cm saprolite under Douglas fir tree site 2 hole 3 | place: USA:California | collected 2015-04-18
AGTAAAAATGAACTCGGACGGCAGCGTTGTTCTCTTCACCGGCACGGTGGAGCTTGGTCAAGGCGCCCGCACTGCGTTAAGCCAGATCGTCGCGGAGGAATTGGGGCTGCCGCTTGAACGAGTTGCCGTGGCGCAACTCGACACCGATGCGACTCCCTATGACTCCGCGACCAACGCAAGCAGCTCGACTGTGATTATGGGGCTCTGTGTGCAAAGAGCAGCGCAGGATCTGAAGCGCCGGCTTCTGCGCGAAGCCGCTAAGACGCTCAAGAGCAGCGCGGGCCGGCTAACTCTTAAGAACGGAAAGATTCACGGCTCCAACGGCCGATCGATCTCTTTTGCAAGTCTCATGAGCCGATACTTCGGAGCCAAAGGTGGAGAGATCGTCGGCCGGGGCGCTTATCAAGATAAGAAAAGCAAAAGAGCCGTTCTAGGCTCGCCCACGACCTTTTGGGAGACCAGTTGGGGCGCGGCTCAAGTCGAAGTGGATCCGGACACCGGCGATGTCAAGCTCTTGAAATATGTCTCGATCGCGGATGTGGGCAAGGCGATTCATCCGGTCCAGTGCCGGGGTCAGGATGAAGGCGCCGTGATGTTTGCGATCGGCCATACGCTCCTCGAGGAGATGATTTACAAGGATGGTCAGCTCTTAAATCCCAATCTGATCGATTACCGCGTGCCGAATTTCCACGATCTGCCCGAGGAATTTGAAACGATCCTGCTGGAAAACCGCAACGGGCCCGGCCCATACGGATCCAAAGGGATGGGCGAAGGAGGGCTCCTTCCGGTTGCGTCAGCTATCGGCAACGCCGCTTACAACGCTGTCGGGGTGAGGCTGTATGATCTGCCTCTCACGCCGGAAAAGGTGTGGCGCGCGATGAAAGAAAAAAGAACAACTGGAGTAATGGAGTGATGGAGCAATGGACTAATGGATATCCAACACTCCAGTACTCCAATGTTCCCGTCCGTGGCTCAGTTCAAGAAAGGAATTCGCACCACAGGATCAGGAAAGGGGATGTGCAAGCCATAATCAAACAAACCGTAAAAGAAGCCCCAAGCAATAAGCGTAAGGATAATCGTGATCGGCCACTTTTCCCGACCAGCAATTTTAAGATACAAAAGCGTCATCACCGGCACAGCGAGGGAGAAACCAAGCAGCCATACCGCCACATAAAAGCCAATAAGCCAGCCTACGATTTCAGCCGTACGGCGATAAACTACATTCTTTGGCAGTTCGGCTCCTACCTCCTCCACCATGCTTTCCATCCCACCCTTGCGTCCCCTACCCAAGAGGTCCATACCCAATTGGACGATCGCCAGGGCTAAAGTCGGAAAGCCGATCGCCCAGGGAAAGAGACCGGCGCGATAACCAAAGTTCCTATTGAAACTCTCCCACATCGCCCAGGCAATAACAGCTACAACAACGAGGCTAAAGAGCGTTTCCCAGCTAAACCTCACGCCTCGTCTCTCATCCTGACTTACCGCACTGGGTTGCGCAGGCTGACTCTCGCCCTTTTTTTTCTTTTGCAGCCTCTCTTTTATAATAGGATAAAAAATGCCAGTCATAGTCACTAAAAAGAGGATAATGACACCCGGGCGCCAAATCCAAGTAAGCCCGTAGTTGTCGGTGGATAGGAAGAGTCTGTTCTCCATGACCGGGCCCAATACTAGCCCCAAGATCAGCGTAGGCCGCTGCCAGCCCAACTTTACCATTACCCAACCCAGTCCCCCGAAGACCAACATAACACCGAGATCCTCGAAAGCATTTTTTTCGGCAAATGTTCCCAGGTAAATCAGCAGTAAAATATAGGGCATCAACAGGCTGGATCTAATTGAGGTAATGCTTGCCAACTGCTTCAAAAAGAGAAAGCAGATCGCCACGGTGATGATGTTGGAGACGATGTTAATCCAGACAAAGGAGAATGTCAGGGCGAGGTGACCTTTGGGCTCGGGGATGAGCATATCTGGTCCAGGCACTATCCCATGGATAATGAATGCTCCCAGAAGGATCGCGCAAACCACACTGCCGGGTACGCCGAAGGCGATAGTGGGGATCAAAGCGCCTCCCAAAGTGGAGTTGTTAGCTGCGCCTGGTCCTAAGACTCCCTCTACGGCGCCCTTACCAAACCGCTCCTTGTCCGGGGAACTCTGCACCGCATGGGCATAAGACACCCACTGGGATATGGCACCACCCATCCCGGGGATGACGCCGATGTAGGCGCCGATAGCGCTGCAGCGGATGACAAGCCAGAAGTGGACGAAGGTGTCCTTGACCCCCTGCATCACGCCACCTAATTTCCCCACCTCCATTTTGGAGATGCTGCTCCCCGAGACTGCGAGATCGATGATCTCAGGAATAGCAAAAAGGCCTATGGTTACCGGCACCAGACCGATCCCATCCCAAAGAAAAAGCTGGCCAAAGGTATAGCGTTGGATTCCAGATATGGGATCGAGCCCAATCGTGGCCAAAAGATAACCGATCCCTCCAGAGACAAGGCCTTTAAGTATGGCCCCGCCACTTAGGGCGGCAACGAAGCCCACGCCCAACAAAGCAAGCATGAAAAACTCCGGGGAGCCAAAAGTCAGAACTAGAGGGCGGACAATAGGAACAGCCAGAGCCAAGCAGAGCGCACCGAAGATAGCGCCTATCAGAGAGCTCATAAGCGCAGCTCCTAAAGCACGACCGGCTTCTCCTTTTTTCGCCATGGGGTGGCCATCGACGATGGTCGCCGCGGTGGTCGGCTCGCCAGGCACACCGAAGAGGATAGAGGTGATGTCGCCGGTGGTGTTAGTTACCGCCGCCATTCCCAGGAGAAAGGCAAAGGCCTCAACCGGAGTCATTTTGAAGATGAAGGGAAGCATCAAGGCGAGTGTAGTGGGCCCTCCGAGACCAGGCAGGATTCCTACCCAGAAACCTAGGAATATTCCTATCATCATCAGGGAAAAGGTGGACCACGTGAAGAGCATGGTGAAGCCTTGGACAAACGCATTAAGGTATTCAAACATACGTGATCTGCTCCAATAAAGGTTTTGGCGGCGCCTTCCCTTAAACGAGTTCTTTAAAACTGATGCTTCTGTGAAACGTTAAAAAGAAATAGCCGACGCTATTTCAAAATTTTGCTCCAGTCAATAGTAATCCGAAATCATTCGTAAAGAATCTTCTCCTATCTGAGCACTATCGAGCCGTCAAGCTTGAAGAGCCCTGCTCGTGAGTGACTTTTAAAACCAGGCACTTGGCACTTCCGCCGGCCTTGATGAATTCACTCAGCGGGGTCTCAAAAACGGAAAATCCCAGGGATTCCAATTGACCACGAATTTTGGGACAACCGTCGTTCATGACAATGTTCTTCTCCACCACAATCGCGTTGCAGGCAAATCGCCGGGCTTCATCGTCTGTGACGGCGATGAGGGTCTCGATATTGTTCTCCAGGACTTTTAGCGCGTAGGCGTCAAACGCCGGAGGATAGAAGATGGCTCGCCCCCCATCAAGGGGGCAAAAGCAGGTGTCTAGATGGTAAAACCAATCGTTGGCGAGTCCTAACGAGAGGACCTCGCGCTGGATGATCTCGGCTACCATGTGGTGGGAGAAAATGTCAGAGCGGATACGGTATCCGGCAAAGAAGAGATCTCCACACATCATCAGGTCTCCTTCTCCTTCGAAAAAGATCTCTTCGGGAAGATGGAAGATTTCATAGCCTCGGACTTGAAACCAGTTCTCAAGGTGAGGGACTTCGCCACGCCTGACCTCATAACGGAAGTTGCTGGCGATAAAATTATTTTCCCAGACGAGCCCTGCGTTGGCGGTAAAGACCATGTCCGGCAGGCCTGGTCTGGGCTCCACCAGGGCGACATCAACGTCAAGCTGATCTTGCAGGAGCCGGTACAGCCCTCTCCATTGCTCCTGGGCCAGGTGGGAGTCGCTCTGACGGCTGCGACTCATCCACGGATTAATCTCATATTCGATCCCGTAGTACAGAGGAGGACACATGAGCAGCCGCATAAGATCCTCTAAAGGAGAAACTGCCAGAGCTGCTCAACGGATATGCCTCTCCGCTTGCTCTTGTCAAGAAAAAATTCTTCCGTGGGTTTGTGTTTTCCCAGCCGGTTTCCTAGAATGACTGAGAGTCTTTCTTAAGAAGAGGAACCCTTTATGCCGGAGCACTACAAGAACTACATCGGCGGCAAGTGGGTGGAGGCCAAGTCGGCTGAGACCTTCGAGAACCGCAATCCCGCCGATCGGCGCGACCTGATCGGGCTTTTCCCTGCGTCAGGCCCGGCGGATGTGGATGCGGCAGTCAGGGCCGCCAAAGAGGCTTTTCCTAAATGGCGTCTTGTGCCTGCTCCCAAGCGGGGTGAAATCCTTTATAAGGTCGGCGAGCTATTGCGCCAGCGGAAAGAAGAGATCGCTCGCATCATGACGCGCGAGATGGGAAAAATTCTCAAAGAGACGCGCGGCGACGTTCAGGAAGGGATCGACACGGCCTACTATGCGGCCGGCGAGGGGAGAAGGCTTTTTGGTGAGACCACACCCTCCGAACTCCCGGACAAGTTCGCCATGTCCGTGCGCGCGCCGATCGGCGTCTGCGGCCTGATCACGCCGTGGAATTTTCCCATGGCGATACCGACGTGGAAGCTGTTCCCGGCGCTTCTCTGTGGCAACACGGTCGTGCTCAAACCGGCCGAGGACACGCCGCTCAGCGCGGTCAAGCTTTGCGAGATATTGGAAGAGGCCGGAGTCCCGCCAGGAGTCGTCAATTTGGTTCATGGCACAGGAGAACAAGCCGGCGCAGCGCTCGTGCGCCATCCTGACGTGCGGCTCGTTTCTTTTACCGGTTCGACAGCGGTCGGAAGAGAGATAGCCTCAGTTTGCGGACAAAGCCTGAAGCGAGTTTCGCTGGAGATGGGGGGAAAAAATGGCCAGATCGTCATGGAAGACGCCGACCTAAACCTCGCTCTCGAAGGAGCCGTCTGGGGTGCCTTCGGCACCACGGGGCAACGCTGCACTGCCACGAGCCGCTTGATCCTCCATCGAGAAATCAAAAAAAAATTGACCGATATGCTGGTCGAGAGGGCGGAGAGAATAAAAATCGGCAACGGGCTGGACGAAACTGTAGAGATGGGACCGCTGATCAACGAGGCGGCGCGAGAGAAGGTTCACCGCTACGTTCAGATCGGCAAGGAAGAGGGAGCCAAACTTCTGGCCGGCGGAACTCTCTATGAAGAAGGGCCGTGGATCGACGGCTATTTCTACCGGCCGACGATATTCGACCAGGTGACTCCGGCCATGCGCATCGCCCGGGAAGAGATCTTCGGCCCGGTTCTCTCTATCATCGAGGTCAAGAGCTTCGAAGAGGCGATTGAAGCCCTCAACGGAACTCCCTACGGGCTCTCCAGCTCCATCTATACCCGGGACGTGGCAAGGGCATTTCGAGCTATGAGAGATATCGAGGCGGGCATTACCTATATCAACGGGCCCACCATCGGCGCTGAAGTGCACCTCCCCTTCGGCGGCGTCAAGGAGACCGGCAACGGCCACCGCGAAGCAGGCACGACGGTTTACGACATTTTCAGCGAATGGAAGTCCGTCTATGTCGATTACTCCGGGAAACTACAGAAGGCACAGATTGACAACGCCGATTCTTAATGCCGACCGGGGACCGGGGACGGCTGACCGGTCTTCCGTCTTCGGTCAACGGTCACCGTAGGTTCCTCAATGAAACTCCCCCACATCAAGATCAAGCCACCGGGTCCAAAGGCTAAAGCCATCATCGAACAGGACCGCCGTTATACGGCTCCGGCTTACGGCAGGGTCTATCCTCTGGTCGTAAAGGAGGGCCGTGGGATGGTGATTAAGGACGTGGACGGCAATCTGTATCTCGATTTCACTGCCGGGATTGCCGTCACCGCCACCGGCCATTCCCACCCAAAAGTGGTCCAGGCGATAGAAGAGCAGGCGCGGAAGTTTCTGCACTTCTGCGGGAGCGACTTTTACTACGAGCCGATGGCGCAGTTAACAGAGAAGTTGAGCCAGTTGGCGCCCGGCTCTTCACCCAAAAAAGTTTTCCTCACCAACTCGGGCACCGAGACGATCGAGGCGGCGATCAAGCTCGCCCGCTATTCCACGGGTCGGTCACACATCGTCTCTTTTCTGGGCTCGTTTCACGGCCGCACGTTGGGTTCTCTTTCTCTCACGGCGAGCCGCGCCCATTACCGCGCGCGCTTCGGCCCGCTCATTCCCGACGTCCATCACGTGCCGTATGGCTACTGCCACCGCTGCCCCTACCATTTGAGCTACGGCTCGTGCGGCATCGAGTGCGTTCAATCCATTGAGAAGACTCTCTTTGCGCAAGAGGTGAAGCCTGAAGAAGTCGCGGCGATCTTCGTGGAACCGATTCAAGGCGAAGGAGGTTACATCGTGCCGCCGCCGGAATATCTCGGCATGCTCAAGGAGATCTGCCAGCGGCATGGCATTCTCCTCGTGGCCGATGAAATCCAGACCGGGTTCGGCCGGACCGGAAAGATGTTCGCCTGCGAGCATTGGGGCGTGGAGCCGGACATCCTCTGCGTCGCCAAGGGGATCGCGAGCGGGTTGCCGCTCGGAGCCATGATCGCCAGGAGCGAGATCAGCACCTGGACGCCGGGGACCCACGGCTCGACGTTCGGCGGCAATCCCGTAGCCTGCGCAGCGGCGCTTGCAACCCTGGCCCTCTTGGAAGATGGGCTCGTAAGGAATGCCGCGGAAGTTGGAAATGATTTGAAAGCGAGACTGAGCGAGCTCAAGACTGCTTGCCCCGTGATCAGCGACGTGCGGGGACTGGGTCTGATGATCGGCGTGGAGCTGGCAAAACAGGACGCAGCGCGCACACCCGATGCCGAACTCCGCAATCAAATTGTCCGTAGGGCCTTTGAGAAAGGTTTACTGATTCTCGGTTGCGGCGAGAGCACGATTCGCTTCTGCCCGCCGCTGATTGTCAAGAAGGAAGAGGCTCAAACCGCGGTCGAGATCTTCGCCGCGACGCTGAAAGAGTTGACGCAGTAAACCTGCCTCATGCCTCACGCTCTCGGATCCCCGAAGTGGCCCTTGCCTGTTTTCCGATTTTGTCCTATTTTACGCGAAAGTAACTTCGGCTGGGTCTCCCGATCCGGTTACATCTTTGATTCCACATCATCGCCTGGACTGGAGTTCCCAGCGGAGGATTTTAGACTGTTTGGGGAAACAAAAACTTAGCAACTCCTGCTTGACACCAAAATCTTGATGACTCGTACTTCGCTAGTGGGGACCGAATGAATACCAGACAGAAAATCGCGCGAATGTTGGGAGAGTTTCTACGGGAGGCAGCCGTTTTAACCGCCGTATTCGTTCCCCTAGTGCGCTTGGTTGAGCAAGAGAAGCCATTGACATTCTGGTGGCTATTCATTACGCAGTAGTTAGCTTAACGCTTTTGGCTGTAGGAATCTTGATCGAGGTTCGAATTCGTGAATAACTCCGTAGATTATTTGGCGTTACTTCCCGTGATCCTGATCGGGCTGATTGCCGCTGTTGTCGGGTTGTATTTTACTGCAAAACCGCGAGGAGAGAAGCATCCGACTGACCAATCCTCCACGGAAAGAACTACCACAGGGCCCATGCAACACCGCTAACAAGCCTTCTGCGCTCCCCTGTTTCCTTCAGTTAATACGCTAACCATTCCGGGAAACCTGTCGAACCGCAATCACGGCGACCCCTTTGTCCCTCTCCGTCTTTTGTTCCCGTGCCTCTCGCCTCTTTATATTGCCTATTGCTTTCTTAAAGATTTTGGCCTATTTTACGCGCAAATAGCTTCGGCTGGGTTTCCCGATCCGGCCTACCGGCAGGCAGGTCACATCTTTGATTTCACATCATCGCCCGGACTGGCTCTCCAGCCGAGCTTTTCGTTCCTATGGTTTGGTGGATGGATTCGACAGAGAGGGTTCGGTGAAATGTGTGATTGCAAGACCTGACCCCGAACCGCGCTTTGCATTGTCGTAATGCAAGACCCCGACCGCGCGACCCCGACCGGGCGTTATAAAAGTGGCCGCGCCATACGGTCCAGCCGCGCTATACAGAAGTAAGGCCGTACGAGGCCGAACAGTGTACTTATAGTTAGCCAGACCATGCCACTGACAATCGAACAGCTAAAACAGGGCATCAGCTATTGGCGAGGCACCAAGTGGCCTCCGGACTTCCACAATGCTGATTACCAGCACTTGACGAAGATCAACCCGAGCGGTGACTTCAACCAAAAATGGTGGGATCAGTTCTTACCCGTCCTTCGCGCATGGCGTGCGACGCGCCCCCGCGGAAGCGCGTTCCTGACACCTCGGGCGCAGGCTCGATTCGAAGCATTGGGCGAGGCATGGGCCGCGACCCTTGCCCCTCATCTCGAGAAAGATATCGGAGAATTGGAGTGGCATCAGATTGCCGCATTTCCAAAACTCGTTGCAGAGATCAAGGATGTGCCATCTCCGGTTTTTTCGTCGAAGTTCTGCCATTTCCTTGCTCCACATATCTTTCCCGTGGTTGACAACGCCGCGATGGGCAATCCGTTCAGAACCTATGAGGCATACTTCACCACAGCAAAAGCAGAATGGCGTGAGACAGCCGCCGAAATTCAAGCTGAGCTTACCGCGTTACTAACCCAAAAAATCGTCCATCCGTTGTTTAGCGGTTTTCCTATGAAGTGTAAGTTGATCGAGCTTTGCATGATCGGGAGAAAGAACACTGGCTAACACTAGCGTGGAGCGGGCAACGAGAGTCTCTCTGGTTACTCTTCGCGCTTGTGAAGACGCCGCTCATCCTGAGCGTTGAGCCTGTAGGAAAAGTCCAAGTGAAAAATTTACAAGAAAAACGACCTCCGTATTTGGCGTTTAAGCCACGATCTCGGGTCGAGAGACCGTTTACGTACCCCCAATTTTAGTTGGCGCGAACTTTTTCTACAGCTTCGTTATCCGAATAAGGGATGAAACTACCCGCAGCAGAACGTGCAGTCATTGCACCGGCCAAGATTCGGGATTACCTTCTTTCGACTTCCCACCCAGTCGGGCGTTTCAAGGCCCCATTTTTCGCCAGCCTCGGTTACACAAGTACCAACTGGCGGCGTCTTGAAGAAGATCTCCTTGATCTAGCGGTTTCGGGCGACGCGGAACTCGGAAAGGACAGTCCGTATGGCCAGAAGTACGAAATTCGTGGTACTCTAAGTGGCCCTTCTGGGAGGTCTGCGGGAGTGTTGACTGTCTGGATCGTTCTGTTCGGTGGCGACGTCCCACAGTTCGTAACTGCATTCCCGGAGGAAATGACATGATGTATAAACTTCTCGATACCGTGGTGCTTGACCGAGACCTACCCGAGTATGGTCTTCGCAACGGAGACCTGGGAGCCGTCGTGCAGGTGTACGAGCCCGATGGCTTGGAGGTGGAGTTCGTGACCGCATCCGGCAAAACTCAGGCGCTTGTCACGCTGAACGTCAACGACGTGCGGCCCGTGCAAGACAGCGATCTCATTGCCGTCAGGTCCGTCGCTTAAGCCGCGTTGCATCAATCCACCCTGACGATCGGATAACATCCGGCTTCAGATGGACCGCCGGGGAGCAGCAGCTTTTGTGACGGGTGGTCGACGTTTTATGGACTCCAGTGCCATCCCGCTCGGCGGCCACTGAGCCAGCACGTTAACCGTGGCGGGGTATCTGTGGTAGAAATGGTTTGTGGCGCGAACGACGGAAACTGCTCTGCTACCTCTCGGAAAGGATGGCGATCTTCCACTTGGGATTTACCGTGTCACCCTGCCGGAGACGCTTCGCCGCTTCGGGAGAAGTGCCATCAACAAGTACCTCGTAGCTGCGATCCTTGTTACCCAGCGAGGGGTTACTGTGTCAAGACCGAATCGTTGAATCGGTGAAGTTCAGGAGGTCCACATACTTTTCGAGAGGGACGGCGGCGAGAAATGTCCCAAGGCGCGGCCCCTTATCTTTCCCAAACAGGAGGTTGTAAACAATCTGAAAAAATCGCCTCTGCGCGGAGACCAGCTCCTTCTCCGTCATCTCCGGCTTTTTGGGTATGGCGTAGACCTTTTCTGTCGCCTCTTCCACGCCGAACTTCGAGACCTTCAGCCACTGGTGCAGCTCGTAAACCCAATCCCGTTCATGGGGCGGCAAGGTCCGAAAGTATTCGTCGTTTCGCCTGGACAGCAAACCGATACGTTGGTCCGGAGCATAGAGCGCCAGCCAGTTTTCGGCTTTCTTTAAACGTTCTTTGAACTGCTCTTCACTGAACGGCGTGCCGATCCGCGAAAAAATAA
>WNFH01004249.1_pt1 | contig 10310 bp, 6 predicted proteins | sample 5400411 | NCBI WGS metagenome assembly WNFH01 (sample SAMN13153347, study PRJNA577476) | soil metagenome | isolation source: 200 cm saprolite under Douglas fir tree site 2 hole 3 | place: USA:California | collected 2015-04-18
TGTCGCCGTCCTGGACAAAGCGGCCCACGCGGGCGCTGGCGTCGCGCAGGTGCTGGAGCGGCGCAAGCGACGCGGATGCCTCGTCAGGCATGTCCTCAACCTGAACGATCTGATCCATGAGGTACCGTGAGAAGGGCTCGTAAATGAAGGCCATCCAACGGGCGCCCTTGTGCGGATCGCGATTGAAGTGCTGGTGGGTGACGCCGTCGGCTTTGATTGGCAGCAGCAGCAAGTCGCCAGGCCGCCAATCCACGCGCAGGCCCTCGACGTCGCTGCTGCCTTCGCCTTCCAGCACGAAGATCACCAGCCCACCTTGATGGCGGTGCTTGCCGGACTGTCGCCTGACGTCGTGGATGAAGACAATCCACTCCGTCAGGGCTGTGTCATGGAAGAACTTGGGGTTGAGGTAACGCTTGATGTGGCCCTGGCGGTTAGGCTCGTACTCTCGTTCGGCGCCCCGAATCACTACCTGGCCGGTCATGGCGCGTTCGACCCACTGCGCCCGCTCGCGCAGCGTCTGGTCGTACTTGGTGCCGCCCGCTTCCGGCTCTCGCTCCCGGACCCGCTCTAGTTCCACCCACGATCCTCCCTTGCGCCGGCCTGCCGCGGCTTGGTCCCGGCGAGGCTGCGCTGCAGCGGCAGCTCGAGCTCGCTGCGTGAAAGGGGTCCCGACGTGGCATCGGCCAGGCGCCGCACGTCCTGGCAGATGCGCCGCAGGTCCGCGCCCGAGAGCCCTTCGCAGCGTTCTGCAAGCCAGTCGACCAGCTCGCCGCTCAGCGCATGCGCCAGGTCGAGCTTGCTCATGTGCAGCGCCAGGATCTGCCGGCGATCGTCCTGATCGGGCAGCGGCACTTCAACGTGGATGCCGAACCGGCCAGGCCGCAGCAGCGAGGGATCGATCAGGTCTAGCCTGTTGGTGGCCGCGAGCGCGATCACGCCGGGGCTTGCGTCGAGCGCATCCAGCTCGCTGAGCAGCTGGCTCACTACCCGTTCGGTTGTGCGGCTGCCTGATTCGAGCCCTCGAGTCGGCGCCACGGCGTCGAGCTGATCAAAGAACAGGATGCATGGCGCGAGCTGTCTCGCCACGAGAAAGACGTGGCGAACGGCTTCTTCAGACTCGCCCAGCCATTTCGTGAATAGCTCCGGGCCATTGACGACAACCACGGCAATACCACACTCCTTGGCAGTGGCTTTGGCGAGAAGGGATTTGCCGGCGCCGGGCGGCCCGAACAGTAGCACGCCGTCGCGCTCCGAAGCCACCTCGCCCTCCGTATCCTGCAGCCGGACGCGAACGTGGTGGAGGAGCTCCTCCTTGACAGCGCTGAACCCTCCGACGTCCTCGAAGCCAACGTCCGGAAAATCGACCAGGGCTTCACGTGTGGCCGAGGGATGGATGTGGCTGCGGGCGCGAACGAGGTCGTCGCGCTCCACCCGCAGCTGCTCGAAGCGGATGTGGTGCACTTCGGGCTGGCTGCCGTTGCCCGCCAGCAACTCGCGCCGCAGCGCGTTCAGGCCGGCCTCGCGGCTCAGCTCCATCAGGTCTGCGCCGACGAAGCCATGAGTCACGCGCGCCAGCTCGGGCAGGTACGCCCGCGCGCCGGCGGACAGCGGCATCTCGCGCGTGTGGATGCCTAGGATCTGCAGGCGGCCGTGCTCGCTTGGCGGTCCGAGGTAGATCTCGCGGTCGAACCGCCCCGGCCGGCGCAAGGCGCGGTCGACCGCCTCTACCCGGTTTGTGGTTCCGACCACGACCACGCCTTCTACCTTCCGCATGCCGTCCATCAACGACAGGAGCTGGGTGACCATGCGCGTGTCGGAATGGGAGCCGGTCTCGCCGCGCGGCGGGGCCATCACGTCCAGCTCGTCGATGAAGATGATCGATGGCGCGTGGTGGGTCGCTTCGCTGAACATCTTTCGCAGGTTGGCCTCCGTCTCGGCGTACATGCTGCCGATGAGTTCGGGACCGTTGATGTAGAAGAACTGCGCGTTCAGCTCGTTGGCCATGGCCTTGGCCAGGTGCGTCTTGCCGGTGCCTGGCGGGCCATAGAAGATGACGCCTCTTGGCGGCTGGATTCCCAGCTGGCGGTAGACGCTGGGGAATTGCAGGGGGATCTGGACGAGCTCTCGCACCAGCCGGATCTCGCTGTCGAGACCGCCCACGTCGTCGAAGGTGACATCCAGCGACAGGTCGTCGGCGAAGCCCTGCGGGGCGGGCTCGAGCACCACGTCGGTGGTCTCAGACACCACGCCTGCCGCGTCTTCTGCCTTGCGGACGCGATACAGCAGACCGGCTACGGAGTGCTCGAAATGAGCAAACAGCAGCTGGCCGTCGCAGACTGGCGTCCTGTTCTCGACCAGCTCTTCCTTCAGGTGCTCCTCGATGTGGTGAGCCTTGGCCGTAAACAGGTCCACCGCGGGCTGGAGAAACACCCGTGCGACGGGCCGCTCCTCCTCCGGAAACACCTCCACCGTCTCGTGCAGTCGCGCTTTGAGGCTCTGGCGCTGAAAGCGATCGAGGCGAATCAAGCCGCTGCCGCGATCGGCCTCCTGGGCTGGCCCAACGCGAACCCAAATGGTCCTGCCCCAAAACGTGGTGACGCGAATCAGGCTGCCAACCGCCAGGCCCGATTGCTCCACGACCGCTGGATCGAGGTAGGCGAGGGAAGCGCTCGAAGCCTGATGCTCGAGGTTCGACTGTTCGACGGCAAGGCTGACCAGCATCGCCCAGAACTATAGGGCACGTCTCTGTTCCTCTCCCGCTTGCGGGAGAGGAACTATGCGGCTCGCAGGGGCATGTAGTGCCCCACTTTGGAGACCGGCGCCAGGCCGCTGGCGATGCGCGTCCAGCTTTCGGCGCCATCGTGGCTGGCGAAGATATCCCCATCCGTCGTGGCGGCGAACAGGCTGAAAGAGTCACCGTACACGCCCATGCTCATGGCCTCGATGTTGCCACGCATGTGCTCCGGCAGGCCGCCGCCCGCCGGCTCCCAGCTGCGACCGCTATCGCGGCTGCGCACCACCGTGGCATCAGCCTGGTGCGATTGCCGCCACGTGCCAGGATTATCCGAGGCTCCGGACATGAATAGTACGCGGTCGTCATTCGGTGAGAACAGCAGCTGGTCGGGATAGCCAATGCGGAACTTGCGATCGGTGAGATGCTCCCATGTCTCGCCGGCGTCCGGGCTGTAGTACAGGCCCATCCCGCCGCTCATGTAGATCTCGTCCGGGTTGGAAGGCCGCAGCAACACACGGTGCACGTCCTTGAAGACTTCGTCGTCGGGCCGGCTGTAGCCGGCCTGCTCACGCCAGGTCTTTCCGCCGTCGGTGGTTTTCAGCAGCGCGCCCTGCTCGATGCCTGCGTACACAGTGCGGGTGTCACGCGGGTCCACGGCGATGCACTTGACGTGACCGGTGTGCGGCGGCGCGGGGAACATCCATTTTTCCATCTCTGGTACCTGCCGCAGGGTCGCCAGCTCTTGCCAGCTCTCACCGTAGTCGGTGCTCTCGAATAGGTGCGAAGGCTCCGTGCCGGCGTAGATCACGACCTTGCCGTCACGCTGCGTGCAGCCCAGCGAATAGACGTGCTTCACGCCGAGGTCCGTTATTCTCGGCTGCCAGGTATGGCCCTGGTCTGCACTGAAGTAGAGGCCCTCGCCATGAATGCCTGCAAACAGGCCGCCTCGCGTGGGCGCGACGAGGAGCGAGCTGATGTGCTGCCCGGCGATATGTTTGTCAGCCACGCGCCAGCTGTCGCCACTGCTTTGCAGCCGGACGATGCCGTCGATCGTGCCCGCCAGCACATCCGTGGCCGGGCCCCGCAGCTTGAAAACCGTGGACCCGTTGGGAGAAAGACAGACCGTCATCGAAATGCCTCCTTGTGACTAATTGTTCGAATTAGATAGCAATGTTCACGGCCGGGTTGGCCGCCTTCTGTGCTCCTCCGTACAGCTCATCGATGTATCCGCTGTCGTCGATGTCGCGCAGCAGGCTCGTGTCCCAAATCTCGAAGGGCCCGATGAAGTTCACATTGGGGTCGTGGGCGACGTCCAGGTTATAGACGTTCCACACCGCCAGCGGATGGGGGTAGGGCTTAGGGCTCAACAGCTGTGCCCAGCTCACCTGCAGATGCTCGACTTCGTCGGAACCCTCCAGCCCTGCTATCGGCGCCATCTCGCGCTCCAGGATTTCGCACACTTTGCTCTTCTGCGTCTTGAAGAAGTGGATGGCGTCGATCATCGAGCGCAGAAAAGCCAGGGCGCTGTCTTCGTTGGCCTTGATCCATTCGCGATTGGCGCACATTGTGGCGTTGTGGATGACCGGAACAGTCGGTACGGTAAGCCGCCGCAGACCGAGCTTCTCTCCCTGCAGGTCGTAAGGAATGTCGATGCTGGCCGCCGCTGCCCGACCCTTGGCTACAGCCTGGACCGCGCTGCGGCAAACCGTCTCTTTGGGCTCTTCAAGCGTTACGAACTCGATGCGGTTCAGGTCGGCGCCGCCGAGCTGCAGAGAATGCTTGAGATTGCCGAGCACGCATGGCGCTGAGCTGGTGAAGATGATCTGCTTGCCCTCGAGGTCACGCGCGGACCGAATATCCGGAGTGGCGATGATGCGGTCATCCCAGTCGTTCTGCGCCTGGGCGATATACACCAGCCGCTTGTCACCGCGAGCGCGGTAGATGTACGTCTCATGGTGCAAGCCGCTGAGGAAGTTGTAGGTGCCATCGAGGACCAGAGGTCCCCGCTGATTCATAGCGATCCGGGGCTGGCCAGGCAGCTTCATGTTGGCCACGTCGACCTGGAGCTCGAAACCATGCTTCTGCGTGACGCCCGAGTCCCGCCAGACATAGTGAAGCGCCATGTGGGAATAGTCGCTGCACAGCATGTTCATCTTGGGCTTAACCATGTTGCTCACCTCTAAAGTTGATCCCGAGACAGCCGGTAGCCGAGCTTGCGCGACACCAGCAGCACCACCATCACGAAGCATGTGATCAGCGCCCCGACGGCTGCACCCCGCTCTCGCGCGCCCGAGAAGCTGTACTCAAGCATCAGGATGGACAGCGGCCGCGAGGGGGGCGAGAACAGGAGCACCGGCAAGCTGATGTCGTACAACGAGTTGAGGAAGGTGATCAGGCCAACAGTAACGGCCGTTGGCGCCAGCAGGCGTAGTAGTATCTTGCGGTACATACGCAGCCATGTTGCCCCGGCCACACGGCTGGCTTCCTCGAGCTCCGGTCCGAGCTGCAGCAGGCTCGATTTGAAGAGCTGTGTGTTGAGCGGGGCGCCCCTGATGACGAAGGCGACGATGATGCCCAGCACACTGCCGTACAAGATGACCCGGGCCGGCGTTGCGAGGAAAAGCCACAGAAAGCCGAGGCTCATCACAATGCCGGGCATCGCCCAGGGCGACCACACCAAGACGTCCGCGATGCGCAGAGCCCGGGCGCGGTGGCGAACGATAGCGTAAGCCACCGCCGAATAAATGGCCACAACCAGGAGTGCACTGCAGCTGGAGATGATGAGGCTGTTCCGCACGCCGGTCAGAAAAGCGGGGTCATGCACGAGGGCCTGCCAGTGAGTGGTCGTAAAGGGGTTGGGCACGTTGAAGAAGCCGTACAGCCGCATGACCGAACCCATCACCAGCAGGACGAACGGGGCGGCCAGAGCGATTGCGAAGTACACGAAGCACGCGCCGGCAGCCACCCAGCGCCAGCGGCCGAGCTTGATTGGTCGGTGCGTGTAGCCTGAGCCCGTCACAGTGGCGAACGACTTGTTCCGCAGGAAGCCGCGGTACAGGGCCGTGAGAGCGAACAGCCAGACGACAAAGATGAAGGCCAGAGCCGTCGCCTCGCCAACCTTCGAAGGTTGATTGCCTACGAGCTCGTAGATGCGCGTGGAGTAGACATAAAACCGTACCGGCACGCCCAGCAACAGCTCGACCTCGAAGCTTTCGAAGCTGAAGATCAGGCCGATGACGGTTACCAGCAGGATGGCGGGGGCTAGCAGCGGCAGCGTAACGCGGAGAATCGCCTTGAACAGGCTGGCGCCGCACGTGCGGGCGGCGTCCTCGACGGCCGCGCCTACCCGGCGGAAGGCGGGCGTCATCAGCACCACTTTGTAGCCGATGTCGCGGGAGACCAGGTATACCCAGGCAATACCCCAGAAGCTGTAGAGATTGAACCGCGCGCCGTGCAGGAAGGGAATCCCCGACAGCGCCTGGTTGATAAGTCCGAAGCGGACGTCGAGCAGCAAAATCCAGCCGAGGGCCAGCGGCAGCAGCGGGCTGAACACACCCAGCCAGGTCAGCACCTCGATGATGGACCGGCCGGGCATGTCCGTGCGAGTGATGAGCCATGTGAGACCGAGGGCACACGGCAGCGAAATGCCGGTGCGAACCAAGGCCAGCGAGAGGCTGTTCCACAGAGCGTTGATGGTCAGCGGATCGTTGAAGGCTTGGAGCCAATTGTCGAATCCATAGGCCGCTGCTGTGCCGACAGGGGCAACGTTGAAGCTGTTGACGACCAGCAGCAGCAACGGCCAGCCAATGACGAACGACCACAGCAGGGGACCACCGACTACCAGCCATCGCAGGCGTGGCCGAAAGGTTCGCGCGCCTGGCCATGGAGCCAGCCGCCGGGCTGCCCCTAATGCCCGCGCTTGGTCAGCGGTGGCCATTCGTCACCATGGTGCCGGAAAAGTCACGGATTCGCAATGCTCGCGATCCGCGTTCCTATTTCAACAGGCTGGCGTAGAAGTCCCGGATGGCTAAGCGTTGGTTCATCTCGAACTCGTAGTCATACGAGTCGAAGTACTTCACCCCCGGCTTGGGAATCAGGTCGGGCTCGATCCAGCTAGGCTGGATGTCACTTCGGACCGGCGCCGTCCGTTGTGTCTTGGCAAACGCCGCGAGACCTTCCTTGCTGGCGATCCAGTTGGCGAAGACAAGCGCCGCGTGGGGGTGGGCTGGTCGATTCCACACAGACAGCAGACCGAAACCGCCGCTGACCGTCTCCGGCACGTCCGGCAGCTTTGGCCAGACGATGTGGATCCCGGCCTCGATAAATGGCTGGAAGTAATTGGTGAAGGCTCCGATGGCGATGGGGTAGCTGCCGTGGGCAACCCAGTCGGCCACCTGCTTATAATCGCGCGACAGCACCACATTCTGGCCCTTGTACAGCCTCGTGACCCAATCTTTGCCCTTGCTGACATAGAGCGCCGATCCTACGGCTATGCCGCTCCCATTGACGCTCGGGTCGTATGCGCAAATCTTGCCCTTCCACTTGGGGTCGAGCAGCGAGTCGGCGCTCGGTACATCTGCCGGGGAAACGAAATCGGCGTTCACGCTTATCGAGTGCCCGACCGTATTGAACAGCTGCAAAACCATCTCGCCCTGGGGATCGCGGAACCACGGGCCGCCAGTCTTCCAATGCGAGTGATCGATGACCTCGGGCAGCACTAATCCCGGCTTGAGCGGGTCGATCCAGTTCTGGGGCAGCAGCGTGCCATAGGCTGTATCGGATCCGCCAAGAACGGCATCAACCAGATACTGGCCGGCCGCTCGCTGGCTGCCGACACCGGCTACGAGCTGGCTCGTGTTTCCGCCCTGGAATTCCATATCGATGCCCGTCTGCTGCTTGAACAATGGCGGAAGCTCGGTGCGCACTTGCGAGTCCGGTGGGCCAAGGACGACTACTTTGCCTTCTTTGTTGCCGGCTTCCAGTAACTGGTCCCAGCTCTCTGCGCGGGCTGCCGGATCACGCGCTGCTGCTTGGCGGTTGGCGGCGACTTTAGGGCTTGGCGCATAGCCAGAGCTCCCACAGGCCGCGAGGGCAATGCCAACAGCGCCCGCGCACGCAGTTCGCATGAAGTCCCGGCGGCTAATGGTCGATTCAAACGCCATGGCTGTGGCTTGCGCTCCAAAATGCTACAAATGGCGGCGCTTGTCAACGAGTTAGGCGGACGAAAGGAGACAGAAGTGGACTCCAAGAAGTTCTCGCGGCAGGAAACGGATCGCTTCGTAGAGCTCAACGGCGTCAAGGTCCATTACAACGAGATGGGCCACGGCCCAGCTCTGTTGTGCTTCCATGGTGGCGGGCCAGGCGCGAACGCTTGGGACAACACCAAACACAACATCGACGTACTGTCCGAGCACTTCCGCCTGCTGCTCGTCGATTTGCCTGGCTACGGCCTGTCCGATAAAGAGGCCAAGCTCAATGGCCAGCCGCTGGACGTTTACTGGGCCCGGATAGTTCGTGACCTCAGGGACCACGCGGGCATCGATCGCGCGCACCTCTACGGCTCGTCTCAGAGCGGGCCGATGTGCCTCCGCTTCGGCATCGAATACCCCGATCGGACCGGCAAGCTCATCCTGCAGTCCAGCGGCGGATCCGGGCTGGTGCTATCGCCCACGCCGCCCGAGGGCATCAAGGCGCTGAGCGTATTTGCCGAAAACCCTGTCCGCGAGAACATGGTGAAGATGATGCAGCTGTTCGTGCCGCGCGCCGAGCGGCTGACAGAGGAGATGATCGACGCCCGGTTCCAGGCTGCGCTCATTCCGGGTCACCTCGAGGCTCGCCGCGAGTTCTCCGCGTCCAAGAACAGCGACATCACGCCAGACCTGCCGCGCCTCCAGGCGCCGGTGATGCTCGTATGGGGGCATCAGGACCGGATGGTGCCCTTCGAAGGCGCATTCTCGGGCATCTGGCGCATCCCCAACGCCCAGACGCACATTTGGGGCGGCGGCACGGGGCATTTCGTGGAGTACGAGCAAGCGGATGAGTTCAATGCGCTGACAATGGACTTCCTTCTGGGAGACGACGAGGCGGCCACAACTCACGGTCTCACCGAGGCGAGCACCAGCAGGTTCGCGGACGTCGAAGGCATGCGGCTGCATTACAACGAGGCCGGCTCCGGACCCGTGATCGTGATGCTGCATGGCGGCGGACCGGGAGCGAGCGGCTGGAGCAACTTTCAGCGCAATGTCAGCGTCTTGTCACAGCATTACCGCGTTCTTCTCCCGGACATGCCCGGCTTCGGCAAGAGCGACTCCGTTACGCTCAACGAGCCGCGTTCGCAAGCCAACGCTCGTGCGATCCGCGGCCTACTCGACGCCTTGCGGATCGAGCGAGCGACCCTCATTGGCAACTCGATGGGCGGCGCAACGTCGGTCAACTTCGCCATCGACTATTCGGACAGGGTTGACAAGCTGGTGCTCATGGGCTCGGGCGGAGGTGGCCAGCCCATGTTCACGCCGGCACCCTCCGAGGGCATCAAGGTACTCAACCAGGTGTTCGAGAACCCCACGGCAGAAGGCATGCGACGACTGATTGAGCTTATGGTCTACGACTCGTCGTTCCTCACCGACGAGCTGCTGCAGCAGCGCCTCGGCGCGGCCCTCAATCCGGGCCATCTCGAAGCACGCCGCAATTCCAGCCCCGTTCAGCGAGATGTGGTCAGCCAGCTCGGCAAGATCAAAGCTAAGACCCTCATCGTCTGGGGCCGAGACGACCGGGTGGTGCCGATAGACGGCGGTCTGCGGTTGCTGGCCGGCATTCCGGACACGCGGCTGCACGTCTTCTCGAAGTGCGGCCACTGGGCACAGTTCGAGCACGCCGGCGAGTTCAACCGCCTGGTGCTGGATTTCCTGGCCCTGAACTAGACTGAGTTCGAGGAGAAGACCATGTACACGAATCTGTTGATTAAGGAACCCATCGAGAAGGTGGTCGACGATTGGGACTTCTTCCAGGACAAGATCGTGGGCCGCTTTTCCACGTTCCGGGAGGAAGGCCAGAACATCTACGGCATCCGCAAGCGAGAGATCGATGCCAGCCAGGTCATCGACCCACGCAAAGGCGCCATCTCGTCCCACTTCGAACTGGGCCCATCGGGAATCAGCACCTGGCAGCACGCGGCGTTGAAGCTGCACGTCACCGCGGCCGGCACGCCGCACCACGTGAGTCACAACTTTGGCTATTGGCACATCAACGATATGGACGAGCTGTACCTGCCGCTGCCCAAGCCAGCGGCCGACGCCCCGGCGTTCTTTGTGGTGTGCATGGGCAATCCCAAGGAGGGCGACGGCGATACGTTCGCCTGGTATTGCGAGAAGTGCCTGACCATGCTGTTCGAGCGCCGCCATGAGACCGGCACGCTTGGATTCTCCGGCTTCTGGCGCGCAGAGCGCGATGCGGTAAACAGTTACAACGCCGACGTCCGCAACCAGGTTTGCCCGGAGTGCGGCCATGTGAATCCGAAGGGCTACTGTTGGAACGCGGCTAAGGACAGCGCGGAAGAGCTTACCGCTCGACAGCTGTG
>WNFH01004251.1_pt1 | contig 10308 bp, 11 predicted proteins | sample 5400411 | NCBI WGS metagenome assembly WNFH01 (sample SAMN13153347, study PRJNA577476) | soil metagenome | isolation source: 200 cm saprolite under Douglas fir tree site 2 hole 3 | place: USA:California | collected 2015-04-18
CATCACCCCCATCGCGGCGAACACAGTCATCGTAGTCGGCAGCGCCACGATCTGGCCGACGGCCTGCTCGCGCTGGCTGTGACCAAAACGGGTGAAGTCGGGCATATTCAAGCTGAGGGTCGCCCAGAACCCAATCATTCCCGTTAGAGATATGATGAAGACGGGCCAGAATTCTCCGAGGCTGTGAAACTTGCTTTGCTGCGTTAGCAGATAGCCGAGTCCATGCGCTTTCCAAATGGCCCAGCCGAGCAGGAGCGAAGTCATCACCAGCACAAACGGCGCGGCCCAGTTCTCCACTTTGCGGAGCAAATCCATGCCCCGATAGATGATGTAGATATTCAATCCCCAGAACAGCAGAAAGGAAATCCATTCGGTGGGCGCGTGTCCGCCGATTGGTGCACCGAACAGCGTCGGCCACCCGGGAATAATCGCGGTGAAGAGCGTGTGCAGCGCCTCGCCGCCAATCCACGCCTGAATCCCGAACCACCCGCAGGCGACGATTGCGCGCATCAGCGCGGGAAGATTCGATCCGTAAGTTCCATAAGCCGCGCGCGCAAAAACCGGGAAGGGAATTCCGTACTTGGTGCCGGGATGCGAGTTCAACAGGATCGGAATCAGGACGATTGTGTTGCCGAGCAGGATTGTGATCAGCGCCTGCCACCAGTTCATGCCGGCGCTGATCAATCCTGATGAAAGCATGTAAGTGGGAATGCAATGCGCCATGCTGATCCAGAGCGCGGCGTAGTTGTAGGTAGTCCAGTTGCGATCGGAAACTTTGACCGGCGCGAGGTCGCGATTGAAGAGCGGGCTCGCGCTGATCTCCTCAAACGCTTCGTGCTTGAGCTCGACGCGTCCGTCAGGATACGTAACCGTCTCTGAACTCTTACTCATCAATAATCGGAACTCCAGTCTGCTCGCCAGACTATTTCTTATCGTACATTTCCCGAAACGCCTGGAGTAGGGGAAGTTCGACCGCGTCTCTGGGCCGTTTCGCAGCTCGCTTACTCTCAATAATGTCGCTGATGTTAGCGACCGGGAAACCACTGGACATATCGATTCGTGTTTTAGCGTCATCATAGTTCTCGATCCCGTCAGGAGCGAATACCAGATCTATATCGAATGGACCGTTCTTGATTTGCACGAAGTCCTTGCCGCTAATGATTTCAGTCTCCAGGCGGATATCAATTACGAAACCCAACTCGGCCAATGCCGCCACGATCCGTCGTCCATTCTCTTCATCTTTTCGCGGAAAGACATCGACGTCCTGAGTCGTGCCTGGGTAGCCGAGCAAAATCGCGCCACTCTTGCCGATGAACATGTAATCGACTCGATGTTTGGCGAAGGCATCAGCGACCTGTTGTGCCTGCGCCGGACTAAAAGTCTCACGTTTCATCGAGCACCCGTCGCTGCAAATCACTCAGTTCGCCGTAGCCCAGGTACTCAGGCAGATTCTCGCGGCACCAGCGGCGATATTCTTCCATGGTGTCGAACGAACGCCAGTCGGCATCGTCTAAGACCGGCTTGTAAACGTAGTTGAATCCATAGCGCATTCTGTCTTCCACGCTCCGTTGCAGGTTACGTCTACACTGGTCTTTGAAATCATCCAGCGAATCAAGCGCCATAGAGTGCTCACTTCTTCTGCGATTCATCAATGAACTTCCCAACGTCGCTTCGCAACCGGCCCAATTGCTTCTCGTCGATGTACATCATGTGGCCGGCTTCGTAATAACCCGTTGAGAAATTCCGGAGCAAAACCGGATCGATGCTGATGTGATGCAGCGTGTACTGGACCGCGAAGTAAGGCGTGGCCATATCGTAGTAGCCCATCGCCACAAAAACTTTGAGATACGGATTCTGGGCGAGCGCCGTGCGCAAGGCGACGCTGGTGTCCACATAGCCGTTGTTCGTGTTCCAGTTCCACGGGCTGGTGATGCCGCCGCCGAGAATGTAGTACTCGACGTCGGTCTTGTAACCTAGTTCGGAACGCACGTAGTTGTTGAAGGTCGAAGTATACGGCGGACGGATCGCCGCTTCGCTCGCGTCAAAGTCGGGACCGGCGGTGACATAGCTTGAGTCGTAGCCTTTGAAGCGCGCGTCGAGACGGCCAATTGAGCGCCTTTCGTCACGCAGTAATTCCTTGCGGAAGAAGTTCAACGACACGCGCAGGTTCGCGTTGTCGATGAACTGTGAAGACAGCCCGGTGTAGCGGGACAACTTGGCGATCGTTTCCTGTCGTTCCGGCGAAGTTAAGCGGTCGCCTCTCTCCAGCGCCAGGGTGTAATCCGTAGCGCCCCATTTCTCAGCTTCCGCAACCACCTGTTGCACCGATTTCTTCTGGAGATCAGGAGGCAGTTTCCTGTGATACCATGCCGTGGCGGCGTATGACGGCAGAAACATCACATACGGCAGATCATTCCCCGAGGCAAAGTCGGTCGTCTCGAAATTCATGATCGTGGAAATAAGCACGATGCCGTTGAGAGCAATTCCCCGGCCGATCAGGTATCCCGACAGCGCCGAAGCGCGGGTGGTGCCGTAACTTTCGCCGGCCAGAAAGAGCGGCGACGTCCAGCGCTCGTAACGCGTCAGATACATGCGTATGAACTCACCCACTGATTCGATGTCGCCCTGCAAGCCAAAGAACTTTGACGCGAGTTCAGGCCGGGCCGCGCGACTGTAACCGGTGCCGACCGGGTCGATGAATACCAGGTCGGTCTGATCAAGCCAGGTCTGTTGATTGTCGACCAGGGCGTAAGGCGGCGCCGGCATGGTGCCGTCGGGATTCATTGGCACCCGCCGCGGTCCGATCGCGCCCAGGTGCAACCAGACCGAAGCCGATCCCGGTCCGCCATTGAACGAGAACGTCAACGGACGACTCCCGCGACTGCCGCTGTCATCCAGCGTGTAAGCCATGAAAAATATGCGCGCTTCGGTTTCGCCGTCGCGATTCTTGATTGGCATCATGCCTACGGTCGCGGTGTACTTGAGCGTCTTGCCGCCAACCGTGATCTCGTGATGCGTGATGACTGGAATCTCTTCCGGGACCGGCGACGGCCTTTCCTGCGGCGGCCTCGCCTGACCTGTCTGACCACCCGTTGGCGCGCCGGTAGTCTGTGTGGTCGTCGTTGGCTGTTGGCCCGATGGTGGTTGTCCCTGCCCTTGTTGCCGGCGTCCCTGTCCATCAGGGCTCTGTCCGAAAGACAATAGTGCGAAGCAAAGCAGGACGGCTGAAATCATTTGGGGTGTAACCTTTCCGAAGTACGCGTTTCGAAGGCGTCGAGCAGGCGCATAGTAAGACAAACCGTAGGGAGCTACAAGTGTTCTGTGAGATCAAGAATACGCGCATTCTTCCTTCTCCCTCTGGGAGAGGGTTAGGGTGAGGGCTTGTCAGCGCGGTCAGACTTCATCCCCTCATCCCCAGCCTTCTCCCAAAGGGAGAAGGGAGACAAAACTCTTATTAGCGCAAGCGAACGAGTCTGGCGTGGCCGCCTTTGATTCGGCGATAGGTGCCGGTGGCGACCAGGTTGTGCCTATATCCGCAATCAGCAGCGGAGCCTTCCTGCGTCACTTCGATTCTGTTCGTCAGGAACGTCAACGTGATCTTGCACTTCTTTGAGTCTCCGGAAATGAATCTAGCCACGTTGCCTTCGATGATAGCTTCGCCGACAGCGTCTCCAGTGTTTGGATGATAGCCATCGTTTGCATAATAGCCGGCGATCGTCCAATCACTCTTGAATTCGATCTTGATTTTATTGGGGTCCAGAGCGAGAAGGCGTAACTCGCTGGTGCCGTCGCGGTAGACGCCACTCACTTGATCAGCGGTGATAATTTGCGTAATTGGCTGCGGGCCCAGCGGGGTAATGGTCCGCAACTCCTGGGCGCTGACTACGAGACCGGACGTGAATAAGAACGATAGAAAGAGAAGTGCTCTCTTCATTGGTAACACCCCCAGATTCTTTAAGGTGGTGACTCGAACTTAGGTTTGCCGGATCTAATCTTGCGATATCTGCCGGTCGCGTACACGTTATGGCCAAAGCCGCAATCGGCGTCTGATCCGTCCTGGGTGACTTTCAATTTGCCGGGCAGGAACGTCATAGTGATCTTGCAGCCCTGCGTGTCAGCCGGAACAAACGTGGCGACGTTGCCGGCGATGGTTGCCTCGCCCGACGCATAGCCCATATTAGGGCTCCTGGACACCGTCATATAGATGCCGTCGAACTGGACCTTCAACTTGTTATGGCCGAGCGCGAGGATGCGAAATTCGCTTTGGTAATAGCGATAGACTCCATTCGCCTGGGCGGCGGTGACGATCTCGTGTTTCGCCGGTGGTTTGGGCGGAGTACGGACCGGATCTTGAGCCGCAGTTGATAAGCCGGATGTCACGACGCACAAGATCAAAAGGAATGCTCTCTTCATTGGTTTCATGAGTCGATTCTTTCGAGTCCAACTCTCGCCGACAGTTTGCCGCCGAAAGGCGCTCCTGTCTACTTCCGGAGGGTTCTGGCAAATCTCCAAAAGCAGATATTTGAGAGATCAGGGAAGCGTTCGGCATGCTCGACAGGTTCAGAGTTCAAGCTTTAGCTTGCTCGTCCGAAATAGCAACCTGAAGGTTGAACTCTGAACTTTGCTCATCAGAAACAATCGGACTGTCCGTCGGCTCCGCACTGGAACATGTATGGAAAGCTCGCTCTGGTTAACTTCTCAGTCGCATCCCAAACCCTCGTCTGGTGGTACCGGTCTGCCGTCCATCCCAGGCGTTGCTTGCTGCGCCAGGTGGATTCAAGCGCGGCATCCTCGCCAGCGCCCATTAGATGACAAGCCTCATGGAGCAGCACGGCGGCGCGTTCTTTATCGTCAACCGGAACGTCAAAGAATTCCGGGTAGAGCGTAACTACCTCGAACGGAAAGTTAGTGGCGGCGTAAGCGTCGCGATGGCCAACGTATCTGTTCCACCAGTTGTCCGTGCTGCGGAAAACCGACAGGTGTTTGAGGATGAAAGCTTCACGATTGAAGCCCTGCTGTTCCAGCACTGCGATTGCATTCTGAACTTTTTCGCGCTGATCCGGTTGCAGGCCGTCGGAACTAATCAAAAGCGAAGCATAGCAGATTAGCAAAGCGAGTAACGTAGCCCCGACTATCCACGTTAGCCGCTTGAGGAAGCCACGCTTCGGCGGATTCGTTTCTTCCACCGTCTTCTGAACGGGTGACTGTTCTCCCGGACCTTCGCCCGCTAGTGGACTTCCGCAGCGCCGGCACAACTCGTCAGCACCGGTGTTGACTAATCCGCAGTTGGCACATTTTTGTCTTGATTGGTGAGGCGTTTGATTAGGGTCAGGGATCATCGCGATGAGACGGTCGGTCTGTTCGTGCGGTGTCGATTTCGTGGATCGAGTTTTTATGAGGTCATCATCATCAGTACCGGGAGCGGTAGCGACCGCGTTAACGTCCTGGTGATCGCGACCGTCGCGTGGGTTGAGACCCGGTCGCATCCACCACCCCAAGCGGGCTGCCCGCTTGGGGACGCCGGTCCGCTCCCGGTACTGACTCTATCATCGTTATCGACCTAGATTGCGACGCACTCGCCGCGTTTCAAAAACTTACCATTGCCGCTCTTGCCCTTGAACTCGCCGTTCTGAATCACCATGCTGCCGCGCGACAGGACGGTGTCGACGGCGCCCTTGATGGTCTTGCCTTCATAAGCGCTGTAATCGACATTCATGTGATGGGTGTTAACTGAGAGTGTCTGATCTTTATTAGCATCGAAGATTACGATGTCCGCGTCTGAGCCGACCGCGATCGTGCCTTTCTTCGGAAACAGGCCAAACATTTTCGCGGCCGCCGTCGACGTCAGTTCGACGAATCGGTTAAGTGAAATGTGATTCTCGACCACGCCGTTATAGATCAGCGAGACGCGATGCTCGACGCCGGGCGCGCCGTTGGGGATTTTCGTGAAGTCGTCGCGGCCCAGCTCTTTCTGTTCTTTCATGCAGAACGGGCAGTGATCGGTTGAGATGACTTGCAGATCGTCCATCTTCAAACCTTTCCACAACTCGGCCTGATTAGCTTTCTCGCGCAGCGGCGGCGTCATCACGTACTTCGCGCCGTTAAAGTCTTCGCCATAGTCATCGATCGAAAGGAAAAGATATTGCGGACAGGTTTCCGCGAAGGCCGGAATGCCGCGGTCGCGCGCCTGACGAACCTGATTGAGCGCGTCGGCGCAACTCAGGTGAACGATATAGACCGGCGACTCAGCCATCTCGGCGATCGCGATCGCCCGATGCACGCCTTCGGCTTCCGCAATCGTCGGGCGCGTCAGCGCGTGATACTTGGGAGCGGTGTGACCCTGGGCCAGGGCGTGTTTGATGATTTCGTTGATGACGATGCCGTTTTCGGCGTGCATGCAAATCAGGCCGCCGCGCGAGCCCGCCGCGGACATCGCGCGAAAGATCGTCGCGTCATCGACGAGGAAAACCCCGGGATAAGCCATGAACATCTTGAAGCTGGTCACGCCTTCGTCCATGACGGTGTACATCTCTTCGATCTGGCGATCTTCGAGTTCGGTCGTGATCAGATGGAAGCCGTAATCGATTGCGCACTTGCCTTCGGCTTTCTGGTGCCAGTTGTCGACGCCCTGAATCAGCGATTCGCCTTTGTATTGCACAGCGAAATCGATGATCGTCGTCGTCCCGCCGTGCGCGGCCGCGATCGTGCCGGTGCGAAAATCGTCGGCTGCCGTGGTGCCGCCGAACGGCAATTCCATGTGTGTGTGCGGATCGATGCCGCCGGGAATCACCAGTTTGCCGCCCGCGTCGATGGTCACGTCAGCTTCCATGTCGAGCCTTGCACCGATGACGGAAACGACTTCGCCTTCGATCAGAATGTCTGCATGGTAGTCGTCGGTGGCTGTGATGACGTGGCCGTTACGGATTAGGGTTTTCATAGGGTCGATTCGTTTGCGGCTTTGCCGCCTGATGTGCGGAAAGCCTTCGGCTCTCTTCGCTCCGTTAGGAGCGAGATGTTTATAGCACCGCCGCGACTAAACTGACAAAGCTCCTTTAGGAGCGCAGTGTTAGCTCAGTTCACATTGCGCTCCTAACAGAGCTAAATGTTTCAAGAGGAAGATCCGGTTCTATAGACATTGCGCCCCTAGCGGGGCTTAGGATGCGCGTCCGCAATTTACTTGGGCTAAATTACTGGTGTGAAACTCACTCAATAAACTTGAAAACGTACTTGTCCTCAAATGCGATGTCGAACTTCCGCAATAGACTCAAATACTCGTTCTTGAATGAACTACTCTTGTGGTGCTGTTCCTGATTCTGAATGTAGCGAATGATCGTATCCAACTGCGAATGGCCGTAGGAGAACGCTCCGTATCCTTCTTGCCAGCTGAATCTTCCGCGCACCCATTTCTTTTTGTTGATGAAATTAGTTGAGTCGGCCTTGATCTCTCGAACAAGATCGGCAAGAGCCATTGCCGGTCTTAACCCAATCAGAATATGCAGGTGGTCTGGCATACCATTGATTGAGATCAGTTTTTGGCCCTGGTTCGTGACGATGCCGGTGATGTATTTGTGCAGGTCCTCTTTGAATTCCGGTCGAATCAGGGAGAGGCGGCCTTCAACGGCGAAGACAGTTTGAATGTAGATCTGGGAGTAGGTGTTTGCCATAGCGGTTTCACATTCCGCTCCGAACGGAGCTACGAGAGATGAAAAAGCCGGCGCGTCTATAAACATCTCGCCCCTAGCGGGGCGAGGAATATCATGGAGGCTCAGGCTGCTATAAACATCTCGCTCCTACGGAGCGAAATCAGGCCGAGCCTTTCCGCACATCAGGCGACAGAGCCGCAGGATCACATCCGCATCATAAGGCAGCTGTCAATCCCACGGTCATTGCAACGGGGCGAAATCAAGACTTGTTTACGGAACCAACTCAGACGTCAGCAGTGCTGCACCCAGACTCGACAGCGTCGCGCTGATTTTCACAACCTTGTGCGAGTCTTTCGCGATCCAGAGCGTTTGCGGATGGAATGGGTTTCATCCCGAAAGGGGCGGATGGTTACTTCTTTCTACGAAACTCAGTTCGCTCGAAAAGTGATCCCTTCGGCCACGTCAAGCCGGTACGGAAAGCGAACTTCTGAAGTCGCTCGGGGTCGATTCCGCGGTCGAGTGCCCAGTCTCGCCAACGTGAAACGGTGAATGACCACCAGACCCAGGCGGCTAATGCTCCGCCCAGCAAAGCGAGGAACCGCGGTGCAACAAAAGAGCCAAGGAAGAGAGCGGCAAACATAAGGCCCACCGCGGGCAGATTGACCACCAACTGCCCGATAACGATTGCCTTCCAAATAGTTATCTTCCGAGTCTCGGCCATTTACGCCGCCGCGGCGAAACTCCCATCCAGCGCCTGGATCAATTCATCGACATGATCCTTCGTTGAGTTCAGCATCATGCCGGTGCGGATGACGTTGCCGTACAGGCCGCCTTTGCCCACCAGCACGCGGCGCTTCTTGGTTTCTTCAAAGACTCGCGCGACTGATTGCGGATCGGGTTCTTTCGTTTCGCGATCCTTGACCAGCTCGACGGCCTGCATCAATCCCATGCCGCGCACGTCGCCAATGACCGGATACTTATCCTTCAATTCTTCCAGACGCTGGCGGAAGTAGCCGCCAACAACCGCGGAGTTCTTCTTCAAGTCGTCGTCTTCGATCACTTTGATGACCGCCAGTGCGGCCGCGCAGGAAACCGGATTTCCGCCGAAAGTCGAGAAAGTCAGCCCCGGAAACTTGTCGGCAACTTCCGGCGTCGCGACCGTGATGCCAATCGGCACGCCGTTGCCCAGGCCCTTCGCCGAAGTGATGATGTCCGGCTCGACGTTCCAGTTTTCGATGCCGAACCATTTTTCGCCGGTGCGTCCCCAGGCGGTCTGCACTTCATCGGCGATGAACAGGCCGCCGTGTTTGCGCGCGATCTCGACCGCGCGTTCGAAATAACCGGGCGGCGGCACGATGAATCCACCCACGCCCAGGATTGGTTCGGCCATGAACGCGGCAATCTCGCCAGTCGTCGTCGTCATGATCAATTCTTCGATGTCGTTGGCACAGGCGAGCCCGCATTCCGGATAAGTGAGCTTGAACGGGCAGCGATAACAATACGGCGCGGGCGCGTGCACGATGCCCGCGATTTGCGCCGGCAAAGGCCGCCAGGGCGCATGACCCATCGCGGACAGGGAAGTCGCGGAGCGTCCGCTGTAACTATGACGCAGCACAACGATCTCGCTGCGGCCGGTCGCCAGCTTCGCGGCATGAATCGCAGTGTCGTCGGCTTCCGTGCCGCTATTAGTGAAAAACGATTTCTTCAAACGGCCGGGCGTGATCTGATGAAGCTTCTCCGCCAGATCTGATTGCGGCTTATTGCAGTAGAGCGTCGACGTGTGGGTGATCGTTTTGACTTGATTGATGATCGCTTCATTGACCTTCGGGTTGGCGTGGCCGACGCTGACCGTCAGCACGCCGCCAAAGCAATCGAGATACTTGTCGCCCTGATCGTCCCAAACGTGAAAGCCTTCGCCGCGCACCAAAGCCAGAGGCTCCTGGTAATAAGTGGCGACTGCCGGGAAAAGAAACTCTTTGTGTTTGCGGACGGTTTCGGAAGGTGCAGCCTTCGTTTCGGCAGTGCTCATTTTCGCTCCTTTGCGTTGGGAATGCCGAGATCCTTGCAAATTTTCTCGACGAGCAGGTCCCTGATCTCGTTATGTCTTGGAATCGCGGATCGCTTATTCAATACTGGATTATGCCACCAAGAATGATTAGCGCCTTCGCGTAGAAATTCGCAACCTTTTGCACGAAGATAGCGAATCAGCTCCTTCCGCTTCATACGGCGATCAATTCTTCCTCGTAATCAATTCCCGCCGCGTCCTTTGCCTCGTTTCGATTGAATTCAAGCGCCTCTCGTAATGTCACTTTCAAGGTTTCAATTAATTCCTGGCGCGTTTTCTCCTGACAGTTCACTCCAGGGACTTCCTCAATCCAACCTAACCACCAACCATTGTCTTGCTTGACTACCGCTGTATAGGTTGCGTTCATAGTCTGTCCTCCGCGTTAATACAAATTCCCCTCACGCTTGCGACCCGTATAGTCCACGTACACTACTTTCAATTCAGTGTAGAAATCCAGCGCGGTCGAGCCCTGCTCGCGATCGCCGATCCCGGTGCCTTTGATGCCGCCGAAAGGAATGTGCGCTTCGCCGCCGGTCGTCGGCGAGTTGATGTGCGTCATGCCGGTTTCGATCTCGTCAACGAAGCGGAAGATGCGCGCGG
>WNFH01006096.1_pt1 | contig 10308 bp, 11 predicted proteins | sample 5400411 | NCBI WGS metagenome assembly WNFH01 (sample SAMN13153347, study PRJNA577476) | soil metagenome | isolation source: 200 cm saprolite under Douglas fir tree site 2 hole 3 | place: USA:California | collected 2015-04-18
TGGACGGGGTAGTAGCAGTGCTAACGCTGTATCACGGGGAGAAGGATGCGTTCACCTCCGACCATCTCCGCATGTTATTAGCCATTAGTTCAAAAATGGCCCTGGCGATTGAGAATGCGCTCAAATACCAGCAAGCCGAGAGTTCTGCCACCACCGACTACCTCACAGGTCTGCCAAATGCGCGCTCCTTGTTCCTGCAACTGGATCGTGAGTTGGCACGCTGTAAGCGTGATAATTCGTCGCTCACGGTAATGGTTTCGGACATGGACGGATTCAAGCAGATCAATGATCGCTTTGGACACCTCGAAGGAAACCGTGTTCTGCGATTGTTTTCTCATGCTCTTAAGGAAACCTGCCGTGAATACGACTACGTGGCGCGAATGGGCGGCGATGAATTCGTGGTCATTGCGCCGGGGCTCACTCCGGAAGCAGCCCTGAAGAAGGCAGAGAGCCTCCGTGAACTGGTGAAGCAGGTCGGGAAAGAGGTTTGCAATGAAGATATTTTGTCTCTAAGCGTAGGACGCTCCGTGTATCCGGACGATGGCCTAGATGCAGAGGAACTTCTCGCTGAGGCGGATCGCCGGATGTACGTCGAGAAGCAGAACCAGCCAAGCCGGAAGAACCGCAGACTCTATCCGCGGCTGAAGGGGCGTCTCACGATTGAACTGCATCCCGAAAACGAGAAGGTTCCCATTCTCGGCAATCTGACCAATATCAGTCTGGGAGGCTGCTATGTTGAAACCAGCGCTCTCTTGCCACCAGATTCAAAGCTCAAACTGATCTTCTCCATGGACGATGGCAAAATGCAGGCCGAAGCCAGAGTGCTGCGCACCGATCCGGGCTGCGGAATTGCGATGAAATTTCCCGAGGGCAGCCGCGATGATCGCGCAAACATGCAGCAGATCCTGGAGTTCGTCGACCGCACCACGAAGGTTTACGACAACTATTACCTTTCGAAAATGCTGAAGCAGTAAATCCTTGATTAGCGGACGTAGCACAGGAGTAGTGGCGGACTTTGTTCAGATTGGGAAAACACGTAGCCAGAATTCTGCTTACCGTGCTTCTAGGCGGTATCCTGGGAGCCACGCTGCTGCGCGTGGCACCCGGTTTTGGCGTAGACGAAGAGGAACTGGACAGCCGCCTGAATGACCAAAGCATTCGCGCTCTGCGGCAGGAGCAGCAAACTGACACAAATGTCCTTACTTTCTATTTTCGTTATTTGGACCGGATGCTTCATGGTGACCTGGGTATCTCACGGACCCTGCGCCGGCCTGTGTCCGAACTTCTCAGGGAACGCTTACCGGAAACCGCGAAGTCCGTCACTTTAAGCCTTGCGCTGGGATGGGCATTGAGCCTTGCTCTGGTCATCCTTGCTTTGATGTCACGGTCATGGAGCGTCGACCTCTTCGGCAGCGTCATTAGTGGATTCCTATTGTGCCTGCCGGCAGCTGTGCTGTCGGTCTTGTTTGTCCTGACTCGCGCCCCAGCACGACTTGTGCTGTCGCTGATTGTCTTTCCTAATGTCTATCGATACGTGCGCAACCTGCTGGTGCGGAGCGCGTCCCAGGGAGTTTCCGTCAGCCTTGCGCTCACAGCAGCGATCCCGGTGGAAGCTCTTTGCGACTTGCCCGGAATTGGGCAACTGGCCTGGAAAGCCGCCCTCGGCCGTGACCTTTACCTCCTGGTGAACCTGACCATGGTGGTGACAGTGATCACACTGCTGGCCAACTCGGCCTCGAACCTTTTGGGTGAGGCTCTCCGACCGAGTGCGGCATGAAATGGGCACGCACTCTGGCGGTGTCACTTCTTGCATTGACCGCGGCGGCGTGCGTGTTTGCAGATGTCATCGCTCCTGCTTCCTATACCCACCAATTCCGCGCTGAGCCTGATGCTCCGCCTTCGCGGCAGCATCTTCTGGGAACAGACGACCTGGGGCGCGACCGCTTCTCGCGCCTGCTCTACGGGACGCGGGTGTCGTTGCTACTGGCGCCCGCAGCGGCACTGCTGTCGAGCCTGCTCGCAGCTCTCATTGGTGGAACCGCCGGCTTCAGGGGAGGCAGGGTCGAGAAAATCGTCATGTCAGGGACCGACCTTTTTCTTTCCTTACCCTGGCTCTTCCTGCTGATTACAGTACGAGCGCTGATGCCGCTGAACGTGTCGCCGATCGTTTCAGCCGCCATAACGTTTCTTCTACTGGGGTGCCTGGGATGGGCCGCAGCCGCTCGAGTGGTCTGCGCCGGTGCGCGCTCTCTGCGCAATTCTGATTTCGTATTGTTGGCGCGGGCGTCCGGCAGTTCCGGGTTTCGCTTGTTATGGCGACACATGTTGCCAAACCTTCTTCCAGTCCTCCTTGCGCAGTTCTGGATATCGGTTCCAGCCTTCATCCTGACTGAAGCCAATCTTGGCATGTTGGGTCTCGGAGTTGCCGAACCGCTGCCCTCATGGGGCAGTCTGCTGCGGGAGATGCAAAGCTACCCATCGTTTGCGGGCAATCCCTGGCGGTTCATTCCGTTGTTGTTGTTCATTTTGCTCGTAAGTTGCTTCCAGCTTGTCATGGTTCAAGAGGAGTTGCCGGCATGAAACAACATCGCCTTCGCATCATTCTAGTGGTTGTCAGTTTTCTAGGCGCCATACCTGCATTGGCGCAATCGGGCAGCGAGCTTCGCTTCTGCCTGCATTCCGAGCCCAAGACTTTCAATCCGCTGCTGGCGGAAGATGATTCATCCGAAACCATCCGTTATCTCACTGGCGGGGTACTCATCCGTGTGGACCGTCTCACACAGGACGCCGTACCTGAACTGGCCACGGCTTGGAAAATCAGCAATGCGGGCAGGACAATTACTTTCAAATTACGCGATGGCGTTCGCTTCTCGGACAACACTCCCTTCTCCGCCGAAGATGTTGGTTACACCGTGCGGCAGCTCATGGATCCAGCGCTGCACTCGCCCACCGCGGATTCCTTCCGCTCGGGCGAAGGCGCGGTTGAGATTCAGGTCTTATCGCGCAATCGGGTTGCGATCACCTTTCCCGCACCTATCGCCGGTTTGGACAAGCTATTCGACCAAGTCGGAATCATGTCGGCCAAGTCTCCCAAAAAAGAAATGGCAGTATTGGGGCCATATCACGTCGCCGAATACAAAGCCGGCTCCTATGTTCTGCTCCAGCGAAACCCGAATTATTGGAAGCACGACGGCAGCGGCAAACAATTGCCGTATATCGAGTCGATCAAGTTAGACATTCAGCAAAACCGGGACACCGAGATTCTGCGCCTACTTCGTGGAGAACTTGATTTCATCAATTCCCTGGATGCCGAATACTTCGACAAGATCCTATCCCAGGATTCTTCAATGGCACATGATGCAGGCGTGTCACTCGATTCCGAGCAGATGTGGTTCAATCAGGTCGCAAGCTCTCCTTTGCCTGATTACAAAAGAGAATGGTTCCGTTCCACGAATTTTCGCCGTGCGATTTCCGAAGCGATCAACCGTGACGACCTCGCTCGCATTGTTTTTCATGGACACGCGCGGCCAGCCGTCGGACCGGTTTCTATCGCAAACAAATTCTGGTTTAACTCCAAGCTGCAACCTCATCCCTTCGATCCCACCTCCGCGCTCCAGCGATTGAGTCAGGATGGTTTCCAGCTAAGAGATCGTGTTTTGCGCGATCGTCAAGGCCACAGCGTCGAATTTTCAGTAATTACTAACTCCGGCAACAAGTACCGGGAGCGCATGGCAACCATGATCCAGCAGGATCTGGCCGGAATCGGGATTAAATTGAACATCGTCACGCTTGATTTTCCTTCGCTCATCGAACGTATTACCCGCAGCTTTAACTATGAAGCCTGTCTTTTGGGACTGGTAAATAACGATCTCGATCCCGATTCGCAAATGAATATATGGCTGAGTTCGGCCGAAAATCACCAGTGGAATCCGAACCAGAAGAGTCCCGGAACCAATTGGGAAGCGGAAATTGACAAATTGATGCGCGCCCAAGCTTCCACGCTTGATTCGCGAAAGCGCAAAACCTATTTTGACAAAGTGCAGGCAATCGCCTGGGAACAGGAACCGTTTATCTATCTCGTCAACCGTAATGCGCTGTCGGCAGTTTCACCTTCGGTGCACAATGCACACCCTGTCGTCCTGCGACCCCAGGTGTACTGGAACATCGATCAACTGGTATTGGGCAACGAGGTCGCGAGGAAGCATTGACACCGAATCAGCCAGTCCTGTCGCTCCATCTCTCTGCAGACTACCCGGGCAGAGCCTCCGTGCTGCGTGACCTATCGCTGGAGCTCAATCAAGGGGAGATCCTTGGATTAGTGGGTGAGAGCGGCTGCGGGAAAAGTACTTTGGCTCTGGCAATTCTTAGATTGCTGTATTTGAAGCGCGGCAAAGCTGATGGCTTTATACATTTTGGAGGCCGCGATCTTATGTCGCTCGCAGAATGCGAGATGCGTAGGCTGCGGGGTAAAGAGATAGGCCTGGTATTGCAGAGTCCGATGTCAGCATTGAATCCGGCGCTTCGGATCGGGACCCAACTGCGCGAAGCCTGGAAAATACATAAGAGTGGTAGTCGAGATGAGTGCCGAGAGGCTTTACTGCACGCATTGGACCTGGTCAGCTTGCCGGTTGAGGAAGACTTCCTTAAAAGATACCCTGCCCAGGTCAGCGTTGGACAGGCGCAGCGGGTACTGATCGCGATGGCAGTTCTACATCGTCCATCGTTGTTGATCGCCGATGAACCGACCAGCGCGTTAGACATCGTCACGCAATCAGAAATTTTGAGATTATTCGCAAGCCTCAGTCAGAGGCTCGGCATAAGTATTCTTTACATCTCCCACGATCTTCTTTCGGTGGCCACCATCAGCAACCGTGTCGCAGTTATGCAGCAAGGTCAGATTGTGGAGTGCCGCGACGCAGCAGGCATTTTCCGGAGTCCTGAGCACCGCTACACCCAGGAACTAATTCGCGCCTTACCCGTAGTACCGCAGTTTGCCGCACATGCCGCTGGACGCGGCTAAAGAATCCCCGCCAAAAACCCATTGCTTAACTTTTGAGACTATTTTCTGCCGGGATGGAATTCTCCCTTGCGGGAAAACTGGGAATAAGGCCAGTTTTGTTTCTTCTTGGGATCGGGGGTAGGCGTTGAAGGCAAGATTCTCGCGGGCGCAGTTCCCCAGTCTGCGGGCGGGGACTGCACACCCCAGACATTTCCTGGCTCATTCAATGCCAGCCCAACCAGCCAAAACTTGCCATCCGTTCCAAGAGCCAGGCAATTGGCCACGCGAGCGGTCACGCTCCCCACGCCGGGCAGACCGTCCAATTGAACAGCGGTGCCGACTTCTGGTGCACAGGAAAGACGAACTCCGCACCCTTGTGGATTGACCACCAGCGTCTGGCCTCGCTCCGCGAATGGGTGGCCAGCATTGAGACTGGTGACCCGGATGGGAATTTCCCATCGAACTCGCGTCATGCGCCGGGGTGTTTCAGTGTTGTCGGCAGAACTCGTCATAAAACACGTCTTGTTCAAATTTTACGCTGTAACCAGGGGCGATGAAGCGATCGGCGCCGGATTACGCACCACTAAAGTAACAGTACGCCAGCACTTGCGGTTGAGGATCGAGAGGAGATTCAACCCAGAAACTACATAACTAACGGCTGTATTTGCACAAGTTGGACGGTTGAAGCCAGCTTGCTCTTACGAAGCATGTTGGCGGAGGGGATTCCGGTGCGCTGAAGCGATTTTTCGCAGTCAGCAGTGGACGGACCGCGCATATTGCCCTCCATGTAAGCCAGCCCCGGGCATCGTGTACAACTGCCTACATGCGAGCAGGTTGAACAAACCGGCAGATTCTTGGCGCGGATCGAGCGCACATCAGCTAACTGCGGCGAGTATCTCCAGATATCGAGGAATTTCTGCCGTCGTACATTGCCACTGGGCAGAGGAAATTGCACGCACGGAAAGACATCACCGTAGGGAGAAATATAGCAAGCCGTGTGTCCGGCGCTGCAAGGAAAACTCTCCAGCTCGTCCTCGCTCGCTGGTTGGGGCGGAGCGCAGAATTCCTGCACGTTGCCTATCAAGGACTCATTGCGGAAAACCTGGCGAAGTTCGCTGCCCGGAATACGCAGGTTCAGAATTGACATGTCCCCGTCCATCTTCGGGGTAATTGTCGGGTCGAGGGCGTAAATGACGTCCAGCTCTTTCGCCAGCGCCTGAACTCCAGCATGATCAAACATGTTGGCTGTCATCAATACATTCGCCATCGTGACCTTAAGTCCTTGAAGTTTCAGAAAGCGAATGGCTCTAATGGTTCGCTTGAGTGAACCGGGCACCTTCGTAATGGCGTCGTGGATTTCGGAACGGTGCGAGTACACGCTGATTTGGATCTGCTCAACTCCAAGAGCTTTCAACCGTTGAGCTTCATACTCGCGAATCATGACCGCGTTGGTTTTCACTTTCACATTGAACTGAAGCTGGCGAGCGTAAGCCACTAGTTCGAGAAAGTCGCGACGCATGAAAACTTCGCCGCCACTGAAAGTCAGAAAGAAGACGCCAGCGTCGGCGAGTTGGTCGAGGATGTCCTTGATTTCTACGGTATTCAATTCGCCATGGTCGTCGTGATCGAGATAGCAGTGGACGCAGCGCTCGTTACAACGGTAGGTGACATCAATATGTACATCGATGGGGATATTTAGATCCAAGGCCTTAGTGGCCATCTCCGCCATCAAACTCATTGCGCCTCCGAGGTGGGGAAAGACGGAAGGGCTATCGGCTTGTCCGATACCAGCAAAATGCCATGTTTCGACAGCTCATCTACAAACTGTTCCGCGTCGCGAAGGGCTGAGGCGGGATCCACGTCAAACTCGGGGCAGATCTTTTCATCGACGATCTCGAAAAGTGAAGTACGGCCATCGGCCGCCTGCCATATTAAGGAGGCAATTTCATTCAAGGTAAAAAAGGTGGAATCCGCAGCTGACATGATCATCATTTCGCCGCCCATCATGCGGGCCGCGATCTCCGAGCTTCTGGCAATGTACTTGTCAGCCATTGAATTGTTCGCGGGATTCCCCTCTTCTAATCGATCAGATCCCAAACACGCCCATCCGGGAAGAAAGTCAGCCGGCGCACGGCGACGCCGGTCACAAAATCGAAAGCGGACCGAAATACCAGTTTCACTAGTTCCGAATCATTAGCGAAGAACAAAATGTTGCGTAACAGGCGTCTCACCGACTCACCAGTGGACATAGGCTCAATGCGATTCTCAGGTCCCTGCTCGAGGAAAAACAAGGTTGACAGCGGCGCCGAGCAGTTTTCTCCCAGCCGCGCCAATTCACCGGCAAATGGAGTACCACAGGCGCGATAGCCTTGGCCAAATCGACGCACGTAGGAGATTTCGTCGCTGAGAAGTATCACATCTGAAGGTGCCAGCCGCGAGATAGTGGTCTTGCCAGCACCAGAAACGCCTGAAAAAAGGAAAGCACGATTATTGCGGATGGCACTCGCTGCATGGACTAGAAATCCGCCTTCGCGCGCCAATATAAGGCTGTGGACAATGCGCAAAACAGAATCAATCGAATGAGGATTAGCTGACTGGCGAATCCAGCCCTTTCCCGCGTTCGGGTCCCATTCGGAACAAAAGTCTCCACGCCGCAGTGACCACTTTCCGGCGTGCGTGTGGACTTGAACATCATCGTCGGTGGAGGCCGTGGGTGATATCAGCTCTACATTGAACTCAAATTTCGGCTTGGCGGTTGAACTAAGGAATCCTGCATAGCGACTCTTCAATAAATCGTGGAAGGATGCGTCGCGGGTGCGTAGCAGGACCGGAAGACCACCGATCTCAACCGCTACTTCGTGACCCGTGACGAATTCGTTCAAGGCGTTTATACCCGCTTTCTGAGCATCCCTGTGTTGCACTCCGGCGCACCCAATCGATCTATTCCATTGCTGTTCGGTTGGCCCGAAAGTCCAAATTCATTCGCCTCGATTTTGCCCGTCACGCCTGGAAACGGAGCGCAAGGTCACAGAACAGGTCGCACCGACCGAGCAACAGGCCAATCATACGGCGAATGGCTGAGAGTTTTCGATCAAAGTCGATCGTATTGCTGCCGCGGCGAATAGCGACAACTCTACCCAGCAATTCTTCCGCGTGCACCGGCGGATCGACGCCAGCCATTGCGTCACCCCGCATAGTCAGACGTCGCTCACCTGCCAAATCGGACTTCATGGTTACACGGTGAATAAAAAAGCGATTCTGTCTCGTATACAACACGATGTCCCCAGGCAGAACTTGCTCGAATTCGGCGAATTGTATGTTCAAGAGATCGCCAGGCCAGATGGTGGGGAGCATGCTTGTACCAGTCGCTTTTAGACTTATTTCACCAAAACAGCGCAGTACTTCTGTCGCCAGTCCGCACTTGCTGTCCTGTCGCGTCTGCAGTTCCTGGCTCATGTAGTTCGCGGGACTATCACGTTTTTACCGGCGTTTAACTGGCGCGTTGGCATCTTCTCCAGAAGTTTGGTTCTTCTGAGCAATAGTCAGTCCAAGAGTTGTACCTGTGCCCGACACCAAGTCGCTTGCATGGCTGGAATTAGTTGGGAGTGTACAACAGACGGTTTGAAAAATGCGAGGCACTGTTGTCTCTCCAGATACCGCCAACTTGAAAGTAAGAACACGCCAGGACATCAGTAAAAGGAAAGAGTTCCCTCCAACCGGGAACGACGCAGCGTGTACGAGAAGATTGCGAGACTCAAAGGCAAAAGCACCAGAGAAAACAATGTGAGCACCACAATTTCGTGAGCCAGCACGGAAAACGGTGCACCTCGCAGCAACGCCGAGCGCATGCCTTCGAGAGAGTGAGTGATCGGAATGAACCCGGAGATAAACCGCAGCCCCGCCGGCAAGGTTGTGACCGGAAACATGGTTCCCGTTAGAAACCACAGTCCTGAGCCCAACGCCCATACGACCGCTGAACCTTTCTGGATCGCCAACTGCAAAGCGGCGGCAAAAATACCCAAGGCGATGGCGATCGTCAGGGAAAGTACGAAGATCACCACGCAGCCGGCGATATTGGGATGTAGTGGTGCTCCAAACAGCAGCAATCCGGCTAGCAGATAAAAAAACAAGCTGACGGTATTGCCCGCAAAAGCTGAAATCGCACTCAGAAACACCAATATTTGAGAAGGAGTCGCGGTCGTCATCAGGACTTCCAGAGTGCCGTTTTGCTGAGCTTCCTGGACGGTTACGAGAAATGCGTGCACTCCCATCACCAGGAATGTGTAGAAGCCTGTACCTACGAGAAGAAATGGGAAGTAGTCCACTCCTTCGGGACGAAAACCGGGACCAATCGCGCGCGACAAATAGTAAAAAGCGGCCAGTTCCGCTAGCGCGCCAGCGGCGGTGAGCATAAAACCGGTGCGATAGCGAATTGAGGTGAGCAAGTCCCGCCGAACAATGGCAAGCAGCTTGTCCAGCAATGAGGCCCAGTTCAACACCGCCCTCCTACGGCCATCTCCGGGACTTCCTCGAACTCGCCAGTGGCTCGAAAATAGAACTCCCGCAGATCGTCAAACCCGGTACTGGATGAAAGCAGGAGAGAGCCGGCCAACGTTCCTCGATAGAGCACGGCTACCAAGTCGCCCACCGCCGCAGCTTCTGAAAAGCTATGGGTGGCCAGAATCACGGTCGAACCCAGATCCGGCAACTCCCGGACCGTTTCCCAGAAACGTATTGCGGAACCAGGATCGAGGCTGCGCGTTGGCTCGTCCAACAAAACCACGGAGGGCTTTTTGATCAGGGCGCGCGCCATGCCGAGCCTCTGATACATCCCGGTGGAAAATTTCATGACCAGGGTGTCGGCTACTTCGATCAGCCCAGTAAGCCCAATCACCTGGTCAATCTTGTCTTTCCGCTCGTGCCGTGGAACATCATCCAAAGTCGCAAAAAAGTCGAGGTTCTCTCGAGCGGAGAGGCGGGGAAAAAACGATCTCTCGGTAGATACCGCGAACCCTACATGCCGGCGGACGCGGTCCCCTTCCCGGCGCGTGTCGGAGCCTTCGACCAGGACTCGTCCAGAATCGGGCAGCAGCATGGTCGAAATGAGCTTAAGCGTAGTAGTCTTCCCGCTCCCGTTCGGTCCCAGCAGGACCAGAATTTTTCCAGGAGCGATGCTGAGCGACAGATCATTTAGCGCCTGGGTCTCTCCTTCCCGCTCCCTTCCCATCCAATTAAACAGAGCGGGATGATGGCGAAATGCCTTGCTCACGGAATCGAATACGATGCTTTGCATGCTTTCGAATCTGCGC
>WNFH01004253.1_pt1 | contig 10307 bp, 3 predicted proteins | sample 5400411 | NCBI WGS metagenome assembly WNFH01 (sample SAMN13153347, study PRJNA577476) | soil metagenome | isolation source: 200 cm saprolite under Douglas fir tree site 2 hole 3 | place: USA:California | collected 2015-04-18
CTGAACACGGAAACCTGATTGCAACCCGAGCCGGTATTGGTGACGACCGCGAGATTATTGACTTCGTCGATGGCGACACCTCCGGGAGCGGCCGGGGTGCCGTTCGGCGCGGCAGTGCTCACGTTGCAGGGGGCCAAAGAAATTTCCTCGAGAACGGTAAAGCCGATGACGTTCGAACCGACACCTAAGCTGCTGGTGACGCTAAGAGCATAGTTGCGGGGGCCGGCATTGAGCACGGTCGCGGGAATGGTTACATCGATTTCCTGGCCGCTCGCGAGGGTGAAATTGCCCAGCGTACTCGAGGCGAAGGCAACGCCATCCAGGAGGACCTGGGATCCGGAGTCAAAACCAGTGCCGAGAATCTTCACGCCGCTGACGGCGGCTGGCGCCGTTCCCAGCGTGATTTTCACGGCAGGACTGAGGCTTGCGGGGGTTGTGACACTAGCGCTCCCAGCGTCTATCGGCGGAGTTTGCACGCTTTCAATGTGAACGGCCTTAATGGTGCCAAGCTTGAACCCAGTGATGTTGCTGCTGCCAGAGTTCACTGTCAGAACCAGATTGTTGACGGGATCCACGGCAATGGCTCCGGGAATCGTCACATTGGTCGGCGTGGTGGAGGCGCAATTCGCCGCGCAGACCGTGGCCAGACCGTTCTGGCCGGTGGTGACAATGGCGGGACGCTGCAAGAGGGAAGGGTCGAGCAGCGATACCTCATTGGTTCTGGGATTGAAGGAGACGGCAGTATTGGAGAAGGGCTGGAACGCAACGGTCTCTGCTCCCAACTCGGGCGAACCAGTAGTGACCGGGCCGGTGGCCTCGGAGAACACCGTCATGGAGCTGACGGACTCGCTCTGGGGATTGAGAAAGGTAATCTGGCTGGTGGTAGCGTTGGGGTCGGCGAGAACGGCCTGTCTCGTCACGGGGTTTATGGCCACGCCAACGATCGAAGGCGAGATCGTAAAGGTCAGAAAAGGAATTCCTGAAGTTGCGCGGCAGATGGCGGTGCAGGTGGTGGTGTCGTCGGGGTCGGCTTGAGAATACTGAAAATGGGTGGCGTCCAGAACGGCGGCGACAGGAAAAGAACCATTGAAATCCGTCTTGTTGGTGGCCCCTGGCGGCAGTCCGCTAATGAGCACGGTTCCGGGATTGCCAGGAATTAGATTGTGAGCCGCGCTGGTTGTTATGGTGACGAGATTGGAAGCGCGGGTAGCACTGACAATGTTGACTAATCCGGAGGAGGGATTCGCCAAGTTCACGGCAGAGAGCAGGCCTGCTCCACCAGGAGTTACATAAGCCAAACGCGCGCCGGGTTCAAAAGCAACCTGGGGGTTTGCTCCACTGCTTAGCGTAACGTAGTCGATGGGGCAGAATGGGAGCGCCCAAGTGGTGTTCGGGGGACTCGGGAGGCATTGGAGCGATGCGCTAGGGTTGGAATCCAAATTGATGATGAGGCCGACGTTTGTGGAAGCGAAGGCCACAACCGCGCGATGCGAAAATGGATCGATGCCCACGGAGTAGGGGAAGGGCTCGACGAAGGCGGAACTGCCGGAAGGAATCACGCTGCTGAGATCGACGGTTGCCAAGAGAGTGCCGGCAGGAATGGAAATAACGGAAAGGGATCGGCTGGCGTAATTCACAACCGCGGCAACGTTGGGCTGCGATGGAATCCGAAAAACGAGCTGGTCGTCCACAGCCACACCGGTCGCGACATTACCGCCGGAGGAAACCTGAGTCGTTACCGTGGGCGTTCCGCTCGACAGACCGATGAATTGGACGTTATTCGAATTCACGCCTGCGAGTGTTACGACGGCCAAGCGGTCCACTTGGTCCAAAGCAATGCTGCTGGGGGCGGAAGACGCGGCAAAAGAAACCAATGGGGCAGGTCCGGTGTATATTTTCGGCGGGTTCGCCGGAGCGGGCGACGGTACTGGTTGCAAAACCAAGGCGGTGTTATTGACGTCCAATGGCGGATTCGGATTCGACGAATTTGATCCGCCATAATCTGGGATCACGGCGACGTTGCTAAAGGCAGTTGTGGCAGCAGGAGCGGTAAATGGCCCGGGGGACGTCGTGTAGCGCACTCCGAATGAGTACAAACCAGCGGTGTGGCCGGTACCGCTGGAGGCGGGCAGGAAGCCCGTAAGGCGCCGCGCCGTCGAAGCGGCCAATGTTGAGGGGTTGGTGAGCAACGCTTGTCCGTTGAAATTAGTGGCCACCGTAGGGGCATTGGGGGGGCCAAAAAAACCGCCGTCGATGGTGAACGGCGCTCCACCGGTCTGGCCCAGCGTCGCTTCCTGAAAGTTGGCGGGAGTGGAGCCGACGATGGCAGGGCTCGCGGGGACAATGTCCAGCGGAAAAGGCCCGCCCGTTACAGTGACGGAAGAGTTGCTTGTGGTCACCTGGATGGTGTAGTGCCCGGGAGTCTTTAAATTATCCGCGGTTAGGCGAACGCGCGCACCTATGGACGAGGAAGTCGATCCCGGGGCAAAGACGACTTTGATTTGCGATTGGGGATTAATCGTCGTTGGGCTCCCGGACGAATCCACCAGGTTAACGCCCAACTGCGAGTTGGCGTTGGTGGCCGCAAGAAAAATGTCCTGTTGAAGAGCGCCCTGCGGGACAACAGAGGGCGAAATGCCGCTGAAGGTGATGTTACCGGCCTGGACAACGGTGACCGCGGCCTGTGCGACGCGGGAGTTGTCGACGTTGGAGAAAGCGAAGACCGTAACTATACCGGCGGCGTTAACGGGGGTTGTCGTAGAGGACGGCGCGGCCGCTGGCACCTTCGCTGGGGCGGTATAGACTCCGTTCGCATCGATCGAACCACAGTCGTTGCTTCCTCCGCTGCAGGACGCGCTCGTGATCCTGGCGGTGGTTTCAAAAGTCACGTGCCAGGTAATTTCGCTGGGCTGGAAGATGGTGCCATCGGCCTTCTGCGCGAAGAACTGCTGAGTTGCGCCGGTCGCCAACGTAGCAGTTGCGGGGGTAACGGAGATGCGGACGCCGGAGTCGAAAGCAATGGTGAATGTGCCGGTCCTCTTCCTGTCGGCGTTGGCGGTTGCGGTGATCGTGACGAGCACGTTAGGGAATTTGGTCTGATCTGGAAAAACCGCTGGAGCGGTGAAAGTGGCCGTGGAAGCGACGGTGGTGCCGGTGCTAGCAATGGGGGTGAGCGTGCCGACGGCGCCACTGGCGGTGGTGCACTCCGCGGAAGCAGAAGGCGTGGGGCTCGGCGTGGCCGTCGTGGGGTTCGGCGTGGTCGTATAGGTGCAGTCAAACGTCGCGGTCACATCGGTGGCGCCGGTGACAATGGCGGAAAGCGTCTGCGATTGAGTCGGCACCATCACCGAGAACGCGCCCGAAACCGCAACACGAACCTGGTTGGCCTGGCCGCTGCTGCCACACCCGCTGCCCCAAAAGCTGGCGAACGCCATGGCCAGCAGTATATTTCCTGCACTCCTATGCCACTTCATGCCCACTGTCTCCCCCGCATTTACGCGCTTGGCAAGTTTTTGGATTCTGCCGCGCCGCTGAATTTCCAAGTTTTTCCCAGAATCACAATCATCCTTACATCTTAGAACGTCCGGCTAACCGTGAAGCGGAACGTCCGTGTCGGCTCGAAATAGTTGAGACGCCCCGGAGTCAGCACCAGCCGGTCCAGGGTCGGCTGGATCTGCGTGTCGAAGATATCCGGATAGGTACTCTTGAGGAACGATTTTTCGCCCGGCTCGATGAAATCGGGGGGCGCAACAATCTGCGTATGCAGACGGTGTACGTTGTAGGCGTAATAAATCCGGAACGGCGCCTGAATGATCGGCAATTGCACAACAAATTCAATGCCCGCGGAACCGCGCAATCGGAAATTCGTTCCCGGAGCGATCGAAAGCTGCTGCTTCACGCCTGCATCCGGGAAGCCGGACGCCGGGTCCGTCAGACTCCTGAAGCCTGTCGGATCAAGCCGCAAGGCGTTCCTGCGGAGAATGCCATTTGTTCCGCCATCAAAGAAAGGCGCCACTTGCACTATATTGCCCACAATAGGGATGCGATATTCGAAATTTCCGAAGCCCTGCGTATCGCCGCCCGGGAAAGAAATCGAATAGGCCAGCACCGGCACATTGAAACTTCGCGGGGTCGGCTGACCAAAGGCATTTAAGCAGGTATTACACAGATACGTGATCTGTTGCGTCGAGGCGATCGGAATAAACGTGACCGGAGTGATGGAGCGGACATCGAAACCGCGGATGTCGCTCTCCCCGCCCTGGTAGAAGCGGCTGAAAGGCGGCGGTTCCCCGCCTCCGTAACCGGTGGTGTAAGCGCCGGAGGCATGGAAGCTCAAAACGTTGCGACGCTTGTTCACCGGGTGAAAGTACTTCCAATCGAAAACATTGGTGATGCTCTTGACGTTGCCGCCGAGTCCGGAAAAACCGAGCGAATAGAAGTAGCTTTTTCCGCCTGTGGGATTGATCGGATTGTTGACGGTGCTATAGGAAACCGTCGGCGTGATAGTGCTCGAAACGATACCGTTCAGCGCGCTGGGGCCGGCGATGCTGCGGAACTGCAATTGGGTAAACAACAGCCGGGAAGCGTCATTGAAGGCGGTGATGTTGGTGCGCGTCAGGCCGTATTGGAGGCCCACGCGCGTGAACGAGAGCCTTCGAATGGGATAGCTGGCAGAGAGAGTGAAGCCGGTGCTGTCCTGATTGTAGTTCTGGATAAAATTCGGGTTGATGCTAACGGCTTGGCCCGTGAATTGCGCCGCCTGCCGAGCCTGATCAAACTTGTAACGGCTGGAAAAAACCGTGAAACCCGTGGAGATGGGCCGGTCAAAGAGATAAGGCTCGGTGAATCCGAAAAGGAAACTACGCGAAAGATTGCCGAACTGCGCGGAAAAGGTCAGCGTCTCGCCGAGACCCAGGAAGTTGTTGGTCTGATAGGTGAGACCGATGAAACTGCCCGCGAGGCCGCTGACGCCGCCTTGCAGGCCGATGGACTGCTTGCCTTTTTCCTTGAGTTTCAGGCTGATGTCGACGGTGCCTTCTTTTTGATTGCGCTTGATCTCCGCAGCCTTGTCCGCTTCGATTCTGTCAAAGTAGTCCAGCTGGTTGAGGCGGAGGATGCTGACTTCCCACAAGCGCTTATTGAACAGCTGCCCTTCGTCGATCAGCAACTCGCGGCGGATCACCTTGTCGCGCGTGGTGGTGTTCCCAGCGAAGTCGATGCGGCGGACGAAATATTGTTTCTGCTCGTCAAATTTTATCGTCAGGTTGATGATTTTCTTTTCTTCATCGATTTCCGTGTCCGGCTCGGGAGTGAAATCGATGAACCCGTATTCACCGTAAATCTTGCCGTAGTTCTCCAGGGCCTTGCGGACTTTCTCCGTGGAGAAGAGGTCGCCTTGCTTGAGCGGAAAAGCGCCCTTCAGCGCGTCAACCTTGAGGGACAAGGCCTTGTCCGGATCGGCGCTCACGATCTTGAGCGTACCCATGTGGTAGCGGTCGCCCTCTTCGATGGGGATGGTGATGTTGACGGCCTTGCCGTGGCTTCGTCCGGCGATCAGCGGAACGCCGAGGCGGTACCCTGAGGTGTCGATGTTATCGAGAATGGGCTCGCCGACGGAAACCTTGAAGTAACCGTTGTCGCGATACAGGCCGCGAACACCGACTTCCAGATCCTCGCTCAACTTTTGGCGGTCGTAGGTCTTCGTGAGCACCGGGATATACGTGAAGTAGAGGGGAATGGAGTAGGGCCGGTCGTGGCGCATGGCGCGGATCAACTTGCGGTCGCTGAAAGCGTGGTTTCCGGTGAATTTAATTTTGCCGACCTTGACCTTGGGGCCTTCCTCGATCTTGAAAACGAGAATGACGGCGTTGCTGGAAGCGATGCGCTCATACTGCGGCACGACTTTGGCGAACTGGCGGCCGTGCTCGCCGAGCAATTCCTTCAACACCACTTCCGCCTTCTTGATTCTCGTGGGATCGAACTGGCTTTCAACGCTCAGACCCACCTTGCGTTCCTTGAAGCGGTCGAGAATGTCCGATTCGGAAACGGAGTGGATGCCGTCATAGCGGATGCGGCGGATCTGCGGGCGTTCCTTCACGTCGAAGATGATGATCTTGCCGCCAGCCCGATTGGGAGAATCCTCCACGCGGAGCTTTACGTCCTCAAAAAATTGCGTGTTCCACAGCGCTTGAAAATCGCGGCGCAGCGTCTCTTCATTGTAGACATCGCCGTCGCGGCTGAAGATGCGCGCTCTCAGCGTGTCGCTGCGCACGCGGCGATTGCCGATGAAATCGATGCGGTCGATGACGAACTGCTGCTGTTGCGCAGCGGCCCGTGAATCTGCCGCGGAACGGTCGTCGATAACGTCCTTCCCGGCAGTGTAATCAAAGGAAGCAGAAAAAAGGTAGGAACGCGGGGATGCGTCCGCTCGGGGGTTTTCCCGCGGCGCCGCGGATGACTCGATCGCAAACACAAGCACAACGGCGATCATCCACGTCACTCGAGCCGCAAAAAAACCAAACGGCGAACAAACTCTTCTTTGAGCGGCCGATGAGGTCGTCAAGGCCGCGCCCCCCAACTCAAGTTGTTATTCTCCCGCCGTACCCGGTATGGGCCAGCCGTGCAGTGATCCCGACCCGGCCGGGATCAGCCATGCGTTGTGTCAGATTCGTTAGTGGACGACCGGGGTTGCCTCGCCAACGGGACGGAACGACAGGCCTTCCCCTGCGACGTAAATCTGGAGAGTCGCCGGCCTTTGAATTCCACCCTGAATCAGGGCCTCGGAGAGCGGGTCCTCTACATACTTTTGCAAAGCCCGGCGGAGCGGACGCGCGCCGTAACTGCGGTCCGCACACGTTTTCTCGAGTATCCACTGTCTTGCTTCCGGCGATACCACAATCTGCACCTGCCGGTGGATCAACGTGTCGTTCAGCTGGCCCACCAGTAAATCGATGATGCGGAGCAGATCTTCATCGCCGAGCGGATTGAAAATAATCACTTCGTCTAGCCGGTTCAAAAACTCGGGATTGAACGCCCGCTTTACCTCGTTCATCACCATATCTTCCATGCTCTTCTGCCCGGCTTCATCGGCGCCGGACTGGAAGCCCATGGCCGTGCGCTTTTGCAAATGGCGCGCGCCGAGATTGGAGGTCATGATGATGATGGTGTTCCGGAAATCCACGGTGTTGCCGAGCCCGTCCGTCAACTGACCGTCTTCAAACACCTGCAACAATATATTAAAGACGTCCGGATGGGCCTTCTCGATTTCATCCAGCAGGATGACCGAGTAAGGGGTGCGGCGGACGCGTTCCGTCAATTGCCCGCCTTCTTCGTAGCCCACGTACCCTGGAGGGGCGCCGATCAGCTTCGATACGGAGTGCTTCTCCATGAACTCCGACATGTCGAAGCGAACCAGCGACTTCTCCGAACCAAACAAAAATTCCGCAAGGCGGCGGGCAACTTCCGTCTTGCCGACGCCGGTCGGCCCGAGGAAGAAAAAGCAGCCCACCGGACGCAGCGGGGACTTGAGGCCCGCGCGGCTGCGGCGGATGGCGCGAGCAAGGGCAGTGATCGCCCGGTCCTGGCTGATGACGCGCTTGTGGAGTTCCGGCTCGATGCGCAGGAGTTTTTGCTGTTCGTCTTCCTTGATGGAAGTGACGCCGATGCCGGTCCAGCGCGAAACGACCTCTTCAATGTCTTCGCGGGTCACGATGCCCGTCGAGGCGTCGTCCAACTTGAAGCGTTCGCGGAGTCCGCGCAGGTTTTCCTTTTCCTTGCGCTCTTCCTCCGAGTAGAAACGCGCTTTTTCGAATTCGTGATTGGCGATGGCCGTTTCCATGCGGTGGGTGATGAATTTCACGCGCTTCTGCACTTCGCCGACTTCTTCGGGGACGGTGGCCTGGCGCAGCTTCACGCGGGCGCCGGCTTCATCGATCAGGTCGATGGCCTTGTCCGGAAGAAACCGGTCGGGGATGTAGCGGTTCGAAAGATAAACCGAGTAGCGGAGCGCTTCGTCCGTGTAGCTGACAGCGTGGAATTTTTCGTAGCGCTCGCGAACACCCTGGATCACTTGCACCGCTTGCTCTTCGTCCGGCGCGGGAACCTTCACGGACTGGAAGCGCCGCTCCAGCGAGCGATCTTTCTCCACCGACTTTCGGTATTCGCCCGGCGTTGTCGCACCAATGCATTGAATCTCTCCGCGCGAGAGCGCGGGTTTCAGAATATTGGCGGCGTCCAGTGAGCCTTCCGCGGAACCGGCGCCCACGAGGGTGTGCAACTCGTCGATGAACACGATGGAGTTCTGACTCTCCATCAATTCCTTCATGATCGTCTTCAGCCGCTCTTCGAACTGGCCGCGGTATTTCGTGCCCGCCACGATCAAGGAAAGATCGAGGGACAGGATGCGCTTGTCCGCCAGGAACGGCGGAACATCGCCATCGGAAATGCGCTGCGCCAGGCCCTCAACGATGGCGGTCTTGCCGACGCCGGGCTCTCCGATTAGGACCGGATTATTCTTCGTGCGGCGGCACAAGATTTGGATGACACGCTCGACTTCGCCTTCGCGGCCAACGAGAGGATCGAGCGAGCCTTCCGATGCCGCTTGCGTCAGGTCGCGGCTGAATTCCGCGAGCAGAGAAGTTTCCTTCGGCCGGGCTGCCGCCGTTTTTTCGCCGGACGTGCGCGCCAGCTCCTCCCGCAGCGTGGAGAGGCGCAAGCCGCGCTCCATCAAAATCTCCGAGCCGAAACACTTTTCTTCGCGCAGGATGCCGAGGAGCAGATGCTCGGTGCCCACGTGCTTGTGGCCGAGGCGCTCCGCTTCCTCCGCCGCCATATTCAGGATGCGCTTGCACTCCGCGCTGAGCGGCACTTCGACGGAGGTAGAAATGCGCTCGCGGATAGTGATGCGGGCTTCGATCTCCTTGCGGATCGATTCGATCGAGCCTTGCTGGCGCAGAAAACGGTTGGCCAGCGCTTTATCCTCGCGCATCAAGCCGAGCAGCAGATGCTCGGTCTCGATGTACGGGCTGCCATACTGGCTGGCCTCGTACCTCGCAAAAAATATGACGCGTCGCGCTTTCTCTGTATAACGTTCGAACACGTTAGCTCGCTTCTCCCTCGGGAACCCCGCTCGCGGAGGCCGCGGCCTCGCGAGTTCGCAGAACGCCATGCTCCAGCGCCAGTACCCGGTCACACCGCGCGGCGAGCGCCAGGTTGTGCGTCGCGATCAGCGACGTCAACTTGTGCGTGCGGTGCAGCCGTTGCAGCAACTCGAACACAGCCCAAGCATTCTGCTCATCCAGATCTCCGGTAGGTTCATCTGCCAGCAGCACTGACGGCCCGGTGACGAGCGCCCGGGCAATCGCGACGCGCTGCTGTTCCCCTCCGGAGAGTTCCCCCGCGCGGTGATCGGCCCGGTTTTCCAAGCCCACCTCCGCGATCCACTTCCGCGCCATCCCTAGCGCGGAAGCAAAATTTTCGCCGCGCACCAGCAGCGGCATGGCTACGTTTTCCGCAGCCGTAAAATCCGGCAGCAACTGGTGGCGTTGCCACAAAAATCCGATGGCACGATTCCGGAATTCCGCCAGCGCCTCGTCATCAATCGATTCAATGGCTTTCGTTGCGAAGTATACTGTACCGCTCGTTGGCGTGTCTAGCGCGGCCAGCAGGTGCAGCAATGTGCTCTTGCCGGCTCCCGATGGCGCAACGATCGCGACCATCTCTCCCCGCCGCAAACTTAAGTTGGCATCCGCCAGAACGGAGATACTTTTTTCGCCGCTGCCGTATATTTTCTTCAGCCCGCGCGATTCCAGAACCACCGCCGCGTCGCGCGGATCATCCGCCGCCACTCCGCTCGCGAATTGTGTCTGCTGGATCATCCTGCTGCCGGGCCTTTTGTCGTCGTCAAGCGCCGTTCCTTCTTTCTACTTAGATGCTTCTGCTGCCATCCTCGTGCCGCGCAGCTTCCCCGGGCGCTGTGCTTCGGTTAACCCAAAGTGTTTCCTATTTTCGCCAGTCTATTGCCTGCCGAAACTAGGGCATTCTTGCGCCAAACTGAAATGAACGTAATCTTTATGTTTTCAACAGCTTGCGGCGGGTTCTTAGTGCAGCCAGAGGTTGAGGGACGCGCCCTGGTCTCACCCACCTGCCTCTGAGCCCTCCTAGGAGCAAATCTCAAGCCAAATGGACCCGAGAATCTGATTCCCGCGCGGCGAGTCCTGCTCCTCACTCGTAGCGCAGAATCTCCACCGGCAAGAGCCGCACGGCAGCGCGTGCCGGCAAAATCGTTGCCGTGATCGAAATTCCCATCG
>WNFH01011210.1_pt1 | contig 10305 bp, 5 predicted proteins | sample 5400411 | NCBI WGS metagenome assembly WNFH01 (sample SAMN13153347, study PRJNA577476) | soil metagenome | isolation source: 200 cm saprolite under Douglas fir tree site 2 hole 3 | place: USA:California | collected 2015-04-18
GAGGCCATCGGCTTCCGCAAAGCATTGTTAGTGACCACACCAACGGTCGCGCGGTTGTATGCCAACGAAATTGCAAAGCGCCTGCTTGAGTCGGGTGCTGACGTGAGCATGGTGATCGTCGCATGTTCGGAACAATCGAAGATCCTCTCCGAAGTTGAGAAACTTTGCCGGGAGTGTTTTCGAGCTGGCTTGGATCGCAGGTCCGTATTGATCGGTTGCGGCGGCGGCGTATGCACGGATCTGGTCACGATGGCTGCTTCGCTAGTGCGACGGGGATTGAATTACATTCGGATTCCCACCACTTTGATCGGGCTGATCGATGCAGGAATCGGAATCAAGGGGGCCGTAAACCTGCCGGGAAAGAAGAGCGCCCTGGGATGCTTCCATCCTCCCGAAAATGTTTTGCTGGATCCCTCATTCCTCCGGACGCTGCCGAAAAAGCTGATCTCCGACGGCCTGGCCGAGGCGATTAAGGTCGCCATGGTTATGGATTTCGGCCTGTTCGAATTCATCGAGCAATACAGGCGGGAGTTCCTGGAATTCCCCCACACTGCCGACATCGGAAAAATGACCGAGCTTGTCTGGTGCTCGACAGTTCGCCTATTAGAGGAACTGGAGCGGAATCTCTACGAAGACAAAACGTACCGCCGCCTGCTCGACTTCGGTCACACCTTCAGTCCACTGATCGAATCTGAGTCGGGCTTTCGCGTTAGCCACGGGATGGCAGTCTCGATTGACATTGCCGTGAGCACAGGAATCGCGTTCGAACTCGGTCTTGTTGGCGCCCGTGATCGGGACCGTGTCCTCGCATTGCTGGTGAATGCAGGTTTACCGATCTATTCGCCGCTGCTGACTACGGAGAGCGGCTGCCGGGCCATGGCAGAAATGGAAGCCCATCGCGGGGGACATCTCAACCTGGTCTTGCCTGGCGGGATAGGGAGATCGGTTTTTGTTAACGACAAAGATCGTATACAGCCGCAAGCACTGCGCCGGGCACTCGATTATCTCCGGCGAGAAAGTCAGCGCCCTGTTGTTACGATTCCAGTCGGTTCCTCCATCGAGCCGGCTACCACTGCTGACACACACATGAAGTTGCGACAAACGATGCCGTTGTGGGCCGCAGAGACGTGACGCTGACTCCTAGTTCGGCTGACGCCGACAGTGGTCATGCCCATGCGCTCATTATGGCCGGCGGATGTTCGCTGAGAATGCGCGCCAGCCTCGGCGGGCGGCACAAGGCGATGGTTGAGGTTCTCGGAGTGTCAATGCTGGAGCGCAATATAATGGCGCTGCTCGCGCACGGCTTTCACCAGATCGTGGTGGCTATCAGCGCCCAAGAAAAGGCTCTCATTGCGCTTGCACGGGGACGCGCAGCCAGAGTGGCCCGAGCAGGCGGCGCGACTTTGAAGGTCTATTTGGAGCGGCGGCCACTTGGTACGATCGGCGCGGCAAAAGCGATTCGAGCGGGCGCAGAACACCTCTTGATTGTGAACGTGGACAATCTCACCGCTCTCGATCTCACCGCCTTTCTTTCACACCACCGGGCTACCAGGGCGGCGATGACAATCGCCACCCACGTCGAGCCTTTTCCCATCCCATTCGGTCAGGTCTCGATTCAAAAAGGCGGAGTCATTGAATACAAGGAAAAGCCGATCTTGCCTGTTCTACTCTCCAGCGGTACTTACGTTCTCAGCCCAGCTGCGCGACGGAGGATTCCGGCCGGCAGGCCTGTTGGTGCTCCTGAGTTGGTGCACATTCTCTTGCGTGAGAAGCGGAAAGTTTCCGCTTTCACCCATTCTTCTCCATGGATCGATGTCAACGACGCCGCTTCGGTGGAAAGAGCGGAGGCTTTGATCATGGCGAACTTTTGCTCTTTCGAGCTTCAGCGCCAACCTCCGCACCGCGAGATCGTGGTTTTGGGGGTCCTGAAGGACGGGCGGGTCGCCCTGGCTAAGAGCAGCCTCCGCGGGCAAACAGCGCTGCCCGTTGAGCAGGTTCATTCCGCAGCGGAAAGCCCGAGTGATACGGCGTTGCGTCTTGGAAACCGGATACGGTTGCCGGTCATGAAGCCGCAACTGGTAGCATCTTTTGACGAGTTAGACTCTAGGACCGGAGAACGGACGCGATGCCACCTCTTCGCCTGCGAACTCGCAGCGCGGCCGAGGGGCACAAATTCTCTTTCCCAACGTGGAGTACGGTGGCTGAATGTCAACCAACTCTCCAAGTCGCACGGCAACTCCAGAACAGTTGCGTACCTCAATCGATACATCGCGTCGCAGAATCCACATTCTGTCCGTCATTGACGACCTTCACTTTGGCGGCGACGAATATCGTCTTCTCACATTCGCGCAATCATTAAATAAGCTCCGCTTTCAACACACCGTCCTCACTCTGATGAAAGAGGACCCGAAGACTGCGGAGAGCTATGGCTCGATGAGGGAGCAATACCGCAGCGCCGGCGTTCGCCTTCTCGATCTTGGGCAGCGTCCCCTCGGGCACCAGCCTGAACAATGGACCTCGAAGTTGCTTTCCTTTAAGGAAAAGGTGCGGAAACTTAAGGCGCTGATTCGAGAAGAAAAGGTCGACTTACTCGATGTCCACCTGGCTCCGGCGAATCTGGCCTGCGCTGCGGCGACCCTGGGGACTAATATCCCCTTTGTTGTTACCCTCTATCAGCTCACTACGATGCAGTCCGCAAAGCTGTGGCTGGCTGGCCAACTCAATCTTGCGAAGGCAGCTGCACTGATCACCGACACAGATGCGCAGGCCTCCGAAATTCGCAAGTGGCTTCTGTCGACGCCGCAGATTCGGGTAATTCCCAACGGTACTCCGGTGCCGCAACCGATCTTGCCCAGAGAACAAGTGCTCACGCTTCTGAACATCCCCGACGAGCCCGCGCTCACGATCATTGGACAGATCAGCAGCCTGGTCGGCTACAAAGGTCATCTCGTATTGCTGGATGCCGCCAAGCAGGTACTCGAACGACATCCGGAATGCTTGTTCTTGCTGGTTGGGTATGAGCGTCGCGAGACGGGCTACCGGGAATCTTTGCGCCAACGTGCGGCAGACCTTGGAATTGCCGAGCGGGTGAAGATCGCAGGCTATCCCGGAAACATCGGCGATGTGTGGAACATCATCGACATTCACGCGCATGCCTCTTTGCTCGATTCGCTTCCGAATGCGCTCCTGGAGGCGATGTCGCTACGAAAACCCTCGGTAGTCACTTCGGTGGGTGGAATTCCCGAGGCGATTGAACACGGCGTGAACGGCTTCCTTGTGTCCCCTGGCAATGCGGAGCAGCTAGCTCGGCACTTGCTGTTGCTGCTGGACGACCCGGGCTTAAGGACGAAGCTCGGGTACGCAGCATACGCCACCTATTCCGGTAGGTACCGCCCCGAGGTGATGACTGGGCTACTGGAAGATTGCCTCAGTGAGATTCGGTACCGTCCGCGCCGTCTGTAGTCTGTCCGATCCCCCAAAGGTGGTACGAAAAGATTCCGAGCCTTAGGGATGCGCTTGCCAGACGTGAGCGCTAAGATAACCAGCGAGTCGGTCGCGTTGAAGCCAGGATGTTAATGTCAAGAGGAGCACAAGGGAATTCCGTTTCCGGATTGGAAGTGATTGCAAATGTCATTCAAGGCAACAGTAAGCGGCAGGGCCATTAACGTACTGTTACTTGGGTACGTTCTCCTGTTCCTCGACGGTTGCAATGGCAGCAAAGCCGCGTCAACTCCTCCCCCACCCGCCGTAGAAGTCGTCACCGTCGTGCAACAGGACACGCCGATCTACAGCGAATGGGTGGCGACGCTCGACGGATACGTCAATGCGCAGATTCAGCCGCGTGTTCCCGGGTACATCATCAGGCAGAACTACAAAGAAGGCTCTGTCGTCAGGAAGGGAGAGGTCCTGTTTGAAATCGACCCTCGCCCGTTCAAGGCCGCGCTCGATCAGGCGAAGGCGCAGCTGGCACAAGCGGAGGCGCAGCTCGGCAAGGCCAGCCTCGATGTTGAGCGAGACACACCGTTAGCCCAAGCGCGAGCCATCGCGCAAAGCCAACTTGATACGGAGATCCAGGCGAAGCTCGGTGCGCAGGCTATGGTTCTGGCGGCGAAAGCGAACGTGGAACAGGCTGAACTCAACATGGAGTTTACGAGAGTCACATCTCTGGTCAGCGGAATCGCCGGCATTGCGCAAGTGCAGATCGGAAACCTGGTCGGACCGACCTCGGTACTCACCTCCGTCTCGCAAGTGGACCCGATCAAAGCCTTTTTTACTGTAAGTGAGCAGGAGTTCATCGATTTCCATCGCAGGTTTCCTACCCAGGAGAGCGTAGAGGCACAGCGAAAGCGCATGCCGCTGCAACTGCTGCTCTCCGACGGAAGCGTCTATGAGCAGCCGGGAACGATCTCCTTTGCCGATCGAGAAGTAAACCCCGCGACTGGGGCCATACGGCTCGCCGGCGTGTTCGCCAACCCCCACGATCTGCTTCGACCGGGCGGGTACGGGCGAGTTCGCGCAGCGCCGAACACGCACTTGGGTGCCTTGCTGATTCCCCAAAGAGCGGTGATTGAGCTGCAAGGCAGTCAACAAGTCGCGGTGGTTGGGAGCGACAACAAGGTCAGCATCCGCCCGGTCACGATGGGAGAACGAGTGGGAAAGTTGTGGATCGTTACTGAGGGATTGAAGGCCGGTGAACGCGTGGTTGTCGAAGGGCTGATGAAGGTGCGAGACGGCGCCCTTGTGAAGCCTGTCTCCGCCGAATCAACCAAGGCAGGAGGCTAGCGATGTCAAAGTTTTTCATCAATCGCCCGATCGTGGCCATCGTGATTTCGATCCTGATGGTGATCGTCGGCGCGATCACGATCGTGAGCCTTCCCGTCTCGCAGTTTCCGGCGATCGCGCCCCCGGAAGTGCAAGTGCAAACGACCTATGTTGGCGCCGATGCGCAAACAGCGGAACAGTCTGTCGCCACACCGATCGAACAACAGATGAGCGGCGTCGACAACATGAATTACATGTATTCGGTGAACTCATCGACCGGCGAGGTTCGGCTAATCGTTGACTATGACGTAAAGACGGACACGAATACGGACCTGATCCTCACCCAGATTCGGGAGACGCAAGCCGCCTCGCAGCTCCCTATCGACGTGACGAACTTCGGTGTGACGGTACAGAAGACAGTCACTGCGCCGTTAATGTTGATTAGTCTCTATTCGCCTAGCGGAATTTATGACCAAAAGTTCCTGGCGAACTACGCATACATCAATCTTTACGATCAATTGAGCCGCGTTTACGGAATCGGCAGCGTTCAGGTATTTGGGGCCGGCAGGTACGCCATGCGGTTGTGGGTAAAGCCCGACCAATTGGCAAAGCTTGCGATCACAGTTCCAGAAATTGTGACTGCGCTCCAGTCCCAGAATACGGTGAACCCGGCTGGTCAGATTGGCGGCGAGCCCGCACCTAAGGGTCAGGAATTTACCTACTCGGTCCGAGCGCAGGGCCGGCTCGTTACGCCTGAGGAGTTCGAACAGATCGTTGTCCGCGCAGCGCCGGATGGCGGGATCGTACGGATCAAGGATGTCGCTCGCGTTGAGCTGGGGGCACAAGACTATACCATCGTCAGCCATTTGAATGGAAAGCCGAGTGCGATTGTCGCGGTATATCAATTGCCAGGTTCGAATGCGGTGCAGGCGGCAGCAGGCGTCAAGAAGCTTCTTGCTGAGCAGAAGCAAAGATTGCCTCAAGGCATCGATTACACTATCGCTCTGGATACAACGCGCGCCGTCTCGGAGGGGATCAAGGAGATCGTCGAGACGCTGTTGATCGCCATTCTTCTGGTGATCCTCGTGGTGTACATTTTTCTGCAAGGCTGGCGCGCAACACTGATTCCCCTCCTGGCTGTGCCAGTTTCTCTGGTGGGGACTTTCGTGCTCTTTCCAGTGTTTGGATTTTCCATTAATACCCTTTCGCTGTTCGGTCTCGTCCTGGCGATCGGACTGGTGGTAGATGACGCGATTGTTGTCGTGGAAGCGGTTGAGCACCACATCGAAGAGGGCATGTCGCCGAAAGAGGCGACAGTCAAAGCAATGGAAGAGATTTCGGGACCTGTGGTGGGCATCGCTCTGGTGCTTTCAGCGGTCTTCATCCCTACAGCATTCATCCCCGGCATCACGGGGCGCCTTTACCAGCAGTTCGCGGTGACCATCGCGGTCTCGGTCATACTCTCCGCGTTTAATGCGCTTACGTTGAGCCCCGCTCTCTCGGCGCTCCTGCTGAAGCCGCGCGAGAAGAGCACTGGTCTGCTCCGCAGGTTCTTCGATGGGTTTAACCGGATCTTCGCGAGGGCGACGGACGGCTACGTATGGGTTGCCGGCGCGCTCATCCGCAAGAGCGTGATTGCCTTTGCTGTTCTTATCGTGTGTGGAATCCTTGCGGGTTTCTTCAGCGCCAAGTTGCCCTCGAGCTTTCTTCCGGACGAGGATCAGGGTTACATGTACATGAACCTCCAGCTTCCTAACGCCTCATCTCTGCAAAGGACGGAAGCGGTTGCACACGAGATCGAGGACCTACTGGCCAAGACTCCCGGCGTTGAATCGACAGCAAGCGTTGTCGGGTTCAGCCTGCTGAGTCTCACGCGGTCGAGCTACAACGCGTTCTTCTTCGTAACACTGAAGGAATGGAAGGATCGTCAGAAGAGGGAAGAACAGTATCAGTTCATTCCCGGTCTTCCGCAGGGCATTGCGTTCTCATTCTCTCCTCCAGCCATCCCGGGTGTAGGAACCTCCGGAGGGGTCACGTTCGTGCTCGAGGACCGGTCGGGCAAAGACATCGAATTTCTTGCCGACAACATGAACAAGTTCCTGGCGGCGGCGCGAAAGCGCCCGGAACTCGCCTCCGTGAATACTACGTTCCTGCCAAAGGTGCCGCAACAGTTCATTGATGTCGACAGGGACAAGGCGCTCAAGCAAGGCGTCGACATCAAAGACGTCTATCGAACGATTCAAGCGTTTATGGGAGGTACCTTCGTCAACTACTTCAACCGGTTCGGCCGCCAGTGGCAAGTTTATGTCGAGGCCGAGGGCGCCTATCGCAATCGGGCGGAGAACGTCGGACAGTTCTACGTCCGGAATCGAACAGGGGACATGGTGCCACTTTCTGCGTTGACAAGATTTGAATCGCGTTCCGGTCCTGAATTCACCATGCGCTACAATCTTTACCGGTCCGCGCAGATTTTCGCCGGCGCCGCGCCGGGATACAGCTCGGCGCAAGCAATGGCAGCCCTGGAAAAGGTCTTTGCGGAGACGATGCCTCCTGAAATGGGATACGACTATATGGGGATGTCGTTCCAGGAGAAGAAGGCCCAGGAAGGCGTATCTCCGGCAGTGATTTTTGGATTTTCACTTCTGGTGGTGTTCCTGATTCTCGCGGCGCTATACGAGAGTTGGTCATTACCCTTCAGCGTCTTGTTGAGCACTCCAGTCGCGGTCTTCGGTGCCTTTGCGGTGCTCTGGCTCCGTCGCGTATTGCTCGGTCTCTACCTGCCCCCCTTTATGGTGCAGATCGAAAGCGATGTGTACTCGCAGATTGGGCTGGTCATGCTGATCGGACTGGCCGCGAAAAACGCGATCTTAATTGTTGAGTTCGCAAAAGACGCCTACGAGAAAGGACAGCCGCTGGTGGATGCTGCGCTTGCCGCCGGAAGGTTGCGCTTGCGGCCAATCTTGATGACCTCATTCGCATTTGTACTTGGTTGCGTCCCGCTTTGGACCGCAAGTGGAGCTGGATCCGTCGCACGCCAGATTATGGGGACGACGGTAATCGGAGGAATGTTGGCAGCCACTTTAATCGCCGTATTAATTATTCCTGTGCTGTTCGTGGTTGTAGAAAAGCTTTCGCAGAAGAAGCCTGGCGTGAGAGTTGCGCCTGCGGCATCGCCTCTATCGGCGGAGGGAGGTGATTGAGATGACGCCAAGGAAAGAAATACTCGTCGTTGGTTTGCTGGTCATGCTGTGCGCGGGGTGCGCCGTAGGGCCCAATTACAAGAGGCCGGCAGTGCCCGCGCCTCCTGAATACAGAGGTGTACCACCGGACCAGACGGGCAAGTCGGTCGTGGCTTCGTTCGGCGAGCAGAAATGGTGGGACGCATTCCAGGACGAGGTTTTGAGCGACCTCATCCGGACAGCTCTCAAGCAGAATTATGATGTGCGGATCGCCGCAGCAAGGATCCTCCAGGCACGAGCGCAAGTCGGCATTTCGCGAGCAGACCAGTTGCCATCAGTCAGCGCGGGTGCGAGCGCAGTGAATGAACGCATTCCCCAGACAGTCCGCATTCCCAGTATCGAGACCAGCGCGAACCAGGTAAGTCTTTCGCTCGCGTGGGAGCTGGATTTTTGGGGAAAATTCCGGCGAGCTACGGAATCTGCCCGAGCCAATCTGCTCTCGCAGGAATGGGCGCAACGTGAAGTCATCAGGTCTCTGGTCAGCGATGTTGCCAGCGCCTATTTTCAGCTACGCGAATTGGACCTCGAGCTCGAGATCTCGCGACAGACCTTGGCCTCTCGCAAGGACTCGCTACGACTCACTCAGATCCTCGCTGATGGTGGCGCCACCTCCATGCTCGACGTGCGACAGGCCGAGCAGTTGGTGTTTACTGCGGCGGCCTCTATCCCGGACTTGGAACGGCGGATCGAGCAGCAGGAAAACTTCATCAGCATTCTTCTGGGCAACAATCCTCAAGGAGTCGCTCGCGGAAGGAAGCTTGTCGATCAGCCCCATGCACTGGAAGTTCCTGCGGGACTTCCGTCAGGTCTACTGGAGCGTCGCCCGGATATCCGCGAAGCGGAACAGCAATTGATTGCTGCGAATGCGCAGATCGGCGTCGCCAAAGCATACTACTTTCCGCAGATATCACTGACAGCCTCCGGCGGTTATCAAAGCTCCGCTCTGACAGGCCTGTTCGCGGGGCCCGCAGGACTTTGGACATTTGGCGGTAGCGCAGTTCAACCGGTGTTTGAAGGTGGCAGGATCCGGAGTCGGGTCAGGTTCGCGCGGGCGCGCACTGAAGAAGCCACGCTGGTCTACCAGCATACCGTGCAGCAGGCGTTCCGAGATGTTTCCGATGCGCTGGTCGGATACCGCAAAAGCCAGGAGTTCCGCATCCAGCAAGAACAGTTGACCCACTCGGCCGAAGAAGCAACCAAGTTGTCGAATATGAGGTACAAGGGCGGGGCTACGAGCTACCTGGAGGTGCTCGACAGCGACACGAGATTCTTCGCCGCTCAGCTCACTCTGGCCCAAGCCGATTTGAACGAACTCCGAGCGTTCGTGGGACTTTACAGCGCGCTGGGAGGCGGATGGGAATGACGCCGCGTGCCTCTGCAGGGCTGAGAGAAATTTGGCAGAGTCAACGCAAGACCGAAGCAAGAGCCGTTTCGGAGGGAGGCACTGGATATTGCATGTAGAGCATTCTTCCCGTCAGATTTTTCAATCTCCGTCATGTTCTCCAGCATCTTTAGTCTTTGGAGTAGTCGAGCGATTCTGCCTCTTATACAACGGGTAATTGCTGCCCATATCGGCGTTCGTGACGCGTTCTTTGTGCCCGTGATCAACGCCTAGAAAACTGGCTGAGGAGTTGGCAATGCTGATTGCAGGCGACATCGGCGGCACGAAAACGGACCTGGCAATCTACTCGAGTGAATCCGGGCCGCACGCACCACTGGCTGAGACGGAAGTTCATAGTGCCGACTATCCCAGCCTCCAGGCCATGGTCACGGAGTTTCTCGGTCAGGTGAAAATGTCCGTTGACGTTGCCTCCTTTGACGTCGCCGGCCCCGTGATCGATGGGCATGTGAAAACGACCAACTTGCCCTGGGTGATGGATGAGAGCTCGCTTGCCAGGGATCTGAATCTCAAGACTGTCCACCTTATGAACGACCTGGAAGCGGTCGCACGGGCAGTGCCCGTCTTGCGGGCACTCGACCTGATGACCCTGAATGAAGGGACGCCGGTCCTGAACGGCCCCATCGCCATCATTGCGCCGGGGACGGGTCTGGGAGAATCATTTCTCACCTGGGATGTCTCGCAATACCTGGCGCACAGCTCTGAGGGTGGCCACTCGGATTTCGCGCCAACGGACGAGCGTCAAATTCATCTTCTCGAATATCTGTTGCGGCGCTTCGATCACGTGGGTGTCGAACGTGTCTGTTCCGGAATCGGCGTTCCCAACATCTATGAATATCTTCGCGACGAAGAGAAGATACCAGAGAGGCCCGAAGTTGCTCAATTGATTGCGTCAGCCAAAGATCA
>WNFH01004256.1_pt1 | contig 10304 bp, 8 predicted proteins | sample 5400411 | NCBI WGS metagenome assembly WNFH01 (sample SAMN13153347, study PRJNA577476) | soil metagenome | isolation source: 200 cm saprolite under Douglas fir tree site 2 hole 3 | place: USA:California | collected 2015-04-18
TTGTAAATGATACCAAAACCAGCTTCGGTTTGACGGGTCCCATTGAAGGCTAAACCGGAAATGGTTGCGGTGACTCCTTGCCTCACAGTGACGACATTAAAGCCACCACTACCAGTGATCGAGAGGATGCCTGTGCCGGGACCATGAATAGTCAGGTTCTTCTTGTTTACCAACTCGCTGTTCAGTACGATGCGCCCCTTGATACCTGTGGCAAATGTGATCGTACTTCCTGAAGGTGCAGTGGCACTAGCCCAGCGCAGTGATCCTACTACATCGTCCTGAAGAGTAGTGACATGAGTCGGGTTGGGAGATTGATGAAGACCGAACCAACCAGCCAGTCCTGCTGTTGACACCAGCAAGAGAAAAATCGCTAGCATACTGGCGAGATACTGTGCACGCCGGGCAACGCTTGCCTGGAGAAAGGCAACCTCGTTCTTGCTCGGGATATTGCGTTGAGCCCACTTTTTCCCTTCTCGCAGTTGGGAGCCCCGATACAATCGATCACTGGGCTTGCTACGCCTCTGCCACTCTGTGGCGTCCTTACTAATCGCCTGTTGCAGGCGAATGTCCTCACGTGCCTCACGTAACCAACCTATCAGACGCGGCCACTCGCGGATCAACGCCTCATGGCTGACTTCAATGATGGGTGTCCCTGCAATCTCATTCGTGGTGAGCAGACGCGCTGTCAGAAAATGCGCGGTGACCTGTTGCAGCACCTCTGTCTCTTGGGGCGAGGGCAGCGCTAACTCTGAGAGGTTTGCGCGACGGCGCGTCGTATCCTGATCGGTGATCCCAGGATCGATCAGGCGCAAGAACAGAGCACGCGCCAGTTTGCGATGCTCCTCTGACGGCAACGCCCTATATGTGTCCTCGGCATGCTTGGCCAATGCGCCTTTGACCCCACCGATCTCCTGATACGCCTGCAAGGTCAACGTATGCCCGCTGCGCCGCTCGAATAACTGCTCCAGCGTAAATTGCAACAGCGGTAAGGCTCCCGCCTGTCCCTGCACTTCAAACAGCAGGTCGCCCACGAGACTGCCCTCAAAGCCCAGTTGTACGTCCGGCAGCACCGCCGGTCGCTTGATCACCGCACGCAGATCATGCACATCCATTGGCTCCACAACCACCTGCTGCCGCACAATGAGCCGACTTAGTGATGGATAGGACAAGGGCCGATCATAGAAATCAGCACGGAGTGTCAGCAGGACGATGACTGAGCCATGCGTCTCCGTCATGGCAGTAACCAGCAAGTCGATGAAGTGCTGTCGCTCCTCTTCCGACGTCGTCAGGGTAAATAACTCCTCGAACTGGTCAATGAGTAGCACCACCTTCTGCCCTGGTGCCTTCACGAGTTGGGTTGTCAAGAGATGCAGACCGCGTGCCGACTCCTCTTCCAGGTCCTCACGCAGCGTCTTCACACTCCGGTTGGGGAAGTGAGGCGCAAGCGTGAGGGCGAGTGCCTCCAGAGGGTGGGTTCCCGGCACCATGGGTTCGAGATACACCCACTGCTGGCTGCCAGGCAGTGCACCCCGCTGGAGTTGTGGTAGCAAGCCTGCCATCACTACGCTCGATTTGCCCGACCCGCTCGGCCCAATCACAGCGAGCAGCCGTACTGTGGGCGTGCCTGGTTGCCCCGACGTGAGCATGCTCTTCACCCTTTCTACCAGCTCTTCAATCAAACGATCGCGCCCAAAGAAATCAGTGGCATCCTTCTGTGTGAAGGCACGCAGCCCTTTGTAGGGATTGCGTGGCTCGAATTCGGGCGTCGTCAGTGATGGCTCCTCAGAGGATGCTTCGTCCTCCTCCAGGCAGGCCATTAGCTCATCGAGCGCCTGCTCATAGCGTCCCTCGCGTGCATCAACCAGGTCTATCTGAACTGTTTTACCCCATTCCTCGGGAAGCACATCTATGATCTCCTCGCCGGTTGTCCATATGAACACCATTCGTCGCTGGTAGAGGCTGGCGATGCGCAAATGCTCTTTGACGGTGCGTGAGGAGCGGGCATGGGGCGTGACCACTAGCAACACGACATCGGCGGCACGGATCGCCTGGCGCACCACGTCTTCCTGCTCAAGCGTGTGCTGGGTGCGGTCCGGGTCCTCAATGCTGGCGGTGATCCCGCGCTTCTGCAAATCCGCTGTGAGGCGTGTCACGAAGGTGTCATCGGCGTGCGAGGCCGAGACAAAAACCCGCCTGTGAGTGACAGTGGAGATGACAGATGGTGTAGAAGAAATGTGACCCAATAGGGCAGTCACCTCGGCATCAGAGCGCAGGTCAAGGGGACTCACCCCGCTCGCCTGTTCGAGCGCCTGTGCGAAGAGTTGTACGCTCGCATAGCGATCCTTTGGGTCTTTCGCCAGCGCTTTGAGCACGACGTCTTCGACCGCCTGAGGCAAGGAAGGGTCCTTCTCGCGCAAATGGGGCGGCAGGTCCGACACTTGCTGATAGGCAACCTGCCAATGGGGTCCTTCAAAGGGACGTCCCCCGCAGAGCCATTCGTAGACGACGATGCCGAGCGCGTACTGGTCACTGGCAAAGCCGGGTTTGCCACGAATTTGCTCAGGAGCCATGTAGGGCAGGGTGCCTGCCATCTCCTGGGTACTCAACTGTTCGGGCGAAGGGGACAGCAACGAGATGCCAAAATCGCTGAGCAGCACTTGCTGGTCCTGGCCCAGTAGCATATTCTCCGGCTTGACATCGCGGTGGATCACCTGGTGGTTATGAGCATATTGCAGGGCCGCAGCGACTTGCTTGACATAAGTCACCGTCGTTGCGAGTGACAGGCAGGTACCACGCGGGTGGCGCTGCCGCAGCGTTCCGCGAGGCGCATAGTCCATGGCCAGGAAGGGTGTCCCCTGCTCCACAGCAAAGTCGAACACCTGCACAATATTCGGGTGGGTCAGGTGACCTAATGTCTGCGCCTCGGCCAGGAACTTGTTCACGTCTTCATCTTCGAGCGAGGTGTGTAGCACTTTGATGGCCGTGCGACGTCTTAAATAAACATGCTCGCCCAGGTACACCTGTGCGAAGCCCCCTCGTCCTAGCGAACGCAGGAGGCGATAGTTGCCTAACTGTTGACCCACACGATCTGGCATGGCTGAAGCTCCTAACACTGACTCGAGTGCTCTTACCTGGTGGAACACCCCGCATTCTATAGACGCTGCCTCACCTGATTTTTCTCGCATCAAGAAAACAATCTAGCTCATCTACTGCAGTATACCATAGAGCGTGCATGGAGACCGAGAGAGCAACCGGGACACGAGGGGTGCAACATCATAGAGGCACCACAACATTTTTCTCAAATGTTGTGGTATACTTCTGTATATGCCAGTCACCTTGAGTTAAACGAGGAGGCACCCCGTGGAGCAAAAGCCGCACGCTCACTATGACGAATTTGCAGAGCAATTTACGTGTGTGCTGCATGAGCATTGGTCAGATATCCTCCGAGTTGTAAATCGCCAATCTCCCCGCATTGCGGCACTGTTGCGCATGGCAACGCCGTCGGGTTTGCAACGTGTGGATGGGGTCTGGCGTATACATGTCATGGCGGGGCGCGTGGTGCAACGTGAAAAATTGCACCAGCCTCGCGATAACGAAATTGTGGCCCAGGGGATACGATCTTATTTCCAGCAAACGGCGCAGCTCAAGTTGCCTCGTGTGACTGTCGAGTTCGAGTTGTAGTCCCCGGGCTTTAGAAGGAGCCCTGCATGTCTACTGCCCAGCCTAAAGCGAGGCGACGTTTTCCTGGTTTGGATCCAGCAGCTCTGCAACATCCCTATGACCGGGCTGCACTGGGAGCCTTACAAAGAGTCCCCGGCCTGGATATCGTCGTGCGTAAGTTCATTGAGCTTTTCCCCGAGCGAGTCGCGTATATCCAGAATGTTGCCCAGACCGTACGTGTGTCTAAAACCCAATGTCCGCAGCTCTATACGCAACTGCGCGAAGCGTGTGCTATCCTCGATATGCGCGAGCCGGAACTGTATGTTGCTCAAACTCCTGTTCCTAATGCCTGGACGAGTGGTCATAACCATCCTTATATCATTATCACCACCGGTCTAATTGATCTGATGAGCGAAGATGAAGTGCTGGCCGTGATCGCTCATGAACTTGGTCATATCAAGTCGGGTCATGTACTGTATAAGACGATGGCACGTGGCATCAGTTTATTGATTTCTATCATTAGCGATATGACGCTGGGTATTGGACGCCTGGTAGGAATGGGCCTGGAAGCGGCATTACTGGAATGGGATCGAAAGTCGGAGTTCTCTGCTGATCGTGCCGGGCTGCTCGTTGTGCAGGACTCACAGGTGATGCTGACGTTGATGATGAAGTTGGCAGGTGGCACGCTCTTTCAACGCGACCAGATGAGTGCGTCGGAGTTCTTGAAGCAAGCGGACCTCTTTGAAGAGGTAGATATGAACTTGCTCGACCGCATTTACAAACTGATGCTGGTAACTGCTGTGAACCATCCTTTGACCATAGTGCGTGCTCGAGAGATCGTCAACTGGTCCGGGAGTAGCGAGTTCAACGAAATCCTGGATGGGCATTACATGCGCACGCGAGAGGCTGAGGATGGCAGTGCGAATGGTAACGGTAATATGCCATCGGCGGCTTCAGCGTGGTCTGATGCGGTGCTTATAACCTGTCCGCATTGTGGGCGCGAACAGACGAATCGTCGCTACTGTAGCCTGTGCGGCGGGATGCTCGCGTGAGCACTGAGAGGCAGTCTGCTACTCAGCGTCTCACGGGCTACCTGATGGTCACAACTGCCTCTTTGCTCTTTGGGTTCAATGGGAATCTCTCACGACGGCTCTTCGATAATGGCGTCACGCCCGTCACACTGGTCGAATTTCGTATGCTGGTCGGTGGGGCGTGTTTGTTAGCAGTGCTTGTGTTGTGGCGGCGGAGTGAATTGAAGCTGCAACGCCGCCACTGGGGCTGGGTTGTAGCCCTTGGCCTGTCCGTGGCGCTGGTGACTTACGCCTACTTTGTCGCGATCAGCCGTCTCCCAATTGCCGTGGCGCTGGTGATACAATTCACTGCGCCAGCCTGGATGGCTCTGGGGGAAGCGATCTGGTATAGGCGCATGCCTTCAGTCTACGTGCTGGTAGCCCTGGGACTTACTATTGCTGGTGTTGTGCTGCTGACGGGCCTCTGGCGAGAAAGTCTCAACGGCCTGGACCCGGTAGGGTTATTCTATGCCGGACTTGCCTTGCTGGCTTTCATCGCTTATCTCTTACTTGGGCGGCGGGCCGGACGTGACCTGCCTTCCCTTACTTCTACTGCCTATAGCGCGGTCGTGGCTGGCGCGTTCTGGTTGATTGTGCAACCGCCCTGGGCGATTCCAGCGGATACATGGACGCCACAGCATTTACCCTGGATAATCCTTGTGGGAATTGTGGGTATGGCGATTCCTTTTTCGCTTGTTTTTGCGTCGTTGCGCCGCATTGATGCTACGCGTGTTGGGATCGTTAGCATGCTGGAACTGGTTGCTGCAGGGGTGATTGCTTATTTCTGGTTGGGTCAGCACCTGGATGTGTGGCAGATTGCCGGGGGTGTGGCCGTGCTGGTGGGTGTGACGATTTTGCAGATTGAGGCGAGGGTGGGTTAGTGCGCCGAGAAGTCTGGCTGAGAGTCTCCCAGACTCTCAGCCAGACTTCTCGGCGCGCCGCTTGATGCATGGCTGATGGCTCTTTTTCACCTCTGCGCCAGCTTGTGCAGAAGCTTTCCATAGGCTACTGGCCCGCGGCGGAAGCTGCTCAGGCGGAAGAATTCATCGGGAGCATGTATTTGCTCATCCATGAGACCAAAGGCAAAATTCACCGTGTAGGCCCCGAGTATGCTGAGGAACAGTTCGCAGACGGGGATGCTCCCACCAATGCGCAGGTAGTAGGGTGCCTTACCGTATAGTTCGGTGAGCACGGCTTCGGCGGCTCGATTGCCCCAGTGGTCCACAGGAACCAGGTATGGTTTGGCAGCCCCGGGGAGTGAGCGAACCGTCGCCTGCACCCCAGGCGGCGTGTGGCGCTCGACATGCCAGGTAAGGAGACCAGCGATGGTTGCGGGATCCTGGTTGGCGACTAGCCGGCAGGTGATCTTAGCGTGTGCCTCATTGGGCAGCACCGTCTTGGTACCCTCGCCCTGAAACCCACCCCAGATGCCATTCACTTCCAGGGTAGGCCGTCCCGCGAGATGCTCCTGAGGCGTGTAGCCAGGTTCAGACACGAGGGCATCGACACCAATGGCCTCCTTATATGCCTTCTCGTCGAAGGGGACAGCAGCGATGGCGGTGCGGTCCTCGGTGGAGAGCGGCACGACGGTGTCGTAGAAGCCCTCGACCAGAATCTTGCCATCGGGACCGCGCATGGAGTCAATGATATGCACCAGGGCGTGGATGGGATTGGCAACGGCTCCTCCATAGACACCGGAATGCAAATCGGTCCTGGCCCCGCGCACGTCGATCTGCACACCGGCGATCCCTTTGAAGGCAATCAGTATCGCAGGTTGGTCCTCATCGTGCTGGCCGCCGTCGGCACTGAGCACGAGGTCGCAAGCCAGCAGGTCTCGTTGGTTCGCGATCACGGCTGGCAGCTGGGGGCTCCCGATCTCTTCCTGTCCCTCCAGAAAAAATTTCACGTTGACGGGTAAGGCTCCCTCTGCTTTGAGCAGGGCCTCGACGGCCAGGATAGGAATGAGCATGTTCCCCTTATCGTCCGAGGCACCGCGAGCATATACACGGTCATTGCGCACTTGTGGCTCAAAAGGCGGGCTCGTCCACAGGTTCAATGGGTCAGCCGGCTGCGTATCAAAGTGGCCATAGATCATCACCGTCGTCTTCCCGGGCGCGTGCAGCCACTCTCCATAGACTACAGGATGTCCACTTGTTGGCAGGACTTGCACGTTCTCCAGGCCAGCGGCCGTGAGGCGGTCAGCAACCCAGCGGGCCGCCTGCTGAACATCACCGGCATGCTCAGGCAGTGCCGAGATGCTGGGAATGCTGAGGAATTGAAGCAACTCATCCTGGTAGCGGGATTGCTGCTCTTCGAGGTGGGTCTCCCATGTCATATAATAACACTCTCCATTCCTGTTAGGGACATCTCTCTTGCGAACGAAGCAGTATGAGTGGATGTCAGAAGTACAAATACCTGTGTAGTAGGATAGCACATCCGCACCGGCATATCACTATAATGGGATGGGTGTATGAGATCGTGAGCGATATATACTCCATCCGCCTCCTCTGCTGTTGGGCAGAGAGTTGCGGCAGGAATGAGAGGCAGGAACGAGACTCCAGAAGGTCTACAAAACGTAGTAAAATAAGGACTCTCGTAAAATGTTACATGGGTTCGACCCAGCAGGAGAAAGATTATGGCCTTCAACTGGAACCAGCGTCCTTTGACCGAAGGGAAGATCGTTATCACAACCATAGATGCGCATGCAGCGGGGGAACCGTTTCGCATTATTACAAACGGGTTACCGGAACTAGCGGGTGCAAGCATGCTTGAGCGGCGACGCTTCATGCATCAGCACTTTGATCATATCCGGCGAGCATTGATGTGGGAACCACGAGGTCACTTTAATATGTACGGCGGCGTGGTTACGCCGCCGGTGACACCCGGTGCCGACCTGGGGGTGCTGTTCATGCATAACGAGGGCTATAGTACCATGTGCGGACATGGTATCATTGCTCTGGTTACAACACTGGTGGAGACAGGGGCAATTGCTGTGAACGGCCAGCAGACGGCAGTCAACATCGATACACCGGCCGGATTGGTACGCGCCACCGCTCATCTTGATAGTAATGGACATGTGGAGCGCGTCTCATTCTTGAATGTACCTTCATTCTTGTATGCCCGCGACGTTGTACTTGAGTCGGCGGCGTTCGGGCGTTTGAGCGTAGACGTTGCCTTTGGCGGCGCATTCTACGTCATCCTGCCCGCCGATCGTGTAGGACTGAGTGTTACGCCGGGGCAGGCGCAACAACTTGTGGCGGCGGGTGAGGAGATCAAAATGGCGGTCAATGCAGTGCTGCCTGTCAATCACCCCTTTGAGGCAGATTTGAGCTTCGTTTATGGTACGATCTTGACCGGTCCGCCCGAAGACGCTGCCCACCATAGCCGTAACATCTGTGTCTTCGCCAATGCGGAGGTGGATCGTTCGCCGACTGGTACGGGTGTCTCGGCTCGCCTGGCCCTGCACCATGCTAAGGGCGAAATAGCGGATGATGAGCAAATTGTGATTGAAAGTATCCTGGGCGCGGCGAGTACGTTCAGTGGGCGAGTCGTCGGGCGAGCGAAGGTTGGGTCATATGATGCGATTGTGCCGGAGGTGAGCGGCACGGCGTTTATTACCGGTCGACATGAATTTGTGATTGACCCTCGGGATGAACTGGGACAGGGATTTTTAGTTTGAAGTCTCACGTTGCAACTCCTTGAGAGCGCAAAGGCTTCTTTAAGCAGGATATAGCCTACCCAATGACCTCTTTCAAATCTGCCATCAAGGTCGGTAGGTCGATACCAGTGGCTGCGATCTTGTTCTCATCGACGAAGTCCTCGCTCAAAATTCTTCGCCACCTCAGAACAACGATACGTCAGTATCACTCATGGGAGTGATACTGACGAACTGCTCCTTACGGTCAATGTAAATGGTCAGCAGAAGGAAGTGACGCTGGTGTGCGAGCCACTCACCAGAGGTGCTATCGATCCTCAGACAGCGCAAGTGCTTGCCATTGAACAGTTCCTGCTTGCTTATCATCCCTTGCATGCTGTGTTTTATGCTCCTAACACCGATCCCAACGACGACGATGGGAAGTGATGGTATTGCTGGCTTGCTCAAGGGCTTCAGAGAGCAGAAGCATGAACACACATATCGCAGTGTAACCCAGCAACGTAGATACTCAGAAGAGGCCTGATCTTGTTCACGATGACTAATCACGGAGGGTACAATGACACACGCAATTAACCGCAGTAGCAGCGAGATCGTTCTCGCGGTGATCCTCAGCGTCGTACTCCTGACCATCTTGGTTCTCACTCTCGTCGCTACATGGCATATCTTTGGTGGCCCGACGCACCTCTGGCATGCGATAGCGGATGACGTGACAGACGCTGGGCGTAGAACTCTGAGCTTCTAATACAGGAAACAACGAAACCGCACTGAGGCTGTTCACAAGGAGGGTCGTTGTGCCACCTCTCGCACCACGTCATCTGCACCAGTATGCCAAGCTGCGCGAAAGCGGGTACCCTCTCGCCTGTCTTCATTGGTGCGACTAGGTCGCACCTCTGTACTGTCTTCAACGTGCTCTACGGGCGGGTTGGCATCAGAATGGAAACCGTTTCCACTGTTCTTCTTGCATATTGCCTATTGTCACATGACTGAAGTGGAAAGACCCGTATTACTTCCAGTTACCATCCTGGTGACAAGAAACCGAGCTTTAAAACAATTCCTCCTTGAGATTGAATAGCAGCAACAAGGCAGCACCTCCTGCCAGGAAGATAGTATCGTTACCTGATATACTGACAGTTCCCACTTTGTGGTCATTGCTGTCAGTGACAGTACCATCTTCGCTCACATTCCCTAACTTCCCCCCCTTGTTATCAGTAATGGTGCCATTTTCGCTCACGTCGCCAATCTTGCGACCATATCTATCAATGACAGTACCATCCTCACCTACGTCACCCACTTTGTGCCCGTCGTTATCGCTGGCTGTGCCGTAGTCATTCATCTGACCGAGCTTGCGTTCCTTGCTATCGTAAACGTTCATTCTTTATAATCGTCCTCTCTCAAAAAAGTCCAGAGAGCGCAATATTGGACGCGCTAGCGAGCATAGATCACATGTACCCTTCACTATATGCTACCTCTTGTAGAGATAGGTAGTCAAATGGGTTACGTCCCTTCACAGGCCTAGAGAATACAACAGAGAAAGGAGCTTTGACATGATAGACACACTAGTTACACCGCTACTCACTGCGTCGTCGAGGCTACATAACCGTCATGCGTGCAGTTACCAGGTTAGAAGTTGAGTTAAGGTGGGTGCAATTATCCATCGCTGTGATTGGTATAGTTATCAGAATTGACATCCTCCCGTCCCATTCAATGGGACGGGATTCCTCCCATCACTAGGAGGCTTTCCTGTTTCGCTGAGGCGTGCCAGGTTTGGTTTTCACCGCCCCTGGTCTTACCGCCTCTCCGCAGGCTTCAAATACCGTGAGTCCCACGGCATGTATGTTCTTAGCCGCATTGATGTCCCGATCATGATGGACGCCACATTCAGGGCATGTCCAGGAACGCGCATCAAGCTGAAGCGAGTC
>WNFH01004257.1_pt1 | contig 10304 bp, 9 predicted proteins | sample 5400411 | NCBI WGS metagenome assembly WNFH01 (sample SAMN13153347, study PRJNA577476) | soil metagenome | isolation source: 200 cm saprolite under Douglas fir tree site 2 hole 3 | place: USA:California | collected 2015-04-18
AGATCGTTGCGGACCAACGGCACGATGGCGATGTAGAACTCAGGGAAGCCGTACCAGTGATCGTCGAAGTGGTTATAGGCTTCGCCGAAGCGGAAGACCTTGCCCAGCTTGTTGACCGCGTACTGCACCACGTCGTCCAGCTCGACGAGTGAGCTCTTGAAGCGGCGCTGCAACTGGCCCACGCCGTTGAAGCCGATGAGGTCGTGGCCCGCTTTGGCAGCCACCTCGGCCGCTGCCCGACCGGGGATGTCGGTGTTGGTGATGTGGTCAACCGAGGCCTTTACCCCGTTCTTATCGCCCCAGTCCTTCACAAACTGGTCGAAGAACTTGTCGTAAGCCGGCACGAAATGGCTCCAGGCCAAGACCCGCAGCTGTGCCCCTTGGAGGCTTGCCGCGCCAGCCGATGGTTTGGCCGAGGATGAGGGCGAAGCCGCCGGCTTGCCGGAAGCCGCGGCCGATGTGGCCGGGGCCGCCGAGCCGGCCGGTTTGGAGGCGGCGGGTGACGCCGCCGGCGCTGTACCGCCGCAAGCCGCCAGCACCGCACCGACCACACCCAACGCACCGAGCCGCAACATCTGCCGCCGAGTCAGAGAATTGTCGACCATGACTTGACCTCCTTTGGTTATTTCACGGAGCCAGTGATGCCTTCGATGAAGTAGTCGAGGAAGAAGTTATACAGGATGGCCACTGGGATGCCAGCGACCAACGCGGCCGTCATGAGCTCGCCCCAGAAGAAGACATCGCCGCGGATGAGCTCTGTCGGCACGCCTACCGTCAGCGGTTTCTCGCTAGAAGACGAGGTGAACGTCAAGGCGTACAGGAAGTCTTGCATGGCCAGGGTAAAGGCGAAGATGGCCACCGTCAGAATGCCCGCCATGGTCAGCGGCAGCACCACTCGGCATACTGCCTGCCAGCGGTTGCAACCATCTACCAGCGCCGCCTCCTCGAGCTCCCGTGGCACCCGTTTGAAGAAGCCCATCAGCAGCCACATGCAGAACGGGATGGTGAAGGTTGGGTATACCAGCACCAGCGCAAGCTTGTTGTTTCCCAGGTGCAGCCCGCCGGCCACCAAACGCGACAGCGGGAGGAACAGCAGGATAGGCGGCACGAGGTACGTCATGAAGATGCCCACGCCTAGCTTCTCGGCGCCGAAGAAGTCAAGCCGGGCTAAGGCGTAGGCTCCCGGAATGCACACGGCCAAGGTGATGGCTAACGTCAGGCCCGCAATCAGGAACGTGTTCTGCAGCCATTGCACGAAGCTGGTCCGGGTGAACAGATAGACGTAGTGATTGAACGCCAGGGGCTTGTGGAACCAGAACGGGCTCACCGTGGCATCCACCAGGTCGGCGTCATCTTTGAGGCTGGTCATGAGCATCCATATCAGCGGGAAGACGGCAATGAACAAGTAAAAGGCGAGCGCCAGGTAGGAGCGCGTCAGCGACGCCACCTTGCGCCAGTTGAGCCGCCTTGGCAGCACTATTGGTTCAGCAAGGGCCACGCCACTGCTGGCCATGGCTATATCTCCCGCCGGCGCAGCATGCGCAGGAATACGAACACGGCTACGAACAAGAACGGAAACAGGAACAACGCCGTAGCCGAACCAAGCCCCAGGTCACCGCCGTTTACGCCTTCGCGGAATGACAGCGTGGGCAGGATATCAGTGGTGTTGATGGGTCCGCCGTTGGTGAGCAGGTAGACGATGGTGAGGTCGCCTAAGGTGAATACGACGTCGAAGATGAGCCCAATGAACAGGATGGGCGCAATGATTGGCGTGATCACGTAGTGCCAGCGCGTGAGCGGGCCGGCGCCGTCGATCTTGCAGGTGTCGAAGATCTCCTGCGGGATGGACGTCAGGCCGGCCAGGATAACCACCGCGGCGAAAGGAAAACCACGCCAGATGTTCACGGTCAGGATGGCCGCGATGGCGTACTGCGTCTGGCCCAGCCAGTCCGGCAGTGGCGAATGCAGGATGCCAAGGTGGGCTCCGGTGTAGTTGATTACGCTGAACTGAGGGTCGAACATCCATTTCCAACCAAGCAGTGAGAGTGAGACTGGGATTGTCCAGGGCAGCATCAGGAAGCCGCGGATTACCTTCTTCGCGGGTAGGTTGCGCAGCAGCACGAAGGCCAGCCCGATGCCCAAGAGGGTCTTAAAGATCTCCGCCACGAACACGAACATGAGTGAGTTCTTGAGGCTGGAGCGAAAGACCGAGTCGCCCATCAGGCCGATATAGTTCCGGAGCCCGACGAAATGGGCCTCATCGCCACTGATGCTGCTGTTGCTGAGGCTGAACCACAGCGCCAAGACGAAGGGATAGCCAACTAGCGCCAGCATGTACACGAGCGCCGGCGATAGCAGAGCGTAGCCTAGGCCGAAATCCCGGCCGAGGTTGATGCGAGCCGGCCGCACAATCCCGAGCCGGCGGGCCGGCAGCGGCTCCGCGCGGTGCGCCATGAGGCCGTTCACGCACGCACCCTACTCGCGCTGGTCATGCGCTTCCGGCTGCGCACCGGCGCTGGCCAGGTGGCCCAGAAGCTGCTGTTGCCGGCGTCCATGCCCTTCCGCGAGGGGTCAACTCTACGGCATCGGTCGTTTTGCCGTCAAGCTCATGAATAGCTGGCCGGCGACCCAGCTTCCAGCCCGTTTGTACTAGCCCCTCACAACCTTTCGGCCTCAACATCCGTATTTATGGGTAAGAGGTACGCAGCATGCTCGCGACACACGTTCCGCTCGAACAGCCCGAATGCTGCGCCCAGCGTATGGCCGCAGCCGACAAAGGTATCGCGGCTCGCTTCCTGTCCGAAACAACCCTCTTGACATGGCGCTTCCTTGATGTATCTTGTGGAATTAGCATTCGATCATGATCTTGGAGCAGTTCTCTCGCGTTCCCAACCGATGGTCCACTTTTTGCGGTTGGCTGCTCCACACATGAGAGTGCGGTGCTAGGGGTAAGTAAAGTGAGCAGGATGAGGATGGAAGATCCACCGGACTGGTAACGGTAGGCGCATCGTCCACCGTTGACCCCGAAATGCGGAGCGGCCTCCAGCCCCGTAAACCGCATCTCGCCTCGGCGACCGAGCGACTACCGAGCCGGCAGATTCATGAAAAGAAATCTGACAGCTCGATAGAGCAGAGAAGGTTGGAACGTAATGGCTACTCGGATCTCATCCGCTTCTAATCCAAGCATCTTTGACATGCTTGACGCGCACGTTAAGCGCGCCACCGCCACCAGTTGGGAGGGCAACTTCCGGGAGTACTTCCAGAAGGTCATCGACAGCCCCCAGATTGCCCAGCTGGCCCACTCCCGCATTTACAACATGGTCCGCTCGCACGGGGTCGAGCTCGACGAGGAAACGGGCATCGAAACCTACAAGTTTTTCGAGAAGGACCTGTTCGGCGTCGAGGACGCGATCTCCAAGGTGATGGAGTACCTCAAAGCCGCCAGCGTCGGCTCCGACGTGGGCAAGCGCATCCTGATGCTGTACGGCCCGCCCTCGTCCGGTAAGAGCCAGCTCGTAATCAACCTCAAGCGCGGCCTGGAAGAGTACACCCAGACGGACGAGGGCCCGGTGTTCTCCATAGCCGACTGCCCGATGCACGAGGAGCCACTGCACCTGGTGCCTCATTCGCTGCGGCAGGACTGTGCGCGCGAGCACAACATCCACATCGAGGGCGAGCTGTGCCCCATGTGCGCGCTCAACCTGCGCGAAAAATACGACGGCGACATCTGGCAGGTGCCGGTCAAGCGCATCTTCTTTTCCGAGCGCGAGCGCTGCGGCATCGGCACCTTTGTGCCCTCAGACCCCAAAAGCCAGGACATCACCGAGCTGGTCGGCTCGATTGACCTAGCCCGCGTTGGCGAGTACGGCGCCGAGTCCGACCCACGTGCTTACCGCTTCGACGGCGAGCTCAACATCGCCAACCGCGGAATGATCGAATTCATCGAGATGCTGAAGGTGGACGAGAAGTTCCTGTACGTCCTCCTGACGCTGTCCCAAGAGAAGAACATCAAGACCGGCCGCTTCGCGTTGATCTATGCCGACGAGTTCGTGATCGCCCACACCAACGAGACCGAGTTCAAGGAGTTCATGGGCGACAAGAAGTCCGAAGCCATGCAGGACCGCATGATCGTCGTCCGCATGCCGTACAACCTGCGGATCTCCGACGAGGTGCGCATCTACGAGAAGCTGCTGCGCCAGGCCAACGTCAGCGGCGTGCATATGGCGCCGCACACGCTGGAAGTGGCCTCCATGTTCGCCGTCCTGTCGCGGCTCGAGGAGCCCAAGATCCGGGGCCTCAGCCTGGTCAAGAAGATGAGGCTGTACGACGGCGCCGAAGACGTCGAGGGCTTCCGCAAGAAAGACCTCAAGCAGATCAAGGAGCAGACCGAGCGCGAGGGCATGGACGGCATCTCGCCGCGCTTCATCATCAACCGCATCTCCTCCGCGCTGACCCACCCCGGCGTCACCTGCGTCAACCCCATCGACGCGCTGCGCTCGATCAAGGACGGCCTGGACTCCCACTCCGGCTTCGGCAAAGAGGATAAGGAGCGCTACGGCGGGCTCATCGCCGACGCACGCAAGGAGTTCGACGAGATCGCCAAGAACGACGTGCAGAAGGCCTTCTTCGTGTCGTTCGAGAGCGAAGCCCGGACGCTGCTGGACAACTACCTGGATAACGTGGAGGCCTACCTCGATCAAACCAAGATGCTCGACAAGATCACCGAGGAAGAGGTCGAGCCCGACGAGAAGCTGATGCGCTCCATCGAGGAGAAGATCCAGGTGGACGAGTCCGGCAAGGACGCCTTCCGCAACGAGATCTTCCGCAAGGTGGCCGTGGCCGAGCGCTCCGGCACCAAGTTCGACTACACGACCCACGAGAAGCTCAAAGAAGCCATCGCGAAGCAGCTGTTCGATGAGCGGCGCGACACGATCAAGCTGACGGTCAGCACTCGCAACCCCGACCAAGAGCAGCTGCGCAAGATCAACGAGGTCGTGGACTCGCTGGTCAAGAACCAGGACTACTGCACCACCTGTGCCAACGAGCTCCTCAAATACGTGTCCTCCCTATTGGCGAGGGAGAAGTAGGCTGTCATGGCCTTCGTGCTGAGCCTGGCCAGCGCCGGCATTCCCTGGGATCTGCGGCGCCGCGGCCTGAAGGACTCCATCCGCCACGACAAGCGGATCAAGGAAGCCCTCAAGAACAACCTCAAGGACTTGATCGCTGAGGAAACCATCATCACCTCGGATGGCAAGCGCATGGTCAAAATCCCAATCAAATACCTGGACCAGTACCGCTTTCGCTACGGCGAGGACCGCGAGCGGCAGGGCGTCGGCCAGGGCCCGGGCGAGGTCGGCGACGTCATCGCCAGTGATCCCGCTGAAGGACCTCCCGGCGGCATGGCCGGCGACCAGCCCGGCGAGGAAGTCTATGAGGCTGAGGTCTCGATCGACGACCTCACCAACATGATGCTCGAGGACTTTGCGCTGCCCTGGCTGGAGCAGAAGGACCAAGAGCTGGTCAAGACCACGTCATATCAGTTCGACGACCTGCGTCGGCAGGGCCAGCTGTCCAACCTGGACAAACGGCGCACGTTGATGGAGAACCTCAAGCGCAACGCCGCCGCCGGCAATCCGCGCGTGGCCAATATCCAAACCGACGACTTGCGCTACAAAGTTTGGAACGAGCACCGGGAGTTCCACTCCAACTGCGCGGTCTATCTGCTGATGGATCGCTCCGGATCGATGACCACCGACAAGAAGTACATGGCCAAGAGCTTCTTCTTCTGGCTGGTGCGGTTCCTGCAGCTGAAGTACAAGCACGTCGAGATGGTCTTCATCGCCCACGACACCGAGGCCAAGGTCGTTCCCGAAAAGGACTTTTTCATCATCTCCAACAGCGGCGGCACCAAATGTTCGTCGGCTTACGCGCTGGCGCTGGACGACATCCGCAAGCACCATCCCAAGACGCGCTGGAACAACTACGTCTTCCACTTCTCGGACGGCGACAACTACACCGACGACAACGAGCTGTGCAAGAAGCTGATCGCCGAGCTGCTTGATGAGACGCAGATGGTCGGCTACGGCGAGATCAATGAGATCGACGAGCGCATCTATGGTCGCGACGGCCGCATGCTCTATGGCGGCTACCGCATGAGCACGCTCCACCAGGAGCTCGAAAACTTCGATCACCCGCGCTTCGTCACCGTCATGATTCGCCAGAAGGAAGATGTCTACAGCGGCCTCCAAGAATTCCTGAAAACGCGCGACGCCAAGGTGCCAGCGGCATGACGCCAACCAAAACCGACTTAGCTGCCCGGTTCGAAGAAATCGAGCAGCTGAGTCGAGACGAGGGCCTGGACATCTTCGACACGTACTTCGAAGTCGTGCCCATGGACGTCATGCATGAGGTGGCGGCCTATGGCTTGCCAACCCGCGCCCATCATTGGTCCTACGGCAAGGTCTACAACCACCAGAAGATCCACGGCGAGATGGGCCTCAGCCGCATCTACGAGATCGTCCTCAACAACGACCCCTGCTACGCGTTCCTGCTGGACTCCAACGGCGACGTCGCCAACATGCTTGTCGCCGCTCACGTCTTCGGCCACTGCGACTTCTTCAAAAACAACGAGTGCTTCCGCGACAGCAACCGCAATATGGTCAACGAGGCGGTCGCCCACGCCATCCGCATCGATAAGTACATCGATAAGGAGGGTTTAGAGGCGGTCGAGCACCTGATGGACATCGGCTTCGCGCTGGACCGCCACATCGACGCCAACTTGGGATTTCAACGCAAGGCCTACCCGCGGCGAGAAGTGCTGGAGAAACTCGTCCATCAGGACGAGTATGCCGACCTGTTCGGCGACGAGAAGCTGTCGGTCGAGCGCAAGGTCGTGGGCGACAAGATCCCGCCGCACCCGGAGCGCGACCTGTTGTGGTTCCTGGCCAACTATGCGCGCCTCGAGCCCTGGGAAAAGGACGTCCTGGAGATCATCCGCAAGGAGTCCTATTACTTCTTCCCGCAGTTCGAGACGAAGGTCATGAACGAGGGCTGGGCGAGCTACTGGCACGCCGAGACGATGGAGCACTACGACAACCTCACGCCCTCCGAGACCATCGACTTTGCCCACCTGCACGCCGGCGTGGTCCATCCCGGCGGCCGCTTCCAGCTGAACCCCTACTACCTTGGCTACAAGATCTTTCACGACATCGAGAAGCGCTGGGACAAGATGCACGAGGCGGGCGAAAGCCCGATCACCGGCCGCGAGAAGCTCTTCCAGGTACGCCAGACGGACAACGACGTGTCCTTCATCTCAAATTACCTGACCGACGAGCTGGCTCGGGACCTGAAGCTCATGACCTACGGCTACGCCGATCCGGATGACGGCGGCGACGACAACATCGAGATCAAGAGCCGCGATCTCGAGCAGGTCATTAAGGCGCTGATCGCTCCCAAGCTGAACTACGGAGTACCCAAGATCGTCGTCACGGAGGCGACTGCCGACCGGGTGTTCCTGGAGCACGTCGCGGGCGACCTGGCGCCGCTCGATCAGGCCTATGCGCAAAAGACGCTGGAGTACATCTACGAGCTGTGGAAGGGCCCCGTCGAGCTGACCACGTGGCAGAAGGACAAGACGCTCAAGCTGACGGTCGGCCCCGAAGGCTTCGACGTGCGGACCGTCGGCGGCGAGGAGTAGGTGCCAGCCCTCAGGTCATCCTGAGCAAGGCGAAGGATCTTCCTCGTCGTCGCGGCGAAAGGTTCTTCGCCCGCGGCTCAGAATGACGTCGTGAATCAAGACCCCGTCCTCGAGGCTGAGAACCTCACCAAGCGCTACGGCAGCTTCTGCGCTGTCGATGGCGTCTCATTCCGCGTGCCCCGCGGCTGCGTGCTGGGCCTGCTCGGCCCGAACGGCGCCGGCAAGACGACCACCATCCACATGCTGGTCGGCATAACGTTACCCGACGGTGGGCGCATCCGCTACTTCGGCCAGGATCTGCGGCAGCACCGACAGATGTGCTTGCAGCGGGTGAACTTCGCGTCCTCCTTCAACACCTTGCAGGGCCGCATCTCGGTCTGGGAAAACCTGATCGTGTTCGCTCATCTTTACTCGGTGCCGCAGCCCCAGAAGAAGATCCGCGAGCTAGCCGGTTACTTCGAGATCGTCGACCTGCTGCCACAGCGCTTCCTAACGCTGTCGGCGGGCCAGAAGACGAGGGTGAACCTGGTGAAGTCGCTGCTGAACGACCCGGAAATCATCCTCATGGACGAGCCCACGGCGTCGCTCGACCCGGACATCGCCGACCGCACCATGTCCCTGTTGGAGTCGCTCAAAGCGTCGCGCAGCCTATCCATGGTCTACACCAGCCATCAGATGGACGAAGTGGCCCGCATCTGTGACGAGGTCATCTTCCTGGATCACGGCCGCATCGTGGCCCAGGACACGCCGGCCGAGCTCACCCGTCGGATCGCTACGGCGCAGCTGCGGATCACCTTCTCCGGCGATCAGCAGGCTGTCCTGCAGCGACTCTCGGCCGAGATTCAAGAGGTCAGCGCCGCGGGCCCAAACCGCGTCGCGATGACGCTCAACGAGCGCCTGGTGCCGCGCGCCATCAGCCTGGTGAGCGAGGCCGGCGCGGTCGTCACCGACATCGAGATCAAGAAGGCCACGCTGGACGACGTGTTCCTGCAGATTGCCCGGGGCTCCAGCAGTGTCGCCTAGGCGCGTGTGGGCCGTCCTGCTGCAGGAGGCCTACATCACCAAACGATCGGTCGAGGTGTTGTTCGACCTACCGGTGTTCTCGTTCATGTCTGTGCTGGTGTTTGGCTTTATCAGCCTCTTCCTGTCATCGGTCGTGAGCTCGACCGTGGCGCGCTACCTGTTCCTCGGTGTCCTGCTGTGGGAGATCATCCGCGTCGCTCAGTACTCGATGTCCATCGAGGCCCTGTGGAACGTCTGGTCGCGCAACCTGTCGAATATGTTCATCACGCCGCTGACCATGCTGGAGTACGTGCTGGCCCAGATGATTGCGTCCGCCGCCAAGGCGCTGCTCATGTTCAGCGCGCTGTCCCTCATGGCTGCCCTGGTGTTCTCGTTCAACGTGCTGGCCATGGGCCCTGGGAACCTGGCGCTGTTCTTCCTGAACCTGGTGTTTTTCGCCTGGTCCGTGGGACTGGCCATCCTGGGCATCATTTTTCGCCTGGGCACACGCATCCAGGCGCTGGCCTGGGGGCTGGTGTTCCTGTTCCAGCCACTGACCGCGGCCTACTATCCACTGTCGGTCCTGCCACCGCAGCTGCAAGTGGTGGCGCGGGCCATACCGGCCACGTACGTCTTCGAGGCCGCTCGGGCCAGCCTGGCGAGCCCCGGGGTGCAGTGGCGCGCGATGAGCGTCGCGCTCTTCGAGAACGTAATCTACTTCGGCCTGGCGGTCCTCTTCTTCAGCTTCATGTACAACCGCTCGCGGCAAACCGGCCAGTTCGCCCGCAACGAGGAGTAGCGGTGCTATCGTCATTCCTGCCGTGCGCCTGACCCTCTACTCGAAGCCCGGCTGCCACCTCTGCGATGAGGCCAAGGACAAGATCGAGCGGCTACGCGCCCGCGGTTACGAGCTCACCCTCCACGAGCAGGACATCACCGCCGATCCCGCCCTGTTCGAGCGCTACCGCAACACCATCCCCGTGGTCGAGCTGCCCGACGGCCGCACGCTCGAAGCGCCCATATCCGAATACAAGCTGGAGCAGCTGCTGTGTGGGTAACCCGCCACTGGCTGCTTCTGGCCAATGCCTTTCTGCTCGCCTTTGCGAGCCTGCCTGTCCTCGAGCCGCTACTGCGGGCCGGGACCATGACCGGCCCCGCCGACGCGATTTGGACGGCCTATACGCTCGTTTGCCACCAGCTGCGCGGCAGGTCCTACTTCCTGGCGGGCTACCAAATGGCGTTTTGCGAGCGCGACACGGCGATCTACGCCAGCATGGCGCTCACCGGCCTGATCTGGGCCCGTTTCCGGCGCCACCTCCCAACCCTGCATTGGGGCATCTTCCTGCTGCTGGTCGTGCCCATGGCTCTGGACGGCTTCAGCCAGCTGTTCGGTCTCCGCGAAAGTACCTGGCAGCTCCGCACCCTCACCGGAGCGCTCTTCGGCCTGGCCTGCGTCGGGTTCGGCTTTCCGCTGCTCGACCGCACCGCGAAGCTACTGCGGATCGCGCTGCGCGCGTCTGTTCCTCGCCCACCGCAGTGGGAGAGGCTAGGTGAGGGCACCCAGGGCGCCACCTCGGCTGCATGACCGCCCTGCGCGACACCCAAG
>WNFH01004261.1_pt1 | contig 10300 bp, 9 predicted proteins | sample 5400411 | NCBI WGS metagenome assembly WNFH01 (sample SAMN13153347, study PRJNA577476) | soil metagenome | isolation source: 200 cm saprolite under Douglas fir tree site 2 hole 3 | place: USA:California | collected 2015-04-18
AGCTTGATTCCTATGAAGGGAGCAACAACTCCGCCGACGCCATAGAGCAACAGGTTGCGGCGAAGCAGCACTGCCGCTCCCACCGGCCGGTACCGCACGCCTCGGAGAGCTAGTGGGATTAAAGCAATGATGATTAACGCGTTGAAAATGACGGCGGATAAGATCGCTGACTCTGGAGTGCGGAGTCGCATAATGTTCAGAACTTCGAGTTGAGGAAACGCAGCGGCGAACATTGCGGGAATTATGGCGAAGTACTTGGCCACGTCGTTCGCGACCGAAAACGTGGTCAGCGCGCCGCGTGTAATCAGGAGCTGCTTGCCTATTTCAACGATTTCGATGAGTTTCGTGGGGTTGGAATCGAGGTCGACCATGTTTCCGGCTTCTTTGGCGGCTTGCGTTCCCGTATTCATGGCAACTCCTACATCAGCCTGAGCAAGTGCTGGAGCGTCGTTGGTACCGTCGCCGGTCATGGCCACGAGCTTCCCCTTCGCCTGTTCCCGCTTGATGAGTGCCATCTTGTCTTCGGGCTTGGCTTCGGCGAGGAAATCGTCGACTCCCGCTTGGCGAGCGATGGCAGCGGCGGTCAGCGGGTTGTCACCTGTGATCATCATGGTACGAATCCCCATGGCGCGAAGATGATCGAATCGCTCCTTCATGCCGCCCTTGACGATGTCCGTGAGAGCGATCGCGCCCAACACGCGGCCGTTCTCTGCGACCAGTAGCGGCGTTCCGCCAGCATTCGAAATGTCACGAACACAAACTTGCAGCTCGGCAGGGATGCCGTGACCGCGGTTTTCACACAAGCGGGTAATTGCCTCCAGTGCTCCCTTGCGGACTTCGCGGCCGTCAAGGTCGACGCCTGACATCCTGGTTTGGGCGGAGAATGGGATGAAACTTGCGGCGTGGGAAGAGAGGTCGCGACCACGAAGGTTGTACCGCTCCTTGGCCAGCACAACAATGGATCGGCCTTCCGGAGTTTCGTCAGCCAGCGAGGAAAGCTGCGCGGCATCGGCAAGATGATGCTCTTCGACGCCGGGCGCCGGAAAGAATTGCGTGGCGGCGCGGTTTCCCAGAGTGATCGTTCCCGTCTTGTCAAGCAACAACACATCCACGTCGCCCGAGGCTTCGACAGCGCGCCCCGACATGGCGATGACGTTCCGCTGAATCATGCGGTCCATGCCGGCAATGCCGATAGCGGACAGAAGACCTCCGATGGTCGTGGGAATTAGGCAGACGAGAAGTGAGACCAAGACGAAGACGCTCTGGGGTGCACCAGAATAGATGGCGAATGGCTGAAGGGTCACGACTGCCAGCAAGAAGATAATGGTCAGCCCGGCCAACAGAATGTTGAGCGCAATTTCGTTTGGAGTTTTTTGACGCGAGGCTCCCTCAACAAGTTTTATCATTCGGTCCAGGAAGGTTTCGCCCGGATTCGAGGTGATACGAACTTTAATCTCATCGGAGAGAACACGCGTTCCCCCGGTAACTGCCGAACGATCTCCGCCAGACTCCCGGATGACTGGCGCAGACTCGCCGGTGATTGCCGATTCATCGACGGAAGCGACACCTTCGATCACTTCGCCATCACCGGGAATGAAGTCTCCCGCCCTGACAACTACGATGTCCCCTGAGCGCAATTGCGAGCTGGGTACGCTCTCGATCTTGTTATCGCACGTCAGCAGGTGAGCTTGAGTCTCAGCCCGTGCTTTACGCAGCGTGTCTGCTTGTGCCTTGCCCCGTCCTTCGGCCATGGCTTCCGCGAAGTTCGCGAAAAGAACCGTGAACCACAGCCAAAGTGTGATCTGCAGGCCGAAGCTAATCTGGCCTGCGTGATGAAAGGCGTTCAACACCAGCTGCACCGTCGTTAATACCGCACCGACCTCGACTACGAACATCACGGGGTTCTTGACCATCGTGCGGGGGGCCAGCTTGCGAAATGAATCGGTTACTGCACGAGTGAGAATCTTCGTGTCCGCGAGGGGCTGTTTTCTAACTTGGGCGACTGGATCCATGGAAACCTCAGAAGGCCTTGCCTGCGGACATCAGCAGGTGTTCGAGAATCGGCCCGAGACTCAGAGCCGGGAAGAATGTAAGAGCACCCACGATCAGAATCGTGGATACGAGCAAACTTGCGAACAACCCGCCGGTCACCGGGAACGTTCCCACCGATTCCGGAACGGTTTTTTTCTTGGCTAGGCTTCCGGCAATGGCGAGTACCGGAATGATCATGAAGAATCGGCCAAGCAGTTGGGCTACGGCTGTGCTCGTGTTGTACCACATGGTGTTCGCATTCAAGCCGCCGAACGCCGAGCCGTTGTTGCCGGTCGAAGAAACGTAGGCATAAAGCACTTGGGACAATCCGTGCGGCCCTGGGTTCGAGATGCTCGAAGTACCGAATGGTTTCGCGATGGCAACAGCAGAGAAACAGAGGATGGTGAACGTCAGAATCAGAATCGCCAGCATGGCCATCTTGACGTCGTACGATTCGATTTTCTTGCCGAGGTACTCGGGAGTCCGACCCACCATCAAACCGGCGATGAACACTGCGAGGATGACAAACACAACGATGCCGTAGAGACCGGCGCCCACTCCGCCGAAAACAACTTCCCCTAACATGATGTTGATCAACGGGACCATACCGCCAAGCGGCGTAAACGAGTCGTGCTGGCTGTTCACCGCACCGCAGCTCGCGTCAGTAGTTACGGTCGCGAAAAGGGCGGAGTTCGCAATGCCGAACCGCACTTCCTTTCCTTCCATGTTCCCGCCGGAATGCATGGCGCTCGCATTCTGATTCACTCCGATGAGCAATGGATTCCCCCGTGCTTCAGCCCAGTACGCCGTCGCCACTCCGACGAAAAAGAGAAACGTCATCGCCGCCCATACCGCCCAGCCATGCCGCTGTGAACCGGTCATTCGGCCGAGGGTGTACGTGAGACCGGAGGGAATCGCGAAAATCAACACCAGTTGGAAGAAGTTCGAAAAAGGGGTGGGATTCTCGAAAGGATGGGCGCTATTGGCGCCAAAGAATCCACCGCCATTGGTGCCAAATTCCTTAATGACTTCCTGCGATGCCACTGGACCTTGTGCAATAATCTGCTGGGTCACAGTTTGAGTAGTGACCTTGCCATCTGCTCCAGTTACCTGCACAGCCTGGGGTTCGATCAACTGCACCGTGGTGTAGGGCTTCAGGTTCTGCACGACACCCTGAGAGACAAACACCAGCGAGCCTACCACGCAAATTGGCAGCAAAACCCACAGCAGGCATCGCGTGGTGTCCACCCAGAAGTTTCCGAGCTTGTCCGTTTCCTTTCGTGCGATGCCGCGAATGACCACGATCGCGAGGACGATACCGACCGCTGCAGAGACAAAGTTGTGATATGCCAGACCTGCCATCTGCGTGAGGTAACTCATTGTCGACTCGCCGCTATAAGCCTGCCAGTTCGTGTTGGTGGTAAACGATGCGGCCGTACCAAAAGCCAGACCAGGCTCCACGTTCGGAAACTTCTGCGGGTTGAATGGCAGCCACTTCTGCGTGCGCTCGATCAGGTAGAGGAGTGCCATCGAGACGCCGCTAAACAAGAGCATGGCGATGGCATATTCCGTCCAACGCATCTCATACTTCTCGTCCACGCCGGTCAGGCGGTATACGACCCTTTCAATCGGTCGCAGAACCGGATCGAGAAAGGTCTTTTCTCGGTTGAACACACGAGTCATGAAGATTCCAACCGGTTTGGTCAGTAAGAAGATCACCAGAAGATAAAAACCGATTTGAAACCAGCCATTTGCGGTCATGTTTAGAATTTCTCCGCCTTCAGTAGGGCGTAAAGCAAATACCCACAGAGAAGCACACAAATGAACAGCAATGCCGCATTCCCTAAACTCATGGCCCGCTCCTATTTAAGCCGTTCGCAGCCGCGCACGTAGAAGATTCCGACAATGAAGAACAATGCCGTTGCAACGATAAAAACGAGGTCCAACATAAGTTCTCCTCATCTCTCACGGCTGGAGGTGCGAGTCAAAGGTCAGGATCACGCCCAATAACAAGAGATTCTGTGTCGGCGTGATACCAACCACCCCTGGAGTGATTTCTCCTCCGCGGAAAAACCCGCCCTGGGGACCGCGCGAATCGTCGATCCGATGCTCCAGCCGGAAAATACCAGCAAAATCGCGGCATGGAACGCGGTACTCCAAGGTTGTCGTGTTTGCCTTTACGGTCTGTTGAGCGCCTGTCACCCGGCCATCACGGTCCCAGTACACTTCAGGACGTACCGTTGCACTCCAATGCTTGGTTATCGCGTAATGAAATGGCAATTGCGCGCTCATCCAGAGGGCACGCGGTTCGCTAGGGACAGCGATCCTTTCGGTTCCAACGTGGTATTCGAACGTCGTTGTCAACCGGTCTGTCTTCCACTCCAAAATACTGTCCCACAAGAATCGCCAGAATCGAGAGTCCGTATCCGGTTGGTGCGGACCGATTAGCACGGTTTCCTTCATAGTCGTGTGGCTCGTCACTTTGTACGCGACCTGCCCGCCCCAGCTCGGCACATGATTCGCATCGGCGAGGTGCCAGTAGCCGTTGATCAGAAACACCGCTCCCGTCAGCTTGCTTGTGAACGGATAGCTGGCGTTGACGCCCATCATCAGATAGGGCGTGAAGTCCGCGCCCCACGGTCGCGTGTAATTGAAATTGTCTCTGGCATACAGTGAGTCGTATCCGATGAAGCTCGAGAATATTCCGCCCTGGATCGTTAGCCCCTTCCCCACCGGAGCCAGGTAGGAAACGTCCGTCGGGCCTAGATGCCGCAAGCCCTCGTATCCAGGCAGATTCGGCGCTGTTGCGGAAAATCCGAATATCCTAGAGTCTTGACCGCCTTGAGTCGTCAGTTCCATACCCCACCGCGATGACTCCGAAGGCGTTTTGCTGACATAAACTCCTGCCATGTTCACAAGGGGATAGTCGAGCTTGTAGGTCGTGCCACGGCTTTTGAAAAGACCGTTTGCAGGATGATTGAAGTCCAGCAGATACGCCGAGTCAATAAAACCGCCATAGAACCATACCGGGTCGGGTGTATGCGTTGGTTGTTGCTGAGATTGTTCGCTCTCATCTGCCGAAGACATCGGGGTTGAGTTCTGATCGTGCGCTGCATTCGGAATTGTCATGCCCGACCTCGAAGCAGTTGGAAGGTCTTGCACATCCTCAGCGTGTTTTTGAGGGACCTCCGGACTTTCCTGTGGCGCCGAATTTTGACCCCGCGCTTGCGCGTACCCTGCGATCAAACACATCGCCAGTACTGCGGATGCTCCGAAACCGGATCTCCCCATTACCATGACTGCACCCTCTAGTACCGCTCTTCGCGGAATCCCTCCGGGCCGGCTGCTTCGAACTGATGCGTATCGCGCGTCCCTGCCACATCGATTCGGGCTTACCATCCGAACTGTGCCGGCGTCGACGGCCCAGTGGTTTTGATCTCACCGTGAAACTGGACGTGCGCGTACAGCATGAATGCAAGGCCGAGACCGGCGAGAGTAAAGAAAACCCACATCTCTGTTGAGGTTCCTGTGGATCGCTCTGCTCATCCCCTATAAGGCACGAACGCGGTTGACGATCAACTCGATGGTGGCAGCTAGGGGTTAAGGAAGTCCTGAAGGAGCCATAAGGATTTTATTAAGTTGGATTTTGGGCAGATAGTCGATCGGGCAGCCACCGTTCGCGCTCCGTCACTTGACCAGGCACTTCGTTCTTCAAGTTTTGCTAACTCAAATGCCCTGGCTATGATCAAAAGCGATAAGCGAAACAAAGATCGATTCCAGGGCGAACTCTATGTCGTGTATGTGCGCACTCAGCGATTACTCCAAAGCTTCGAAGTAAAGTGAAGTCTGGCGAATTTGTTCAGTCGCTAGTCACGTCGCGCGCACGCCGTGACCCGCAAACCCCCGTACCCCCGGAGAGGACCCGAAAGATGCATAAACACTGGTGATTTCTTATTCACCTTTCTTGTATCTATCATTATGGTTTACTCCAGCCCCGCCGCATGGACGCTGCCACCGCCGCCGCAAACTCCGCATCAGTCATGGGCTCGCCAGTTCTCTCGCGGTCCATCGCATCCCGCTCTACGGTCCTGGGCAAGTCAAAGGAGTAGCACTCTAAACTTCAGGAGCGGTATCCTTTTTGCCATCTCTCAATGGCACCAATGTACTGCTGGCCACGCCCATTCCAAACAAAATTTCCGCTTGACCTTGACGTAACGTCAACCTGTAGCCTGCATCAGAGATAGGAAACGGGGTGCTCACGATGAGAGTTGGAGATTTCGCGCGGTTGGGAAATGTTTCCACGCGGACCCTACGCTTCTACTGTCACGTCGGCTTGCTCATGCCCGCGCATGTCAATCCTGGCAACGGCTATCGGTTCTACGACCCGCGACAACTGGCGAAGCTCCACCAGATTCTGGAGTTCAAGGAAATGGGGCTCTCTCTTTCGGAGATTCGGGAACTCCTGAGACGGCCATTGACTGCCGGGGAATTGCGACAACTTTTCCGCGAGAGACGTGCCGCGCTGCTCGACAAAATCAAACAAGATTCCCGGCGATTGGCTCAAGTCGACGAGCGTCTGCGCGTACTAGAAGCCAATCGGAGGAGTGCTTCTCGGGGCGTTCTTTTGCGACAGACCCAGCCAGTCTGGGTTGTCTCCCTGCGCGAGAAAATCCATCGCTATGACGAGGCCGAAGAGATGTTCGAAGAAGTGGAACACCGTGTAGGCTCCGCCAATCTATCCGCGGAGCGCGCGGCTCTGTGGCACTCCTGCGCGAACGAAGGCCCGACGATTGACTGCGAAGTCTTGCGCTTCCTAAAACGGCCTATTCCTGCGCGGGGCACCCTTAAAACTTTTCAGCTTCCCGCTTCAACTGTCGCCTCGGTGTTTCATATGGATGGTGATCGAACTCTGGACCATGCCTATCGCGTGCTCTCGGACTGGCTCGCCACCAGCCCGTACCGCTTGGCTGGGCCAAAGTGCGAGATCTACTGGCAGGAAGCCTTGCCTGATAACGAAGTTGAATCACTGACGCAAATTCAATTCCCCGTGGTTCAAGCGCGCCACGCGCGACGTGCCGCGCAGATTCGCGCAGCGTAGGCAAGCACCGCATTCAAAGCGGCGGACTTACCGCTCCATTGGAAAACGGGAGGAGCCATGCGAACGATGCCATTCGGTGTGTGTTTACTTGCGGTCGGAATCATCTCCCAGCCGTGGAATGCAGCTAAACCAAAGGAGGACTTGAAAATGGAACAGCAAAGAAATGCCGCACGCTTCATAAAGTCTGATGCGTTGCCACCATCGCCCGGCTATTCCCAGGCAGTGGAAGTGCGTTCCGGGCGGACTATCTACATCGCCGGACAAGTGTCGCTCGATCGTACAGGAAAGCTTGTTGGCGAAGGCGATATGCGAGCTCAGGCACAGCAGACTTTTGAGAACTTGAAAGGGGCCCTGGAGGCCAGCGGCGCCAAGTTCGAGAATGTCGTCAAGCTGAACTATTATGTTCTAGACGTCGCCCAGCTGCCAGCCGTGCGCGAGGTGCGCGATAAGTTCGTTAACACGGCAAATCCTCCCGCCAGCACAGCGGTTGAAGTGAAGCGGCTTTTCCGCGAGGGCTTCCTCATCGAAGTCGAAGCGGTTGCAGCTTTGCCGGAATAGCAAGAATCATTCCGTGGGCGTGAGTTGAAGTTCAAGGAGTCTGGGATGAACAACTGGCGCGGGAAATGGGCGCTCATAACCGGAGCTAGCGCCGGGATCGGCGGAGCGCTCGCGGAAGAATTGGCATCCGGTGGGACAAACCTCGTGCTCACGGCGCGGCGGAAGGACCGTCTCGAGGAATTAGCGCGCCGGCTGACCGCGAACTTCAAAGTCAGCGCGGAAGTGTTTGTCGCGGATCTGGCTGATTCGAACGCCCCGGACAAGATTTTTGCCTTCACCAAAGAAAAAGGATTCGAGATGGATCTGCTGATCAACAACGCCGGTTTCGGCCAATACGGCGAATTTCATTCCGTTGAAAAGCAGCGTTTACTCGACATGGTGCAGGTGAACTGCCACGCGGTGGTGCATCTAACTCGGCTTTATTTGCCCGAAATGATCGCGCGTCGCCGCGGTGACATTCTCATCCTCGCCTCGACTGCTTCTTTCCAAGCCGTTCCTTATATTTCGACTTACGCCGCCACGAAAGCTTTCGATCTGCTTTTCGCCGAAGGCCTCGCCGAAGAGATGAAACCTTATGGAATTCGCGTCTGCGCTCTTTGTCCGGGCTCGACAGAGTCCGAATTTCACACTGTTTCCGGCCAGGAAAAATTCAAACGCCACGCCGAAACCGCCGAAAAAGTCGCGCACACCGGATTGAAAGCCCTGGCCGCCGGCAAAAGCTACGTCATCTCTGGCGTCGGAAACTATCTCGGCGCTCACGGCGAACGCCTCGTCCCCCGCCGCTTCGTCACCAAAGTCGCCGCCGGCATGTTCAAGCCCGCAAAAAAATAGTAAAGCTCTTCCGGCCGACCCGCCGACGATTCTGGATGGGTGTTGTACCTCGCTATTACCACAAAGGCCGCCGCGACACGCGACAGCCCTGGGCTGCATCTAAACTATTGTAAAAACATAGACTTACACGTGTGCCCGAGTGGGACCGGCTTCGCGTGGGAACTTTTTCACAGCGTCACGGGAATTGATACATGAGAGCGGGCAGAACGTCTTATCAGGAGAGATGAGGATCGCCGAGCAAGAGAGAGACGACGTTCTGTTGCGGCGGGCCGCCAAGGGCGATGAGCAGGCATTCATGCTTATCTACCGGCGGCACCAGGCGGCCATGTATCGCTTTGCCCTGCGCATGACGGGAAACACCTGGGCAGCGGAAGAAATTGTGCAGGACGTATTCATGACCTTGATGCGCGATCCGAAAAAGTACGACGCCACGCGCGGAGCGCTGGGAGCTTTTCTCTACGGAGTGGCGCGCAACCGCGTCATGAAATACCTGGAACGATTGCCGCGGGAAATTCCGCTCGAAGTGAAAAACGAAGACGGCACGGGCTCCGGAATCGTCTTACAGGATATCTCCACTCCGGCGATGTTGGCGGAAAAACGCGAACGCAGGCAGCAAGTAAGGGCCGCGGTCCTGGAGTTGCCGGTGGAGTTTCGCGAGGCCGTGGTGCTGTGCGAACTGGAAGAAATGAGTTACCAGGAAGCCGCGCAAATGGCCGGATGCCCGATTGGCACGATTCGTTCGCGGCTGCATCGCGGCCGCGCATTGCTGATGGCCAAACTGGAAATGTTGCGCAGTGTGCCGCGCCGCGCAAGTGTGGCACGCTGAAGGATTTTGCGCGATGCAAAGGAAACAAGAAATGACGTGCGAAGAATTTGAAACAATCGGATTGGACGCCGAACGCGATGCTTCGTTTAGCGATGCGGAGCGCGCGGCGGCAAATGAGCATGCCAGCACTTGTTCACGCTGCGCCGCGTTGCAGGATTCCTGGCAGGCGGCAGGCGTTGAGCTGCGCGCATTCGCGGAAGATACCGCCATGGCGCAGGCGCCCGCGCGTGTGGAGATGCGTTTGCGCCAGGAGTTTCGCACGCAGCACGTGACATTGAAAGTGCGGCGCACGGCGGTAATTGCTGCGTGGGCTCTGGCCGCTGCGGCTGTGCTTGTCGGCGCGGTGAGCTGGATAAACTGGCGGAGAAGTGGGCCGGAAGAAGCGACGAACCACTTGAAATCTTCGCAGACCGCAGCGAATTCCGCGGCAAACAATGCGAACGGAACGACAAACCATAGGGCGCCGGTCCAGAGCACGGCGGTCCACCAGCCGGATTCCTCGGAATCCGAAACGTTGATGGCGGACAACGAATTGAACGACTTCACGCTGCTCCCGGGAACTTTGCCGGCGGACACCGCTGACGCCGCGATCTTGCGGGTACGCATGCAGCGCGGCTCGCTGGGTGCACTCGGTCTGCCCGTGAATGAAGAACGTGCGAGCGAATGGATCCAGGTGGATCTTCTGGTGGGAAATGACGGATTGCCGCAAGCGGTGAGGCTGCCGCAATAGCGATGGCACGGACGACAGTCGTCGAATTCGGGAGACGTTCTGAATGAGGGACGCGACGGCGTTCTGGGAAAGAATGAGGACAGCGGTCCGCGGCGATGAAAGTGTCGGATCGAAACTCTGTACGATTTTGCTGAGGCCGCTGAAAGCCGCAAGCGCCGAAATCGCCATCTCAAAATGTTCGCAACAGTTCGGGAGAGAAGAGGAGAAGAAATAATGAATCGCAGAT
>WNFH01013288.1_pt1 | contig 10298 bp, 8 predicted proteins | sample 5400411 | NCBI WGS metagenome assembly WNFH01 (sample SAMN13153347, study PRJNA577476) | soil metagenome | isolation source: 200 cm saprolite under Douglas fir tree site 2 hole 3 | place: USA:California | collected 2015-04-18
AACCGAAGAAATAGCACCGAAGAAAACGAGTGTGGTCCGCGCAACCGTCAACGAACTGCCGAATATTTTAAAAAGCAGGGCGAGAAGGTAGTACGAGCCCGGCGTGAAAAACGAGAAGAAATCCCGATACAGCACTTGCCCACCCAATATCCGCTGTGCGCCCTGCAGGATGATGCCCTCATCGGGCTCCATCGCCGTGTAGCGTCGGAAAAGATAGAGGTAAGCGAGAGACAGGAGGAACAGCAGAACGGCTACTCGCCTGTCGAAGAATGATTCCTCCGGGATGCAGAGGGATGCGTTCGCGGGGTGCGGACTGTGGTCCGCACTGGACGCACGCGACGCGTGATTGATCGTCCTGGTAGGCATCACGCGCATCCATGAATCCCGCGCGTGAGAGCTTGTCTATTGTGCCGGCACACGTGCTCTCTCCCTCCGCACTTCTTCGACTGGCCTGGCCGCCAGACTCAGTGCCGAAAGCCCAAATACGAGAAGAACAGGAAACATAAGATACAGGCGGTGCAAAGCTACCAGCGCGAAATAGAGCGGCGGCAGCCAGAGGAGCACCAGAGTGGTCCCGAGGGCAAAGCGCAGCGCGGATCTCTCTCGCTTCGGAAAATGAGCAAGTACCAGCAGCGCGGCGAGTATGAGGGGGGCGAAGTCGTGGGTAAACATGTGAAACCCGGTCATGAGGGAAACGGCCAATGCCGCTGCGAACATTAGATCGAAAGAACCGCTCCCGCTTCGGCGTTCTTCCCGGCGCCAGCGCCATGCCGTAAGAAAAACCAGCAATACTGAACTTACCGCCACGATGAAGCTGATGGTTCCAACACTCACGCGGTTCCCCAGCACAGCGTATACGAACCCCTGCAGCGTTGGCATGTCAACCGCGGAGCCGTAGGACTGATTGGCCGGTTTACTGCCGATGCTCAAGAGCAGGCGGACATAGCTCAGTATTCCGCGCCACCCCGCTGCAACTAGTGATAGGGCGCCCAGCACCGTAGCACTGCAAGCAAATCCCCCGAGAAATCTCCATTTGCGCCGCAGCAGGAAAATGAGCGCGAAAGGCAGCACGAATTGAAACTTGAACAATCCCAGCCCCAGGTACAAGCCTGCTCGGAGATCCCTGCCGGCTTTCAGGCTGATGAATGTCGCCGCGTACAGCAGTACAAGAAGCAGTGACGACTGACCTTGGAATAAGGCTACGCCCAGAGGCGCGAAGAGAAACCAGAGCGCGAAGTAACCCAGCGTTTCGCTTGGGAAAGGCGCATATGGGCGGAGGAGTAACGGAAGCGTCAGCCAGATCATGGCGTTGACCATGCCCCAGATCAGGTAAGCCGTCCTATAGGGAAGTCCAGCAAGCGGAGCGAAAAGAAGCGCTTCGAAGGGGGGATGCTCATAGATCAGAGGATTCGGATGTTGAAATAGCGAATCCCGCACTTTCTTTTGTTCGCTGAGATCGTAGAGGCTTGCACCCTGCCCCTGATGGACCATCCAGGCACCGACGTAGGTGACCGAGAAGTCCGTCTTTTCCGCGAATGGTCCGCGAGCGGACCAAAGAACGGCTCCGAGAAGAAGAACCGCCCCGGCGAACAACACAAGCGTGCTTTCGCCCAAGCCGATCTCCGTCTTCCTCGTTGGAAGAGCGCCTTGTGCAGGCATAATTGGCAAGGCTAATCCATTCCTCCCACGGCTCTAAGAGATACTAGCTTGCACATCCAGCGCTTTCAGGGAAGCAATAATTCTCTGCAACAAGAGCGCCAGGATCCCAGTTGGTAACGCAGTTTGTTGAACATAAGTAACTTAAGCAACTTAGGACCGGTCTGGCACCATGGGAGTGCCGGGCACCAGGCGGCCTGGCTGCCGAGTCCCGCTGTCTTATCCTGTTATATTTAGGACTGGAAGAAAAGGCACAGGCTGGATACATTTGTGCACATTTTTGCCCTTTGTCCCCGAAGCCGCGCAATCGGCTGGTCTCGGAATGATACGCTCCCAGCCTAACTGTTGAAGATTAAACCAGATAGTCGCAAGTAGCGACAGCTCACCACTTACCCTGAGGACGAGCTCTGGCAGGGCAACTGCAATGGGTACTGCCTAGGGCCGATCGTTCGTTCCTCCTCCACTTGAAGGATCAGCTCCAAATAAAGCATGTCTGTGACCCGCGCCAAGCCGTGCGATGAGAGTGAGGATTGGGCTCAGTTCGAAAGGCCGCAGCAGTCCTGCCCTGAGGTCTCGGTTGTCATTCCCTGCCTGAACGAGGAACGGTCAATTGGGTTCTGTATTGACAAAGCTTTAACCGCCTTCAACGAAGCCGGAATTTCCGGTGAAGTGGTAGTGGCCGACAACGGTTCCGCCGATAATTCTATCGAGATTGCAGAACAACATGGCGCACGCGTAGTACACGCGCCGGTGAAGGGCTACGGCAGTGCATTGCGCAAGGGGATCGAAGCGGCCCGCGGCGAGTTCATTATCATGGGTGACGCCGACGGCAGCCACGACTTTTCCGAGATCCCGCGCTTCGTGGCCAAGTGGCGCGAGGGCTACGAACTCGTGTTAGGGAACAGGTTCAAGGGAGGTATCAGGCCAGGCGCCATGTCCCGCCTTCACAAATACCTCGGCAATCCTGGCCTGACGCTGATCCTGAATTCTTTTTTCCACGCAGGTGTCGGAGACGCTTACTGCGGCATGCGTGGATTCACCAAACGCACTTACCAGCGCATCGATATGCGGACCACGGGGATGGAGTTCGCGCTCGAGTTCGTCATCAAGGCTACGAAGCTGGGTGCGCGGCGAACCGAGGTTCCTATCACCATGTGGCCGGACATGCGCGATCGTCCTCCACACCTTCGAACCTTCCGCGATGGGTGGCGGAGTTTGCGTTTCATGTTGCTCTACGCGCCGAACTGGCTTTTCCTAGCTCCCGGGGGATTCCTGCTGACATTAGGAATTGGCCTGGTCCTGTGGTTAATGCCAGGCCCGCGATTCGCGGGGAAAATCGAATTGGATGTTCACACCATGTCGCTGGCCATGATGCTGGCGCTTCTGGGCGTTCACATCATTTCAATTGGCCTGTTCGTGAAGGTCTTCTGTTACGCGGAAAAGCTTTCGCGCAACCAGTTATCTCTCGAAAGGTGGTTGAAGCGTGTCAGGCTGGAACATGGGCTGCTGCTGGGAGCCGCGCTGGTGGTCACGGGTTTTGCAGGCGACGCGGTCGTGTTCTGGCAATGGGCCGCAGCGGGCTTCGGCAAGTTGCACGCCGTTCGCGCAGTGTTTTTCTGCACGCTTTCGCTTTGCCTGGGCGTTGAAGTTCTTTTTTCTTCAGTCTTTATTAGCATGCTCGGGATCAGCCGAGCTACCTTCATCGGGGATTAGGGGACGCATTCTATGACGAACAGAGGACAGGCAAAGTCAGTCATCCGGGAGTGCCGGAGGTTGTCTTGACTTCGCTAATCACTGGCGGTGCGGGTTTTATTGGTTCGCATCTGGCCGAGGCTCTTGTCGCACGCGGGGAGCAGGTCATTATCCTGGATGATCTGAGCACCGGCTCGGTCGACAACGTCCGTGGTTTTCGGGCCCATCCTCGAGTTCACTGCTTCTTTGAGAGCATGATGAACCGCAGTCTGCTGTGCGAGTTAGTGGATGAGGCCGACATCGTCTACCATCTTGCGGCAGCGGTAGGTGTCCGCCGGATCATCGAAAGTCCGGTTAGGACGATTGAAACCAACGTCAAAGGAACCGAGTTGGTGCTGGAGTGCGCGGCCAAGAAGAAAAAGCGGGTTTTCGTGGCGTCCACGTCGGAAGTCTATGGCAAGAACGCCCGGGTCCCCTTCCGGGAAGATGACGACATCGTGCTCGGTCCCAGCTCCAGGTCCCGGTGGTCTTACGCGACCTCGAAATTGCTCGATGAGTTCCTGGCTTTGGCGTACTGGAACGAGAAACAAGTACCGGTTGTGATCGGCCGCCTTTTTAATACCGTCGGTCCCCGTCAGACCGGCCGTTACGGGATGGTGCTCCCGACATTTGTTCTCCAGGCGCTGGACGGCGTTCCCATAACTGTGTTTGGCACGGGCCAGCAGACCCGCTGCTTTGGATACGTGGGCGACGCCGTGGAGGCCATCATTCGGCTGATGTCGTGCGACGCCGCCGTCGGCGAGGTTGTCAACATTGGCAATGACGAGGAGATCGCCATGGAAGCGTTGGCGCGTCTTGTTCGAGAACGCGCTCACAGCACTTCCCCCGTCCGCTTCATCCCCTACGACGAGGCCTACGCGCCCGGTTTTGAGGACATGCCGCGAAGAGTTCCGTCAGTCGATAAACTCTTTTCGCTGATCGGATTTCGGCCTACGACTCCCCTGATCGCGATCATCGACCAAATCATTTCGTATGCAAAGGACAAGAGTACGCGAGTTCCCGATAGCACGATTGTGATGACTCCGTAGCGGCTTGAGAAATTCCGCCAAAGGGGAACCGTGAAATCGTAATCATGCGAACCGCGCGGTCGCATTGTCACCCAGATTGCTGCTGGGTGCTTATCCCGGTGCCGCTTAACCTTTGGGCTGCCTGGGGTCCGCTGCACCGAGCCCCTGTGGCAGCACAGCAGCCGGAGATCCTCAGCCACTTGTATGTGCATACCCATTCGGGCCGATTCCATAGTGGTGAAGCTGACTCATTTTTGCCACACAACCGTGAGATATTTATTCACGAACCCGTCTCGTAGGGTCGACCAGACGCGCAAGCAAAGATGCGAAGGATTCCGCAAGTAAAACCACCCGAGATCACGGCGCAGGTTACGGGCTCGCGCCTCCTTACGCGCTAGGATGGTGAGCGGACGGAAAGGCTGCACCTGGCTGAACGAAGCGACATGCTTCAAGGAAAATGCGTCCCCCATACGGCGAAAACTCTGGACAGAAAAATTTGTCTTGTGATGCGGATTGGCATCGACCGAGGGGGTGACGGGCACCGATGCAATCAGCCGGCCTTCCGGAGCAGTCAAGGAAACAAGGTGCGCGAATAATGCACGGGGGTCGTCAACGTGTTCAATCGTTTCCAGAGAGACTACATTTTCGAATCGCTGCTGAGGAGAGAACTCCAATGCGTCGGAGCATTCGTAGGACACACGGCCACCGCCATATCGCTGAATGGAATATTGCACGGCCGCGCTGCTGATATCGACGCCCACTGCATGCGTGATTCGCGAATTCTCGGATAGCAGTGCAGTACCGTAGCCTGATCCGCATGCGATGTCGAGCACACTGCCGGTTACCAGATTGCGACTGGCGAACTCGTAGCGCTCCAGGTGAAGCCGCAGGGATTCCGACCCTGTGACTTCGCCTGTACGGGTCTCGTCCGGAATTATCCGTTCTAGACTGGCGGTTTCGATTCGGTCGTTGGTCTGGAACATGGAGCTAACCTCACCTCTTTTTTCGCGAACTTTCGTTTCTCCCTTCGAGCACGACACTGGTCGACTGAAGTTCTGGATAAGGTGACAACCTCGGCGGCTTCTCATCCGGCTCCACAAGCCACACCCGGCGATCGCTGTAATACCGGATCAGTTCTTCGTTTTGCGCTGTGTCCATGTCCCGCGCCCAAGCCACTTTTGCATTGTCGATATCAGCTTCGTTGTACACCCACTCCTGGGCCAACACGTCGTGATTAGATCGGTACCGCACGAAAACAAGCTGGTGGCCGGGCAAGGAACTCAGCTGGGCCAGCACGCGCGCACGTTCGATGCCGTCGGGTTGCCAGGCGGGTAATTTGGCACGCGCCCAAAGCGTCAGCACTTGAACCGGTAGCATCGCGACACAGATCAGAACCGTGGCCCGCGCCAGGAACCGACCTACGGGACGGCCATCCCAGCGCCACGCTTTCAGGTGCCGCATTCCCTGCAGGATCATCGACAAAAGCACACCAGTAAGGGGAGCGGCATAATGAGGAGCAAAAAAGAAGACCAGTTGCATGCCTGCGAAGGAAACAGCGGCCGTGATCACCAGGAACCTGACGTGGCGGTTGCGCACGACCCAGGGCAGCATGAAAAGCGGAATAGTCAGCGCCGGACCGATATAAAACAGCCAGAGCAATCCGATCTTGAAGCCGGTCTCGCGCACAATGCCGCCCAGAGAACGGGCTTCTTCGTAGCGGCGGAATTCGTTCAAATAGAAGTCCCTCAGGGACTTGTGGTGGTAAACTGGCCGGAGGTTGGGTGATTGCCCGTAAAATCACCTGCTGAGGCATGCGAAACGGGCTGCCGGTAACCCGCCAAAAGTAATAGCCCGTCGCCACGCCCACCACTGCGAGCACAAGAAAAAGTGGCAGTACCACTCGCCGGACTAAGACTGGCGCCGGGGGTCTATTCTTCCCCGCCGCCCAGGCCAGCAGCGCCACCGCGACCGGCAAACTCAGGAGGAGACCCTCGTAGGGCCGGCTGTTGGCAAGCATTCCCAGGCCCAGCGCCATCAATACTGCATCACGCACCCGCTGCTGCCGCATTATCCGCGGGAGAGCTCCCAAGATCAACGCTCCGCCGATTGCAGGCGGGGCACCGCCCCAATAGCTTTCACCCCAACTGAAGACCCCGAAGCGCATCACCGGCAGCAAGCCACCGAGCAATGCCCATCCCGGAGGCAACCACGCCTGCAACATCCAGCAGAGTGCAGCGCACATCACACCGACGCTGACCCAAACTCCCCAAAAGGGATGGCCCCCGATCACCTTGCCTCCCGCCAGGATCAGCCCTTGCAACGGCGGATACATTGAGGCGTAGGTGGGTTGAAAGATGACGTGAAGGGTTTCAAAGTGAATCCACATGGGATGTGGCGGATTGGTGAGCCGGCCTTTGGCGAAGGTATTTGCTGCCAGGAGATAGCTGAACTCGTCATGAATGTAAGGTATCGGAATGGGCAGAACTGGCAATATGGCGGCCCGCACAGTGAGGGCAAGAAGCCCACACAGGAGCACACTGGTCTTGCGCTTCCGGGCAACGGCGCTCAGCACTCTTTCCACTTTGACAAACCACTCGGAGCCAAGCCGGGGATAGGTGAACGCAACTAAGAGGGCGAGGGCAGTGAGTAAGGCTTCCGCTCTGATTGAGAAAATCATCTATCGAAGCACTCTGGCAATGTTTGTGGCCGGTAAACGCCGGTAGATCTCCACATCGTCAATTTTACTGACCAACGCGTAATTGGCTTGCACGGTCGTGTAAAAGGCCTCGACCTCACCGGGAGACATACCGTTGAAGTACTCGCTCCAGCGCGCCAGCACGAGGAGATGGGCTGCACGCGTGGACACCACCCGCACGACGTCATCTCGTGAGACGACGTGGTAGCGGGCCCTAGCTTCAGGGCTAATCACATTCATGATGCGGAAGACGAACTGGTCTTCGAGGCCAGGGAAGTATCGCCTTCCGGATTCAAAAACCCATCCCGGCCACAAGGAAAGCACGCAATCGTCAGGGCTGCTGTTGGCCTCGATTAACTTTGCGACCTGGCGATAGGACGGCAGCTGCCAAAATGGTTCTGCCGAGTTTTCGCCAGCTTCTCTGGTGATTTCACCCAAGGAGAAAATCAGGGCCGCTGCGGTTAACAGGACCACCCAGCTTCTCCCGCGGGAAAACGCGACGCGCAAGCCTTCGGCCATGAAGGGTATCAGGAACGGAAGGAGCGGGCTGTCGAAGTATTGATCGTAGGGAGGAAAGGGAATCAACGCCGTCGCCGTGTAAACAACCAACATCAAGAAAGCGAGTTGGATGTAGAGATAATCCTGGTTTGTATACGGTCCTTGTCCAGTCTTGTGCAGCTTCAGCAAGCTCAGTCCGCCGACCGTGGCAAGCACTAACTCGGCCGTGAAATAAGGGTGGAATACCATCAAACGAATGACAAGGGCCGCGAAATAGATAAGGACGGTCTGCCCAATGCTCCCGTACCCGGTGACGAATTTGCTGCCTTGCCAGCGCCAGCCTGCCTGCAATCCGTGGTATTGAATGTTGTTGAAGATGAATGCATGCGGGTCAGCCACAAAGCTGACGATGATGGGCAGCAGGCCGAGCGTTGCCCCCGCGAGCAAGGTCAGCGTCTTCGGGTAGGGTGGCTTGGATGTCTTCCACTCCCCGTATAGCAGCCAAACCAAAACGAAAGGAATCAGGGGACCATAAAGCGAACGGACTGACGCACACAGCCCCAAGGCCAAGCCGGCGAAGAAATACCATCTGGCTCGCTCCGAGTGCAAAGCCGCGTAGAGGCAGATTGCTGCCATGGACATCAGCAGGTTCGCTACCGCAAAGGTCTTCACAACCACATTCCACGAAACCCAATAAGGGTTCAAAAGAACGGCTGCCAAGACTGCGAGAGCCACTTTTGTAGGCAGGCGTTTCGCGGAAAGCAGGCACAGGCCCCACAAGAGAACTGTGAGGCCGCCAAAAGCCGCGGACAAAAATCGCATAGATAGGAGGGAGCGCGGATGGATTGCCCAGATCCAACCGTAGAGGTACGGCAAGAGTGGCGCTTGTTGATAGAAAAAGTCCCGGTATGGAGCCTTGCCTTCCCAAACCAGCCTGGCCGCAGTTGCATAGAAGCCCTCGTCCTGATCGATGGAGCGTACCGTTGCGTAATACAACAGGCCGGCAAAGTACGCTAGGCACAGGAGAATTACTACCGCATGGATTAGCCGCTTTCTCTCGAGCATCACCGCCTCTCCGCCTGTTTAGCCGGGTACGAGGTTAATTTTGGGGGCGCCTCGTCCGGCTCCAGCAACCAGACCCGTCGTTCCCTGAAGTACTTGATCAACTCTTCGTTCTCTTCCGGACTCATATCGCGCGCCCAAACTACCTTCGAACCGTCGATGTCGGCTGAGTTATAGACCCATTCGTTGAATGGCTCGTGGCTTGGCTTGTAGCGCACAATCACGAGCTGGCGTCCCGCGACATGTTCCAGTTGCTGCTGGAGCTCGGCCCGGCCAAAGCTTCGTGGTCCCTGCTGATAGTATCCGGGTGCATAAAAAGGGGCATCAACCACAGGGATGTGGAGTGGGCCAGCGGCAGCGCGCAGTACGAACATGATGACGCAGATGCTGGGAATGGCGCGTGTAACGAACAATCCGGTTGGGCGTCCGCACAGGCGCCAGAGTTCCAAGCGTCGCATCGAGCGCAATACTAAGGCAAGTATGAGCCCCGTCATTGGGGCGGCGTAGTGTGGAAAGAAGAATGTTTCCAGTGTCATCGACCCCAGCGATATTGTGAAGGCGATGAGCAGAAAACGCATGCTCCTGCTGATGTCCCGCCATAAAAAACCGTAGGGCAGAGTGGCGATTGCCATCAGCAAGGGGAACGTTAACGCAGGCCCAAAGAAGAAGAACCACATCGAAGCCGACTTCATCACCATGCCTGCGGGCGAACGGAGGAGTGCATACATCCGCGGCATCTGGTCGACACACATTTTCCAAAAAACGTGGTGGTGATAAACGGGCGCAGGTCTGGGTGACTGCCAGATCATGTAGGGCGCAAGATTCACTTCCTGCTGCAGGCTGTAGGGCATGCGGAAGGGGCTTCCCGTGACGCGCCAGAAGTAGTAGCCCATGGCCACCGCTGCCACTCCCAGCAGCAGGAAAATCGGAACTACCACGTGGCGAACCGACAGCGAGAGAGGCGGTCTCTGCTTGCCCAACATCCATGCGAATAGCGCAAGGGCTATAGGCAGGCTGAACGCTAGTCCCTCGTAAGGACGGGTGTTAGCCATAATCGCCAGGCCGACTCCCATGATGAGCGCATCGCGCACGCGTTGGCAGCGTTTGATGCGCGGCAGCGCGCCCAGAACCAGCGCGCCGCCGATGGCACCCATCGCTCCTCCCCAATAGCTGTTGGCCCAGTAGCCGAAGGTTCCGTAACGCAAGATGGCCAGTAAGCCGCCGAGCAGCGCCCATCGTGCGGGCAGCCAAGCCTGAAGCATCCAGCAGATGGCGGCGCACATCAGGCCAGCACAGAGCCAGACGCCCCAAAATGGATGTCCAAAGACGACCTTGCCGAATGCCAAAACTAGTCCTTGCCCCGGCTGCGCGTAGCACTGGTAGGTGGGCCTCTGGATGATGGCAAAGCTCTCGAAGTGCACCCACAACGGGTGGGTAGGATTTGTCAAGCGTCCGTGCGCAAAGGTATCGCCAGCGAGCAAGTAGCCGAATTCGTCGTGAATGATCGGCTCTGGAATCGGTTCGACCGGTACTATAGCCGCCCGCAGCGCAAGCGCAGTCACTCCGACAACAAGAACCGCAAGTCCCCGCTTGCGAGCTAGCCGGGCAAAGCCGCGCTCCAAGGCTTC
>WNFH01004263.1_pt1 | contig 10297 bp, 5 predicted proteins | sample 5400411 | NCBI WGS metagenome assembly WNFH01 (sample SAMN13153347, study PRJNA577476) | soil metagenome | isolation source: 200 cm saprolite under Douglas fir tree site 2 hole 3 | place: USA:California | collected 2015-04-18
CGTTTCAAGACGCTGCCCTCGATCACCAGGCCTCAGCAGTTCCCTATATGGCCCCAGAACAACTGCAAGCAAAACCTGGCGTCGCCAGTGACCAGTACGCGCTGGCCGCCATAGTCTACCAGTGGCTCTGCGGCCAGCGTCCATATACAGCAACCGAACGTGAAGAACTGCTGCACCAACAAGAACACGACCCGATACCCATGCCGCGCAGCCTGAATGAGCAGATCTCATCGGCCGTCGAGAAAGTTCTCCTGCAAGCCCTCGCCCTCGAACCTGACGAGCGGTTTCAACACATCCAGGCTTTTGCCGACAACTATTTGCATGCTTTGATGGGCTTGCCTCTGAATTTAGAGACGCGACGTGTTGTGCCATCTGTACCCTCATCTCCAACCAAACCAACCTCTGTAGGTGAGCAATTCGTTGCGCCCTCGTCTCCCCTCTCCCCACACTCCTCACCTTCGCAGAGCATGATACATCAAGTCCCGACCCCGTTGGGCGCGATAAATCGAGCCCCTACGCCTTCTCTGGATCATGACAACGAGTCCGAGGGTGTGATACATCAGGCCCCTACGCCGTCTATTGACGATAAAGACACACCAGTGAGCGTGATACATCGACCGCCGTTGCACTCACAGAATGGGGTATCTCCCTTGCAGGAGTCCGTCTCTGCTGACCTGTGTCAGGGCGGTATCCTTTCTCAGAGCTTAGCTGGCTATGAAGAACGGCCAGCGCAGATCGAGATGGCAACGCTGGTTGCCAGATCACTCACGCAAAACATACCCGCGATCGTGGAGGCTGGCACCGGGACGGGCAAAGCGCTTGACGTGGGCACACCAATTCCGACGCCAACAGGGTGGAAGCGCATGGGTGATCTTGTCGAAGGCGACTTTGTATTTGATGAGAAGGGCAACCCAACCCGTATTACGGCGGCATTCGATGTAATGTACCAGCGCAAATGCTATGAGGTTGTGTTCTCTGATGGCTCATCGCTCATTGCAGATGCCGAGCATGAGTGGGCATCCTATACATGTACTGACCGAAAATGGGCCAATAGTCTGCGAACTGATATCTACGTAGCTAAGAACTTCGTCACATCGGATCAGCTCGCCATGCTTGATCGGCTAATTGCTCTATCCCATAACGACAACGCTCTTTCAGTAGTTGGGGCAGTAGCGCTCATAGGAGGTCATCACTGGAGCGTATATCAAGCTGCGAGTAAGATAACACCGATCAACTCAAAGGAGTGGCTTGCACGCTATCCACACCAGGAGCTCCTCACTGCTGTTCGGAGTCGCTTAGCGAGAGACCTGGGCGAACAGCGCCGGGACGGTCGAGCGTATACCCTCGTAACTACTGAGAGAATGGCTGCCACACTTACAATTAGCTCATCTCCACGTGCAAATCACGCCATTGCGGTCGCTGGTCCTCTTGTGCTTCCAGATGCGAACCTGGCTATCGCGCCATATTTCCTTGGCGTCTGGCTAGGTGACGGAAGTTCCCGCAATAACCAGATTACAACCGCCGATCCATCCCTTATAGCTGAGATAGAGAAGGACGGTTACACAGCCCGATCCTCGAAGAGCAATCCATACCTGTACGCGGTTGATGACGAGAGCGGCAATGCTGTAAATCGATGGCAGCCCGGCATGACTGGCCGTCTGCGCACGCTCGGACTCCTGCTTAACAAGCACATTCCCGCGATCTATCTGCGTGCATCCGAACAGCAGCGTCGCGCTCTTCTCGCGGGACTTCTCGATACGGATGGCACGGTTAATCGCAGTGGTGCTGTGGAGTTCACAACAACGAGCCCAAGGCTTGCAGAAGATGTGTATGAACTTGTGTGTTCACTTGGCTTCCGGCCTTCACTTCGATCTGGTCGTGCCCGGCTCAGGGGGAAGGACTGTGGCCCAAAATGGACACTCGCATTCACAACGGACCAGCAGGTCTTTCGACTGGAGCGCAAGGTCATTGCCCACAAAGAGCGGCTGCACAACTACAGCCCTGAACGCAACCGCTTTCGCTATGTTGTCGCAGTCCGCGAGGTACCTTCACGCCCGGTACGATGTATTCAAGTCGAGTCTCTAGGCCATCTGTATCTCGCTGGTCGGTCTATGATTCCAACCCACAACAGCCTTGCCTACCTCGTCCCCATCGTGCGTTCAGGAAAAGTCGCTATCGTCAGCACGGCCAACAAGGCGTTGCAAGAGCAACTCTTTTACAAGGACATTCCCTTTGTGCAGCAGCACATCAAGCACTTTGAGGCGGCCCTGGTGAAAGGCATTGGCAACTATGTGTGCATCGACCGCCTGGAAGCTGAACGTACTGGAATGCAGTTCTATGCTAAAAATCGCGAGTTTGCGCGGCTGGTTGAGATAACCAATGATCCCGACTCCAAGTTTATGGGCGATTTTGAAACACTTGACTTTCAACTTCCCGGCGATATCCGCAGCAAGGTCTGCGGCGATAGCGATCAGTGTGCCTGGAAAAAGTGTAATTATTACTCAGAATGCTATGTGCGTGAGATGCGTGATAAGGCCGAGCGGTCGCAGATTATCGTCGTCAACCACACCCTGCTCCTGTTGGATGCCGCGCTGGATGGCTACCTGTTGCCGGAACGAGATGTGATTGTGCTGGACGAGGCACATCACCTCGAGGAAGAGGCCACACGAGCATTCACTATCACTATCAGCCCCAATTCGGTTACTACCTTGCTGGCACAACGGATGCTCAAAGATCACAGCCTGCTCAGCCTGCAAGATGACGCAAGTAAAGCCCTGATGAATACCTGGGAGAGCCTCAGACTGGTGGTTGACCTGGGCTTCAAGGGCAGAGCCAATCTACAGGCACCCCTGGAAGAAGGTCTGAAACTCGCCACGGTCATCAGCGACCTGGGCGACTCGCTGCGCAAACAACGTCCAAAAGACATGCCAGAGAAGGAGAGCCAGCTCTACGATAAGTTGCTCAAACGCACGCAGAACCTGGCCCAGAATATCCGCATTGTCTTCTCGGTCGATGAACCGAGCAAATTTGTCTATTATGTCGAGCGAGTAGCCGGTTCAGGACAGCGCAACTTGCAGCTACAGGTATCAGCTGCCCCCCTGGATATCACCACATGGTTGAAAGAGCGGCTGTTCGATAAGTGCAACGTCATCTGCACCTCCGCGACCCTGGCGACCATTGGCCCCAACCCGGCCAACCCGGAGGATAAAGGTCCCAATTTTGCCTATTTCTGCCGTCGTACCGGCCTTAATCCTCTTGAACGCCCGGAAGTGATTGAGCGAGTATTGCCACTCTCCTTCGATTACGAAAGCAATGCCCTGCTCTACCTGCCGCGAGACCTGCCAGTGCCTGTCTACGGCACCGGCTCTGAAGACTATACAAAATCCATTGCGCGTGAAATGTACCGCCTGGTCAAACTTTCGCGTGGGCGGGCGTTCCTGCTCTTCTCCAGCAAGCGCATGCTCGACCAGGCCTATGATTTGATGTCGCCGCACCTGGATTATCCCCTGTTACGGCAGGGTGACATGACGCGCATCGAGCTAACGCGCCGGTTTCGCGAGGAAAAAGGGGCTATTCTCTTTGGCCTGAAGAGCTTCTGGGAAGGTGTGGATATCGCGGGCGAGGCACTTTCACTGGTGGTCATTGACAAACTGCCCTTTGACCCACCCGACGATCCCGTTCACGAAGCGCGCGTAGCCCAGATGAAGGCGGCGGGCGAAAACTGGTTCGGTATTTATGTCCTCCCCCAGGCCGTTTTGCGCCTCAAACAGGGTCTGGGCCGTCTCTTACGCACACGCGAAGATAGAGGCGTGATGGCTATTCTCGATACGCGCCTCTACACCAAGGGCTATGGAAAAATGGTGCTCGATGCTCTACCTCCGGCAAGAAGAACGGCCAGTATTAGAGATGTTGAGCGATTTTTCAATGATTTCTAATGTAACTCACCCGATGTGTGAGTTTCTTTGAATCCTCGCCGCTGTGCGGCTCGCGGAATTTTGGTGTGCCTGTGGGATTTGCAGCCACAGGCTGCAAATCCCACAGGCACACTTGTCGCTGTCGCAGGCAGCGACAAAAACTTGCACATGGGGTTAACTACTCAAGTCTCCTTTTCCTTCACTTAATCGTGTGAAATATATAGGTGCATCCTGACAATTGAGTGAAAGCATTGAAAAAGGAGATCATTTATGCCAAGGAAAAAGAAAGATAAGCCGGTAAGCGGAGTAGGCGACAAAGAAGAGCGAATGTACGAGCATATAAAAGACTCGGCGAAGAAAAGCGGTCGCTACGGCGACCGGGCCGAGGAAGTTGCCGCGCGCACGGTGTTGAAGCACCACAAGGAAGAGGGTCACAAAAAGGGGCAATAAGCACTCTCCCCTTCTTTCACAGAACTGTCCACCCCACCATCGCCAACTGTGACCCATCAGATATAGATGTAAAGGCCCTGGGCGTGCCGCCGTGGAGCGAACCGACCACTAAGGAGTCTGTCTGGACAATGCCCTGGAAGCCGTTGACCTGCAAGACGTACATGCTCGCGTCACGCGAGATGTTCGACCATGGTTCCTGTGAGCTGTAGTTCAGGTAACTATACTGCTGGGAGCTGGTGGCGATGAGGCGGGTCAGGCCGGAGCCATCGACCTGCATTTTCCACAGCCCGTTGTGACTGGTGTCGGTAGCACCCAACGTGTTTCCGACGATAAATATGAGGCTGTTGTGGTCGATGACGCGAACTTCTACCACATCATAGACGGGGCTGCTATAGAGCGTGTGCTGCTTGCCACCGCTGATCGCCTGGGTGACTATGTGGCTTGGCCCATCACAAGTACCCTGCCTGCAACTGCCATTGGTAATGAACAGCGATGTGCCATCATCGCTGCTGTCGAAATCACCATAATCTTGCTGGATGACGATCAGCAGGTCTGAAAGATGCTGCTGAGCCTTTTTGTTGATGTCCAGCAGGTAGACGCGAGCATAGAGTGTGTCCACGGCAGTATCGCTGAGGTAGATATGCGTCGCATCGAGCCAGGTGCGCAAAATGAGGCCGACCTGTGGGGGAGTCGTCAGTTCCGTCTTTAGCCTTCCACTGTTCATATCCAGCAAATAGATCACCCCTTGCTCATTGACTACGTTGTAGAAGACCAGATAATGCTGATCTGCCGACCACTGCAGCTGCTGGATGCCGTAACCTGCCGCGCAGTAGAGCGTTTGTAAGCCCTGACCATCCATGCGCAGCAACTGGAGTTTCGTTTGCCTCCCAACGCTGCCGGTCGTTGAGACGAAAAGTGTCCACTCTCCATCGGCGGAGACCTGTGCCTCGTAGATGTGCGCTTGCGCCACATGGATAAGCTCGCTTGTATGACCCGTTTGCACATCGTAGCGCACTAACTTTCCCTGGGAAGGAGTGTCGTAGCTGCCCTGATTGAGGGTGTAGACGATAGTTTGATGGTTGCCTGTTGCCAATGGTGCTGTCAGTATGGCGCGTGCCGTTTCTGCTGGCGGGCAATCGGTCTGTGTTGGAGGCATAGTAACGGTAGTGGTAGCACTGATAGGGGTGACGAACCGCCTGGTTGGGGCCACGGTGCCTTGAGTGGGAGTTGCTTTTCTTGTAACAGGCGGTGTAATTGGGCTACAAGCTATGAGTAGGGATATTAGGAAAAGGTACATGCCGAAGTTTATAAGGGAGAGTACATGATGTTTATGGCGGATAGAGAGCATACATTTCTCCCCGGCATTATCTTGAGAAGACGGCGTTACATAGTATTATACTATAGTGATGTGGCACATCACGAGCAAGCACTCCCTCTCAACCCACCTCACACCTACTTCCGCTGGGATACAATCGGCCATCACCTGAGAAGCTTCGCGCAAGTAGGAGAACTGTTCGGTCTATTCCAAAAAGAAGACCGGAACAGTTCTCGACTGGCGATGAAATCTACGGCGCTTGTGGAATAGGTTCGTTGATATCTCCGAAATCATAGGGGCACAGAGGGCCAACCGTGACTACGAAGTCTAGTGATACGCTGTGTTTGATAGAAGAGTAGGATTGGCTTCCATCGCTGTTATTGGTCCCCCACACCAGGTCATAAGTGCCCTGTTTCACAGGCTTGAAACTGAAGCTGCCGTCGCTTTGGATTTTTGTGGTAGGCGATACACCAAGCAAAACGAAAAACTGATCATTTGTCGTGTTATCGTGGAGGCCTTGCATCAGCGCAGCCACCAGTGTGAGCGCCGGATTGTTCGGCACAGGTGTGACAAAATGACCTTTGACCGGCTGGGGAGCTTTCAAGGTGCTTGTAGCCTGTTGCCCCTCTGGAGTATCGGCAAACTTGGTCGAGAGTTCCTGATAGATGGGAATGGCGCTACTGCAAGCGGTCGTCATCATTTGCTTCCCCTGCCCCAGCAATGCTCGAGCGAAATCTGGATGAAGCTGCTGCGCTTCGGTCGAATTTGGGAAGCGTACAAGGATCAACTGAAAGACGTTGCTTGCGTCGGTATACTGCTGAGCGAGGAGTTCCGTCCTGGCCAGGTTATAGGAGGCAGTAGCATTGAGCGCGTTCGCCTGTGCCTGGCAATTGGAGTTACAGTAGGGCAGGTTGGCTAAGTCATTGAAGTGCGTGGTAGCAGTAGTATAATCTTTCTGCTGCATAGCTTGCTTGCCCCAGGCGAGGAAAGCTCCAATCTTGTCTGACTGAGCACGAGTAACCTCGCTCGTAGCGGAACCATAACTGTTCAGTACGGTATCGAAATCGCTCATGGCTGCCTCGTAGTGTTGCCCTGTGCTGAGCTGTTCACCCCACTCAATGTAGGTGCGGGCGATGTTATCGGAGGTGGGTGCATGCTCGCCAGCAAGTTGATATTCTGCGATGGCTCGTTGCCATTGCTGCTGGCCTTCTAAGGAGTTTGCTTGAAGGCGGTGAATGGAAGATTGCTGAGTGATGCCCGCGACGCTGAACACAAGGAGGAGGAGAACGGCAAGGCCAGCACTGATGAACTGGCTCAGTCGCCGCATGCCAACCAGAGTACGCACTCCCGTTCCCAGGGCGAGGAGCAGGGCAATGATGCCAGCCACAAGAGCGGCATGCATTGCGCCACTGGCCCAATCGCTCCCAGCCAATTGCAACCCGATGATGCTACACACGACCACGAGTATGGCGGGAATGCTCGCCCAGAGCGGCAGAGGTTTGGCTAACTTTCCGAAGCGGGATTCTAACACCCTGGGCCAGGGTGTATGAGCCGTGGGAAGAGGCATCGTCGTTTCTCTGTTGTCAATAGGCAAATTGGGTTCCAGTGTCAGCATCTGGGGTATTTCCGAGGGTGTCTCATGGTCAGGTACGGATTGTCGGTCGAGAGAGGCACCTGGACCGAATGCTTCCCAGAGCTGATTTCCGCTCAGGGGGAATGCTGGTCCAGGAACATTGGTCTGCTGCTGGAAGGTTGGCTGTTCCATAAAGGATTGCTGCTCAGGTGAGGGAACGTAAGTGGATGTCTCTAGAGGCTGGCTTGAGAGAGCCTCACTGGCTCGCGGCCTGCCGCAATTTGGGCAGGAAATGGAATGATCGGGGTGATCTACCCCACAATGGGTACATATCATTGTTGGCCTCCATCTCTTCCTAAAAAGAGGGTGATGGTTTTTTCTCGTGAAAATGTTTACAATCATCGGCACATGGAGTTCTCCACGTTGCTGTCCAGGATAGTATAGGCCAGGGTGGTTTCAGAGAAGGAGTGTCATTTGCCCCATTTCTTTCCTCCCCATCCAGGTAGCCAGTTATTAACAAAGAACTTGCACATCAAGTTTGCAAACTTGATGTGCAAGTTCTTTTTCTTTTGCCCCACCTGTAGTGGCTTGCCCATTTATATAGTGTCTATATGGTGTTGGTACCTCTGCCTGCTTTACCCCAGGTTAGATCCCATTCGCCAATCCAGAAATCGAACTGCCGGGCTTCTGGTGTTCTCCTGTACCTGTTCGTTTGCTGTCATATGGTCCTCAAGTTTTTACTGCGATGTCTGGGTAGCCTCCCCAGTGGGTGCTCCTTTGGGTGCCGACAAAAGCATGCACCATGAGGAGGCTTCCAGTGCTGACTACAGCACAAAAGCATTGTACCTGATTGTCAAATGGAAAGGCGCGGAAATTGGGCTGCCAGCGCGGAAAATGCGTGGAAAAATCCTACTCGCAGATAGCAAAGGCCCGCACTGGAAAAGACGTACCGCCTTTGATCGCCGGTGGCACTGCGAAAAATCGGAAGTTGCTTGTTGGCAACTGGTCCAGGGCGCGCAGGTGCTCCACAATTGGAATGCCCGCCGCGAGGAGGACGGTATGTGCTGGACGGGTTGTATCGCCCATGTCATCTATGTTGGCACAGTCGATGCCTACGAGCGCGGCCTGAGCCTTCACCAGAAAATGACCGGCGTCTGCGGTCAAGAATGGGCCGGAACGAAAATAATCAGAACTGCCCCAAAGCTTAGACCAGTCAGTGCGGACGAGCACAGCTTTGCCGCTCAGATCAAGTTCCTGGAACACTTCTGGTCCAATTGGTCCCTCGTATGGTGCTGTCACGACAATTCCTCGTAAGTTCGCCAGTTTATCAAGTGCCAGGTCTGCCAGGTTCTGGCCTTGTGGATGGCGGTGGAATGGCGCATCGACATACGTGCCCGTGTTTCCCCCTATCTCGTAGGTTGCAATCTGAAAAGTGGTGCCAGGCGCATAGGTGCCGCGGCTCGTGCTTTCGGCATGTGTCAGCCAGGTGTGGAATTTCGGCTCAAGTAAACCTGGATATGATGGCATGCCGGGTTCTAAGCGGTGGCTCAAATCGATCAAAATGGTCATCATTGACTCCTTACTGCCTACGGCAGTTCGTAGAGGTTTTTGGTGCTGCGGACGATGCTGCTGTAGGCAGCAAGAGCTGACAGCAGCATCGTCCGCAGCACCATTAATATGTTTTACTACGTATATGACAGGTGTGATGTTTCTCTTTATCAGTCCGTATGTATGTACATGGTATCTATGTCTATTGAGGTAGGCCCTAGGGATAAGAGCCTCTTCGTAACATCTTTATTTTGACGAAGATTGTGGTAAAATAGTCTCTGCAAATGCCAATGCAGGTAAGGCACCCCACTGTGAGTATGAGGAGGGATAATATGCAGCCCTGGTCTTTCGACTTTCATGGACGATACGATACGATAACCTTCGAGAGTGATGTCCTCAAGGATAATCCTTTGCATGACCCGTATGCACGGCCCTTGTGGGTGTACGTGCCACCGGGCTATGACGATGATGCCACGCGGCGTTACCCAACCATTTACCAGATTCAGGGGTTGACAGGCCAGCTCGATATGTGGCGCAATCGCTCACCATTCAGGAAGAACTTTATGGAACTGGCCGACGAGATGTTTGCGAAGGGTGATGTACCACCCTGCATCGTCGTGTGGGTGGACTGCTGGACCTCCCTCGGCGGGAGCCAGTTCCTGGACTCTCCAGGTACCGGTCGCTATCACACCTATTTATGTGATGAGATTGTGCCCTGGGTGGATGCCCATTACCGCACACTCGCGAGTCGCGAACATCGCGGCATTGCAGGCAAGTCCAGTGGGGGGTATGGAGCGATGATCACACCTATGCTGCGTCCAGACCTGTGGGGTGGGTTAGCCACACATGCTGGTGACGCGCTCTTCGAGATGTGTTACTTTCCAGAATTTCCGCAGTCGGTACGCGCGCTTCGCGACCACTATAACGGCTCGTTCGATCAGTTCTGGCAAGATTTTCGCAACCGGCCCGCTTTTTCCAAAGATAGTGATGGTCACTTACTGAACGACTGGTGTATGGCCGCCTGCTATTCCGCAGATGAGGATGGCACCATCCATCTTCCCTATGACCTTAGCACCGGCAGGCTCATTCCTAAAGTGTGGGAGAGATGGCTGGCCTGGGACCCCGTGCGCATGGTACCTTCGCACGCGGGAGCGTTACAGTCGATGAAGGCGATCTATATCGACGCGGGCAAGCGAGACGAATTTTTCCTGGATCTCGGTGCAGAGGCGTTCCGACAGGCTCTGGCACAAATAGATGTGACCGACGTGTTCTTTGAGCTCTTCGACGCCACCCATATGGGCATCGAGTACCGCTATCCTTTGAGCCTGAAATACCTCGCAGAACGACTCTCTTAAGGGAAGAATGAGCTATTCGTATACCGTAGGGGCGGGGGAGGTGAGGACGGGTGGGGGGACGCAAGCGTCGCCCTAGGTGGGAAGGGCCGTTTCGTTCAGGGGAACAGGACGAGGGCGACGCAAGCGTCGCCCTAGGTGGGAA
>WNFH01004945.1_pt1 | contig 10297 bp, 9 predicted proteins | sample 5400411 | NCBI WGS metagenome assembly WNFH01 (sample SAMN13153347, study PRJNA577476) | soil metagenome | isolation source: 200 cm saprolite under Douglas fir tree site 2 hole 3 | place: USA:California | collected 2015-04-18
TATATTCTGAGCAACGGACATCGCGAGAGGATCAATCTTGTACGGGGTAGTCCACTCGGCGCTTACAGGCTTTTCCGGCGCCAGGACCACATCCCGCTGCTTCACTCGCGCGGAAGCACGTGCGATCTCGACGGCCTGAGCGGCCGTAGCCTCAACCGCAGCACGGCTCAGGTTGTCCGAAGCTGCGAATCCCCACGCGCCGTCGGCAATCACGCGCACGCTCATCCCGACCGACTCCGTGTCGGAGGCGCTGCCGACTTTGCCGTTTTTCGTGGTGAGGGCGCGGCTGCGATGCGCGACGATTCGCGTGTCAGCGTACGTGGCGCCACGTGTCGTAGCGACGTTCAGAGCCCAATGGGCGGCGTATTGCATGAATTTTCAATCTACCACACCGCTTCGCGATGCTCTGTGGAATCCCATAACGGGATTGCCCACCGAGAGTAGTGCCGATTGTCGCCCTCTGCCGGGTTCCCAAGTCTTAAGATTGCCCTGCCTACGTCACAGAGGGGACGTAACAATCTAGCCCAGCGCTTCAGCGCTGGGGTCTGTGCGATTAATAAATGTAAACAAGTCCCGGAGGGACGACACAAATGGGCCACTCCTATGCGAGCAATCGGGGTTCACGTCTTCTTCAGCACTAAAGATCGCAACCGGTGTCTTACTGCGGAACTCCAGCGCAGACTTTGGGCATACATGGCGGGCGTAGCCCAGAAACAAGGCTTCACGGCGCTAATTATCGGAGGAGTTGAAGACCACGTTCACGCCTTGATCGCACTTCCTCCCACGATGCCTTTGTCGAAGGCGATTCAATTCCTCAAAGGCAGCTCCTCTAAATGGATTAACGATGACAAGGCCGGCGGTGGCGATTTCGCGTGGCAGGAAGGTTACGGTGCATTCAGCATCAGCGCATCACACACGGCCGATGTATACCGCTACATCAGGAATCAGAAGGAACATCACGCGAGGAAAACCTTTGAAGACGAGTTTAGCTTTTGTTTGAAGAAGTGCGGAATCGAATTCGATCCTGAACACGTTTTCGGATGATTGTGCCGTCCCTCCGGGACTTGTTGACACTTAGGCATCGGTTACCCAGCGCTGAAGCGTTGGGCTAAATTGTTTCCGTCGCTCTGGGACCTGCGTAGTATGCGGAGCACAACTTTGTCATCAAGCCTTTTGCTCGTGTCTACGGCGTTTCGCGCGCTACATCCAACGCTTCTCTGATGGATTGCAGCTCCTTCAAAACTCCACGCAGTTTGGTGGACTCCAGCGCATTCGCCCCGTCAGACTTAGCTTCTTTCGGATTGTCATGAACTTCCATAAACACTCCGTCCACGCCAGCCGCCACCGCGGAACGCGCCAGCAACGGAATGAACTCCGGTTGCCCTCCGCTCACCGCGGGACCATTGTCGTTTGCTTGCGCGGATGGCAGTTGCACGGAGTGCGTGGCGTCGAAGACCACCGGCGCAAACTTGCGCATGATGGAAAGCGACCGCATGTCTACCACGAGATTGTTGTAACCGAAACTTGAGCCCCGCTCGGTGAGGAACACCTGCGTATTCCCCGCATCACGGCACTTTTCAACCGCGTGACGCATGTCCCAGGGCGCGACGAACTGTCCTTTCTTGATGTTTACCGCACGTCCACTCAGCGCGGCCGCCACAACGAGATCGGTCTGCCGGCTGAGGAACGCGGGGATTTGCAACACGTCGACAACTTCCGCCACTTTGCCTACGTCCGCAGTTTCGTGAACGTCAGTAAGCACGGGAACTTTGACTTGATCTTTGATCTTGCGCAGGATTCGCAGACCTTCCTTCAGCCCCGGCCCGCGAAAGCTGCGTATCGAAGTACGGTTGGCCTTGTCGTAGCTTGCCTTGAAGATGAACGGAAATCCCAGCGATCGAGCAACGCCCTTGATGATCTCCGCCATTCGGATGGCGTGTTCTTCGCTCTCAATCACGCACGGACCGGCAATCAGGAAAAGACTGCCGCCACCGATCTGTACGTCGCCGACTTGGAAGGAATTGAGCTTCAAGTTTCTCTAGTTTCAGGTTTCTGGTTTTCAGCTTCCGTCCGAGGGCCCGCTAGAAACTGGAAGCCGGAAACTTGAAACCGAGGTTCACCGCCGCGTCACTTTCTCCGGCCGATGGAACATTTCCACCTCCGCAGTTTCTTTCTCAGCGCGCCGCTTGGAACCATGCTGGTACGCCGCCCCCACAAATGTGGTGAACAGCGGATGCGGCTCGAGCGGCTTCGATTTGAATTCAGGATGGAACTGGCAACCGATGAAGTGTGGATGGTCAGGCAGTTCCACCATCTCGACGTAAGTGCCGTCTGGCGTCGAGCCGGAGATGCGCAGTCCCGCCGCGACCATCGGCTCCTCGTACTCGCGATTGAACTCGTAGCGATGGCGGTGGCGTTCGCTGATTTCCACCTTCCCGTAAATTTTGTGCGCCAGCGTATTGGGCTCGATCTTGCAGGTCCACGCGCCCAGTCGCATGGTTCCACCAAGTTCTTCCACGCCGCGCAATTCGCGCAGCTTGTAGATCACGCGATGCGGCGTTGCCGGATCGAATTCGCTGGAGTTCGCCTCTTCGAGGCCCACAACGTTGCGGGCGAATTCGATGCAAGCCGTCTGCATGCCCAAGCAGATTCCAAAGTACGGAACTTTCTTTTCGCGGGCATAGCGGATTGCGATCAGCATACCCTCAATCCCGCGCTTGCCAAACCCGCCGGGAACCAGAATGCCGTCGTAGTCTTCCAGTTGTGCCTCGCAAGTCGCGTCGCCAGCCTCCAGCCCCTCAGCCTCGATCCAGTTGATCTGCAGTTTCAGGTTGTGAGCCAGCGCACCATGCACGAGTGCTTCTTTCAGCGATTTGTAGGAGTCTTCGTACTCAACGTACTTACCGACGATGCCAATTGTGACTGTATCCTTTGGGTTGTAGACGCGGTGCACAATGTCTTCCCACTTGGAAAGATCGCGATCCTTCGCTTGAATGTGGAGGTATTTGAGGACGAGCGTGTCAACACCTTCATTCGCGAATACGAGCGGCACTTCATAGACCGAAGCCACGTCCTTCGCGGTAATGACAGCCTCTTCGCCCACGTTACAAAAGAGCGCAATCTTCGACTTGATGTCCTTGGCCAGGAAGCGGTCCGTACGGCAGAGCAAAATATCCGGCTGGATTCCGATGCTGAGCAACTCTTTCACCGAGTGCTGGGTCGGCTTTGTCTTGAGTTCCTGCGCCGCCGCGATAAACGGAACCAGCGTCACGTGAACAAACAGAGTGTTCTCACGGCCCAACTCCTGCCGCATCTGCCGGATAGCTTCCATAAACGGCAGCGACTCGATGTCACCCACCGTACCGCCGACTTCCACGATGGCAACATCCACTTCCTGCGCCACCTTCTTCATCGCCGCCTTGATTTCGTTGGTCACGTGGGGAATCACCTGCACCGTCTTGCCGAGATAATCCCCGCGACGTTCCTTGGCGATGATCTGCTCGTAGAGGCGCCCCGTCGTCCAATTGTTATCCCGAGAGAGTCTGGCGTGAGTGAATCGTTCGTAGTGGCCAAGATCAAGATCCGTCTCGGCACCGTCGTCGGTCACGAAAACCTCTCCATGCTGAAACGGAGACATCGTGCCCGGATCGACATTCAGGTAAGGATCAAACTTCATCAGGTTGACTTTGAGCCCGCGGCTCTCTAGGAGGCAGCCGATCGATGCAGCAGCCAGTCCTTTGCCTAAAGAAGACACAACTCCGCCCGTCACAAAGATGTACTTCGCCGGCATCTCGTCCTCGCTCTAAATTGTGTTGGAAGATTTGTGCAGGTGGGGTGCACAATCAATTATGGCAGAAAAGGCCTGTGGAAAGAAATTCAAAACGTCGCGCGCGTTGACTATCGCGTCACGGTAAGCGAGAATAATCAAGGTTCCTTCCCGAATTCAAAAGTGAATTCCGAACCTAGGGAAATTTCTCCCTCGCAAGTGGGCCTGTGGCGCAGCTGGGAGCGCGCTTCCATGGCATGGAAGAGGTCGCCGGTTCGATCCCGGCCAGGTCCACCAAGTTTCTCGCAATCGCCCATGTGAGATTTCCGGGCTACGGCCTGATTTCGATCGGCGTGCCGTCCGCCACCGCGTGCCAAATCTCATCGATCTCTTCATCGGTCACAGCAACGCAGCCGTCCGTCCAATCCTTCAGGCGGTGGGCCGCCCCGATGGCGCCGTAGCCGTTGGGCAAGCCATGGATAAAGACACCGCCTCCGGGCGGGATGCCGTGCTCGCGAGCCAGTGCACGATCCCGTGCACTGGGATAAGAGATATGGATCGCCTTGTAGAACTGGCTGTGGGAGTTCCGGAAATCCAGGACGTACACGCCTTCCGGTGTCTTGTGATCTCCCTGTCTCGTCTTGGCACCAACCGGATCGCCGCCCAGAGCGATTTTGTAGCTCTTGATGACCTTTCCCTGCCTCAGCAGCTGCAGTGTTCGCTCCTTCTTAAAGACGAGCACCCGAACCGCGCGGAGCGCAGGTTCAGACGCCAGCACCGCGCTCCCGACTGCGCACAGCAAGCCGACAACCGCCGCCGTAAGAAATCGGGTTCGCATGCACGGGATTATAGCCGAAGGCATTCCCCGAAAATGCTACGCTGGAAAGCGTGAAGCCGCACGCCAGACCCTCGACACACCCTTGGCCCAGTTGTCGCAGCGTTGTCTTTTTCGCCCTGGTTGTCGGCCCCATACTTTTGACGAAAGCCTACGCTGCGAGTTGGACTGTTCGTGCCCAGCCGACGAAGTTGGTAAACGGAGCTCCAGTTTCGTTTCAGGTCAAGCCGCCCGGTCGCCTCGAGTCGCTAACTGGAACCTGGCTGGGCCACCAGGTGACCTTTAGCTTTGATAGGTCCACAAAGACATGGTTTGCTCTCGCAGGCATCGGCCTCGAGACCGCACCCGGAACGTACACCTTGGAACTCGCGGGCGAACGCCTTGCGTCCAAGGCAGCCGATAACAAGGTCACCTTCAGCCGCAAGTTCGCCGTAGCCCGCGGCAAGTATCCCAAGATCAAAGTCCCGCTCACGGTGGAGGGCAAATTTACCGAGCCGACTCCGGAGCAACTCAAAGAGATAGAAGAAGCCAAAGCTGTGAAGCAGGATTACTTGAACCGCGTGACTCCCGAACGCGAATGGTTGGGAAAATTCTCCGCCCCAGCCGATGCGGCCATCTCCGATGTTTTTGGCTCACAGCGCGTCTTCAACAACAAGACATCGAGTCCCCATCAGGGATTGGATTTCCGCGTCCCCACTGGAACTCCCGTAGCGGCCATGAATAGCGGAACAGTGCTGCTAGCGCGTCCGCTCTACTACGAGGGAAACTTCGTCGTGCTGGATCACGGGCAGGGTCTGCTAACCCTCTACCTGCATCTCTCCGTCATCAAAGTGAAAGAAGGCGATCACGTAGACCGCGGTCAGGAAATTGGCTTGAGTGGCGGCACCGGCCGGGCAACCGGACCGCACCTGCATGTAGCGGTTCGTTGGCAGGGAACGTACCTCGATCCCGCTCGTCTCATGCAGTTGCGTCTGCCCTGAACTGCAAGCTCCTAGGGATTTCCGCCAGAGCCTTTCCCTACCCCGCGTGAAGGATTTCGTGGCATCTCGAGCAGCGCGCCCCTCAGCGTGTCTTTCAAATCGAGATTTCGAATGAGCCGGTGCAAGTAGTTGGGATGCACGCCGAGAATTCCTGCAGCTTCCACATAGTTCCCTCGGGTCTGCTCCACCGCATCGATGATCAGCTGTCTCTTGAGCTCTTTCACGCTGGCATGGTATTTCGCCTCTGTGATGTCAGGCGCAGGCACGTGCTCGAGCAAAGATTCCGGTAAGTCCTCCGGTAGCAAAGTTTCCGAAGGGCCCAGCACGAGGGCCCGCTCGATTGCATTCTCCAGTTCGCGCACATTCCCGGGCCAGTCGTAGTTCACCAGGCAAGCCATGGCATCGTGGGATACGGGCTTCGCCCGCACCTTGCAGCGCACGGCATACTTCTGCACGAAGTGCCGCGTGAGCATCGGAATATCCTCTTTGCGCTCGCGCAACGGCGGCATGGTCATCTTGACTACGGCCAGCCTGTAATAGAGATCCTGCCGGAATTCACCGAGGCGCACGGCATCATTCAAATCGCGGTTCGTAGCCGCAACCAACCGGATATCGACCTTAATGGGATGAATTCCGCCCACCCGTTCAAATTCGCGCTCCTGCAGCACACGCAACAGTTTGACCTGAAGTGCGGCCGCGAGTTCTCCGATTTCGTCAAGAAATACCACCCCTCCGTTGGCGACTTCGAGTCTGCCTTTCTTCTGCACTGCCGCGCCGGTAAACGCACCGCGCTCGTGTCCAAACAAGTCGCTTTCCAGAAGCGACTCAGGAATCGCAGCGCAGTTGATGGCCACGAACGGCTTGCTGGCGCGAGGGCTGTTGCGATGCAACGCCCGCGCCGCCAGCTCTTTGCCCGTTCCACTCTCGCCTTCAATGAGCACGGTCGCATCCGACGGAGCAGCGCGCGCTAGCAGGTGGTAAATCCCTTTCATGGCCGGGCTCTCACCGACCAGACTGCGTTCCTGGTTGACCTCGACGGTCAGACGCTGATTCTCCTGCTCCAGCCATTGCAGACGGCGGGCGTTGTCGAGTGCGACCGCCGAGATGCCCGCAATCGCAGCCACCAGTTGCAGATGATCCTCATGAAAACGACTGGCGGGATTACTGCTATCAAGGTAAACGCAGCCAATTACTCGATGAAAGACGGTCAAAGGGACGCATAAGAGCGAGTGCACGTGCGCGGATGCCAGACTCTCCACTTCCCGCAATTCTCCGCTGCGCGACACATCCATCCCGAGGATGGCCACTCCCTGATCCATCACCTGCCGGGCGATGGTACGACTGACTCGCACCAGTTGGGTGTGTCCTGGCTGCCGGGTACGCGCGTACATCGAACTGAATTGTCCCGCCGCTCCATTCGTGAGCAAAATAGCGCCTCGGCCGGCCGGCACTACCTCGAAAATCAGATCGAGCAACTGTGCTTGCAGGTCGTCGAGCTCGCGAATGGCATGGACTACGCGACTGATCTTGAGCAAAGCATTTAGATTGCGTGCGATTTGGGACGTGGGGGGCAACTCGCGGAGAAGACGGTCCGGCTGCAAATAAACAACTTCCTTGGGGTGGATGACCTTGGTCTCGGCCGCGACCTGGTCCTCATCGAACTCCACCCGGCTTGCCGCAATTCCCGTGTCTCCTTCCTCTAACAGAAACAGGAATACTGAGTCCCCGATCGCTATCTCGTCGCCGTGAATCAGCCACTGTTCCTCTACGACTTGACCGTTCACCAGCGTCCCATTGCGACTTTCCAGATCTCGCACCTGAAAACGCTCCTGCTCCTGCCGCAATGAACAATGTTTTCGAGAAACGGAAAGATCGGCAATCGGCAGTGTGTTTGAGGGATCGCGGCCGAGGGTGACCTCGCCTTCAGGAAGTGGGAGGATCGAATCTTTCAACGGTCCAGCGATCGCCAGCAGTCTGGGATTCAAGGGTCCCCCCGGGGCAACGTGCGATGTTCTTACCACAGCCGACGCGAAAATGCATTCCCAACTCTGCCCTGTTCCAATATCCGAACGGTTACGAAGCTATCCGATCGGATAGCGAGTTAGCGTAACTAGTAAGCAGTGACGAGAGGTATCCCTGCGCAGCGAGCATGCCCCTAAGTGGCTGTATCTAAGCAGCTTAGTCGGCTCAGATGGGTGCGGAGGCGAGTTGCGGATAACACGATAGTACTTGGATATCGACGTGCATGGTTTGAAGTTGCGAGAGCTCGGCAAAAAGCGATGGGGGAAGCGCTTTTTGAACGGTCTTGCCGAGAAACGCAATCAGGAGCCCGGGGGACCCCCTCATCGAGCTCCTGATTTTTTCGGCTCTCACCAGTCGCTTCAGCCAACCGCAGCCTCATGGATTGAAGCAGACTCGACTGAGGCAGACTCGAGTAACGCAGACTCGCCCGCGGCCACAACGAAGGCAACTCCGTCGCGGTAGCTGACCGTCCTGCCTGAGATCGCCGGTACGCGTTCGCCCGGGACCAGAATCCCCACCAGATTCAGCGGATCAGCAGCCGAAAGCGTGATGACCTCGCCGCTCAAAGGCATGTTGCGCATGGCACGAACCGACTCGACCGCCACCGGCAAGGCAAACTGCTCACCGAGAAACCCGTCCACGAAGCGGCCGCCGCGAATCTCACCTCGGTCTTCCAGCCGTCGGTAGCCCATCAGCAATTCGCGCCAACTAGGCAGATTTGCTTCCCGCGCTAGCAGGTCGCGAAACACAATTCCGTAGCGACGCAACAGCATCCAGCACGCAGCCTCGACCGCGCGTGGCCTTTCGGCGGCCTCAACTGGATGGAGCAGCGCCCATCGCCCTGCACTGTGCCGCGGACGCGTGCTGCGACCGCTTCCCTGTCCCGCACGCCGTTTAGGATCGATCAGCGATCTCAGATTGTCGAAGCCGTCGGCTGTGACCACGCCCGCCGCAACCAGCTCCCAGAGCGCCGTCTCGATCTCGGCCTTGAGTTTTCCGGTACCCCGAACAATATCCGCGAAAAAGGACGCTCCTCGCTGCTTGAGGAAATCAAACACAATTTGCGCCCCGTGGCTAAGGCCGCGACCATTCTCTTGCTCGCCGTGATGTCGCGGCGTCATCCAGTCCGCCTCCTCGCGCACAAAGAATGTGATGGGCGCAACGCTGGTGGGAATGACACGTCTCTGCCGAACTGGAGCAGAAACAGCGGACGAGTCACCGGAGCTCTTGACCGTGCCGGAGTAGTCCAGTGTCGCCGGATGCGGCGACAGCCTCCCCCATCCCACCGCACCGGTGAGACAAAGTTGATCGAGCCACTTAGGATCGTAGTCCGCCACGCGTCGCGCCAATACCTGCCGCTCCCAAGCATTCGCTGGAATCTCGAAACCCTGCAGTTGCTGGAGCACCTCAAGCGTGCCCCGCTCACCCACAACCAGCGCCCCCGGCGTAACGTGCTGCCATCGCAACAGCCAACGCATGAACTGCGCCGCTGTCACCGGCTCAATCTGCTTGCGCAGTGTTCCAACCGTAAGCCGGTGAATCCGGGCCAGCAGCCTCCGCTCACACCATTCCGTCTCGTGTGGGGCGGACACTCCTATCCGCCCTGAGGCACCAGTAAAGTTCCCGCGCAGTACTGTCCCGCCAGCCTCCATCCGCAGCAGAGCCTTCTCCACATCAGAAGCCGGAAGCCCCAGCATCTCCCCCAACTGAGTCGCTGTGGCGGGACCCGAGTGTGACATCCAGCCCGTCACCAAGGTCAACAAAACATCATCGCGAGAAGAGAGATTCGTTTCGACATCCGCCAACGCCTTTAGGAACTCGGCCCCTGGAAACAGCGCCGCGAAACTTCGCGCCCGCTCCGCCGCCACCCAGTAAAGCCGCCCACCGACGGAAGCCACGCCTGCCCGTCCCTCGATCAGCAACCTGTCGAAATGGCCCCGCCAATCAGCAACGCTCGCGTGGGGATAGCCACCCTCGGCTGTCCAGTCGAGCGAAGCTCGACTCTCTGGCCGTTCACTCGAGCCGCATTCCTCCGGCAGCGCCACCAGCGTATGCAGCACATCATGGCGCCCGGCGCTCTTCCAGCGGAGCGTCATCAAGATAGGCATACGGATTCGCGTTCAGAATTTCGTGCGAGAACTGCGACGGCACCGGCGTATCGACTGCAAGAACCCGAATCTGCCCCGATGCCATTCCGCGCAGCAGCGACTTCAGCCCCTCCAGGTCCATCGCCTCGGTAAGAACGTCCTTCATCACCTCGCCGACAAGAGGATGGTCGGGAATCTTCCGCTCACCCTCGATATTCTCGAAGCAAGCCGCCGCATCGGGAAAGACCGAGGCGAGTAAATCGTCCGATCTCATGCGCTGAATCTGCGCCGGAACTTTCTTGCCATTCTGAAAGCGCAGCAAGGCCAGCGCGCGATTCGCATCCCAGCGCCAGCGCGTGCCAAAGATGGGTGAATCCAGCGCCGCCTGCTCCAAAATCGGCTGCACTGTGTCTGCCTGTAAGAAATGAAACACATCGCCCAGAGGAAAACTGTGCTGCTCCGCCAGCGCGATATTCAGTCCGTTGTCAGTAGCTGCAGCCTGCAGTTCGAAATTGAACCCGACACAAAAACGCTTGCGCAGCGCCAGTCCCCAGGCCTTATTGATGCGGCCGCCAAACGGAGCGTTGATCACAAGCTGCATCCCCCC
>WNFH01004264.1_pt1 | contig 10294 bp, 10 predicted proteins | sample 5400411 | NCBI WGS metagenome assembly WNFH01 (sample SAMN13153347, study PRJNA577476) | soil metagenome | isolation source: 200 cm saprolite under Douglas fir tree site 2 hole 3 | place: USA:California | collected 2015-04-18
TCGCCCAAGTAGCTTTCCCTTTCAGAACTTGGATGGAAAGCACGCAGCGACCCCCTTTCGGCCAACGGCGAGGCGGCTGATCCATGTCCGGTCAAACAGGAAAGGGCAAGAACCGGCGAACCGGATTCTTGCCCTTTGGCGGAGCATTTCTAAAGTGAGGGTTGGTTGCTACGCTAGATCGCCTTCCTGCGACGACGCAACATGCCTGCGAGGCCCAACAAGCCAGAGCCCATCAACAGCATAGAGGCCGGCTCGGGAACTGGCGGGCCTGTGGTTAGCCCTGCTTCTGTGAAGGGAACGACGAAGGGTTTCCCGTTCGCACCCTCACCGATCGCGTCAACAAACGTACCCGTTGGAACATTCAATCCGGTGACGTTAATCTCCCCGTTTGCCCCGAGCGTTGCTCCGTTCAGAGCGACCACGTAAATGCCAAAGCTTGTTGCCGACGGGTCATTTCCCGGAAGGGTGAAATTAGTGAAGCTATTCGAGTTGTTGATGCCGCCGCCACCGGTGAAGTTCAAGAAGCTGTACACTTCTTGCCCGGATCCCATCGACCCGTAAAATGCGCCAGCGAGCGGTCCGGGATTTGCCTGCAAGCCGAGGCCATTCGTGCTGAAAGTTGGAAAGAGTCCGGTCCCGGCTACGTTCGCGGTACCCGAAGTAGGCGAGCCGCTATTGAAGGGGTTGAAGAACTGCACACCCAACGAGGTGTAAGCTCCCGAGCTAGTAGGTCCAAGGTAGGAAGCTGTGTTGTTCACCGTGTCGTTAGGCACGGCGAGAATTAGCAGTATAGGGGCGTTAATGGTGGCGGCCCCGCCGTTGGACGTCTGATATATGTCAAGCGTACCGCCGGAACCAATCTTGTTGGGGTCGCCCGCGCATCCCTGTTCGCAAGCGGTCCCCTGACCTGGACCGATATGTAGGGTGCTGGGATCGAGTAACGTCTGCGCCTTGGTTTGATACGCACAGGCGAGGCCAAGGCAGCTTACAAATGCGAGCAGGGAAGCTGCTCGGTATAGGCTAGGCTTCCTCATTCTTATTTTCTCTCTTTCTCTTTCCTCGTTTCAATCTCAAAGCACACAGAGCCCTGGTTCTCAACAAAGTGAATCGTGAAACAGAGTCAGCGGGGATCACCCTCTATTCCGCCAGTGCTAGGGCATTTTAAATGCCAGTTTGCCCCCACTGAAAACAAAGGGGTTATGTCTTGCAGATAAGGGACCATGCGCAAACCTCTTCATCATTTTACTGAATCTGGCGCAATTAATTTCCCTAAGCGATCAACCGCAAACCGGACATGGTCAGTAAAGATGGGAGTATAGAACTATCAGCCCCAGCCTCAAGGCGATGGCCAAAGGATTGAGCGCCCTACAACTGAGGTGAGGGATGTAAGCGAATGGTTCGTTAAGTAGACGCACACGAACTGCTGTCTTCACTGCTGCAGTTTTTCCGCAACAAGACTCGTAGCGTGGAAGCCGACCTAGTTCGCTTGGGCGAGAGCTTGGCGCGCCTGTTCCGCATCGGCGGCCTTAAGCTGCTTCATCTGTAGGGCAGCCTGCAGCTGGCCCTTGCCCTTGTCCTTTTGTCCGGCTGCCACAAGGGTCATGCCCAGATGGTAGCGATACTCAGCCGATGCAGGAGCCTTCTTGACGGCCTCCTCAAGCAAAGGAACCGCGCCGGAATAGTTGCCCTTCTTGTACATGACCCAGGCTAGTGTGTCCGTGATAGACGGCAGCTCAGGCATCTGCGACTTGGCCTTCTGCGCCATGCCCAAGGCAACGTCGAGATCCTTTCCTTCCAGCGCGTCCACCCAAGCCATATTGGCAAGAGCCACGGCAAAATTCGGGTCGACGTCCAGCGCCTTCTGGTAATACTTTCGGGCGGTTTCCAGGTCGCGGTCGAGATACAGGTTGCCGATCATCGCGCAAAGAGCAGCGAACTTCGGCTGTATCTCCAGCGCTTTCTGATATTCAGCAATGGCAGCTTCCGGCTGATTCTCCACCTCATAAATGCGCGCGATTCGCAGATAGGCTTGAACTTCCTTGGGATTGAGCTGAATGGCGCGCTCAAATTCCCCGTGTGCCCCGTTATTGTTCTTAGCCTGGAAATGTAGCGCGCCGAGAATCATGTGTCCCTGGGCGTTTTTCGGATTAGCGTCCACAAATTGCTGGACGCGTGCGAGGGCCTTCGGTGCCTGCTGGTGCGCAACCAGGAAGTCGGCATACTGGCCGAGAATTGTGGTATTGGAGGGATCGAGTCGAACCGCGGTCTCCAGTTCCTTTTCCGCCTCAGGCCACTTCTTTTGTGTCGAATACAACTGCCCCAAATCGAGGTGGACAGCCGCCTGATTAGGAGCCAATCGCAGCGCCGCCTGGAATTGTTCCTCCGCCTTACCAGTCTGACCCTCGCGGAGAAAGATGCCGCCCAGGAGCAAGCGGTCGCTCACATTGGTGGGAAATTTCTGGACCAATTCCTGCGCGTACGCCTGGGCAACAGAACCATTGCCCTGTGCGAGATTCAATTCCGCCAAGCTGCGCAAGGCGATTACCAAGCCCGGCGAGACGCGCAGCGCTTCTTGCAGCTCAGTGCCGGCTTGCCCAAGGCTGCCGGAGCGCCAGTAAGCCAAACCCAGATAATAGTGAGCCTGAGGAGAATCTCCGGAATCTTTAGTAACGCGCTGAAGGGCACTTACGGCGTCCTGCGGTTTGTCCTGGGCCATCAGCAAACGCGCATGGTTGATCCGGACGAATAAATCCTTGGGAACCTGCTTCGTGAGTTGAGCGTCCATCTGGGCCGCCTGGTCCGTTTGATTCGTAGTCAGGTAGAGCTCTTCGATGCGCTTCTCGATATCGAGATTGTTAGCAGATATGGACAGTCCCCGCCGATACTCTTCAATTGCCTTTGCCGCGTTATTGCGCTGGACGTAGTAGTCGCCAATCGAGGTCGCGACCTCGACTGACTTTGGCAGTTGGGTGCGTAGCCTGGCGAGGATGCCGTCGGCCTCTTCGGTTTTCCCGGCGCTGGACAGCATATTCGCCCAATCGACATACAGCGGGATGGCATCCGGATTGTTTTGAGTGGCCGTCTGCAAAACCTGTTGGGCTTCCGGGAGCTTGCCCTGCAAATGGTAGAAATTCGCCAGATCGATGTTGGCTTGCACAGACTTCGGATCAACCTGAACAGCTTGCTTCAAATGCTGCTCGGCCTCCGGAAGGCGGCGCAGGCCGATTTCAACCAGTGCCATATTCACGAACGTGCTGGAATCGTTGGGGGTCAACTCCGCAATTTTCGAAAAAGCGGCGAGAGCCGCCTCGGGTTTTTGTTGGGAGATCAGCGCAGCGCCGAGGAGCTGATAGGCACCCGCATTCTTGGGATCCCGGCTAATCACGAAGTTCGCTTCTTCTTCGGCCTTTATGAACCCGCCTCCAGTAACACCCTCAAAATTGCGTGCAGCAAGATACATACGCCCGCGGTCCAACCGGGCGTCCAGGCGGTTTGGGTCCAGTTCGATGGCCTTTTCGAGAGCACCATAAGCGGCCCGCCAGTCCTGTTGCGCCAAATCGGCCTGGGCCAACTGATAGTAGGCGTCAACAAAGCGAGGGTCGATCTTCAGAGCATTTCGATATTCGATCATCGCGCTGGCATACTGCTTCTTTTTCATGTACTTCTGGCCATTCGCCAGGTACTTCGCCTTGGCCTTTTGCGGGTCGGCGGAACAAGAGCTAAGCAGCACTGCTGCGGACAAAACTAGAGAAGTGATTAGTCGCTTGTTTTCGGCTTTCATGACTTTACCTCCGCGGTGCCTGTGGCGCTCAATTCGGTATTAGTTGGTCCAGACGCGGGAATATCAACTGAGTGAAGCTTTCCAAGCGGGCGCGCGCCTTACTTTCCGTGTCGTTCATTGGTGTAACCAGACGGACCAGCGCGCCATCGGTGCGATTGCGAGAAATGGCGTCGGCAACCATCCAGAACTTTCCCGCGTACTCGCTGGCGACCACGCGTCCCCGCCCTTGGTACCAATAAAAGACGAGCTGTTTGTCGAGTCCCTGCTGAATCACATACTCATTCACAACAATCTTCCGACCGTCAGGAACGGCTATGGTCGCATAGCCCGACTGAACGGGATCCCAACCGGCACCGGGCAAGCAATTTTTCGGTGAATGAATAGTGTCTCCGGTCCTTTGGCTGGCGTAATACCCGACATAGAGCTGTACGGGTGGATCGAACTGATTGAAAAATAAGCGATTAGAATAGTCCGAAACGCCCACGGCCTGCACGATTCGCGAGTCGAGAGGCTGCTCCCTACCGGTCCAACTACCCAAAGTGTACGGCAGCTCGCGAAGAGGCGCACGAGGAACGACTGCTTCGCCGTGGCTCAAAGTGTGGAGAAACACGGTGGTGCCAACGAGCAGGCCTGCGGTGATCCACATACGAATCGATGGGGCCGGACTAAGCATGGGTGGGCTGCTCCCGGTGAGCCCCGAATCGCTTCAGAATCCAGTGGGTGGTGAACATCAGAACGAGCGCGGCTAGAAAGATCACCCAACCAGAAAACTCGTGAAAGAAACCTTCGGCCGCCTTTGGGCCGAAGCGGTAGGTCAGGACGCCGGTGCCCATGATACGCAAGGCGTTACTGACGATGGCGATCGGAACCATTAGAATTACGAGCGTGCAGCGTATCCAGCGTCGCGGCTCCACCAAGTACCCATAGGCGACAGCCAAGGTAATCAGGGTCATTAGCGACCGGATCCCGCTGCAGGCTTCAACCACTTCCAAAGAGTAGTTCGGAAGAATTAGCACGTTCCCTTCACGCAAGACTGGTACCTGTACCAACTCCAAACAAAATGTCGCGAAGCGCGATGCAAGCAGTTGCAGCGGAAAGGTGATTTGATTGTAGACGATAACCGGGATCGGAATCATCAGTATCAGAAACGCCAGCGGAAAAGAAAGAGCCCGGAGCACCTTCCATCCCGCCAAAAAAAGGATCATTCCCGCCAAAAGTACCAGAAGCGAGAAGCGGCTAGTGAACAGTTCCGCGCCCAACGAGCCGCCGATAAGTAAGACAATGGCCCCGATCATGACCAGCAGGCCAAAATTGCTGGGCTTGGCCTCGCACTTCGTCCATTGGTCCCGCGTTCGCCAGACGACGTAGCCGGCAAACAGGGGAACCAGAAAACCGTGGCCGTAGTCGGGATCATTCCACCACTGCAGCACGAGCACTTTCAGCACGGGGGCGTAAAGCAGGACGATGAGGGCTGAGAGGATTGCCGTCCAGATCCAAGAACGGTTCTTTACCACAGTCTCCGCGACAGGCGCGGTTGTCGACATTGAGTTTTCGGAGATCAAGACAGAAGATCCTTAGCTCGGTCCGGGTTGTGTGTAAACAGTTCTATCTTCCAGGACATAGAGCCAGGGCGGTTTAGACGAACTCCAACGAAACTCGTTCTCACAAACGTAACATGAAGCACGCAAGAGTCCTAAGATTCCCGAGCCGTTTAGGTGAGAACTCCTTGGAACTATCTGTATATAAATGACTTACGTGAGACCACCGAAAGCTTCGAGTTTTCGTATCCGCGCAAGGCCAAAGATGTGAAAAAGTTTTCACATCTTGGATAGCGGTGTCAGTGCCCTTGCCGGAGGTTTTTTCCAATAGTGCATCCGACCACCGCTTTGTCGCAGGCCAACTAGCTATGGCTCATACACTCGGCCGGGTCCTTCATCGCTGAAAGCAATGATTGGAAATACGAAATGGCTCAGGAAGCCAATGAGCTCTATTTAAAGAACTTAGGCGAGTTCGTTTTGCAATCTTGCCCGCTCCATGACGGAACAGAGATTGGTAGTAGAACCAGCGCACTAGCACCGCGCCAGCAGCGAACCCCCAGCCGCGCTTGCGACCGAAAAACGGCCGAAAAACGCATACATACGCCAGATGAACCGAGCAGGCCGAGACAAGCCTGAGCATCCGCGGAGAAATACACGTCAGCCTGCCCGCCCACACCGGTGGGAGCAACAGCCCTCCGAGAAACAATAAGCCGACCAAGCCAGCGCTAATTCGCGATGAGTAAGTTAGCTTTAGATCGGGGGAGATTGCGCGTTCGGAGAATCAGATTCGTCCACGGGACTGCGCGATGGAGAATGTCGGTACGAAGCAGTCCGCCCAGGATCCACTTCTTCAGATGCTTCACATGGAGCTCCTTGTTGAGCCGGATTTTTCGTCCTGCCTGCGTCAGGCGAAGACGATGATCTCCCCACGCGCGTGTCGCACGCCCGAATTGCGTGCGTCGGCGGGACCAGTTTTGTAGCAACCCTGCTACCAGCTACTAAGCCTTCCAATCTTTCTTTACTAGGATTTACGCCATATCCAGGCGCGTCGGTCCCAAAGCGGACCCACCCCCGGGGACGGCCCCCCGTACCAAAATGTGGAAAAGATTTTCACTTTTCTGACTGCCCCCCAAGTACATTTTCTGCGGGATCCTGGTTTCCCCTGTAAGCCCCTCAAATTCTTTAAAGTTACGCCGTTAGACTAGCTTAGAGATGGCAACCCAATTGCGTGAGTGATTCCTGGGCGTAGACTCCGTGCTTGAAGAGGCAGCCAGAAAGCCGTTAGCAATCCTGCCCTGAGCTCGCCATCAGCGAAAGACACATGACCGCCGTTTCCCCGATCAAGCGTCTCTCCGTCGTGGTTGCTGCTCAGGAGGCGGGTAGGAGCTTGCGCAAACGCCTCGCAAGCCTGTCCGCCCAACTTCCTGCGAACGAAGTAGAAATCATCGTTACCGATGGATCGAGCGGCGAGGGTTTCGGCTATTTGTTCGGTCCGCCCGAGGGAATCGTCGCGGCGCCTGAGAAGGGCGCAGTGTGGGCCCACCTCGCATGAACGCTCCGGAGATCTCAGTGGTCATGGCTACTGCCAACGCAGCGAAGACCGTGGAGGCGTGTCTCAAGTCGCTCGAAGATCAGACTTTCTTCCTGAACACGGAAGTGATTGTGGCCGACTGCTCCACTGATGGCACGGACGATCTGATGCGCAAGGAATTTCCTAGAGTGAAGCTGCTCCACTTCGACCGGCCGATGGGTTTGCCTCAATTACTCCGCGAGGCCCTGCAACACGCGCAGGGGCACGTTGTGGTGGTGACGGAGCCGCACTGTCGCTTCGCTTCGGACTGGCTAGAGAAACTGCACAGAGCGCATCAATCCGAATTCGACGTGATTGGCGGGGCGGTCGAAAATGGGCGCCCCAACGGCCTCGTGAACTGGGCCTGTTATTTTGCTGATTATGGCCCTTTCATGCTTCCCTCGCGACGGAAACTCAGTTCCCTGCTTCCCGGCAACCACGTGTCCTACAAACGAAGCGCTATTGAGAAGGAGCTTAATTCCATCGAAGATGGTTTCTGGAAGATCTTCTTCCACTGGGACCTTGAGCAACAGGGAGTTCGCTTTCTCTTTGATCCCGAGCTCGTAGTTTACTATGTCCGGCCAGGTTCGCTAGCAAGCTTCCTACGGGGCTATTACCTGCACGGCTGGTTTTTTGCGGCCATGCGCTCGAAACGGATCTCCTCAGCAGAGCGGTCTTTGCACTTGGTGACGACACCTGCGCTTCCATTGGTCCTCTTCTATAGGCGCCTGCGCGCCGCGCTGGCAAACCCTCGCCACCGCGCGAAGGTGCTCCTCTCCATTCCTTTGCTCGCCGTCATGGTGATAGTTTGGTCGGCCGGCGAGCTGACGGGGTACCTGCTGGGCCCCGGCGGGATGCCCAAGGAAGTTTACCGATGATGGTGAAAGCGAAGTTTGTTAACATGGCGTCCGCGTACCGCGCTGCCGATCCCCCACTGATCTTCACGCCCGAGTATTACGCCCGCATTCAGGCGCTCGAAGAAACTCACGGATGGTATCGCGGCATGGGCGAAGTGACTGTTCGGCTCATCGAGCGTTACCGCCCCGCTGTCCGCGACCTGCGCATCGTCGTGTCGGTTGAAGCGCGAGGCGATCCAGCTCTCCCGCTGCGACCACACCTATCGCCAGGGAACATTGATGGTGTGCATAGCCCGGAGACCAGCGAACGCAGATTCCTAGGAAAACGGAATGGAACAGGGAGAACAAATCGCCCACCCGAAGATCTCGGTGGTCATCGCGTCGGTAAACGGGCCGAACTGCACGGACGAGTGTCTGGAGGCGCTAGAGAAGCAAACGTTGAAGGGCCAGGCAGAGGTTATCGTCGTGGACTGCTGCGGCGACGGCGTGGCTCAGTTGATCCGCCAGAAGTATCCCCAGACAAGACTGATCCGCTTTGCGGAGCGCAAGACGATACCCGAGTTGCGCGCCATTGGAATGAAGAACGCACGCGGAGACATTATCGTCATCACCGAGGATCATTGCCTGGCCGAACCGCACTGGTACGAGCGCATGCTGGCCGCCCATCAGGAGCATTACGGCGCAATCGGTGGGGCGGTTGAGAATGATGTCAGCATTAAGCGCGTGGTGGATTGGGCAGTTTATTTCTGCGAGTACAGCAAATACCTGAATCCGGTCCCCGCCGGCGAAGTGGCCGACATCCCAGGCAACAACACTTCCTACCGCCGAGAATTCCTGGCGCACATCGCCGACATGCTGGAGGAGGGCACCTTCTGGGAGAACTTCCTGAACGGACGTCTGCAGGAAAAGGGCATCAAACTCTATTCTGACCCGTCGATCATCGTCTACCACAAGAAGGTGTTTGGCTTCCGGTACTTCGTCAGCCAGCGCTACCATTACGGCCGGTCGTATGCCGGTATGCGCCTCGGCGGCGCGCCTTATTGGAAGCGCCTCATCTACGCCGCCTTTTGCCCGCTGCTCCCGGTGCTGCTGATCGGCCGCATCGGCTGGCGCGTGTGGACCAAGAAACGCCACCGCGACCGGTTTCTGAAATCGTTTCCTTTCTTGGGACTTTTTACATTTTGCTGGGCGTGGGGAGAATTTGTCGGGTATTTGTTCGGACCCGGTGAGAGCCTGCTGAAAGTCGAATAACGATGCGCATTGGAGTGGACGCAACCTGCTGGGCCAACCGGCGCGGCTATGGCCGCTACGCGCGGTCCTTAGATGCGGAGCGGCGAAAGGGCGAAACACGATGAGGATGCGAGAGAGCGAACTGCTAACCCAACTGTTGCATACTGTGATCGGCTATTGGCGCTCGCAAGTGCTCTTTACCGTGCACGAACTGGGCGTCTTCGATTTTCTGTCCGAGGGAGGAAGAGCCGCTGAGGAAATCGTGGGGCACTGCGGAACCGCCTTCGCGCACACCGAGCGCTTGCTGAACGCCGCAGCGGCACTCCGCCTGCTGAAAAAAGAAGGCGAGCGCTTCGACAACACTCCGGTGGCCGAGGCCTTTTTGGTGAGAAGCAGCCCGCAATACATGGGCCATTGGATCCGCTTGATGGGAAGGTGGTACCGCACTTGGAGTGGCCTCAAGCAGATGGTTCAGACGGGCGAGGCAGTGGAGGATTCGCAGGACCACTTGGGCGCAGACCCAAACTATACGCGCAACTTCATCCTAGCTATGCATGAGTACGCGCGGGGTCCGGGCAAGGAGATGGTCAACCACGTCGATCTGAGCGGCCGACGCCTGCTGCTCGATCTGGCGGGAGGTCCGGGGACGTATGCGCTGATGCTGGCCCAAAAGTATCCGGACTTGCGCGCCGTGGTCTTCGACCTGCCCGCGGTAGTTGAAATAACGCGCGAGGTGATCGAGAGCTACGGTCTCTCCGACCGCGTCAGCACCCGCGCAGGCGATTACATGATTAGCGACTTCGGCGCGGGGTACGAGGTCGTCTTGATGTCCAACATGCTGACCCAGGAAAACCCAGAAAGCACCAAGAAACTTCTGCGTCGAGTGTACGACGCAATGGCAAGGGGCGGACTGCTAATCGTCCAGGGCATGTTCTTGAACGCGGCGAAAGACGGCCCGGCCTGGCCTGCTTTGCAGTCGCTGATGTTGTCCCTAGTCTACCAGAACGGGCGCGGCTATTCGCACGACGAAACGCAAGCCCTTTTGGTCGAGGCTGGCTTTTCCAGTCCACGGGTGAAGCGGATGTCGCTCTTCAACGCCGAGTCGTTGGTGGTGGCAGCCAAAACATAGGAGATGGTCTTGGGTAGCAACGCTTCGAGTGCCGGGCGGGCACTTCGAAACAATGAGATGTGGTGTGCTCTCGGCCATGCGGGACGCAGCAGAGTTGCTGTAGCGCGCCCGGAGTGTGTTCTGTTAGAGAAAGCTGGCGGTGCGCTCTGCGGTTGCATCGCGAGGAAGGGTTTCCTGAGGGACGTAGAC
>WNFH01006616.1_pt1 | contig 10292 bp, 10 predicted proteins | sample 5400411 | NCBI WGS metagenome assembly WNFH01 (sample SAMN13153347, study PRJNA577476) | soil metagenome | isolation source: 200 cm saprolite under Douglas fir tree site 2 hole 3 | place: USA:California | collected 2015-04-18
AGGCTACGGCAGACTCAATCTGTCGAGGTCCGCCGGCTAAAATGTATTTGTGCAACTCATCGATTTGAACCTGCTATTACTAGAAGAGGATGTCCGAGTCATCAGCCTACGTTGAGTCGGCATGTTCGCATGAGGCTTCCCCACTGTACTTTAAACCCCAGGATGTCTAAAGATGGTGAATATATGCCAATTCGCGGAATCTCCAACTGTGGGATGGCAGCTACTACCGGCGTTTCGACATAGCCGTGCGCAAAGTTGAGTTGACGGCTCTGCTCCAGGATGTCAATGTCATAATCTCCGGCTGGATAAGCTATAGTGTCGCATTTCTTCTGGGATGCTTGTTCTATCCAAGTTTTGTTCTCTAGAATCTGTCGGCAGGCTTCCTCGGGTTCACACCTGGTGAGAAATGGATGATCTACGGTATGCACTCCGATAGAAAACAATGAATCTCCTGCCAATGTAGCCACTTGGTCTGCAGTCATTCCGGCATAATAATTTGCCAATTCGTCTTTAGTAAGAAAATCCTCCAACCGGGGGAGTTCGTTGTCAATCGCCTGATACATTGCAGCCGGATGAGGCGTTAAGTCCAAAAGGAATTCCTGTAATCGCCGGATATTTATTTGCCGTTGGCCTGGAGACATATTTATGAATTCCCGGCGAAAATAGAAGCCATTGCCTCGGAAGTGCTTTTCGAGCGCACACAAGTAACTGAACCACAGGTACCTCCCTGGAACCGAATGGCGGGAAGAGACAAAAAACATCGCCGGGACATGGTGTTTGCGCAGTACGGGTGCGACGACTTCAGCATGATTGCGAAAGCCGTCGTCGAAGGTAAGCATAACCCGAATCTTGTCGTTTGCTTTGCGCTTCTCCGAGAGTTTATCCGGAGGAACGATCTCAAAATGGCGCTTGAGGAAGATGATATGCCGTTCAAACTCGGTACTATCAATGTCTGTTCCGTCTCCCTGCGTAGGGATGCCATGGTATTCGAGAATCACTGTTTTGCGGGGTGAAAGGAAACTCAAATATGGTAGCTTCCAGCCGAGTCTGAGCAAGAAGTGTTTAAGTTGACTGTTCATCTTTTCCGCAAGACTACCATAACGCCGCGCGTCCGGAGATCTTCGGAATTTAGGGTCCGGAAGCGCGGCGACAGCTCTTCAACCTTCAGACCGCTACTGCTGTAGTCTCTATTCAGCAGCAGAACCTCAAAACCAAAGCCCCTGGCATAGCCAAGATGTGCGTTTAGGGGTTCGCGGTTTAGGAACACTTCTCTACGACCGCGTGCGAGCCGCCACTCCCAATCGGAATAGGCCCAGTGACCGTTCCAGAATGGTGATAGATAGGTCGCACTGAAGTTTATAGTATGGGAAGAATAGCCTCCTGGTTTTAGCCAAGTAGACATGGCCCTATAAGCATCTTCTAGAGGCACAGCGTATTCCAGAACGGCTTGCGAAAAGAACAGATCAAGCGAGTTTGGAGCGACCTCAGTAATCGAAATCCAGGGAGCTCGATAGGTTACCATTGGACCATGACCCAAGCCTCGTACGATCTCACCGCGTATCCGCTCCACTCTTTCCCTAAACCCAGTCCAGTCTATTGCATGATCTGGGAATTGGTATGATTCCAACTGTGGCCGCATCCTGGGAAATTCACTGCTATCAGGAATCGGCTCTTTCCTGGAATAAAGCCGTACTAGTTCATCGAGAATCGACCCTAAATTGGCCCTGGCAGAAAGAGGTAGGAGGTCTAAGCCGACGTAATGTTCCGCTCCAGAAAGAAGAGCGGCCAGTCCCGTACCAACACTGTCACCTGGGCCAAACTCTCCGATCCGTGCACCTTTGATATGGAAACCATGAGGAACAAGTGTCACTAAGTGGCGGAGCCAAACAGAATAGCAATATCGAGGATTGTCTGTTCCTCCGATGCGCGACGTAGACGCCAAGCATTGATCAGAGGAACCCCTGTCAACATTCCCTTTAAGATGTGGGGTAGCTTCCACCTCTCTAACATCATCGGACTCAGGTATCCCGCCAACCCGCGGCGCGGTAGACTGATAGAGTTTCCTCGACCAGCCGATCTAATCCGAACTCCCGTTCAATCTTTGCACGTCCCGCTTTGCCCATCCTTTGACACAAATCAGGGTCGGTAATTAGCCTCTCCATGCGCTCCACTAGTGCCGAATTGTCGTTGCGGGGCACGATAAAGCCGGTTTTCCCGTCCTCAACTAAAAGGGGAACCTCCCCAGCATCTGTTGCAACAACGGCTCGTCCAGAGGCCATCGCCTCCATGACGGCGTTGGGACAACCCTCGGAATCGGCTGTGTGCACGACAAATGCAGCCCTAGCCAACAAACTTGGAATATCGTCTATATGTCCCAGGAACTGGACGCGGTCAGCAATACCAAGTTTTGCTGCGACTTGTTCCAAACCTGGTCGCAACGGGCCATCGCCAGCGATTTGTGCCACACAACTTATGCCTTGTTGGTTCAGCTGCTCAACTGCGACCAAAAGCAAGTCCCATCGTTTGACGGGTAAAAGATATCCAATACCTAAAACTCGAACTGGTTGATTAGTTGGCAGAGGAGAACGGGTAAATTGATCTAAATCAATTCCATTTCGCACCACAGAAAGTTGTGACGGAAGGAAATAGCTTTTTAAACTGCGAACACTTTCTGCCGCTGTAAGGCTGTTGCAGATTTGGCTAGAAGGCCAGCGAGCGCTCAACCTGCCTACGACTGGGCCAGATTCCCTTTTGGCTGGTGCAAAGTCACTCCTAATCGAACCAAGAGGAAGTGCACGAGTTCCCAGAGAAGCCCAATAAGCAACAAAGTTTGTATAGAAGCTCCACGAATGGACCACTTCGGGTCGGAGCTGCCTGACCAAGCCGCGAAACGCATGAAGTTTTGTAGCGCGGTTTCCTGGAAAAGAATAAAGCGGAACATTGAGTGCTCGAATCAAAGGCACGTGAAGGTCTTGGTCGGAGTAATTCCACACGGCAACAGCCGGCCTGTAGCGCTCTCGGTCCATCGCCCGAAGGAGATAATACAGCTGTCGTTCCGATCCACCCGTATGCAACTCGCCAATGAGATAGAGAAGACGGCAGCGCATAATGCTTATTCCAAATTAAGCTCTACGCACTCTCATTACTTTGATGTTGAACAGACGACGCACAAATAACATCGCCTGGGCCCCCGGTATGCGACAACTCGATCTACCCCAAAATGAGAGTTCGCTCGCTTGCTGACAAAGGAACTAATTGACAACTCTGCAAATCAAGTCCGATCCGCACAACGGAAAATCGCCCAGGAGGGTATCAGAATGATGTCAAAGTTCCGAGAGCAGCGGGCCTGTTTCAAGCAAAAACATAGGCGCAAGACCCAAATGACTCACGCCAAGTTGACCTCACAACGAATCACATGAGTCATGATTTTAAGTTGAGTGCTCTCTTGCCTGCCACTAACAACAAAGGGAATTTTAAATCTATAATATAATGGGATTACTATAAGAAAACCAAAAAGAGAAAGGGTGCTCGGCAAATATTGCGCTAATATACTTGACCTTGCTGGTGAGAGCGCGTCCATAGGTAATAACTCGTTGGGCTAATCCAGACGCCGCAGTACAATCTGCGCAAACATAGCGAGTTGATTATTCCAACGGCCAAGTGCGCTTTCGATCTGCTTCCATGATCCGAAGCTCCAAGCCGGAGCAAGATTACGCAGAGAGACGCCGCCGGAAAGCAGATAACGAAATGGCATGATCGGCTTAATCAGTTCAATCCGCCAGTGGGGGAACTCTTGCTCAAACTTTAGTCGGTCCCTGGCAAAGATAATCCACGGCAGCGCGTCATTTGCGCCGGAAAGTGGACCGCTGGTCGGAAGTTCCCACGATAGAGTTTCTGGCTGGAACGGCTCGTGGTGTAAGTGGGTGTAGACAAACCTTGACCAGGGGCTAACCCAGGGCTCGATCATTGCTACCACGCCGCCGGAACGCACGCAGCGCGCCGCTTCGCCGAAAAATAGTCTGGCTTGGGGAAGGTGATGAAGTACATCAGTCATGACAATGCCGCGTAATGATCTAGCTCTAAATGGTAAGCTAAGCCCACTTAATACGATTCGGATATCGGGACAATAGAAAAGCTCGGATGTGATTAGGTCGGGAACAAAGTCTCTCATAAAGCCGGCCCCGGCACCTAATTCCAGCACAGCTCCGTCACCGGACGGTAACGATGCGGCGATTGATTGATACCACTCCTCGTATATTTTTCGTAAGAAATACTTTTCTTGAATGATCTGCTGGCGTAGGTGCGTGGTTTGGGGGTCATCAATTTCCAGGCCCTTGGTCAGAGGATGGGCTAGCAATGCTTTGAGCATTATCCCAACTATACAAACTTGAGGCGCCTGGCCGCAAAAATTACCATTTTCAGCAGCAGCCAGCCGTGCTTCCAACGCTGAATGTTGGTGGCGCCGTAGGTGCGTTCACGATATCGGATCGGCAAATCAGTAACCTTCAGGTTCAATTTCACCGCGCCAAAAATTAAGTCGAAGTCGCCAAAAGGATCAAAGTCGCCAAAATAGGCTCGATTGGCGGCGATCGCTTCGTAATCTCGTTTCCACAAAACTTTTGTGCCGCACAAGGTATCTTTGATCGGTTGGCCTAACAGCCATGAAAATGCCAGGCTGAAAAATTTGTTGCCCAACAAATTCAGAAAACGCATCGCCTGCTTTTCCATCGGATACACCAACCGAACACCGTTGATGAATTCACCCTTGCCGGAACAGAGCGCTTCATAGAAGCGCGGTAAATCTTCGGGCGGCATAGTCAGGTCGGCATCAAGAACCATCAATATCTCACCCCTAGCCCGGTGAAAACCAAGTCGGACGGCATCACCTTTGCCCACCCCGGTTTGGCGCAGCAACTGGCAACATCGTTCTGGGTGCGCAGCGATCGCGGTCTCGATAGCGGCATAAGTATTGTCCCGTGAGTGACCTTCGACGAAAACCAGTTCCGTGCCGTCGCCCATCTGCGGAGTGCGGGCGAAGATATCCGCAATATTGCCGGCCTCGTCACGGGCCGGAATAATCACTGAGACAGAGGGCCGTTCGGCGTGCGGGTCGGGCCGGGGCTGGGGCCTGGCGACGATGAAATTGGTCAATGCCAAGTGTTTGAAAGGCCAAAGTTTGACCAGAAAGCGGTTGCACAGATCGGCCAGTAGCGGGATTGGCAACGGCAAGAGAATTTCTTGCGACTGCTTGATCACCTCACAGTCAGCCAGATTGAGAAGGCTGGTGATGTCTTCTACGGTCAGCCAGTTTTGATACAAATTCGGCTTAGCCAGATTTAGCCGTTCGGCCACCTTTAGAAGCGGCTCCCATAAGCGGCTGTAAGAATTGATGATGATCCGGCTGCGAGGCGTAGTGAGTTTGGCAACTTGTTGCAAGACGGTCTGCACATCCCATAGATCGTTAACCAAGTCGGAGAGGATAATCACATCAAACTTTTCGGTCAGGTCCAGTGCATGCGCGTCCGCGTGCACAAAGCGGAGGTCGGGATGTTGCCGTCCTGCCGCGCGAATCATCTCTTCTGAAAAATCCACGCCAACGCCTAGAGCTGGCTTGAGCGCAGCCAGCAGATCCCCACGCGCGCAACCAAGTTCGAGAACCGACTGCCCCGGTGAAACGAGGGATTGGTAAACCTGAGTCACTCGTCGATGGTAATAACCTCCCCAACCGGCCCAGGTTTCTAGTTTGCGAGCGACTTCATTCCAGTGGAGCAGACGAGCTTGTCCATATCTGACTTGTGCTTCATTCACAGAAGAGTGGAAAGGAATTGATACAATACTAGGCCAAGACTCGCCATCATCGTCACGGACGTCCACTTGCACATCTGGACTGACTCTTTCGCTAAGCGACATTTTTTCTCCTTTTGGGCAGGCGAGCTACGAAATTAACTCGCCATTCCTTCCCTTGCGTGTGGAAGTCCCGGTAGAATTCTTATGCAGCAGGAACTGCCACCGGCATTGACTATTCCGTGCCCGCTTGCGTACGTTCCAAGACAGCCCTAGACAGATCAACCAAGCGCCACCATAAATGAGTTCCGAGAAAAATCATAAATATAATCAACGCATCAGTGGGAAGGCGATGTCTGGGATCTCCGACTTGAACCAAACAGGTAACGGCCGCATTGTAAATGACGATAGTGCCAGCTAATCCATACACGAATTCCTGAAAGTGGATTAATCTAGCCCCGCCAATAGTTATGTTGTCGAGTTGTCCGACAAAAAAATTACACCTCTTTAGGTAGGTTGTAGCTCCAAGAAGTAGGATCAGATTCAAGGCAAAAGCACCGATCAAACAAAAGTGGATGACACTCCAAAGTAATTGAAGGAAACGCGAATTCAAGTTCGCGAACTGATTCGCCGTAGGAAACAAATAATTACCAAAAGCCCAAACGACTTCCCGAAGATAGTTTAAAGGTGCTTTTTGAATTAACAGCAAGTTTAGCTTTAGCACGCGCCCTGATAGCTCCTGCTCAGATAGGTTTCTTCTCTTAATAAAGTCAAATGCCATGCCCCATATGTACCCCAGTCCTAAATGCTCAGGATCTGTGAGCAGTTCGGCATCTCTCGCTCTTATAAGGCTCTCCCTTATTGTTGTATAGTCCTCTATTGTTGCGTACTTCTCAGGCAATCGCTCAAGGAATCGGGCCGTCTTTGTAGTAAGATTTAATCCTACATTAGGTGTTACGCAAAAACACCCAACGCTTCTATAATTGAGAAGCGCATACCCTCCTACGATTACCAAAAATCCACAGAGTAGCGTCAGGGTCCCTTTCATCGTATCTTTCCACTTCATCGGCGTCCAATGAAACACGAGAGTCACTATCAAAAAATATGCGGCGATAGCCAGAGCTAGGATTTGGAAGGTTGGACGAGTTAGGGCGGCGTATCCGAAGCTCAGTGCAGATGCTATGATCCATATTACTCTTTTATGCAGAGTCCAGTAAATGAAAGTAACAAATCCTGTCACAATCATTGCTTCAGAGAGATTTTCCGTCAGGACATAAGCAGCCGATTCCACATAAGGCGGAAGGAGAAGTATGAAAGCAAACAGGATCAGCATTAGTTCCGTCGCGCCAGCGCGGTAAAGAACGGTCGCAAGTAGCCAAATCGAGGCGAAATGCAATAGCAGTGACACAAAAAAAAGTATGCGGCCAGGGGATCGACTGGACTGAGTAAGCAAAAGTAGAATGGGATAACCCGGAGCACGTGTTTGCAATTGGTCAATATGAAAATCCGAAAGGTCCTGAGCAGCTGTAAGATAGGTGAACGAGTCAGGCTCCATTACTGGTGCCTTCACCCAAATTACGCTGTAAAAGCCAAAGGCTACAGCAAATAGTAACGCGTAAACTAACGCGGCCCGAACCGGAAGGCCCGCAACACTAGGGACGTTTTGACCAGTGTGACAAGGCCCGGCGATCGTAACACTATTATTGATTTCTGCTTTCAGCATTGCTGGACGGTCAGGATCACACCTGATCACTGCGGCAAAACGGAATCGAAACTACTACCGTATCGTTCCGGCCTTAGAAGGAGGTTGAACCGTGGGCGCGACCCTCCGGCGTCGGATTCTACTAGATGCTACAAGAACGCGCTCTCTGCGATGGGAAATGCCGGAGCCTGCTCCCACAGTAAGGGCAAGTAGAGCCCAGGGTTCCGTGCTTATGTCAGCAAGTATGAAAGCCACTAAAGCGTAAAGCAACAATGGGGTTCTGAACGGACTATACTCTGATCCTCCGACATCAGAGAACGACCTCCGGGCTGCCCGGGTCCAGAACGCAACGTAAAGCGCGAATGGGACAATGCCAGACGATAGAGGAAAGTAGAGGAAGCTATTGTGTGGTACGATTGATGTATCTGCTTCCGGAACCCACGTGCCCACTGCGGACCACCCGACGCCGACAATTGGCGACGCTAAAAATCGCTCAATAACCAACGGCCATACGAGGAAACGGCCGCTCCCGGTCTCCTCCGTCGCGCGCTCTTCGTAGCCAGATATAATTTGATCAACCAACCCGGATGCCAAAAGGACCCCAGCGAAGATGATAAGCAGGAGGACCGGCACGAAACCGCGCTTGAGGAAACGACGAAATCCCACAGTGAGTGCCATAGCGCACCCAAGCAGGGCGCCGCGGCTTACGGTGAGACCTACAATAAATAAGGATCCCACCGCGGCCAGCCCGTAAAGCATCCGAACGACGATCCCGCGTTTCGTTTCGAGGGCGGATATGCCAAACGAAACGACACAGAAGCCAAACCATATCGCAAGGCCGTTTGCGTTCGTCATACCTCCCCCGATTTTGATGTCAGCGGCGGCTCGCGCGACTTCTTCGGTTCCACCCCTGAATGCCAAGTGCGGCACCGCGATAAGCCCCACCATAAATATGACGATCGTGCACCGGTGCAAAAAGCCCGGCCGGAGGCAAAGGGACTGCATAATAATCAGTCCGAGAATCCAGAGAATGAAGCTCCGGATAGTACCATCCATTACAGAGGCGCCATGCATAGAAATCTGTATTAAGATAAAGGAAATTGAGCATGCGAGCAGCAATGCAATCGGAGCACAGATTTCCTTGCGACGTGATCCCATCTTTCTTAAACACAACCCGCCCAAAGCAACCGTTAATCCAGCCGCGAACAGCGGTATCTCAATATCTAAATATTGCGCAATGATAGAGTACGAAAAGACAAAATAGTACGTGTACTCAACCCCCCGGGGAGGTATCCAAACAAATTTAAATGCACGAGGGATCGGTTTCCCCGCTTGTCGCGACACGCTAGTAGTCATTTCTCTGCCCCAAGTCTCGAAATGATTATTTTTTCAAGGCGCTCCGCAGTCGCAGCCCAACTGTGGTGCTCCTGCACGTAGTCAAAGCCAATCTTTCCACGTGCCTTCAACTCAGGACTGCTCTTTAGGATTTTGCTCAGGCACGCAATAAGCGAAGAGACGGATTCTGACTCGAAGAGCCATCCAGCCCCCGTCTCTGTAACCATGGTGTTTCCCCCGACGTCAGACGCAAGAAACGGGATGCCACAGGCCATAGCTTCGAGGAGTGCATTAGAGTGATTCTCGTATCTGCTGGGCATGACGAAAAGATCCATCGCGCGGTACCACTGTGGAAGTTGTTCATGCTCAATATCAGGCTCAATATGAACTTTCCCTTGTTCAAGCTCCTTGGACAATGTCGACCTGATAGCTCGCTCCGCCTGCCCTTGCCCTACTATTAAAAGCCGAACATCCGTTCGTTTGTGTAATATTTCGACAAAAGCAGCGGCAAGGAGATCTATACCCTTAATCGGTGTTAACCGACCGACGTAACCTATCACCAGTTCCTGATTCGACCACTTCAACGCGGACCGGATTGCAGTGAGTCCGGGCTGGAACAATCGTCCGTCCACGCCCGCCGGGAGCTCAATTACGCGTTCGCCGAGAAAGCGACTGATTCGGGAGAGAGCATCACCGTTAGCGCAGACGGCGTGAACCTTCTGTAAAAAAGGCGAAAGATCAGCCGAGACCGGTCCGGGTAGCCGCAGGATAGTGGGACGGTGATTTGCCACCTCGCTTGCCAATATGGCGTCCCCGTGAACATAAACTGAGTCAAAATCGTTCCAGCAATGAGCAAGTTCTCGTTCGACTCTGCGACGAAAACGTTCACTGTGCCATCTGACTGCGCGCCAGGACATTGCCTCTTGAAGACGGTCCCAGGTCTTGCGTAGCCGGCTCTGAAAAGGAATGCGTCTGCTGATGGTCGAAAGCATTGCCTCACCTAGATTTCTCGACCACCATCCGCGAATAGGAACTGGTTTGATAACGGCCGGAAGCGATATGGGATATCTCCCCTTACGATCCGCAACAAAGGCCGCCGAAACATCGTGGCCACGTTCGGCAAAGGCAGTAAATAAATTTCTAGTGAAGTTTTCTCCCCCGCCTCGCAGAACGCCAAGCTCCGAATGGACAACAAGCACTCTCATCGGACGTTTTCATCGGGAAGGAGAAGAGGGCTGGGAATTGTTTGTATCATGAATGCACACCAGAGATAGCCGATTCGAAGGCCGCGATAACTGTCGCTTCGCTGTGTGCCTCCGCGACGTGTCGGCGAGCGCGAACGGCAATTTCTTCACGCTGCTGAGGCGAGTTTATTAGGTTATTGATGTCTGTAATGGCACCGTCCACGCTCGCCGAGACTCGGCCCAGCCTCAGTCGCTTTATAACGCGGTCAGGATCAATTTTTAGGCTG
>WNFH01004267.1_pt1 | contig 10285 bp, 9 predicted proteins | sample 5400411 | NCBI WGS metagenome assembly WNFH01 (sample SAMN13153347, study PRJNA577476) | soil metagenome | isolation source: 200 cm saprolite under Douglas fir tree site 2 hole 3 | place: USA:California | collected 2015-04-18
TGGCGTCGAGCGCGTCCGCCACCAGGCGGCAGACCGCGGCGACGCCGATGTCCCAGGCGATGTGGCGCTCGCATTCGCTTTCCGGAAGGCCAAGCCGGCCGAGCGCGCGCGGCATGCAATTGCCGGCGTGATCGGCGACGATCAGGAACGGCGAGGAGCCGTTTTCGTTATGCACGGCGACCGGCGCCGGCTCGTCGGCCGCCAACAGGCTATCCTTCATCGCATTCATCGGCGCTCACGCTCGTAGAATCAATGACGGCATGGTAGGGACCGCGGCCGGTTCTTGGCGCGAAAAATGCATGTCCTTGGGGACCTGCATCGTTCTGAGGCTGCAATGCCGGTTCTCACCGTCAGGCACGCGACGACCTATCACTACAGGCAACCGGTCGCGTTCGGCGAGCACCGGATGATGCTGCGTCCGCGCGACGACGATGACCAAAAAGTGCTCGAATCCGAGCTCAAAATCACGCCCGAGCCGAGCCGGCTTTCCTGGACACGGGATAGCTTCGACAATCATGTCGCGATCGCCCGTTTCGCGGACCGGGCCTCGGAGCTTCGCTTCGAAAGCACCATGCGTCTCGACCACGCGCCGGCCGAGTTCCGCGCGGCCGATATCGAGGATTTTGCCCGAACCTATCCGTTTGCCCAGGCGGGGGAAGCCGGGCCCCACGTCGCGCGGTTCATGGCGCCGCGGTGCCGGCACCCCGAGCTCGATCGCTGGAGCGCCGGGTTGCTCCGCGAGGACGGATCGGCCGACACCCGCGAGCTTCTCATCGAGTTGACGAAGACCATCAGGGAGACCTTCCAGCACGTGGCGCGGCACGAGAAGGGAACCCAGGATCCGATCCGGACCCTGAAGCTCGCGAGCGGGAGTTGTCGCGACCTTGCGGTGCTGATGATCGCGACGCTGCGCTTGCTGGGAATCGCCGCGCGGTTCGTATCCGGATATCTCAATCTTGCCGATGACGGCGACGAGAGTGTCACCGGCGGCAACACCCATGCCTGGGTCCAGGCCTATGTTCCAGGCCCCGGCTGGGTCGACTTCGATCCGTCGAGGGGGACGGTCGGGAACCAGAACCTGGTGCGGGTCGCGGTGGCGCGCGAGCCGCGCGAGGCGATCCCGCTGCAGGGCACGTGGATCGGGTCCGCGTCGCATCATCTCGCCATGAAGGTCGCGGTCAAGGTCATCCCGGCGGATGCCGGCGCCGTTTGTGGCGCCCGCGCCGGTATGGGACGATGACGCCGGGCTGGAACGGTTGCGGCGGCCCCGTGATCGGTCGCCGCGCGAACGAACAACGGCGTTTTCTTGCCGCCTCGTTCCTGGCAGGCCCCCGGGTGGCCGCCGCTCGCGCGGGCTAGAGCATGTTCCGGTGAAATGGAGTCGTGACACGTACGGTTTGCCTGAGCTCCATACTCGTTTCCCCTCTTCCACAAGGGGAGAGGGAAGAGGAGTATGCCTCACGTCACCTCAACTCCATCGGAGTAGGCGCTAAAAGGTCTTCCATGAAGATTCGCGCAGGCTACGAGATTTCCTATGACTGCCCGCAGCCGACGCCCATGATCCTGGCGCTGAGCGTCCATCCATCGCGCGTTCCCGATTTGTTGACCCCGGATTGCATGCGGCTCGATCCCCCGCTCCACGCCACCGAATATCGCGACGGGTTCGGCAACATCTGCCACGTCATCCGCGCGCCAACGGGCCGCCTGACGATCTCGTCGGACATCCTCATACAGGACAGCGGAGAGCCGGATGCAATGGCCCCGGAAGCGGCGCAGAGTTCGCTGGAGACGCTGCCGGTGGACGTCTTGGTTTATCTGCTCGGCAGCCGTTATTGCGAGACGGATCGCTTGATCAGTTTCGCATGGTCCCGTTTCGGCAAAGTTCGCAAGGGATGGCCTCTGGTTCAGGCGATCTGCGATTACGTCCACGACAGCATGAGGTTCGGTTACGAGCACGCGAGCCGGACCAGAACGGCGTGGGACGCCCATAACGAGCAGTGCGGCGTTTGCCGGGACTTCGCCCACCTCGCCGTCACGCTGTGCCGCTGCATGAACGTTCCGGCGCGCTACTGCACCGGCTATCTCGGCGACATCGGCGTGCCGCCCGAGGATACCCCGATGGATTTCAGCGCCTGGTTCGAAGTCTATCTCGGCGGCGGCTGGTACACGTTCGATGCCCGCCACAACACGCCCCGGATCGGCCGCATCCTGATGGCACGCGGGCGTGACGCCACCGACGTCGCGATCGTGACCTCGTTCGGCCTGTGCACCCTCGCGGGCTTCAAAGTGAGCACCCACGAGGTCACGTCGGCCGCCAACTCGGGTCCGTGACGCACCGCTTGGCTATGTGGGCGGGTTCCGGTGCGGTGTTCGCGGCGAAGCGACGAAGTCGCTCGCGGTTGTCGGCAACCGCTGCCGCCGCCGGCATCCCAGGCTAACACTGCCGAAGCGTCCCGGCTTCGCGATCGGAGGCGGACGGTGCTAAACTCGGCCCGGAAAGCTCGATCATCCGCGGAATATCGGATGCGACCATCGCGCCCCGAAAGCCGTTGAATGTCCATCTCGCACCCGCAGTTCACGGCGCGGATCGAAGGCTCGCGAGAGACCATTTTCGACCTGATCGCCGACATGCCGAATTATGGTCGCTGGCTGCCCGGTTCCGAAGCGTTCGAAGCGCAACCGAGATCCGCCGATGCCCGGTGAATTTTTCGGCAAGCGCGTCCTGGTCACGGGCGGCACCAAGGGCATCGGCGCGGCCGTCGTCCGCCGGCTGCGCGAGGCCGGCGCGACGGTGCTCGCTGCGGCGCGCACCCGGCCCGCGGATCTGGCCGATGCCGAGCTTTTCGTCGCGGCGGATATCACGACGCTTGCGGGCTGCACGGCCGTGGCCGACGCGGTCCGCGACCGGCTCGGCGGCGTCGACGTCCTCGTTCATGTGCTGGGCGGCTCGTCGGCGCCGGCGGGCGGCTTCGCCGTGCTCGACGACGAGGAATGGCGGCGCGCGCTCGACCTCAACCTGTTGCCGGCGGTCAGGCTCGATCGGGCGCTGCTGCCGGCGATGCTCGAGCGGGGCTCGGGCGTGATCATTCATATCACCTCGATCCAGCGGCAGTTGCCGCTGCCCGAAGCCACCATCGCCTATGCGGCGGCGAAGGCCGCGCTCTCGAACTACAGCAAAAGCCTGTCCAAGGAGGTGAGCCCGAAGGGCATCCGCGTGGTCAGGGTTTCGCCGGGCTGGGTCGAGACCGAAGCCGCCGTGGGGCTGGTCGACGCGCTCGCGAAAAACACCGGCACCGACTACGAGGGCGCCCGCAAGGCTCTGATGGCCTCGCTCGGCGGCATCCCGATCGGACGCCCGGCGCAGCCGCGCGAAGTCGCCGACCTCGTCGCCTTCCTGGCATCCGATCGCGCCGCGTCGATCACCGGCGCCGAATACGTGATCGACGGCGGAACCGTTCCGACCGCCTGAGTGCTTCGACGTCGAACCGGCACTGTCGTCGGGTTACCGGGCGACCGTGTCATTCGCGCCAGGCCGCGAACGCCTCCTGGAACGCGCGTTCGCCGGGCGCGCCCTTCTCGACTGCCAGAATCGCGCGCCTGCCGTTTTCGTACACGAGCGGAATATCGAACCAGGGCTGCTCCTTGAGCATCTGCAGGTTACGCTGCATTTCGCTATCGGCCGCCGAGAGGCCGATGAGGAACGAGCCGGAGGTCACCTTTGCCGTAACGCCGGCGAGGCGCGACCCGTCGGCCTGCTCGCCCGATTTCATCAACAGCGCCGGAATGCTGGTGATCTCGCCAAAGTCGGCGGCAGGCTGAAAGGCAATCTCGATCGTATGGCTCGCAGGCAGCACCTTGTCGGGATTGCGGCGGAGCGACAGAATCATACGCATATGACGCTCCGGTATCTCCAGCTCTGCGCGAATCGCAAGGTCCCGTGGCTCGCCTTCCCGCGACACCATCTCGGTTTTCCAGATCACCGACCCGGCGTAGCGTCTTCCCCGTCGGTCGGCGGGATCTTCCTCGTACAGCGAGGCGCTCTGCGCGCCCGCGGCCCGTAGCGCCTGCTGCCCCGGATCGACGCGGTCGGCGATCTTGGGACGCGAGGCAATGATCTCCCGCTGCCACCCCGCAAGGGGGCTGGTCCCGAGCCAGGCTTTCAACTGATCGCGGTGCCAATACAGCGCAAAAGCGAGCGCAACCGTCCCCAGAACTACCAACCAAGCCGTTGTCAGAGCCATTAGGTGGACGAGTCGGCCCCGGCCCCGGCGTCGGTTGGCATTCTCCGCGGACGGCGCTGAACGGTCCAGTGCAGGGCCGCGCGGGTCGGTGTTTTCGCTTCCGGGCACCAATCTGGGCGCCTCGATCCCTGTTGCGACGAAGGCGCCGTCGAAAGCCGCGACTCGGGTGCGTGGAAATCTCCGGCGCGCCGGGGTCGATTCGCCCGACCGATCGACCACACGCCTCTCGGCATCCGCCTCGACCCTGCGGACGGCATCTTCCAGGGACAGGCGCTCGCGCAGGATCTCCGGCTCTTCAAGGGGCGGATCGAGTTCCCGCAGTTGCTCGACCAGCACAGTCTCGACGCGTTGGTACAGAGCACGCCGAGATTCGGCGGTGTTGTCTTTCAGACCGGCGATGCGCCGGGAGATCACGGGATAGTAATCGGTCATGAGCGTCCAAAACTCCGCGGAACTCTCCTCTCTCGGCCGGCCATCCGGCCTCGCGTCGCGCCGTCGCAAAAGCACCGCATCAGGAGCGGACGAGCTGCGATTGCATTTCCACCAGTCGTCGGTGACCATTGCCTCGCGGCGCGTTTGGCGGCGCACCCCGAGTGCCTGGCGAAAGCTCGATAATCGCGACCCTCCTGCCGGGAGCGCGTCCCAGCACGGGAATCGTGCGCGCGGTTTGTGGCGCGCGTAGGGTAAATTTGTGAAACGACTCCGTTGGAGTTTGTATTTGCTCAACGCCGGTCCTGGTCCTCGGCGGATCGAGGCGGGTCCGCGCGACGTGGATAATCACCTTGACGGTGAACGGCAGTGCAGTCCGCCGAGCCGAGCCATCGGCGATTTCGCCTGCCCATCGTCTCAATTTTTCGCTCGAAACCGGGTCGTCTCGCAAACCTGAAATGTGAACCGATCCAGGTTTGCGCTTGTAACAACGTGCGTATTCATCTTGTTGCCACGCCGCCGGTTCACATCGCAGTGCCCCAATCAGGACTCTTGGGAATCATAAAATCGCCCGAGGATCAGTGAAGCCTCCCGAATCGGAATTTGGGGGACGTTCCGACCGCCGGATTGCCATCGATCCGGTCTCGGCCGGAAATTGCAATCGCGAAGGCGCGTCGTGCAGGTTCAGTGGAGGGCGGCGGATGAGCAATGTCATCAACTTTCAAAGCGATGCAATGGAGTGCCTGCGCATGGCGGAGCGAGCGAAAGGAGTTGAAGAAAAGACCGTGCTTGTCGCCTTGGCACGAGCTTGGGTGCTGCTCGGCGAGCAGTTCAGGTACCGGCACGACGACACCAATTCCGATTTGCCTGAGCCAAGCCCGCTGAATTAGCTCGCTACGGGATCGGATCGGCCGGAGCGGTCTTCAGCCGCGCATTCGGGAGGGCGACGTGTTTCTTGGCGCGCGGGAAGGGCATCACAGGTCCGTGGCGAAAGCAATCAGCTGGCGCGTGACGGGAAGCATCGATACTTTGCTATTGTCGTATTTGGTCACGAAGAATCTTTTGTTCGCGAGCTCGATCGCCAGTGCCGAGACGATCACGAAGATCGTGCTGTATTACGCGCACGAGAGAGCATGGACCGCGATTCCCTGGGGGAGGCGCTCGCGAATGCATCTCGGACGCTTTGGCCGGCGGAGCTGGACCGCCGCCGCAGCGGCTGTTGCGTTGCATCTGCGGCATCCGTCCAATCCGGCCAGGCTGGCCGTAATCGGCGCATTTCTATTTTGTTTCGTCATCGTACTGACCCCGCCGCGGATTCGATTCAATTCTGCCGGCATGGCCGAATCGGTCACGGCGGCGAGGAAGGATAGCTCCAGGTCGGCGGCGACCAATGCGCCGCTCGATCGCGCGGGAACGCCGGCGACCGTCCAAGATCCCGCATCCGGGACGTTCGATCCCGTTCTCGAGCCGGCCCAATGGGCACGGGTGACGGAGGCCGCCCCGCAAGCGCCGAAGGAGGAGCCCCGAGTCGAACCGCCGCGGCGCAACCTGGCCGACCACGATGGCGCCAAGGAGGTTCAGCAGAGGCTGATCCATCTGGGCTACCTGTCGGCATCGGCCACCGGCGTGTGGGGCCCGTTGTCACGCAAGGCGCTCAAGGCGTTCAAGTCGGATCACGACCTGGCGGCGGATGAGATTTGGGACGAAGCCACCGAGCGCAGCCTGTTCGGCGGCAGCGAAGACAAAGCGGAACCGTTCGTGGGAGTCTGGGGAGTCGACGCGAGTGCCTGTTCGCCTCGGCCCGGCCGGAACGGCTTCTTGCCCGCCGTAATCGGCAGCCGTGGAGCCCATGCCGGCGAAACGTCTTGCACGTTCGAGAGCAAGAGGCGGACCGCGCGGGGATGGAGCGTCGTCGCGAATTGCTCCAATGCGCAGGATCGTTGGACTGCGAACGTCCGTCTGATGATCATCGGCGATCAGCTGACTTGGACCAGTGAACGGGGCTCGCAGAGCTACCTGCGTTGTCAGCCGGGACTGGGCTTTGCGGTGGCTTTCTGACGCATCGCGGATCGCTGTCGGGCTCGGCAGAGGCATGATCGCGCATCAGAACAGCGCGTGGCGGATCAGGATCCACAGCAGCAGCGGCTTGTTCAGGCGGACCGGAACGCGCGGCGCGGAGAAGCCGCGCTCGACGAGCCTTGTGAGGATCCGCTTGTAGGCTTCCGCCATGATGCGCGGCGCGCGGATGACGCCGCGCGGCGAGCGGTCCATGATCGCATCGGCCGCGCGGAAATGGTTTTTTGCGCGCTCGATGACGGGAGCGCAGGCCGCGCCGAGCGCCGGATGTATCAGCACCAGGGCCGGATCGTCGATGCGAATGCCGGCGGCCTCGAGCGCTTCGCGCGGCAGGTAGAGCCGGCCGCGGGCGGCGTCCTCGTCGAGGTCGCGCAGAATGTTGGTGAGCTGCAGCGCGCGCCCGAGCTGGTGGGCCAGCGCCGTTCCGGCCTCGGCCTCCATGCCGAACACGTTTACGCACAAACGTCCCACCGCGCTCGCCACCCGGTCGCAATAGAGATCGAGCGTGGAAAAATCCGGGGCGCGGATGTCGGCGGTAACGTCCATCTCCATGCCGGCGATGATCGCCAGGAAATCCTCGCGACCGAGATCGTAACACCGGACCGGTTCGACGAGGCCGCGCAGACGTGCCGGCGGTTCGCCGGCGTAGAGCGCGTGTACGTCGGCGCGCCATTGCGCGAGCGCGGCGAGCCGCGGCTCGCGCGGCCCGTGCGCGTCGGCGACATCGTCGACCGCGCGGCAGAATCCGTAGATCTCGAAGATCGCTTCCCGCCGCGCTCGCGGCAGGATGCGCATCGCCGCGTAGAACGAGCTGCCCGACGCACGATTATCGGCGTTCCCGGCGGCAATCTCGGCCATCATCCCTCCCGCATTTTCGGCCTTCGCGCCCGCGCCAAAAAACCCGACGCCGCGCGCCGGACGAGGCCCTCGCAGATCCCGAGGAGAGACACGCCGAAGAATCCGGCTTTGGTCAAGTGCACGCGCTCGCTCAACGGATCGCGCTGGCGCAGCGTCCCGGTCAGCGTGCGCGCCAGCCGCTGGATGGCGGCGATCTCCAGTCCGAGCCGCCAATTTTTGACCTGCACGCTCAGCGGTTCGGCGTCGCGCAGCAGGGCGGCGGTGCGTTCCGCAAGCTGGCGCACACAACGCAGGAGCGCCGGCGACGCCTCGGGCCGGCCGAGCGCATCGACCGTCAGCCCTTCGCGCTCCAGCGCATCGAGCGGAACATAGACGCGATCGAGGTTGCGATAATCCGCGCCGCAATCCTGCAGATGATTGATGATCTGCAGCGCGGCGCACAGCGCGTCGTTGGCCGGCCAGGTGTCGCGGCTCTCGCCGTGCACGTCGAGCACGAAGCGGCCGACCGGCATCGCCGAATAGCTGCAATATCCGATCAGATCCTCCCAGTCGCGATAGCGGCGCTTGGTGACGTCGAGACGAAACGCGGTCAGCAGATCCTGGGCGTGGCGTGGCGAGAGCGAGCGCTCGGCGAGCGCGTGGCGCAACGCGGTCGCGTCCGGCTCGGCCTCGTTTTCGCCCAGCAGCCCCTCTTCGAGCTGGTCGAGCAGCGCGAGCTTGTCCGGTTCGATGAGCGAGGCATGGTCCGCGACGTCGTCGGCGGCGCGCACGAAGCGGTAGAACGCGAGAATCAATCCGCGGTGACGGCGAGCGATCAGGCCGGAAGCCACCGGGAAGTTCTCGTCCCGATGGGTCTTGCCGGACTTGACTTCCGCGGCGGTCCTCATCGCGTCTCCGACAGATCGGCCTGGACACGGCCCTTCCACAGCCCGCCGCGGCCGCGCAGATGCTGATAGGCGGAATCGAGCGTGAAGGCGAGGTAAAACGCGGCAATGGCGGGGAGCGCCGCGCCCCACAGCGGCGACACCTGGTAGAACCGCAGAATCGGCTGGAACGCGATCGCCATCAGGGCCCAGGCGGCAAGCCCGAGCGCCTGCGCGACACCCGATCCGAGCACGGCGAGCAGCGGCGGCGCCAAGAACGTCAATGCCAAGCCGGAGATCGTCCCGAGCAGGAGCACCGGCGAATAGCGCAGCTGGTCATAGGCCGAGCGCGAGACCATGCGGCGCACGTCGGCAACGCGCGGGTAGGCCCTCAGACTCCGTGCGCGCTCGGTCAGGGAGAGCCAGATCGGCCCGATGGTCTTGAGTGCTCTGCCGAGCGCGCAATCGTCGATCAGGGCGCCGCGGATTTTTTCGATCCCGCCGATCGCCACGAGCGCGTCGCGGCGCACCAGCATGCAACCGCCTGCCGCGGCGGCGGTGGTGAAACGCGGCCGGTTCACCCGGGAAAACGGATAGAGCATCTGGAAGAACAAAATGAACGCCGGGATCAGCGCCCGCTCGGCCAAACTCTCGCAGCGCAGCTTGGCCATCAGCGAGGTGAGCACCAGATTGCGGGCTTGGGCGCGCGCCACCAGCGTGGTGAGCGCATCCGGCGCGAAGAAGATATCGGCATCGGTGAGCAGCAGGTATGCGGGAGGATTTTTTGCCCGGCTCTCGACGTGATCGATGCCTTGCTTGATGGCAAAAATCTTTCCGCTCCAGCCGGCGGGAAGTTTTCGGCCGGGCACGACGGTCAAGCGATCGGCGGCGCCTTCGCGCGCCGCGCACGCGCGCGCCACGTCCGCGGTGGCGTCCCGGCTCCGGTCATCGACGAGGACGATCGTGAACGGTCCGCGGTAATCCTGCCGCAGCAGGGAACCGAGGCTTTCGGCGACGACGTCGGCCTCGTCGCGCGCCGGGATGACGGCGGCGACCGCGGGCCAGGACTGCGAGTCGATCGCATTCGGCTCCAAGCGGGCCGCAATCTCCTCCTCACCTCCCCCCGAAGGGGAGAGGTCGGCGGCCGAAGGCCGCCGGGTGAGGGGGTTACGATCTACGATATTTAACGGAAGCCCTATCCCCCTCACCCCACCCCTCTCCCCTCCGGGGAGAGGGAGGCGGTTGCGGCTCGCGCGGAGCCAAATCATAGCTCTCCCCCACAAGCGGGGAGGTAACCGGAGCCAGTTGTGCGACCGCGGGCCAATCGATTGCTCGCAGTCGTCGCGTTCCGCGGCTCGCCAGAAGCCGCCGCGGGCGGCGATCAGATAGATCCAGGCGGCGAGGCTGACCCAGGCAATGGCGAGACCGGCCGTCATCGACGCTGTCCATCGACCATGGGTTCTCTACTCATGCCGGCGCCGGGCTCGCGATCACAGCGGCGCTTTCCTAGCTGGCGGCGGCGGATCCCACTCGGAGCTGCGGAGCCAGTTTCACCTTGGCCGTGATGGAGTTGGAAATGAAGCAGTTTTTCTCGACCTCGTTCATGATCGCCCGGGCGGCCTCGAGGTCGGCCTGAGATTTCAAGACGACGCTGGGCTGGACGCTGACTTCGGTCATCCGATACCTGCCGTCGACGTTTTCCAGCAAGCCTTCCGCGGCGCTTTCATAAGCTGAAAACTGCACGCCTTTGCTTTGGGCCAACGACACGAACGTCAGCATCAAGCAGGCATTCAGCGCGCCGACCAACAGCTCTTCGGG
>WNFH01004268.1_pt1 | contig 10285 bp, 10 predicted proteins | sample 5400411 | NCBI WGS metagenome assembly WNFH01 (sample SAMN13153347, study PRJNA577476) | soil metagenome | isolation source: 200 cm saprolite under Douglas fir tree site 2 hole 3 | place: USA:California | collected 2015-04-18
ATTCCGTTTGCGCTGGCGCCGATTCCGCCGAAACAGTCACGGACTGCGCCTGCGCGGGCAGCCGCAACTCAAAATGTACGACCGGCGCAGTGCCGGACAGCACCGTAACAGCTTGCTCTTGCGTCACGAAACCAGCCTGTGACACAGTCACGCTGTATTGGCCTAGCGGCACAGCGTCAAAGTGGAATCCTCCTTCCGCATCGGTCTGTATCGTTTGCGCGTAATCCGATGTCTTCGCCTTCAGCGCAACCGTGGCATCCGCCATTGGCCGGTGCTGCGGGTCGTGCACAATTCCGCGCAGGGTTCCAAATATCGTGGCCAGCGCTGGCGTGCTCAGAAAAAGCAGAGCGGCGAGCAACTTCAAAACGCTTCGCATAATTTTTCCCCAAAGCAAGTAGAACGCGACACAGAGTCGCTCAGGAGCCGATCAGTTGGTTTGGAAAAAGCGGCGGCTCTTAAAGAGAGTTCGCGATGCGAGGCGGAGGCGAGAGAGGCTTTACGACCCGCGGAATCGCGACAGCGCGCGCAGTTTCCGCGGCGCGAACAACGCAAGCGGGTGCGAAAGCGGACATCTGATGCGGCAGCACAAAGGCCACCGCGGTGACCAGCGGTTTCTCAGAACTCTGGCAACACGACATCGAGCAATCCATCATTTCGCTCATGTCGTGCCCGCAATCCATATCCGAATGTGGCGATGCCTGTCTTTTCTGATGATGATGCTGTGCGATGGGGCAATGGTCGCCCGTGCAACACGCCATCGAATGCACCGACCACGCGGCGCCAGCCAAGGGAGCGTACAAGGCCACAGCCGCCAGCAGGCACACCCAGGCGGCTAGCACTCTCTTGCGATCTTGGCTCGAGGCGTTCACTTTCCCTCTCTCCTAGGACGCATGATAAGGCAAAACCGCTTTCTATACCCATCCAATATGTCTCGCACCTGCGTTACCAAGCCTTACGTTGCCCCCCGGCCGCGCCTTGACTTGCCGCCACCTTGCGTCGCAGACTTCCGTCATGGCGCAAACCTATTTGCTCTTTGATTTCGGGCCGGATGAGGAAAAAGTCCAGCAGGCCCGGCACAAACTCGAAAGCTGGAAGCAGGCCTTCCGCCTCGACAAAAAGCTACAGTACAAGCTCGAACGCGAACAATCCGCCGTGCCTGGCGTCGCGGAAGCAAAACAGGAGCCCACAAATACGGAAGTGCCCAAATCCGCGAAAACGAAATCAAAATCCAAGCCCAAATCAGCTGAACCTGCAGCCGAAAACAACGGCCCTGTAAAGCTCTTCGTTCGCCTCTATTTCTCCGGCCACGAAAAGCTCTCCGAGCAGCGCTGGATCGACCGCATCCCCACCGAAGAGCCGTTCAAGAGCGCCTCGCCCAAAACCGTCCGCGAAAGCGAACCCGCTTTCGCCGACGTCTTGAAGCAGTTCGACACTCTCGAGTGAAGCCCATTGCCTATGCGCTCCCAGAAAATTGCCTGTGAATCCAGTCAACTCCCCGAACCCTTGCAGCGCGCTCAAGCATCTTTTCGATATAATAGAACTTCTCCCGGCGAGCATCTCCATCTCCACTGAGAGGGCCAACTGAATGGCGGTACAGACGCAGACGCGCGTAAAGGTAGCCAAGCTCGACGCCAACAAGTATCACGGGCTCGACCGCGAAACGCTCATCCACCTCTACCGCACGATGTTTCTTTCCCGCCGCCTTGACGACCGCGAAATTCAGCTCAAGCGCCAAAACAAGATTTACTTCCAGATTTCCAGCGCCGGCCATGAAGCCGTCACCGCCGCCATGGGACTTCTTTTGCGTCCCGGCGTCGATTGGCTCTATGCCTACTATCGCGACCGCGCGCTCTGCCTGATGCTCGGCGTCACCCCGCTCGAAACTCTTCTGCAAGCCGTCGGCGCAAAAGACGATCCCGCCTCCGGTGGCCGCCAGATGCCTTCGCACTGGGGCCATCCCAAATGGAACATCGTCTCCAAGTCCTCCTGCACCGGAACGCAATTCGTCCAAGCCGTCGGCGCCGCCGAAGCCACGCTCTATTACCAGAATCACTCCAAAGCCCTCGCGCAAGCCAAGAGAGCCCCGCTAGGCCAATACGTCCATCACCACGACAACGAAATCGTCTTCGTTTCCGCCGGCGATGGCGCCACCAGCGAAGGCGAGTTTTGGGAATCGCTCAACGCCGCCTGCGCAAAAAAATTGCCCCTGCTCTATCTCATCGAAGACAACGGCTACGCCATTTCCGTCCCCGTGGAAGTGCAGACCGCCGGCGGCAGCATCTCCAAGTTAGTGCGCGACTTTCCGGGCTTGCATGTTGCCGAAATCGATGGAACGGACCTGCTGGAGAGCTACGCCGTCGGTAAAGAAGCCGTCGACTACGTCCGCCAGCGCCGCGGCCCCGCGCTGCTTCACGCGCACGTTATTCGCCCCTACTCGCATTCGCTTTCCGACGACGAAAAACTCTACAAGACCGCCGAGGAGCGCGAAGAAGAGGCGCGTCGCGACCCAATCTCCAAATTTTCTCTCTTTCTCGTTCGCGAAGGCCTGCTTGACCAAAAAGAAATCGAAGCGCTCGAAGCCGATGTGGACCGCGAAGTCCGCGAAGCCGGTGACCAAGCCCTCGCCGCCGAACCTCCGTCCATCGACTCCATTCGCGTCAACGTCTATTCGCCCGACGTCGATCCCACGTCAGCGGCGTTCTCCGCCGAGCCGCAATTTCACGGCGCCCCCAAGACCATGGTCGAAATGGTCGCCGCCACACTCTCCGACGAAATGGCCCGCGACGAACGCATCACCGTTTTTGGCGAAGACGTCGCCGACGCCAGCCGCGACGAAAATCTCAAGCACGTCAAAGGCAAGGGCGGCGTCTTCAAAGCCACTTCCGGCCTGCAACGAAAATACGGCCACGATCGCGTTTTCAACACGCCCCTCGCCGAAGCCAGCATCGTTGGCCGCGCCATCGGCATGGCCACCCGCGGCCTCAAGCCCGTCGCCGAAATTCAGTTCTTCGACTACATCTGGCCGGCCATGATGCAAATTCGCAGTGAGCTGTGTGTCTTGCGCTGGCGCTCCAACGGCAACTTCAAGTGTCCCGCCGTTCTGCGCGTGGCCATCGGCGGTTATCTCACCGGTGGCGGCATTTATCACAGCCAAAGCGGCGAATCCATTTTCGCGCACTGCCCCGGCCTTCGCGTGGTCATACCATCCACCGCCCTCGATGTCGCCGGACTTCTGCGCACCGCCATCCGTTGCGATGATCCCGTGATGTTCCTCGAGCACAAGCATCTGTACCGCCAGCCGTACAATCGTTCCGAATATCCCGGCCCCGACTATACGGTTCCCTTCGGCAAGGCGCGCGTCGTCAAAGAAGGTTCCGAAGTCAGCATCATCACCTTCGGCGCCATCGTGCATCGCGCTGAAGTCGCCGCCGCGCAGCTCGAGCGCGAAGGCGTTTCCGTCGAAATCATCGATCTCCGCTCGCTCTCTCCCTACGATTGGGACGCCGTCACCGCCACCGTGCGCAAGAATCATCGCGTCATCGTCGCTTACGAAGACATGCTGAGCTGGGGTTTCGGCGCCGAAATCGCCGCGCGCATCGCCGACGAACTTTTCGACGAACTGGACGCCCCCGTCAAGCGCGTCGCCGCCATGGACACTTTCTGCGCCTACCAGCCAAAGCTCGAAGATGTTATCCTTCCGCAGACCGAGCATATTCTTTCGGCGGTGCGCCAGCTTCTGGACTACTGATGCAAGCGCGTGCGCCCCGAAGGAGAAATTTGCAGAGGAAACTTTTTGCCATCCCCACTCGTATCATTGATTAGGGTCCAACGAAAAACCGCTCTGTGGAGGTGAATCCATGGTCTGCGCAAATTGTCAGAGGCACATCGCGGATGGTTCTAATTTCTGCTACAACTGTGGCGCCAAGCAGCCCGCGGCCGGCGCGGCCAGCGTAAATGCAGCTGAATACGGCGGCAAAAAGCGTCTCGTGCGCTCCACCACCGACAAGAAAATAGGCGGCGTATGCGGCGGCTTGGCCGACTATTTCGATCTTGATCCCACCATCATCCGTATCGTGTGGCTGCTGGCCTTTTTGTGCGCGGGCGCCGGTCTGCTCGCCTACATCATCCTCTGGATCGCATTGCCGGCCGGCCCCACCGGCGTAATGAGCACCTCGGCCCCCTCCGCCCCTGTAACGTCATAGTTTTTTGGAGTGCGGCGGTCTTGTTTATCCTGAGTTTCGAAGGGCCGCCGCTTGCGAGGCCGCAGAAGCACGACCAAGGTTCCGTCGGTGTCATCCTGAGGCTCCGGCGCCGTTTGCCGGAGCCGAAGGACCTCAACGCAAACCTTTCTACCAACCGCTGTGCGTGCGCCGCCTGTAATTCCGTTCAATTCTTCGCATTTCGCGCCGCCCGCCCTCTTCTCCACTCAAACAGCGGCTGGTCCAGTGAAATCAACCCCGGGCCAATCGTCGCCAGCGCAAAACACGCCGCCGCCAGCGTCAGTGGAAACTCATAATCATGCACCGCTAAATACCCGTGCAGGCTGTGCACCTTCCAGATCGCCACGCACATCTCAAGTCCCAGCAATAGCGCCGCCGCGCGCGTAAACAATCCCAGCAGTAGCAACCCGCTGCCAAACACTTCCAGAACCCCAGAGATGTACAGGAAATACCCCGGCAAACCATGCTCCACGAAAAAATTCTGCATCTGCGCTCCGCCGCGCAAATGGGCCAGTTTCGGGTACCCGTGCGAGAAAAAAATCACCCCCAGCGCGATTCTAAGCAGCAGTAGCCCGATGGGTCGAAACGAGTCGAGGAATTTCACGCATCTTCTCCGCAAATTGGAGGGCGGCGCTTTGTTTACGATGAGTTTCGAAGGGCCGCCGCCTTGACGCTGTCAAATCGGAATGAGAATTGCTCCCCCTAGAATGACTGTTCCGGGCGCATTGTACCAGAAACTTCCGCGCACGCTTTCTCTGGCCCCACCGAAGAATCGGTTACAATCATCTGTAGCGCAGAAAAAATGAACGCATGAACGCCCCTTCACTCGTTGTGCCATTCACCAGCCCTGAGGTACGCCCATGAAGCGCAAGCTTCTCGTCGCCGTCCCTCTACTATGCGTGGTCGTCGTGCTGGCTTGGTTTTTTCGCCCCAAGCATGAATATCTCGGCGAAGCCTACGTCAGCGAGCGCAGCACCACGCTGTGGAGCAGCGTCGCACAAGTGCGCGCGCCCATCGACACCTTGCATTACGGCGACCGCGTCGACGTCATGGCCCGCCGCAACGACAGCGTAAAAGTACGCACCGGCAGCGGCGCTATCGGCTGGGTCGACGCCAGGCTGCTCCTCGAACCCGCTCTCTGGCAGCGCAGCGTCAAGCTCCTCAACGTCGCCAAAGCCATGCCCGTGCAGGCGCGCGGCCGCACCAAAGTGCAAACCAATCTTCGTGTCGAGCCCGGACGCACGGAGCCTCGCCTCTATCAGTTCGGCCGTGGAGTTCCAGTCGAGGTCGTCGCACGCGCCGTCGCCGATTGGGTGCAAGTCAGCGACGAGCGCGAAAACAACGAAGCGGAGGCAACCAAGAAGGAGGATTGGTTCCTGGTTCGCGGCTTGGCCACCCGCCCTCCTGGCGAAATCTCTGCCCGCAGCTCCGAATCCAATACCACCACGCAGCCCGGCGATCAGACCATTCCGATCGCCGGCTGGGTCGTGGCTCGTTTTGTGGAGCTTGATTTGCCTGAGGCCGTGCGCGAAGGCATGGCGTCCGCCAACGTCCGCGCCACTGCCTGGTTCGAGCTGAACCGCGTCGCCACTCCCTCCGGAGACAAACCGCAGTATTTAGTCGCCGGAACGCGCAGCGCCGAAGGACAACCCTGCGATTTTACGGTTCTCCGCGTCTACACGTGGAACGCCCGGCGTACGCGCTACGAAACCGCCTTCATCGAAAATAATCTGTGTGGCCAAATGCCTATCCGCCTCGACAAGGGACCGAAAGGCGAGCCCGAATTTCGTTTTCGTCAGATGAGCGGCGCGAAAGAAGAGCGTGTCTACCGCCTGACGCAAACCGTGGTCCGCCGCGTCCGCGAACCCGGCGAAGCCAATAAAAAAACTCCCCGCGCGAGTTCCGCCAAAAGTGCGAAGCCTTAACCTTATTGTAGCCGCGTGGGTTTGCCTCTCGGGGATTGTTGCAGGCTGCTCGCGACCGGCGCAAACCGCTGCCGCTCCCGCACCTCCTCCTCCCCCCTTCGAGTACGTCGACGCCTGGGGCTCCCGAGGCGACGGCCCCGGCCAATTCGACAGGCCCGTAGCCATGACCTGCGACGGCGAATCCATCATCTACGTCGCCGACGCCGCCACTGGATTCATCCACAAGTTTTCGCCAAGCGGCGAGCCTCGCCTTTCCTTCCAGGACGATCGCAGTAATCTGCATCCCGCCGATATCGCTGTCGATGCCGGAGCCGCCATCTACGTCGCCGATGGCCGCCGCGGCACGGTCGCTATCTTCTTTTCCGATGGCATGCGCCACCGCGAACTGCGCACGAACGCGCTCTCCGCTGAGCGCGAATCCTTGCACATCGCCGTCGATGCCTACGGCACGATCTTCGTCACCGCCAAGCATCCCTACGGCGTTCGCAAATTCAGTCCCGGGCTTCGTCCGAGCGGGTCTTGGGGTGGCGCTACGGCGAAAGGCGCCCCGATCGGCGTCCAGATCGACAATCCGACAGCTCTCTCTGTTGGGCCTGACGGCTTGGTGTATGTAAGCGACGTTGGGCAGTCAGATATCAAAGTGTACGACGCCTCCGGGACCCTGCAACGTACGGTTGTCGTGCCCACCGATACCGATCCAAACCTCACCGGCGTCGCCGTGAATCACAAATTCATTTTTGCCGTGGGCACCAGTCACCCTTCGGTTTACGTCTGGTCACTTGATGGCTCATTTCAGCGCACGCTCGATCTCTCGACCTGGGTGCCCGGCGTAGGTTCCAGTATCGTCCGCAAAATCGTCGTCACCCCCGCCAACGACCTCCTCCTTCTCGACACCGGAGCAGCCCGCGTTTTCAGATTCCGCTTGCACCTGTAGAATCCAGGGACTCACGGAGGCGCGCCGCATGACGCTGCACATCAGCGAAGCCGAGGTTCAACAAGTCCTCACTATGCCGATGGCCCTGGAGGCCGTCGAAGAGATTTCCCGCAAACAAGCCGCTGGCGAAGTCATCGTTCATCCGCGCCGCCGCTTCGAGCTCCCTTCCGGCGGATTTTTTCACTACATGGCCGCAGCCGATTTCACCGCCGGCTTTCTGGCCATGAAGCAATACACTTTCGTCCGCGGCAAAATCCGTTTTCTGGTTCCGTTATACGAAATTGCCAGCGGCGATCTGGTCGCCATGATCGAAGCCGATTATATGGGGCAACTGCGTACCGGCGCCGCTTCCGGAGTGGCCACAAAATATCTGGGCCGTCGCGACGCATCTGTCGCCGCCATTATTGGCACCGGCGGTCAAGCAAAGACGCAACTGGAGGCCGTCGCCGCAGTGCGTAAGCTCAAATCCGCGCGCGTTTACGGCCGCAACACGGACCGCCGCAAGCGATTTGCGGAGGAAATGTCGCGACGAATCGGCATCCCCGTCGAGCCCGCCACCTCCGCCTCCGAGGCCGCGCGCGGCGCGCACATTATCTGCACCGCCACGACTGCATCGCAGCCCGTGCTTAGCGGCGCCGACCTCGCCTCCGGAATGCACATCAATGCCATCGGCGCAAATCACGCACATAAACGCGAACTCGATGACGAAGCCGTCGCCAGTGCGGACGTCATTGTCGTGGACTCCATCGAACAGTCCCGGCAGGAAGCCGGCGACCTGATCATCGCTTTCAAAGGGGATGAAATCTGTTGGACCGGCGTAAAGAAATTGTCCGATGTGGTCGCAGGAAAAGCCATCGGCCGAACCAGCGACACCGAAGTAACTCTGTTCAAGTCCAACGGAATCGCGTCGTGGGATCTAGCCGTAGCAATGCGCGTCTACGCGCTAGCCCAAAAGAAGGGTTTAGGCCGCAACCTCCCCTTCTGGTCCTGATTTTTTGGAGTGGGCGGTCTTGTTTACCCTCAGCCTCGAAGGGCCGCCGCTTTTACGCAGTCAGCCCATCTACCAGCGTCACTGAGGGAAAACGCCTTCAATTTACATTGCCGCTTAATGCGCTTTGTTATACAAAGTACATCGCTAACTTTGCTCCGGGACATTTCAGCATGCGAACCACGACCCGTCCCCTGCGCGTGAAGTTCATCCTCCCCGCGCTGACCGAAGCCACGAGCCCCTACTGGCGGCCGATTAAGTACTCCTTGTTCCCTCCGTTGGGGTTGGCCACTCTGGCCGCTTACCTTCGTCCCGATGATGAAGCGGTCATTGTGGACGAGCACGTGGAGCCGTTGCGCACGGACGACGAGCCGGACCTGGTCTTGATCCAGGTGTATATCACCAATGCATTCAGGGCCTATGCCATTGCCGACCACTATCGCGCTCATGGAATCTTTGTGGGTCTGGGAGGCCTCCACGTCACTTCCGTTCCTGATGAGGCCGCTCGCCATGCCGACGTGGTCTTTCTAGGCCCGGGAGAACAGACATTTCCGCAGTTTCTGCAAGACTTTCGCGCCGCGCAGCCACAACGCGTTTACGCCTCAATCGCCGGACGCACTCTGGAGCGGATTCCACCCATACGCCGCGATCTCATCCGCCGCAGTCGCTACCTGGTTCCAAATTCCATCGTGGTAACACGCGGCTGTCCACAACACTGTGACTTCTGCTACAAAGACGCATTTTTTCAAGGGGGCCGCTCCTTCTACACGCAGAGGGTGGATGACGCCTTGGCGGAAATTGCGCGGCTGCCCGGACGCCACCTTTATTTTCTGGATGACCACCTTCTGGGTGACCGCCGCTTTTCACAGGCGCTCTTCACCGGCATGAAAGGGATGCGGCGGCTGTTCCAGGGTGCGGCAACCGTGGACTCCATTTTGCGCGGAGACCTGATTGAACAGGCTGCAGAAGCCGGACTGCGCAGCATCTTCGTAGGCTTTGAGACCTTGACTCCCGGCAACCTGGCGCGCAGCAACAAACGACAGAACCTTGGGCGGGATTACAAAGCGGTTACCGACCGGCTGCATTCGCTGGGAGTCATGATCAACGGCAGCTTCGTCTTCGGCATGGATGACGATGGCGAAGACGTATTCCGGCGCACCGTGGATTGGGCGGTTGCTCACGGCATCACTACCGCCACCTTTCACATCCAGACCCCTTACCCTGGCACCAGGCTTTACGCGCAAATGCGCAGCGCGGGACGCATCGTCACCAGCGACTGGAACCTGTACGACACGCGTCACGTCGTCTATCGTCCTGCACGATTGCAGCCGGAGGCGCTGAAAGCCGGATACGATTGGGCCTACGAAGAGTTTTATCGCTGGGGCTCGATTGCGCGGGCGTCGCTGCGGCATGGCACGCTCAAGCATCAGGCAAAACATTTCTTCTATGCGTCCGGGTGGAAGAGATTCGAGCCTCTCTGGGACCTGATGATTCGGGCGGGGCAACTCCGCAACGTAACACCCCTGTTGGAGGCGGTCTTGAGCAAAGTCACTCGCCAGCACACGGCGACCGAAGAACAGCAACGGCCAGAGGATGTATCGCAGCAACTCCTCAGCATCAGCACCCTCCTGCAAGTGAGTCGGACAGCGCCGAAGGACGACGTCGCGCAAATATAGCGGCGAACCCAGAATTCGTGTTGCCAGCCGCAAAGTAGTGCGATTGCGCCACTATCGTAGCGGCCGTGCGTGCATTGCGCGCGCTGCGGGCGTTGTCGAATCCCGCCACGGAATCCAGCTAGCGCAAACCCCAAAATGCTCAAGAGTCGATCAGGCGAGGAACTTCGGGCACGGGTCTTTGATCGATCCATCGCGCAGCGCAGGGATTTAGGATTCTTGGGAAGGAGCCTGCTATTTCCGCTCCTCGCGAATCTTCTTCCGCAAGGTCTTATGCAAACGCGCCTGCACTTCCACCGGAAAATCCACCAAATCCGAATCGTAGTACAAATGCACCGTGAGCCTCGTCTGCTGCACCAAAATAGTGCAGTCGCGGCACTCCTTTAGGTGCAGCTCGATCTCTTCCACTACCGTGGCTCCCAGCTCGCCATCGATATAGCTGGAAATGTGCCGAATTACGCCGTTGCAGTTCAATGCTTTCCGTCCTGTCGAAAATGACGATCCAATTTTTGCCGCAGCTTGAGCCGCGCGCGCAACAGCCGCGA
>WNFH01005231.1_pt1 | contig 10285 bp, 8 predicted proteins | sample 5400411 | NCBI WGS metagenome assembly WNFH01 (sample SAMN13153347, study PRJNA577476) | soil metagenome | isolation source: 200 cm saprolite under Douglas fir tree site 2 hole 3 | place: USA:California | collected 2015-04-18
ACATGAAGAGCTCCGGCGTTCAGTCTTAAAACTGAAGCGTTCAGCGGATCGGATGGGTACGGTAAGGCCGAGTGCGAGCGGGGTGAGGGGCACGGAAGCGCCGGATGGCCGACTTGTTTGCTCTCTCGCTTCCGTCGCGCTTACTGGTGAAATGTCGCGATTTCACCAGTAACGCTCCACGGCGTGTTTATGAAATGAGCTCAGACTATTTCACCGCCAACTCCCTCTTCACCGCATTGCTAACCTGCTTCCCATCCACGCGAATTCCCGCACCCGCGAATCGCGCCATCACATTCTTCATTACCGCGCCCATCTCTTTCATCGTAGGCGCGCCCATTTCGGCGACCACCGCCCTCACCCCGGCAACAACCTGATCCTCGCTCGCGGCCTTGGGCATGTAGGTTTCGATCAGGGTGATTTCGGCGGCTTCTTTGTCGGCCATTTCCTGGCGGCCGCCCTTGGTGAATTGCTCGACTGAATCCTTACGCTGTTTGATCAGCGTGGTGAGAACCTGCTGCGCTTCTTTGTCGTCGAGCGGCGCCATCTTTTCGATCTCGCGGTTCTTGAGCGCGGCCTTGACCATGCGGAGAGTGGACAGGCGGTGCTCGTCGCGCGCCTTCATGGCGGCAACAATGTCTTGCTGGATCTGCTCCGGGAGGCTCATGGAGGGATTATAGCGCCGCGTCTGCACTGCGCCCCGGTTGTAGAGACGTGGCTTGCCACGTCTTGGTCGTGGCGGGAAACGTAGCGAGCTGCGTCTCTACAATACGTCGCGCAAGGGGCCTCCTGAATGCGCAAATTCGCCTGATTCGGTAAACTAGAATGATCTTCGTAACAAAGGACTCCTCAGTAAATGCTGCTTAAGAACCGTTTGTTCACCCCAGGCCCGACACCCATACTTCCAGCGGCACAGACCGCTATGGCTTCCTTCGCCATGCACCACCGCACTGCCGACTTCCGCACTCTGTACACGCGGGTACTGGCCGACATGAAGGATTTCATCGGCACGCGGAACGACGACCTCACCTCGCCCGGCGACAAGGTTCTGGTGCTCACAGCCGGCAAGTTTGGCGAACGCTGGCGCGATCTGGCCAAGGCTTTTGGCTGCGCCGTCGAAATGATCAGCGCACCTTATGGCGAGACGGTTTCACTCGATGAAGTCCGCCAGAAGCTGACTCCCAACATGCGCGTAGTTTATGTGCAGGCGACGGAGAGTTCTACCGGTGCGCGCCATGACGTCAGGGGAATCGCAAAGCTGGTCCGCGCCCAGGGCGACGACACCCTGCTCGTGGTGGACGCCATCACCGGCCTGGGCACGACCCACTTCGACGTGGACGGCTGGGGCATCGACGTCATCATCGGCGGTTCGCAAAAGGCGCTGATGATCCCGCCGGGCCTAGCCTATTGCGCCGTCAGCGAGCGGGCATGGAAACGCATGGAGACGGCCAAGTCTCCCCGCTACTACTTCGACTTCCGTAAAGAACGCAAGGCTGCGGCCAAGGGCGAGTCCGCCTATACTCCTGCAACCTCGCTGTTCGCCGCGCTGGGCGCCGCGCTCGATTTCGTCCGGCAAATGGGAAAAGGCGATCTTGCTGCTGGGCGCGAAGCATTGGTCAACAACGCCGAATTAGCGGCTGAGATGACCCGCGCCGGCGCACAAGCACTCGGGCTGAGATTGTTCGCAGCGTCCGCGCCGGCGGCGGCGCTCACGGCAATTCAGTCACCGGCCGGAGTTGATTCCAGCGCGATTGTGAAGGAATTCCGCGAATCATTCGCGGCGGTGGTGGCCAACGGCCAGGGCGAGATGAAGGGCAAGCTGTTCCGCATCGCGCACCTGGGCTACTACGACTATCTCGACACCATTGGAATTCTGGCCGCCCTCGAGCACGTGCTCGCCAGCGTCACCGGAAAGCCGGTGGAATATGGCGCGGCCGTGCGGTCAGCGCAGGAAGTGTACGCGCGCAGTCTGGCGGAGAAGCGGCAGCCGGTTGGCGCCTGAACGCCACGGCGATTTACGGCACCGTATTTACTGCACCGTAAAGTTCACGGTGTTGGAATTCTGACCGGTCTGATTCATGTAGATTCCCGTTCCGCCCGGGTTACGCACGTAAACGGGTATGGTGCCGGCAGTGGCAACTTCCGCAGCTGTGACCGGTGTGGTGAGTTGGCCGCTGGTCATGAATTGAGTCATGTGCGCAGTAGAATTCCAATAAATTACGGACCCGCTCACAAACCCGCTGCCATTGACGGTCAATGTAAACGCAGCGCTGCCGGCGGTTGCCGTGTTGGGGACCAGCGGAGCCGCAATGCTTGGAGCTCCAGCCGCCATTGAACCCGAGCCTGAACTGGAACTGTAGCCGCCGCATCCGAGAACAAACAGGGCCAGCAGAACGATTGTCGTCAGAAAAAGGAGGATTTTCATGATGATCCCCACGCGAGATAGGTTTTGAATTTCTAGCGTCAAGGTTACAAGTCGGCCTATGGACGGTGTGTCAACGACGTGTCACGTTCTGGTAAAGATTTTGCATGCCAAAAACAGGCTGGTTTGGCTGTAGCACCGAAACACAACCCCACGTATTCTTGGAGATCGAACCCAAATCATGAAAGTCGTAGTGGCAGAGAAAATTTCGTCATCCGCAGTGGATCTCTTGCGCGAGCCGCGCTGGACCGTGGTCACATCCGATCAACTCGACGGCAAGCTGGCCGCACAACTGGTATCGGCAGATGCGCTCATCGTGCGCTCGGCCGTGCAGGTAAACGCCGAGCTTCTGGAACATGCGCACAAGCTGCGGGTAATCGGACGCGCAGGCGTTGGCGTTGACAACATTGACCTTGATGCCGCCACCCGCAAAGGCATCGCGGTGATGAACACGCCCGGCGCCAACGCCATTGCCGTGGCGGAGCACACCCTGGCCTTGATGTTGGCCATGGCCCGCCATATCGGCCGCGCCAATGAACTGATGCATGCCGGGAAGTGGGAAAAGAAATCCCTTCAGGGCACCGAACTCAAAGGCAAGACAGTGGGCATCGTGGGCCTGGGAAGAGTCGGAATGGAAGTCGCGAAGCGGGCGCGAGTCTTCGGGATGGAAGTGGTCGCGCACGATCCTTTCGTCTCTACTGCGGTGGCAAAGGAACAGGGCATCCGCATGGCGAAGCTCGAAGAGGTCTACGCCGCTTCCGACTACCTGAGCCTGCACGTGGGGCTCACGCCGCAAACCGCCGGCATGATCAACGCGGCTTCCATAAAGAAAATGAAACCGGGCGTGAGGCTGGTCAACTGCGCACGGGGCGAACTGATCGATGAAACCGCGCTGGCTCAGGCCCTGAAGCAGGGACGCGTGGCCGGGGCGGCGCTGGACGTTTTTACCGAGGAGCCGCTGAAAAACTCGCCGCTGACGGCTATCGAGAACGCGATTCTGACGCCCCACATCGCGGGCTCCACCTACGAAGCCCAGGAGGCCGTCGGCTACCAGATCGCGCACCAGGTGAAGGAATATCTGAAGGATGGCGTCATTCAGAATGCGGTGAACGTCCCCTCGGTGTCGCACGATGAATATCTTGAACTGCAGCCTTATATCGTCCTGGCAGAGAGGCTGGGGGCGTTCCTGGCACAAGTAAGCGAAGGGACGCTGGAAGAAATCTCGATCCGTTACTCCGGGCACATCGCGGACGCGAAGACGGAGTTGATCCGCAACGCCGCCGTGAAGGGTATCCTGAATGAGGCGTTGGAGGAGAAGGCGAACCTGGTGAATGCGGCCGCGATTGCTTCGGCCCGAGGCCTGCGCATCCACGAGTCGCGCAAGCCAAAGAGCTCAAGCGGCGGCTCCGGCAGCGTACTCTCGGTTCTGCTCAAGACCGCAAACGAAGAACATGTGGTCAAAGGCGCGGTCCTGCACAAGAATACGCCCCGGCTTCTTCATGTGGATGGGATTGATGTGGAAGCTCCGCTCGAGCGTAGTCTCATTTACATGCGAAACCGTGACGTGCCCGGCGTAATCGGGAAGGTAGGTACAATTCTGGGCAAGCACAAGATCAATATCGCGGATTTCTCTCTGGGCCGCCGGGTCGGCAATGGGAAGCCCGGCGCGCCGCGCGAAGCGATCGCCGTGGTCCACGTGGATGGACGCGTGCCCCCGGAAGTGCTGGACGAACTGAGAAAAGTACCAGCGGTTGAGCAGGCCAAGGCGATCCGGCTGTTCTAGAAACTGGGCTATGGATTTCCGCGGATCACACGGATAGAGCAAAGGCAAAAATGAGTTTTTTGATCCGTGAAAATCAGTGAAATCCGTGGCTGGGGTTTTGAGAAGAATCGAAGAACTGAAATAAGATGTTGCGACTGTACATCCCGGAAAGCCGCGGCTGATTCCAACCAATCCAGGCTACGAATTAATCTGACAAGAGTTAATCTGACAACCGCGCGAGGACAATTGATGTTACGAACAACCGGCATCGTAGTGGCGGTAGTTTTTCTGCTCGCATCGATCGGACTGAGCCAGGACAACCGTTTCGACGTGAGCCTGGGCGGCGGGCCCGTGATCCCCAACCAGCCCACGGGAAACGGCACCACGCTGACTCCGACGAAATCTGGCGCCGTACTCGTGACCGGCCGGTACAGGTTCTCGGAAAGAAGTTCCGTCGCACTCAACTACGGGCACACCGCCGACTCGCAGATCTACTCCACGCCCCCGCTGACCTATCGCATTCACAACACCATCAGCGAATATTCAGGAGCTTACGTTTTCAGTTTTCTCCAGTCAGCCAAAGTTGAGCCGTTTGTTTTCGCGGGCGCGGCAGCTCTGACCTTCTACCCAGGATACGGCTCGAACACGGTCAATGATGTGCTGACGAATATTCCAGCGTCCCAGCAAACCAAGCCAGCCTTTCTGTACGGCGGCGGATTGGACTACCGCATCTTCTCTCGGCTACCCCTGATTCGCAGGTCAAGTCTCACCAATCATCTTGCTTTGCGGTTGCAGTACCGTGGACTTCTCTACAAGGCCCCCGATTTCAAGGTGCAAAACTTGTTTACCGGAGCCAGGGGACACATGGCGGAGCCCACCATCGGAGTGGTAGTGAAATTCTAGAGAACGCAGCCACCGATTCACCCGGATAAGGTAAAAACAAAATAGGGCTTGATCCGTGAAAGTCCGTGAACTCCGAGGCCGATTTTGGTTAGGAGTTGAGAGCTTGCTTGCGCAGCTTGCGGCTTTCCGCCAGCAGCGCCATGGAGTGCATCAGGTTTTGCAGGGTGACGATACCCACCAGCCGTTGATCTTCTACCACTGGAATGATGCTGAGATTGCGGGCGGTGAGCTTGCGAAAGGCGGAGGCCAGCGATTCGCCCTTTTGCGCTACCTCAAAAATGCGGTTCATTACTGCCTGGACGTAGCCGTTGCCTTCGACGCGGAGCGCTTCCAAAATCTTCTGTCTCGAAATCACACCCACCATGTCACTGCCGCGAATCACGGGGAAATCGTCCTGCAGGGAGTGGACCGCCTTGTCGAGCGCGTCTTCAAGCGTGTCGGCGGGGGAAAGCGTGGCAAAGTCGGTGAGCATGATGTCTTCCAGATGCACCTTCTCCAGCACCGACTGAAAAACCGCCGAGCGCTCTTCCATCTGGGACCCGATGAACAAGAACAATCCCACCAGGGTCAGCCAGTAGTTCGGTAAAAGCATGCCGACCAGGATGAACAGGGTGGCGAAGGCTTGGCCAATCGAGACCGCTCGACGTGTGGCCTGGACTGGATCCATCCGTCGGCTGAACAATGCGCGCAGCACCCGCCCGCCATCCATCGGATATGCCGGAAGCAGATTAAAGCCGGCGAGATAGAGATTCGCCCACACCAGGCTGCGAGGAAGATTGCGGGACTGCATGAAGGGCCAGGTTCGGAGATCTACATGCGGCGCGACCACCAGGATAATTCCGGTAGAGACCAGAGCGATGAGCAGGCTGGTGAACGGCCCGGCCATTGCGATACGAATATCGCGCTTCCAGGGAACGAGCTTTGTGGTCTTGAGATTCAAGACCGCGCCTATTGCCAGGGGATCCACCGCCAGCGGATCCGTTGCCGGCTGGCTTTCGTCCAGTTGCGTAATTCCGCCGATCGGAAGCAGAGTGATTGACTTTGCCCGAATGCCGGAGCTCCGTGCCACCAGCGCATGACCAAGTTCATGGACCAGGACAGACCCGAAGATGATTCCAACCAGTGCCAGATCTCGCCCTTCGTTGGCGGTACCATGGTGGGAAGCGTAATCGTTATACCAGACGAAAAGCGGCAGAAGGAAATAAAAGGTCCAATGAATGCGAAGTTCAACCCCGAAAATGCGGCCTGCCGAGATTGACCAGCCTCTCATGAGAAACCCACCCTCATTTGCCCTGGCACCATTCTATCTAGTTAGACAGCGGGTTGGAGTGGAGAGTTGCAATTTCCCCAAATCAAAGGTAATTAGGACGGTTATGGGCATGGCGGACAGGACAGCCTCATGCGAGTGATCGCGGGTAAGTTCCGTAGCCGTCGGCTGCACTCGCTTCGCGGCATGGACCTGCGCCCCACGTCGGACCGTCTACGCGAAACCCTGTTCAATGTGCTGGCGGCGGGAAACCCAACGGCCTTCGACGGTAAAGTCTGGCTGGATCTGTGCGCGGGCACCGGCGCGGTCGGTATTGAAGCCCTGAGCCGTGGAGCCGCCAAGGTGTATTTTGTGGAATCTGCGGCCCCGCCGGCCAGCTTGATCCAGCGTAATCTGCGCTCGCTGGTACCGGAGAATGGTTCCGAAATATCCGGTTCCGAGGTACCTGGCTTTGAAGCCTCTGGTTTTGAGGTAATCAGAGAAGACGTCGCCTGCGCCCTGCGCCAGTTGGAAGCCAGAAACGTCACTGCCGACTTCATCTTCCTCGACCCTCCGTACCGCATGGAAAAAATCTACCAGCAGACCCTGCAGCAGCTGTCGCAATCCCGGCTGCTTAGACCCAAAACCATTGTCGTCGCCGAACATGAGAAGAGATTCGACCAGGGCGATGGATTTGCGCCATTGCATCGTTATCGCAAGCTGGAGCAAGGGGATGCGGCATTGAGTTTTTACCGGGCTTCGGAATAGTCGACCCCCTTCTCCTCGGGGGTACGCCCTTGCCGCCTTCCCCCGCGAAAGCCTTGGCAATCCTCCCCTATTTTGGCATCTGCTAGCCGCAGGTGCCCGCTCTTCGAAGTCACGTCACAACTAATTGAAATCTCAACCTATCGTGCAAGCGGGCTAGTGTGTCATCACCTGCCCTTGCCGTCATGCTCTTCCAGTTACGAAAGTTTAGGTGTTAGCCATGTAAGTTGTTGAAGTGAGGAAGCTTAGCTGATATTACATGGGACAGGAATCTTGCACCCCAAGACATTAGAGAATGATTAGCGGAGGGGCGTGGTTAGCGTTTCTCAGTCGTGGAGAGAACTGGGCGTCGGCGCCAAGGTGTTTATCAGCCTTGTCGTCGTAACGGGCACGTGTGTGATCCTGTATGGCGCCGTCAATCCTACCAGCAAGAATATAGCGCAGTTCATTTGCTACCTGCTAATCGCGATTCTGGCCGCCCGGCTCAAGGTGCGTCTGCCCGGCATTACCGGCACCATGTCGGTGAACTTCCTGTTTATCCTGTTGGGAATACTGGAATTGGGCTTCGCCGAAACCCTGGTCCTGGGGACGGCGGCCATCCTGGTGCAGTGTTTCTATCGTGACCGTCCTAGCCCGATTCAGGTGACGTTCAACTTGTGCGCGAGTGCATTCGCCATCGGCGTGGCCTACAACGTCTATCACCTGAAAATATCCGGGACGCCTGTGACGGCCCATCCCCTGCTGCTGGGCTTGGCCGCCATCACTTATTTCGCAGCCAATACCGCGTCTATCGCGGCGGTGATTGCACTCACCGAGCACAAGTCCATCAAAAAAATCTGGGTGGAATGCTATTTCTGGTCTTTCCCCTACTACCTGGTGGGCGCTGCCTTTGCCGGCATGATCGGCTGGTTCAACCGCGAGTTCGGATGGGAAACGTCGCTGCTGATCGTTCCCATCATCTACCTGATTTACCGTTCCTATCGTCTCTATCTCGGAAAACTTGAGGACGAAAAGCGCCACGTGGAAGAGATGGCCACCTTGCACCTGCGCACCATCGAGGCGCTGGCGCTGGCCATCGAAGCCAAGGACCACACCACTCACGAGCATCTGCAGCGCGTGCGCGTGTATGCCATCGAGGTGGCCAAGGAACTACGGGTGACTCCGGCAGAAATGGAAGCTCTGCACGCGGCGGCGCTTTTGCACGACATCGGCAAGCTCGCCGTGCCCGAACACATCATTTCAAAACCCGGCCGGCTTACCCCTGAAGAATTTGAAAAGATGAAGATTCACCCTTTGGTGGGAGCGGAGATCCTGGAACGGGTGCGGTTCCCGTATCCCGTGGTGCCGATCGTGCGGGCACACCACGAGAAGTGGGATGGATCGGGGTATCCCTTCGGCCTAAAGGGCGAGGAGATTCCGATCGGCGCGCGTATCCTTTCTTCCGTCGATTTTCTCGACGCCATGGCGTCAGACCGTCAATACCGGCGGGCTCTGCCCCTGGAAGAAGTCATGAAGCGCCTGGTGGCGGAGTCAGGAAAGTCCTTTGACCCCAAAGTCGTAAGTGTTCTGGAGAAGCGCTATCGGCAGCTCGAAAAACTGGTGCAAAGCAACAATAAACCAGAAGCAGCCTTGAAACTTTCCACCGAAGTGAAAATTGAACCTGGCGTCGCTCCGGCCGCGGGCTTTGAAGACATCACGGTCAAGGATGCTCCCGGCCAGGAAGCCACCTTCCTGTTCTCGATCGCGGCGGCGCGGCAAGAAGCGCAGACCCTTTTCGAGTTGAGCCAGGATTTGGGCGCGTCGCTCAGCCTGGGCGAAACCCTTTCGGTATTCTCAGTGAAGCTGCGGCGGCTGGTGCCCTACGATGCCATTGCCATCTACGTAAAGCGCGGCGAGGAATTGATTCCAGAACTGGTCAGCGGGGATAACCATCGCCTGTTCGCGTCGCTGCGCATTCCCCTGGGCTCCGGCCTCTCCGGGTGGGTAGCGCAGAACCGGAAACCCATTATCAATGGCAATCCCTCAGTCGAGCCTGGGTATCTGAATGATCCGACAAAGTTCAGCACTCTGCGTTCGGCATTGGCGATTCCTCTGGAAGGTCTGGCTGGGGTCGTAGGCGTGCTGGCTCTCTATCACGCCGAAACTGACGCGTTCACTTCCGATCACCTGCGCATCCTGCTGGCGATCAGCTCCAAGATGGCGCTGGCCATCGAGAATGCGCTGAAGTACGAGCAGGCCGAGAGTTCCGCCGTCACAGACTATCTGACCGGACTGCCCAACGCTCGGTCCTTGTTCCTGCAATTGGACCGGGAACTGGCCCGCTGCAAACGCGACTCCACATCCCTGGTCGCGATGGTTTGTGATATGGATGGCTTCAAGCAGATTAACGACCGCTTCGGCCACCTGGAAGGCAATCGCGTGTTGCGCCTGTTCGCGCAAGCTTTGAAAGAAAGCTGCCGCGAGTACGACTACGTGGCTCGAATGGGTGGCGACGAATTCGTGGTCGTTGCGCCCGGCTTGACTCTGGAAGCAGCCACCAAGAAAGCGGACAGCCTGCGCGAATTGGCGCGCCAGGCCGGCCGTGAAGTATGCAGTGAAGACATTCTGTCGCTCAGCGTCGGGCAAGCCATGTATCCCGAAGACGGCAAAGATGCGGAAGCGTTGCTGGCCGAAGCCGACCGCCGCATGTACATCGAGAAGCAGAAGCAGCCCTCCCGCAAGAATCGCCGCTTGTATCCGCGGATGAAATGCCGGGTTACGATCGAATTGCGGCCGCAGGACGGCGAGGTCCCAGTGTTGGGTAATCTGATCGACGTCAGCCTGGGCGGTTGCTACGTGGAAACCAGCGCTCTCATGCCTGCTGGCTCCATGGTAAAGGTAATTTTTTCCATCGATGACGGCCGGTTGCAAGCCGCCGGCAGCGTGGTGCGGACCGATCCCGGGTCAGGCATCGCCATCCGGTTCAACGACATGAACCGCGAGGACCGGGAGAAAATGCACAAAGTTTTGGAGTTTGTGCATAACAGCACCATGTTTTACGACAACCGGTACTTCTCCAAGCTGCTGAAGCAATAGTATTGAACGTGTGGGGCGGACACTCTTGTCCGCCGCTTTTGAAGTTGGTTACCCTGATCGGGATCTCTTAGATGCCTGGCACTCACACCGGGCTGAACCTGTCTTAAAAAGAAAA
>WNFH01004269.1_pt1 | contig 10284 bp, 9 predicted proteins | sample 5400411 | NCBI WGS metagenome assembly WNFH01 (sample SAMN13153347, study PRJNA577476) | soil metagenome | isolation source: 200 cm saprolite under Douglas fir tree site 2 hole 3 | place: USA:California | collected 2015-04-18
AATCCACTTCCTTGCAGACCTCTTCGTCGAAGTATGGATTGGAGGTGCTCCATGGGGCCACTGTCTCGCTGCCGGTAGGATTGAGAATGTAAAGTACACCGCCGGCTGCGCCCGGCAACGCCGTGGGCAGGCTGGCGCTTAGTGTGATCCCGGAGCCCGCAGTGCTGCGCATGCGGTCACGTGCCTCCTCCAGCCCGGCCTTGGCGGCATAATATGCGGTCTGTTCGTCTCGGTAGTTACCGTTGACACTGGTCTCGGTATTGGCCATGTACATCATACTCAGGCCGACCGATGTCACGATCAGCAGAGCGATCAGAGCCATCACCAAGGCTATCCCTCGTTCATATTGATTTTTGCGATCCATGATTTTCCCCCGCATCATGTCGAAGAGTTCCCAGGTTATTCGGCGCCGTTCAGCAACTATTGGTTTGTCCGGTGGCGGCCAGCGAACAATTTACGATGGTGACCTGGCCGCTGAGCGTGGTTTCTGGCGCAAGCAGGGTCTTGGGATCCACGACTGCGGATTTTGTTTTGAGACGGATTTGGACTGTCTTGATGGTTGCCAGGGCCTGTCTGCCTGCAACCGTCGTCATGTCGGCAGAGATCACTGCGGTTCCTGATGCGGTGTAGCTCACGAAAATCGGATCCGCGGTGGTCCCGGCGCTCTGGACGTTCTCCACTTCGTTTGAGGGGTTTGGCGACGCGGTGGATTTATCGTAGGAGGTCCGTTGCAGACAAGGGCAGTTGTTACCGGTGGCCACGAGCTTGTAATCGACGACATCTACATTGGCGTCCCCTTCCACGTCACCTTCGAATTTAATCTCACTGGGCCCGATGAAGATGATCCCCGCGGCAAGCTTGGGCTCGGCATAAATCGGCGATAGAGGGGCCGTAGTCCAACTTGCCGTATCAAACATCCGCTTGCTGGGGTAGCCGGTTGCGTGCGAGTCGCGCACGAACTGATCCACGAAATCTCTGGCCTCTTGAAAAATATCCACTTTCGCTTGCTCGGTCCGCGACCGCTGCAGTATCACCGCGATCTGGTCTACCACTGCTCCCACAACGATCGACATCAGAACCATGACGACCATAAGTTCGATAAGCGAGAAGCCATGCGAGCTCATCTTCGATTTTCGCGTCAGCCGTGTCATGGCCGCCTCATTAAAGCCCTACGATCGTTTTCAAGGAGACTGGAACGGCGAGGAAATTTGCATGCGTGTCAGTCCCGGTTGGCTTCGCCGCGACGGTGACCAGCTTGGCGTTGGTGCTAAGCGTCTTGATGTTCCAGCGCACATCGTAGAGCGCCTGGCGGTCTCCGGTGGAGGCCTGGCAACCGTAGTACGTCATCGAGTACCCGGTTACCGTAGCCTGCGTGAAATCAATGGCTCCCCCACTCAATGGGGCGCCGGCTCCGCTGCTGGAACCGGAAGTGTGGACGGAATGGCTGGCGGAAGAGCTGCTCGGATTGCAATCTATAATCGTCATGTTGGTAGCGGCGTTGGCGGGCACTGAGGCGATCATTTCGATGGTCATTTGCGACAAAATCGTGGCAGTGCTATCCATTTTGCTGCGGTTGTCGTTGGCCATGGCGGTCAAGATCAGCATCATCCCGGCCGGCAAGCCGACGAGCAGGATCAACGCCGCAAACAACATTTCCACCAGAGTAAAACCGCCCTCTGGATCCCGAACTGCATCGTTTCCATGATTAATTGTGTGTATAAGGTCTCTATTCGTTTCCGGCAGTTCAGTTTGTCCATTGGGAACCATTCCACCACCAAACCTTTGCGCGTCCCGCCGCCGTGATCGAAACCGCCGCCCAGCCATTTGCGCCAAATGCTCGAGAATCTTTGAAATAAAAGATGAAATTCACGTTGCTACCGCATGGGGTCGCTGCAGAGTTGCACGGAAGCCCCCGCGCGTTGTAGGAAATGTTCCCGCTTGTGGCGGTCCACCCGAGAGGGCCACCTGCTGCGTCCAGGTTTGTTGGTGCACCGGTCGCCCCTCCCGGCGCGGCGACTTGATTGGCGTTGCCACCGAACTGGATCATCGGTTCGTCGGAATCGAAAGAGCCGTTGCCGTTAAGGTCCACGTAGGCTCCGCTTCCGCTGGTCAGGTTGAACAAGACCGAATAGGTAGCGTTCTTCTGGACGGCGGTAATGCGTGCCTGTTGTACCAGCCCGGCAAAATCAAAAGCCGTACCGCGTAGTTCAAGGTTAGCAATGACGGTGGTCGATTTTGGAATCGCGAATGCGGAGAAAATCATGACAAGAATTACAATTATCAATAACTCGACTAGAGAATAGCCGTCCAGCTTACTGTGCTCATAGGGTTGCATCTTTCTTAACCTTGCAACCTACGTATTCGATTGATAGGTAGGCAGTTGCAACCGCACGTAGATACGCGCCTTCCTGGACTTGGAGGGGGTATTAGCGGCTCGCAAATGCGCATGGTGCCTCAATTTCGAGAATAGCTTTCTCCTTCTTGCAGTGGGCCCAGAATAGAAACGCTCGAATTGGGGTCCGTTAGTCACATCTTTTCAGTTGTTTCCGGCGAAATCTCCTTCAAGTAGAAGTATCGGCAGGAGGAGCGAATTCTTCAGCCGGTCGTCAACAATAAGGCCCCACAGACCCGTAATCAGTTAAAAATCCAGGACTTCGTGTTTGGATTCAGAATGGTACTCGTAAAAAACACGAAAGCGGTAAGGGGTCATACGGAGGCGATACCGGGAGAACAATATATAATCCTTGATCCTCCACGTAATCGGGGGGCGTGGTCCAAGGGTTTTTCGCCTCTCAGGATAACCCGGGTTCATGTGTCTCGAATGGATGGTGTTCGACCGCAAGTTCAATGTATTGTTCGACATGCTGTCCAGCCTGGCAAGCCACAAAGGCGGCAGGCGGAAGCACCTCCGATCCCCTCCCCTATACTCCTGCTGCGTTCTCCGACTGAGACGAGGCTACGGATAAGGGCAGGCCAACGCAACCAGTGGTTGACACCGCTCGCGGCGGCATGGTACGACGACAATGTCCTCCACTCTTCGCGATAATGAACAGGTGACCCCATGAAACGACAAAGCGGCAAATATCGACCAGCTGCGATTCTGATGATGCTCGCCATCGCAACGGCTCTGATTCTGGTGGGAACTGCCAGCTATTTGGGGGCGGCACAGGCAGCGCCCCAGCAGCCTATCGCGGCCGCAGCTAAAGTCATGCGCACGGACGATCTGCAGCGCTCCGCCAGACTTGATCATTACAAGCTGCTTGCCGACAGCGGCGCGGCCCGCGGCGAAAACATATACTTCTTTAAGTGTTGGATGTGCCACAACAAATATGCCAAGACCGGCCCCTATCTTAAGAGTCTTTATCAGCACGAAAGCTTGATGTCTGGTGACCCTGTCACGGATCAAAACGTGATTGCAAAAATCAAAGAGGGCGGGCCTGGGATGCCGGCGTTCCAAACCACTTTGTCCGATTCCGACATAGCTGACTTGGCGACCTATATCCGGGAAGGAAAGTGCTGCGTCGAAGGTGAAAATCCGCCGGCGAATCCGCTGTACCGCGCCGAGACACAGAAGTGGCCCGTTCAGAGCGGGCTTTCGGGTGGCGCCAAAGGAATGGTGCGGGTCGCCAGCGGCGACTCCCCGGAAGGGATTGGAGTGCAGTTGGTGGCGCCGAATGGCGTCCGTACGACTGTGTATACGAATGAAGCAGGACAGTATGAATTTCCCAAGATGCAGGCGGGAGCTTACACCTTGCGGATCCCTACGCCGCGCGAGTTCAAGCCCTACCGCGTGGATTCCGTCGAGATTAATGGAGCCACGAAGCTCGACGACATCGTGCTCGAGAGAGTCTCCGCATCCGACGGTCTGCCTCCAACACCTGAGATTGAAACTCAGCTGAGTGGCGCGGAGTTGTTGTGGAACGTGCCAGGCACAGGCGAAGAGAAAGCGCTATTTCAAAAGAATTGTTCTGCCTGCCATTCCTGGCAGCAGGTATTTAGAAACCGGTATGATGAACACAGTTGGAATCTGATCGTTGACCGGATGACGCACTACTCCGGCACTTCGCTCGTGATTCGCATTAAGGGGACAAGCTCCACGGGAGGCGGAAACAATTCCGTTTCCCGCCAGGACGGAACTTCCGATGACGAAGCCAACATTCTGACCAAGTGGCTGGCGAGGATTCGCGGTCCGGAGGCGAAGGATGGCCCGCTGCGGGTATTCCCCCGTCCTCGTGGAGAAGCCACCCGCGTAGTCATCACGGAATACCAACTGCCTCAAGAGTTGCTTGCCCTTCATGATGTGCAAGGTGATTCCAAGGGGAACATGTGGTTTAGCAGTCAAAAGACGCAAACCGTTGGCCAACTGGATCCACGCACGGGAATCGTGAAGGAGTACACGATTCCGCTGACGCCCGGCGCGATGCCCGGGACTCATGCGGTCAAGGTAGACAAGAACGACACAGTTTGGTTTTCCGAAAACTGGGGACACAATCTGAACAAGCTGGATCCGCAAACGGGAAAGGTCACGCAAGCGCACATCGAGGACGCCGTTCCCGTGAATGCCCCCGGTTTTGGTAATTTCGCAATGACTCCCGATGGCTTCGTCTGGGATAGCCGGGACGATCACGTGCGGAAGATTGATCCCGAAACAGGCAAGATTGTGCAGCGATACCCCCTCCAAGTTAGCTTCAGCTATGACAGCCTGATTTCCAATGACGGCAATTACTGGGGCGGCGGCGGGCTGCCCGCTTGGGGAAATACGGTAGAGCGTCTAGACCTTCGGACAGGAGAATGGCTGAAACAAAACACTGGGGCTCACATGGCCACCGCCAAAAGAGGAGGGTTTGATCCCTACGGAAATCCCTGGTTTGGCGGTGGTGATGGCGCACTCGTCGAGCTGAATGCCAAGACAGGCCTCATTGATGAGTATTGGCCTCCGACGGCTCCCAGCCCGCTTACTGATTTTTACGAAGCGATGCCTGACAAAAATGGCGAGGTGTGGGCGGGAGTATTGCACGGACGACAGATGGTGAGACTGGATCCTAAGACGGGACGGTGGATCGTCTATCAGATGCCGGAACCTTTTTCCTACGATCGCAGGACGTTTATCGACAGTTCCACAAAGCCAGTTACCGTTTGGTATATTGATTATAACGGGTACCTTGTCCGGGTGCAACCCCTGACTTAGGACCGCGCAACCGAATGCTCACGGAGTTCCCGAACTCGCTCTGAATTGAACGCGCGCAATTTTATTCTTCCGGTCGTACGGCAGCCAGACCGTCGGCGGGTTTGTGCTGCTATCGACTTGGATGTGGCGAATCTCCGTGCCGCGGGTTGGCAGCTCGAATTCCGTGAATTTCTCGGTCGCAGGATCAAATCTAGCGATTCTGTCTGAATTCAGCATGGTAATCCACACTCTATGATTCTTATCGACCGTGGCCCCGTAGGGCTGGCTATATCGATGAGGCAGCGGATATTCGGTGACTTTCTTCGTGCGCGCGTCGATTTTCGCAAGCCGGTCCGCGAAAAATTCGCACACCCAAACCGTATCCGTCCCCCGATCGGTCACCGATCGGCGCGGTCCTTTTTCCAGCGGCGTCGCGGTATTAGGCGTGAGGCTGAGATTTGCCGATATTTCGCGGTCTTTGTCGGTGACCTCGAAACCCTGCGAAACTACCGGGTCCAGGAGCACGTTGTCGATCTTGCCTGCATTGGCGTCGACGTGCGCCATGCGGTTTCCGCCCGGCTGGGAAACCCAGACATTGCCTTCTTCGTCGGCCGCGAGGTCATAATTTGCTTTCCCAGGAGCAGCCGAATAGTTCGTATATTTTCCGGTGAGGGGATCCAATTTGAAAGCTCCCTCGCGGTGCGGAGACCACACATTCCCCTTCGGGTCAAGCGTTATGAAATCGCCTGAGGGTGGGATGCCTTCTGGCCGGGGATATCTGATGAACTTGCCGGTTTCCGGATCGAACTTCGTCGGACTCCCTTCCGTTCCGTTGGCGAACCAAATGTTGCCCTGTCGATCGAAGACTAAAGCATGCGAACTTTCCGCCGCGTTGGCCGCGTCCGCCAGCTTGTAATCGGTAACTCGCCCCGTGCGAGGGTCTAGTTTTCCCAGCGTCCGCTCGGGTGTTGCGTCGTCAGCAAACCAAACATATCCACCCTTGTCGACAGCGACATCGTGAGCGGCTCGCCCATCGTATCGGGACGGAGTTCCCTCAGACCAGTCCGTGCCGTTATGCTTCATGGTCCAACCACTGGGCATATCGGCGCGCGGCAAATCATATTCGGTCACCACGATTTGGGCCGCTTCGCCCGTGGGCCGCGGCAGCAGCTTATAAATGAGAGGAGAATCTCCGGGGCCGCGGACTCGCCCCAAATATTCCGCCAACTCATCCTTGTAAGCATGAATGACGGCGTCCGGGGTTTTTCCTTCCGGTGCATACCCGATGGACAACATCGTTTGCATTAAATTGATGACGGCGCCCCAACCGGCCGCGTCAAACCGGTTTTGCAACAGAAAACTGACTTGATGGCATCCGGTGCAGTTGTTGATGAATATCGTTTTCATTCGCCGGTCGTTCGGAGTGTCCTCGGGCAAACTGGAAACCCATTCTGTCCCGGAGAGTTGCTTATGGAAATCAGAGAGGGTAGGAAGCGTTAAATCAATTTGCTTCTTGCCTCCGCCTGCGAGTCCAGCCTCCGCCGTGGCAGTTTCAAAACCGACGGCCTGCGCCCAAATCTTGTACTGGCCGCTGCTCACGCCAGGAAAGAAATATCGCCCGCTCTGATCCGTGTACACAGTGGTGGTGAAAGTTTCGCCAGCGTTCCGGGCGGAGACGCCAACGCCCTCCAGCGGCTTCCCTTCCGAAGACTTTACCGTCCCCGACAAGATAGCTGTAGCGAGAGCGGACTGCGCAAGAATATCTTGCGCCAGGCAGCAGATTCCAATCGTCAGAATGACGGAAAAAAGCAGAGAATGAGCCTTTATTCGCGGCACGAACGCCTCCTCTGATCTACGACCGATCTTGTAGGCTGCGGAAAAAGTGCTATTGCTTGTCATTCCAATCCCGCAAGGCGGGATTGGAATGACACCATTTGGAGCTTCTCCGCAACCTGCTACAGAGTCTTCAAATACGCGATCAGATCATCCACTTCTTTGGTTTCCAAACCATACTGGAAGCCCGGCATGTTCGGACTGCCTTTCAGGATAGATCCTCTCAGCAATTTCAGCTTGTCTGGGCCAGCTTCCTTGAATAATCCACTCAGATCCGGTCCAATGACCGGCGGAGATCCAAACTTAAGTTTTCTCGGCAGATGACAGAGCGAACAACGCTGCCGAAACAAATTTTCCCCGCGCGTTTCTTGCTCACTCAACTTCGCGGGGCTGGACGGAGCCGTGGCAGGCGCGTTCTGCGCCAGCAGGGGCTCAGGTCCTCGCGGGCAAAACATTGCGAGGCCGAGGATGCTTGCCAGTGCGACAACGGAAGCCTTGATTCTCGGCATAGACCTTTCCAAATCCGCGAACCAAAGAATGCGAATTCGCTCTCATCAACCGGGTGTGTAAAAGGGTCTTGCCTGCCCGTTCTTCTGTACCGCCTGGGCGAGCGTGTGTCAAGAAATAAACATGAAATTAGGTTGGATTCTCGAGGCGTATCATTACAATCTAAATTTGGGTGCAGGATTAGCACTTTGCGCTATACTTTCGTTTAGGCGCTCCCCGGCGCCAATTCTTTCCGCCGATAAGGTTGTCAAATCATGCGGCTCATCGGGTTGCAGCGAAGGCTGACGACGAACTCTTCTCCTTGGAGATGGTTATGAAAAGAATCCTGTATGCCGGTCTTGTGGCGCTTCTGGTTGCGCCCTTGGGATACGCCGCCCCAGGAGGCAACATTTCCGGAGCGATCACTGGCCCGGATGGCGCTCCCTTCAGAGCCGCGTTTGTTCGAGCTCAAAATGTGCAGACCAAGATGACGATGATGGTTTTGTCCGACAACCAGGGGAAATTTTCGACGGACAAACTCCCCGCCGGGACGTATGAGGTGTGGGCGACCGCAACAGGATATAGGAGCGACCCCGCGAAGCGCGCCAACGTCAATTTGCGAGAGGATCAGGCCGCTAGGGTTGACCTCACAATGCAGAAGGCTTCGGTGCAGTGGAGCCAGTTAACGAAATATCAAGGCGGAGTGTTATTGCCCGATGGCAAAGGGAAAGATGTGGTGCTCCAACAGTGTTTCAATTGCCACGCGATGAGCAAAATTGGTGTAGAGGGACGCGATCGCGACGGCTGGCTGGAAGCGATCGAACACATGCGGCAGGTAGGAGTGGCTAACATTAAGCCTGATGTGGCGGACCAGGTTGCAGAGTATCTCGACAAGATTTTTGGGCCGGATTCCGAGGTGCCGAAATCACCGGCTCAATTGCCGCAATATCAGAAAGTCAAGCAGGAGCGCGATTACTTCAGCGACGACGCTCTGAATATTGTTTACGTGGATTATCAGTTGACCGGGGAACCCAAGGACCGTCCAGGCACTGGAAAGCCCGACAAAGATGGAAATATCTGGATGGAAATGGGCGGCGGATTGTCGAAGCTCGATCCCGCAACCGGCGAGCTCCATACGTGGAGATTACCGGATCCGACCCGCCCCTTCATCCATGAAATTTTGCCCACGCCGGACGGTTCCGTTTGGCTCACCATCGAAGCGCAAAATAAGCTGGCGAAATTCGATACGCGCACCGAAAAATTTGAGGTCTATGGGCAGAATTATGACGGCCCGCAGGTGCCTGAGATGGAACCAAACGCACCTTGGCCCAGCTTGCGTTACACCGCGGGAGGTCAAACCGGAGCTCCTCGCAGGCACACGGCCGTCGCCGATTTTCAGGGGAATATCTGGAGCTCGGGCCGTCCGCTGAGCAAATTCGATATAGAGACGAAAAAGTTTACGTTCTTCCCCGACGTACCAGATACTTATGGGATTACTGTCGATCAGGAAGGAAATGTCTGGTTCGCTGAATTCAATTCGAGGGACCACCATAGCATCGGCAAGGTAGACGTGAAAACAAACAAGATCACGAAATGGAATCCGCCAAGCTCCGATTCCCGGCCCCGGCGGCTGAAAATTGATTCTCAAGGGATGGTGTGGTTCGGTGATTACTTTGGCGCAAATCTGACGAGGTTCGATCCCAGAACACAAACCTTCAAGGAATTCAAGCTGCCCGGACCGATGCCGACGCCCTATGGAATGGGGATCGACCACAATGACAACATTTGGTACGCATCCATGTACACCGATGTGATTGGAAAGCTGGATCCCAAAACGGGCAAGGTCACCGAGTACCCTTCCCCTTATGGGGAGCGCGGTACAAGGGATATGTTTGAGGATTCTCAGGGAAGAATCTGGTACGGCGCCCAACCGTATATGAGGCTTGGGTATGTCCGGCCGCGAACACCGTCGCAAAAATCAGTTGCGCAAAAGTGAATTTTCTCGAGATGCTGGGGGATTTTGGCATTGACACGCCATGAATGCCAGTGGAATATTCTCGCCAATTCCAGAGGTGTACTATGAAATTTAGGGCCTTGCCGTTTTTCGCTTTGGCTGTTGGACTTATCGCGGTTTCATCCCCGATCTTCGCGCACCACGGGGCGTCCGCGTACGACACGAAGAAATTGACCACCCTGAAAGGCACGGTAACGGATTGGCAATTCATGAATCCGCATTCAGAAATATTTTTAGAGGTAAAGGGCGCCGATGGCAAAGTCGAAAAATGGAGTGCCGAGGCCGCCAGTATGGTCACCATGTCGCGGCTTGGCTGGACCAAAACTTTATTTAAACCCGGAGACCAAATCACGATCGTGGGGAATCGCGCGAAAAACGGTTCGCCTACGATGCGTCTCAGCAAGGTCGTGTTGGCCAACGGCAAAGAGTTCGCCGTTCAGCGTGGCGAGGACTACGCGGATCAATGAGGAGGTCTAGGGGACGGCAAGACGAGAGCGTCTGCAGCAACCATTGCCTGAAGCGCTTTTGTCGCGCCGGCCTTTAGGCCGACACTGTACGTTTGAGCACTTGCCCGCCTGAAGGTGGACGCTACAGAGAACAAAACCAGGCTGCAATATGGTATCAGATAGAATTTAACACTCTGGTAATAAAGATCCGAAGCTTACTCGAAGATTGGAATCCGAACCACAAGGGGAGTTTTAAATGCGCAATCGATTAGTGGGTTCGATCCTTGCGGTGGTGGTGGCGCTTGCCTGCTCGTCCGTCGCACACACTCAGACCTCTG
>WNFH01004590.1_pt1 | contig 10278 bp, 8 predicted proteins | sample 5400411 | NCBI WGS metagenome assembly WNFH01 (sample SAMN13153347, study PRJNA577476) | soil metagenome | isolation source: 200 cm saprolite under Douglas fir tree site 2 hole 3 | place: USA:California | collected 2015-04-18
GGCGTGGTGTAGACGTCGAGTGCGCCTGCGGCCAAAGCTTTTTCCAGGAAGTAGCCGTAAATCTGCGGATTCATGTCGTCGAGGTTTGCCTCGATGACGGCAATTTCTTCATCGAAGCCAGCGACGGTTTTTTCCGCGGCTTCGCCGATCATGATGCGGACGACGTTGGGCTGGCCTTCGAGATCAGCCGTACCCGCTCCGTAGCCGATAGCTGTAACACTCATGGGTGGCTGAGGGCCAAATGAATCGCACAGCGTCGCGACGATGGCCGCACCGGTGGGAGTGACGAGTTCCTTTTGCACTCCATTGGAGTACGTAGGCTTGCCTTGCAGCAGATTTGCAGTCGCGGGCGCGGGGACTGGCAGAACTCCGTGCGACATTTTTGCGGTTCCGCCGCCGACATTCAATTTTTGCGGTTCCGCCGCCGACATTCAACGCGGAACAAACAAACTTTTCGATGCCAAGTGCATGAAATCCGATGCAGGCGCCGACAATGTCGATGATGGCATCGACGGCGCCCACTTCGTGAAAATGAATTCTTTCGAGAGGAACGTCGTGGACGCGGGCTTCTGCTTCGCCGAGTTTGGTGAAGATCGCGGCGGCACGCTCGCGCACCTGCGGGGCGAGCCGCGATTTCTGTAGAATTTCGAGAATTGTGCTGAGCGAGCGATGTTTCGACTGATCTTCCGTCTTGACCTTGACGCAGGTCGCGGCCATGCCGTTCTTCCAGACTTTTTCGGCGCTGAGTTCCCAGCCGGGAACCTGCAGGCCGCGCAGCTCGGCGCGGAGTAGTTCGATGTCGCAGCCGGCGTCCACCAAAGCGCCGAGCGTCATGTCACCGCTGATGCCTGAAAAACAATCAAAATAGGCGAGTTTCATGGGAATCCGCGGGAACTGGCTGCCCTGTTCAAGTCCCGTTGGAGAAGAATTGATAGTATCGGCGGAGGGGGAGTGTGTCAAACGCGCCGGGCCAAGAGAATGCGGCAGAGAGGCCTCGCAGCGAATTTCAGGGACACCTTGTGCGAAATGCGGCGCCTTGGTAAAGGAATCGAGGAATCTAGTTAACCCTCCCCACCCCCCTACCAATTTGTATGAATATTAAAGGAAAGGACTTACAAAAATTGCATTTCGTAAGTGGTTGATTCTAAAGGATGCGGTTTTGGTTGCTTTGGGCTAGGAAGAGCTGGAATGGCCGCCCCTAAGAAAGAAAAGCGAGAGCCCTTGGACTCCGCTCAGGTAAACAAGCACCCGCAGTAATCTACGAAGGTAAGTATACTACAAATTAAGGGAAAGTCAAGCGAAAAGTGAAGCCGTGAGGTGGCGTTGGAGTATTGGGACTGGTGCAATTCTGGTGGTGTGGCGGCAGAAAAGTCAGATATAAGGAGTCAACGAAAAGTTTGCGAAGGGAGTCTGGCCGTGCGAATGATCCCTCTCGTGATTCTATTGAACTTTGTTCTGACGCCTGCCGGTGATACTGCTTCGCTGTATCCCAAGGAGCATTTGGCTCAGTTCGTCACTGAAAAGCTGGACCTAACTGCGTTTCCTTCATCCATCGGACCGAGACGAACGAAGGGGAGATACACGTACAAGGATTATGGCTTCGTTGCCCGCAAGCTTACTGAGAAGGAAGCGGTGCTGGAGGAGGAAGACGGCAGTTGGCGTTTTCGGGTTAGCATCCTGGAACGAACGGACGCCGGCATTTTTATTTGCCTCGAAGACCAGGCGCTCAACGGGGGCTCGTACCACACTCAATCCGTGCTATTTCTGGATCGCTCTGACGAGCAGAGCTTGCTGAAGGGCCACGCAACCAAAATGACGTTCAAAGACTGCCCCGCGTTCGCGCGATAGGATTGGTAACCGGCATGAATCTTTGACCGTGTCCGGCACCAGTCTCTATACTGAAGCACTTTGACTTTGGTTGGGATCTAACAGAGGACACGTGTATCAAAAACTGACCAATCGGTTGCGCGAGGCGCTGGAGAGGCACATTCGCGAGAAATACGGCGTGGAACTGGCGATTGTGCTGGAGCGGCCGCCAAAGATTGAGATGGGAGAGGCGGCTTCGCCGGCGTGTTTTGAATTGGCGAAGCGGTTGAAGCGGGCGCCGCGGCAGATCGCGCAGGAGATCGCGAATGGTTTGGGCAGGGTCGAGGGCATCGCTAAGGTCGAAGTGGCGGGGGGCGGATATTTGAATGCGTATTTCGACCGGGGGGCGTTTTGGGCGAGTGCACGAGCGGAACAAAGTGGCGAGTCGCGAGTGGCGAGTGGCGAGAAAATCATCGTCGAGCATACAAGCATCAATCCGAACAAGGCGGCGCACATCGGGCACGTGCGGAATGCGGTGCTGGGCGACACGATGGTGCGAATTCTGCGGCACGCGGGGAACCGCGTGCAGATTCAGAACTACATTGATAACACGGGCGTGCAGGTGGCGGACGTGGTGATCGGCTTGCTGCAAATGGAAAAGGTCACGCCGGTTTGGGTGAGGAAGCGGGCAGCAGAACCAAAGTTTGATTATTACTGCTGGGATTTGTACGCGAAGGCGACGAACTTTTTTGCGGAAGACAAAGAGCGCGCGGCGAAATTGCGCGGCGAGACGCTGAGGGCGATCGAAGAAGGCAAGGGGGAGGATGCCGAGGTGGCGCAAGTCGTGGCGGATGCGATTGTCGGGTGCCACTTGCGGACAATGGCGCGGCTCGGAATTGGCTATGAACTGCTGGCGCGGGAGAGCGAGATACTGCACCTGCACTTTTGGGATGCGGCGTTCGAAATGCTGAAGAATTCCGGCGCAATTCAACTGGCGACGAGAGGAAAGATGGCGGGATGCTGGATCCTGCCGTGGGAAGAGGAGGTAAAGGAAGTTCAGGAAGTAAAGGAGGTAGAGGAAAAGACCGCAGACGACGAGGACGAGAATTCGCAGGACAAAATTATTGTTCGTTCGAATGGGACGGTGACGTACGTCGGGAAGGATATTGCGTACCAGCTCTGGAAATTCGGATTGCTGGGTAAGGACTTCCATTACCGGAGGTGGCCGAACCCGCCGGAGGGGCGCACAGTATGGGCCACGACGAGCAGGGCAAATGATCCGGTGGCGCCGCACTTTGGCGAGCCAGCATCGAGCGTTTACAACGTGATCGATGCGCGGCAGGCGTATTTGCAGAAAGTGGTGGCGGCGGGGCTGCGGGCGCTGGGGCACGGCAAGGAAGCGGAACACTCGATTCACTTGTCGTATGAGATTGTGGCGTTGACGCCGCGATGCGCGGCGGAAATGGGGTACGAGCTTACGCCGGAGGAGGCGAAGAAGCCGTATGTGGAAGTGAGCGGTCGCAAAGGATTTGGCGTGAAAGCGGACGATCTGCTGGACAAGCTGGAGGCGGCCACGCTGGCCGAAGTGCAGCAGCGGCACGCAGAGATGAATCCAGAGGAACAACTGGTGACGGCGCACGCGATCGCCGTGGGGGCGCTGCGTTTTTTCCTGCTGAAATTCACGCGCAATGCGATTATCGCGTTCGATTTCAAGGATGCGTTGAGTTTTGAGGGCGAGACGGGGCCGTATTGCCAGTATGCGGTGGTGCGAATTCGCGGGATTCGGCGGAAGGGTAAAGAAGCGGGCGCGACCAACCTTGAAGTAACGAGGGAATGCGTCAGCCAACTGCTAGCAGGGGCGGAGGGTCATTCGTTTTGGGAGCTGCTGGTCGCGGTGGGTTCACTCGACTTCGCAGTGGATGCGGCGATTGCGATGCAGGAGCCGGCGTTTGTGGCGAAATACGCGTTTCAATTGGCACAGGTGTTTAATAATTTTTATCACAAGCACCATATTTTGTCGGAAGCGGATGAGCAGAAGCGCGCGTTTTTGCTGCGGCTGACAGAGCTCGTGGAGGCGCAGTTGGTACGAGCGCTGTCGCTGCTGGGAATCGAAGCGCCGGAAAAGATGTAGAAAAAAGATGAGGTAAAGAGGTAAGGAAGTAAGGACGTGAGGAAGAACCGAAGGGCGGCATGTGATCCCGCCCAATTTTTTGTTTCCGACCAAATTTAGTATGACAGGACGAGGTGGACGAGGGTGCGGAGGGCAACCCCGGTGGGGCCTTTGGCCAGCCAGGGCTTGGCGTCGTCGTTCCAGGCGGTGCCGGCAATATCCAGATGAATCCAGGGCGTGTCGCCGGTGAATTCCTTGATGAACATGGCGCCGGTGATGGCGCCGCCGCCTTTGCCGTTGCTGATATTTTGGATGTCCGCGAAGCTGCCCTTGATGAAATCGCGGTAGTCGTCGTCGATGGGCATCTGCCACATTTTTTCGCCGGCGGCTTTCGAGCTGGCAAGGAGTTTGTCCGTGAAAGCCTGGTCGGAGCCGAAGACGCCGACGTTGACATTGGCGAGGGCGACGACAATCGCACCAGTCAGCGTGGCAGCGTCGATGAGGTGCGTGGCGCCGAGCTGCTTGGCGTAGTGAACGCCGTCGGCAAGGATGAGGCGGCCCTCTGCATCAGTGTTGAGGACTTCGATGGTTTTGCCGGACATGGCGGTCTGGATGTCGCCGGGCTTCTGGGCGGTGCCGCCGGGCATGTTTTCGGTGGATGGCACAACACAGATCACTTTGACGCTGGGCTTGAGAGCGGCAAGAGCGCGCATGACGCCAAGCATCGTAGCCCCGCCAGCCATGTCGTACTTCATTTTTTCCATGCCATCGGAGGGTTTGATAGAGATGCCACCAGTGTCAAAAGTAACGGCTTTGCCGACGAGACCGATAACGGGTCCGCCTGGTTTCGGATGGGCGGGCATATAAGTGACGACCATCACGCGGGGCGGCTCAGGACCACCCTGAGCGACACTCAGGAGCGCGCCCATCTTGAGGTCGGCGATTTTCTTTTCGTCGAGAATTTCCACGGCGAGGCCGGCTTCCTTGGCCATGGCTTCGGCTTTTTCGGCGAGGATGCGCGGCGTGAGTTTGTTGGACGGCTCATTGACGAGGTCGCGCGCGAAGTTTTGCGCATCAGCTATGATTCGGCCGTTCGAAAGACCTTTGTTTCCCGCAGCGCGTTCCGCGTCGGAGAAGCCGGCGACCAGAACCGTTTCGATGTTTTTGTCGTTCTTCTTGTCGGTCTTGTATTTGTCGGTTTCGAAATTGGCGGCCAGCGCCCCTTCGGCGATGGCTTGGGCGGCTTCTTCGCTGGCGTGGCCCTCACGAACGAGCAGAGCGAAATTCTTGACAGAGCGAGCCTTCAGGTACCGAAGCGCGGCACCGGCGATCTTGCGAAGCGCCGCGTTATTCCATTGCTCGCGCTTCCCTGCTCCAACGAGAAGCAGTCGCGCGGGCTTGAGGCCGGCGAGCGCGTGGACCAGAGTGAACTCCAGCATCTTGCCGGTCAACTCGCCGCTCTTAGCAAGCTTGCGCAAGAGGCCGGCGGCCGCCTGGTCAATCTCCGCGATGCGGCCTTGAATGGGGTCGGTCTCTTCGAATGCGTACGAAACCAGGGCATCGGTCTCGAGTGCCGCAAACGGCTTGGTAGCCAGAATGATCTGCATAGTGCGTTATCGCCTCCGATTGCGATACATGGATTGTTCCACTTCACGTCGAGCTTCCTTGGTGCGTTCGTCCTGGCGGCGGTCCCAGGACTTCTTGCCCTGCGCCAGGGCGATTTCGACCTTGGCGATGCCGTTGCGAAAGTAGATCTTTAAGGGGATGACGGTCAAACCCTTGGACTCTGTGCGGCCGGAAAGCTTGTCGATCTCCCGCTTGTGAAGCAGGAGTTTTCGCGAGCCTAGAGGCTCGTGGTTCCACGGGCCGCCCGGTAAATACTGTGCAATGTGTGCGTTAACCAGCCACGCGCTGGTGGGCTTGAAATCGACATAGGCATCGCGGATATTGGCTTTGCCTTCGCGGAGGGCTTTGACCTCGGTGCCATGAAGGACCAAGCCGGCCTCATGTTTCTCAAGGATATGGTAGTTATAGGAGGCGGCGCGATTCTGGGCGACGATGTGTTCGCCAGACTTCGCGGACTTCTCGGTCTTCTTGGCAGGCTTGACCACAACTTTCCATCATAACTGCAGCGTTAAATCTTGTCACTCTCGACACATGGCTGGGCTATCTGATGCGAGACGGCCAACCTAAGCAACCTTGCCGTGCCTCTAAAGCGAGTGATAGACTGCTCGGGCTTCGTGTCGAGGCCTCGGAGAGTGCATGCGCCGCTGGGAAAGCCTATTTCTATGTGTATGTTTCGGACTGCTCGCTGCGGGCTGCCCGAAAGGCCAGCCCGATTTCAATCAAGGTAAGAAAGCCGAGACGATTCAGGACTACGACGCTGCATTTGTCTTTTACCAAAAAGCAGTCAAGGCGAACCCCTATAACGCCGCCTACAAGATCCGGCTGAATCGGATCCGCTTTGAAGCAAGTCAGCAGCACATAAAACACGGCATTGATCTGCGGAAGCAAGGGGACCTTCAGGGCGCAGCTGCCGAATTCCAGCGGGCGCAGGTGATCGATCCCGCAAGCCCTGTGGCGGACCAGGAGCTTCGCGCCACGGTCGAAATGATCGCGGAGAAAAACCGCGCCGCCGATGAGGCGGCACAGCCGCCTAGTGATCCGAACCAGGTCCCCCTGGCGTCGACGCCGCCCGAAATCAAGCCGCTCTCGCGCGCCCCCATCAACCTGACGATGTCCGAGGACGCGAAGAAGGTGTTTGACACGGTGGGAAAACTTGCGGGGCTGACGTTCATCTATGACCCGGACTTCCCCGCCCGGCGGATCAAAGTGGAATTGAGCAACGTGACGCTTGAGCAAGCGCTGGAGATCGTATCGCTGGAGAGCAAAGCTTTTGTGAAGCCCGTGACGGAAAATATTATTTTCGTGATTCCGGATCAGCCGCAGAAGCGCCGAGACTATGAAGAGCAGGTGGTCAGGACATTTTACGTTTCGAACACGGTAGCGCCGCAGGATTTGACCGAGATTGTGACCGGGCTGCGGCAATTGCTGGATTTGAAGCGCATTCAGCCGCTCAACTCGCAGAACGCCATCATTGTCCGCGACACCCCGGACAAGCTGTTGCTGGCGGAGAAGATAATTCAGGACATCGATAAGGCCAAGCCGGAAGTAGTGGTACAAGTCGAAGTGCTGGAAGCACGCACCGATCGCCTGCGGGACCTGGGTATCCTTCCCGGGCAAACTGCCACTATCGCAATCAACCCGAACAACAGCACAACGAGCAGCGGTTCGACGACGAGCACCGCCGCAACCACGCTAAACCAACTGCGCCACCTGAATGCAAGCGATTACGTCGTTACCCTGCCGAGCCTGACGGCCAATGCAATCCTGAGTGATACGAATACGAAAATTATCCAGAACCCGGAAGTCCGCTCGGTGGACGGCCAGATTGCCAAATTGAAAATTGGCGACCGCATTCCTATCGCCACCGGCAGTTTTTCGTCCGGCATTGGAATCGGTGGAGGAACTGCGGGCGGAGGCATCAGTCCGCTCGTGAATACACAGTTCACCTACATCGACGTGGGAGTGAATATAGATATTACTCCTCGGGTGCACCCGAATCGCGACGTCAGTTTGAAATTGAAGGTGGAAGTATCTTCGCATACTGGCGATCAAGCCATTGGCGGCATTACCCAGCCGATCATCAGCCAGCGCGTTATCGACCATGAGATTCGCTTGAAGGAAGGCGAGGTCAGTATTCTGGGCGGCTTGATCCAGCGGACCGATAGCAGAACGCTGGAAGGCTGGCCCGGCTTGGCAAAGATTCCCCTGCTGAGATATATCTTTTCCCATGACAGGACGGACCATCAGGAAGATGAGGTGCTGATCGTCCTGACCCCACGGATCGTCCGGATTCCCGAATGGACAAAGGCAAATTTGCGACCACTGTATTCGGGCTCCGAGACAAACGTACAAGTGAAGCGGGAGAGTGGGATCCGTGCCCCTGCGCCGCAACCGGCGCCACCACCACAGCAACCACAGACGAATCAAGACAAGGGAGCGACGGCCCCTGGTGCAACTGCGCCTGCGGCTGCGGCAGTTCAGGAGGCGCCCGCGGCCAAGATTCGATTCGAACCGCAGAGCTTGACGCTGAAGGCCGGGCAGACGGCCACGATCGGCGTTGTGGTTGACAATGTGACTGACCTCTTCTCCATTCCACTTTTGTTGCAGTTCAACCCCGCGGTCATCAGCGTGGAAGAGGTGCAGCACGGCGGATTTCTCTCCGGTGGAACGCAGGAGATCGCTATTGTGCAACAGGTCTTCAAGGATAAAGGGCAGGCGATTATTTCCGCGACACGCCGGCCGAACACGCCCGGAGTGAGCGGGAGCGGAACGCTGATCGGAATTGTGGTCAAGGGGCTGGTGCCGGGCACGTCCAACCTGTCGATCGTACAGGTGAATGCCAAAGACTCGCAGCAGAAGCTGATACCGCTGATCACCAGCGAGGCAACGCTGCAAGTCCAGCCGTAGTCCAATTATGCGAGCGATGTTGAGCGATATTTCATACCACGGGCGAATCGGCGGTCGAATCCGGCGGAGGCTGCGCTCGTCCGAGGCAGGGATGACGCTGCTGGAATTGATTATTGCCTGCGGCATTCTTCTGATTCTGTCCTCCGCCGCACTGCCTATTGCGAAGTACAGCATCATTCGACAGAAAGAAGCGGAGCTTCGCCGCGATGTCCGGGAGATGAGGGATGCGATTGACCGCTACAAAGACGCGGCCGACCGGAACCAGATCCGCGTGGAAATCGGGAGCGAAGGCTATCCGCCGGACCTGGAAACGCTGGTGAAGGGAGTGCAGCTCGGCGCCAGCAGCGATCGGAAGATTCGTTTCCTACGGAAGATTCCGGTAGACCCCATTACGGGGCGCGCCGAATGGGGACTGCGCGCCGTTCAGGACGATCCGGATTCGACGAGCTGGGGCGGCAAGAACGTGTTCGATATATACTCGAAGTCAACGGCTGCGGCTCTCGACGGGACCAAGTATTCGGATTGGTAGTTCGCGCGAGGAATCAAATTGAAAAAGGTGCCACGAATTCGAATGGGGAGGTCATCGCTGCGGAAGCGCCGCGGCTGGCTGATGGAAGCGGGGTTTACGCTCATCGAGCTGATGATCGTCATTACAATCATCCTTATCCTGATTGGGATGGCGGCGCAGCGGTATGACACTACGGTGCGGCACGCCCGCGAAGCAACAATGAAGCAGGATCTGTGGGTCATGCGGCAGGCAATCGATAATTATACATTGGACAAGCAGGCCGCGCCGCAGTCCCTGGAGGATCTAGTACAAGCGGGCTACCTGCGCAGAGTTCCCAAGGACCCCGTGACTCAGGCGGCGGACTGGGTGCCGCAATTCGATAGTGTGGTGCTGAGCCCCGATCAATCGAGCACTGGCATGGTGGACGTTCATTCCAACTCCGCCAAACCCTCCGCCGACGGAACGCCGTACAACGAGTGGTAGCTGTTCCCTGCCTGGATTGCAAGAATGTGGCGCCAGCGTGCCGGGAGTTTGCCTTGATTTGACGGAAACGTGCTGCTCCGATATAGTGGCTGTGCGGGGTGGAGCAGCCTGGTAGCTCGTCGGGCTCATAACCCGAAGGTCGTCAGTTCAAATCTGACCCCCGCAACCAATTCAAGAAGTTAATTTGCGAAGGGTTGCTCGCTCCGGAGCAACCCTTCTTTTTTCTACCACAGGCAGGTTTGTGCAGGAGTTGTGTATGTTCTCAAAAAATCGGAGTTGCAAGGGCCTAAGTTTTCGCAAAGAGAAAGTGTGGGCCTTTTTTCCTGCCCCTCGACTTTCGGAGGCACCATGCGTAGCGTCTATCGGCTAGCCGGCATCATGGTCGTGGTTTTCGTTGTCGCGGCTCCAAGCCTCGGGCAGCATGTTCAGTCGCAGGCGACTTACGAGATCGATTCAGCGCGTAGTACGATCCAAATTGACGTCTATAAAGAAGGCTTCTTCAAGGCGTTTGGGCACGATCATCTTGTGACCGCGAAAGAATTTTCAGGGCGCGTTGTATTCGACCCAAACCATGCGGAAAATTCTTCGGTGACGTTTCGAGTAGCAACAAAATCGCTGACCGCGTTGGACCCCGGTGAGTCGGAAAAGGACCGCAGCTCCGTACAGACGACGATGCAAGGGAAAGAAGTGCTTGATGTGGAGCAGTTCCCGGAAGTGACACTTTCCTCCACGGATGTGAGCAAATTGGAAAAGAAAGGCGATAAGTGGAACGTGACGCTCGCTGGAAAGCTGAAGCTGCACGGGGTCGAAAAGCCGATTCATCTCCCGGTGAGCGTAA
>WNFH01013551.1_pt1 | contig 10277 bp, 9 predicted proteins | sample 5400411 | NCBI WGS metagenome assembly WNFH01 (sample SAMN13153347, study PRJNA577476) | soil metagenome | isolation source: 200 cm saprolite under Douglas fir tree site 2 hole 3 | place: USA:California | collected 2015-04-18
ATGTTCGGAAACGTTTGCTTATGTTTCTCTGCGCTCCCTCGAGAACTTACTGATGAAATGGGCACTGAGATCGCGGCTTGCCCAATGCAGCGCCAAAGAAGCGAGTTCTAAAAGGGTGTAGAACCCATGCGAATTTTGCTTTACAACCCCGATAACGGGGTCACACGTAATTTCATGCCGCATCTTTGGATGTTTCTGCTTCAGGCATTGACTCCGCCCGGCCATGAAGTACTTCTGATCGATGGCAACGCACAGCCAATGGATGAAGACGGCATCGCGCGGTTCGTGCGCGAACAAGACATTGGCCTTGTCGGGATCGGCGCGATGACCCGGATGATTGCAAAGGCGTACCGCATGGCCGATGCGATCCGTGCCGTTGGCGTGCCGGTCGTGATGGGGGGACCTCACGTTACGGAAGAGGCCGACGAAGCCCTCGGTCGGAACGGCGGGCCGCGCCATGCAGACGCTGTGGCCCTCGGTGAAGCCGACGAAACCTGGCCGAAGATCATCGAGGATGCCGCGCGGGGCAAGCTCAAGGATGTCTACGCCCCGGTGGATGATTTTGGCCAGGAACGCAAACCGACTCTCCAGCCCTATCCGTCGATTCCGTGGGACACGATCAACCTCGACCAGTTTAATTTGGTTCCAAAAATGGCGGCGCGTATGCTCCAGCGCGTCAGGGGCGGCTGGGGGACATTTCGCATTATTCCCGTCGAATCGGGGCGCGGGTGCCCTTATGGATGCGAGTTCTGCACGGTAACCGGCTTTTTTGGCGACTCGATCCGGTTTCGCACCAACGAAAGTGTAGTGAATGAACTGCTCCTATTGAAAGCTCGGGCGAAAAGCGAGGGCGGTCAGATTGCCGTCTTCTTCATCGACGATAACTTCGCCATCAATGTGAAGCGCACGAAATCGCTGCTGCGCGACATTATCGCCGCCGGGGCGCAGCTGCACTGGGTTGCGCAGATTAGCGCCAATCTGTTGCGCGACGAGGAACTCGTGGACCTCATTGCGGCCTCGGGCGGCAAGTGGGTCTTCATCGGCATGGAGTCCATCGACCCCGCAAACCTTGCCAGCGTGAACAAGGGATTCAACAAGCCGGGTGAATATGCAGCCGTGCTCGAGAGGCTCGCCCAACGCAACGTTTATGCGATCACCTCCTTCATTTTCGGCATGGACAACGACACGCCAGGGGTCGCGGAGCGGACGCTTCAGGAGATTCGCACCTGGCCGCCGGGGCTGCCCATCTTCGGCTTACTCACGCCCTTGCCGGCGACGCCGCTTTACAAAAGACTTGAGACAGCGGGGCGGCTGACGCGCCCGAAGCACTGGCAGGAATTCATACCGTTTGAGATGGCCCACACGCCGCTGAAGATGACGATCGCGCAAGCTCACGCAGAGGTGAGATACGGGTGGGCTAGTTCGTACAGCCCGGAGGCCATGGCACAGGCGGTCGATTCGCTTCGTCTTAAGCCGTTGGGTTATCGGATAAACATTTTCATCGCCCGAATGTGTTTTCGGGGAATCTACTTCCCGCAAATGGGGCCCTTGGCATGGCTGAAATTGATATCGCAAAATCGCCATACAATCTTCAATCTTGTAAGCGAGGCTTTCACCACTTGGCGCAGCCGGCCTATTAGGGCTGCCGCCAACTGAAGCTTTGGAACCGGAGTCGGTGTCATGTGGCGGCTGTGTGCCGCCGCGAAGTTCTTATCTTTCTGGATCAACCCCAGGCACGTCGGCGAACAATCAGCGCGGGCAAATTGGGAATGATAAGTCGGCTTCACGTCAGATGAGCGCCGCACAGTTGACATGTAACGTGCTCATCGGAAAGTGACTCACTAGCCTCAAATCCTATCCCTTGGAGAGCCTCCGCGGCGCTATTCGCATTTTCCGTGAGGGCAGGCCCTCCGCCCGCCGGCCGTTTCCAGCGGCTGGAGAAGGGGCCGGTGACGCCCGGGCTTGGCGTCGGCATCGCAGGCCGGGCCATCGCGTTCTCTGGAACCTTGTTCTGGTTCTGCCCGCGACAGCCTTTCAGGCGCTTCGGAAGCGCAGCACCAACACACTGTACGAGAAGCCGACAATACAGCCATCCCGACGGCCCCCTCCGCCGCAGGCAACACCCAGGCGGATTTGGCAACCCGTGAACCAGGAATAAGAACCCTCTACCGAGCAAGAGCTGCGAGTGGTGTCCTGATTTGGCAAATTGGGACAGGGCCCTCCCGTGACGATTGTTGACGAGGACCCGTCCAGGGAGTAGTATCAATCAAGACCCCGCAGCAGAAACCTCAGGCTCGCCACAAAGGAAACCCCTAGATGCCCCGACCTTGCGCGACGCTAGCCGTGTCGCTTCTCGTCGCACTCGCCAGCTTCGCGATCTCGTGCCAGCAACACGCTGGTAACACACCCCCAGCGCCTCAGACGACCCCCGGGCCTCAGAGGGGCAGCGCCGCGCCTTTCAGCGTAGACCCAGCAACAGCCATGAAATTCGGGACCCACGAGATCGTCTTGACGGGGAACCGCTCGGTAGCCAATCCGTTCGATACCCGTGCCACTGTCACCTTTACCCCGCCCTCGGGGCCCGCGAATGCTATAACCGTTCGCGCCTTCTATGACGGTGGAAATATCTGGCGCGCGCGCGTCTACGTGACCGAAGCTGGCACGTGGCAGTGGACTTCGAGCGCAGGCGTCGATCCAGGTCTCAATGGCAAGTCTGGCAGCTTCAGCGCTCTGGATTCACAATTGCGGGGCCTACTCAAGAAGGATTCCCTCAACCCCAAAGCTTGGAGATCGCACGACGGCCGCTGGTTCGTCGGTCTGAGCGACACGGCGTGGCTGCTGTTTAATCCGGATGCGCAGGTTACCCAGAATTGGCAGCAATTTGTTGCCGATGACGCCGCCAAGGGCATCAACGTTCTCGGCCCGGTCGGCTCTTTAGAGAGTTGGGGTATTGGCGACGTGCCGCACTTGGGGGACAATGAACCGTGGGACCAACTCGTAGACGGCACGGCAGATTTTAGGCGATACGACCTCACAAAATTCCAGAACGCGGAGAATCGGCTCATCTGGATCTTCAACAACCATCCGGAAATGTACATTCAGTCCATGCTGTTTGGCACGCAGTTGCAATCCTCCTGGTCCGGTCTGCCGCAGTCGATTCGCAACAACACGATGGACTATCTGATCGCGCGCTGGTCCGCTTTCCCGAATCTGTTCTGGCTGGTCAGCGAAGATCAGGACGTAACTGCGAATGCCACCCTGGCCTTTAACCGGGAAGTCGGCAATTATTTCGCTGCCCACGAACCGTGGAGACATTTGATGTCCACCCAACCCAACCGGAATCAGGGTTTCCCCTTCACTACGGCGAGCGACCTGAATTGGGCAAGCTATATCTGCATCCAGGTGAGCGACAGCACGCAGGCTGTACAGATTCAGCAGTACGGGTTCGACAGCATTCCCCTGCAGGTCATGATGTGCGAGGACTACTACGAACAGGATTACGGCGGTCCTCCGAGTGGCAAGTCGGACCCGCGGTTCTACTACCGCTGGGGGATGTGGTCCTGGGTTCTGTCTGGCGGCTCCTACAACTATGGGGGCCGGTACGGCGTCATCCATCCCTATACTCAGACGGGGAGGCGGGATCTGGTTTGGATTGGTCCAGGCGGAACGAATTACACGGGCTTCCAGCTGCGGGGGCTGGATTCCGTACCGAATGTCGGGTCCTATTTCAAACAGCGGAACATCGATCTGAGTTTCTTCCAGCCGGACGATACCGTAGTGACTTCCTTTGCCATCCTACCGGGCCGCAGTTGGCATCCCAAAGTCCTGCGGCGAGGCTCTCAAGAATTCATTATTTATGACCCGAACGCGGGCTCGCAGGGTCCTTGGTCAAGAGTGGACCCAACCACTACGGCAAGTATGACGATCGACTTGACATCTGCGCCGGGTCCCTTTCAGGTGGAATGGTACCGGCCTTACGACGGCGTAGCCCAAAGTGGGGGGACGGTCCGAGGGGGTGCTTTGCGGGATTTCGTCGCTCCGTGGCAAGGTTATGATGTCGTGCTCCGCTTGGTCTCCTCTACTTTTAGTCCTGCAGTCGGGCGCCCCTTGCATTCCCTCAGAGGGCCCACAATCAGGGACCCGAAACGCCCTAGCGAAACTCTGAAAGTGGCGAGGTAAGAAGGAAGGGCACCTGTAAGACGCTTCCCGCTTAACATCCCAGTCCGGAAAGTGTCAATGCCAAACATCGCGGACCTGCATCTCGGGCGAAGCGAAACGTCTCTCTGTATCGCCACACAAAGATCTTCCGCTTTCAAATGAGCGTCGCTCACTGGTCGTATAACGCCCCCATCGGAAAGTGACTCACTAACCTCAAATCCTATCCCTTAGAGAGCCTCCGCGGCGCCATTCGCATTTTGCGTGAGGGGAGGCCCCGCCCGCCGGCCGTTTCCAGCGGCCGGGGAAGGGGCGTGTGACGCCCGGGGTTGGCGTCGGGCGGGGGTCGCAACCGAAAAATTCAACCGACCAGGAAAAGACAGCGCGGTTCGAGAGAGTTGCAAGAATGCGCCGCGCAGCACTAGAATGGCCCGCCGCAATCAGGCCCATAATCTACAACTCGATCAGGAGGGGACATGAAGGCAAGAACGATCGTACCGACTCTGGTGCTGTGCCTTGTCGGGGCAGCAGTGTGCTTCGCCGCCGACGCAAATATGGGCATTTGGAAGCTGAACGAGGCCAAGTCGAAGCTCGCCCCCGGGGCGCCGAAGAACAACATCGTTGTCTACGAGGCCGCGGGCGACAACGTGAAAATCACCGTGGATGGCACCGACAGCGATGGTAAGCCGACGCATCACGAGTGGACGGGCAAGTTCGACGGCAAAGACTACCCGGTCACCGGCGATCCGAATTCAGACGCGCGGTCGTACACAAGGATCAATGACCGTACGTTGGCGTTTACCGTCAAGAAGGGCGGCAAGGTCACCACTACTGGTCGCGTGGTCGTGGCGGCCGACGGCAGAAGCCGAACGGTCACTACGAGTGGAACCGATTCAAAGGGCAAGAAGATCAGCAGCACCGCGGTGTACGACAAGCAGTAGCGGGAACTCCCCGGGACCCACAGCAACAAGGATGCCCTTCCGCTCGGTTCCGAGCGGGAGGGCATTTCTAGTTGGCCAGGCTTACGAACCGACTTCTTTCGCTGTATTGCAGATCCCGAAGGATGGTCGTCCCATGGCCTGCCTGCCGCAAACGAGGACGCCCGCCGAGGGCACCTGGTTCAATTTTCACCGCTGCACTCATAGGCTGGTACGCCGGAAAGCTAAGACCAAGGTAGCTCGCCCGCATGCTCTATTCCGCCCGATGTACTCACACGGGCCGACCGGGTAATTCAGTAAGGCCGATAACAAAGCTTCATCGTTGGAAGCTTGGTCGAGCGCGAGGGCGGCGCGCCCTGCCCCATCAGTTGATGATCCGCCGGTTTACTGGCCTGGCACTTTGACCGTGCAGTTCGGCGTCAGATTATCGTTGTTGTAGCTGTCGAGGACTGCGGCGTCAGCTAACATCTTCTGGCCCTGTGCAGACTTCGTGGGGACGGCTGTATGCGCCAGCAGGTTGGTGCCCGCAAGCAGGGTCTGGGCATCTGCTATCACCGCGCTTACCGAACTCGGATCCGAGCCATTGTCGATGTTGAGCAGGGCCGCAATGAGCTGGTCAGCCAGAATCGAGACGGCATCGCCGGTGGCCGAGTTGCCCAGGATCGTCAGCAACTGCGCCTGGGTGTAGGTAGTTCCCCCGATCGTCAGAGTGGTGACCGGCCACACCGAGGGATGGTTTTTCCAGAAACCCTGGCTCAACGGACAGACGTTGGTGGCGGTCGGAACATCGTGCAGCAGCAGAGTTACGTTCAAGGTATCTGGAACGATGATAATTGACTGCAAGCAATCAAACTCACCGGCTTGCGTCTGGGCTGGCATTGTCACGTCTACTTTCCCGGCAGGGCCCAAATCTGCGGTGATCGTGACAGCCGTTCTCGATAGAAGCGTATCCCCCAGGCAAAACACAGGCACTGCTATGCTCGTCGAGAGGGTCCTCGTAACCGGAGTGGATACCCCATTCACTGTTACCGTCGTATCCACCGTCGTGCTCGCGCCCCCGCCGGATAACCGATCAGAGTGGGCACGTTTGGCGTGAAAGTAACCTGTTGTGGCGAAATGCCACCCACGAGGTTGCCAACCAGGCCGCCCAAGGTGCTCATGGGAAAGTCGGTATAGATGTTAAATGTGTTCGGCGTGGTCGGGTGGGGAATCAGAAGCCAGTCGTCGGTGCTGCTGGCACTAGTCAGGGTCCCGGGCGGCAAGATGGGTCCGAAATTTGTACTGCCGGAAAAGGTCAGGCTTCCCTCAGGCAGTTCCAAGGTGGCGGGACTCGATTGGATGAAATACGAGTGGCCAAACAGGGGGTTCGCAAATACGTTGACCTCTCGGTTCATGGTGGCGCTGACCCCGTTCACGGTAAACGTTTGGCTGACAAATCCGTGAAAAAAGCCAATCGGGTGGGCCGCGTCCGGGACGGTCAGGGCGTTCGCGGTGAGCGTGACCCCCCTGTCGCCAACGGCGTACTGGTGTTGGGGGATATAGTGGTCGTCAGGGCCACAGCATTGCCGGGGAAGAATATGGTGTCACTGCCCACGGTCAGCGTAGCGGGAGTACTGGTGATCGTCAGACTTACCTGGGCAGCAATAAAAAAGGGGAACACAAGAATCATCGCAACGCATAGGCCGCATGACCGAAGAGTCATTTCGCGCTCCTCTGGGGACGAATTTGCCCGTCAACCGAAAACAGCCGCCAGCACTCGGCGCGGTCCACACTGATTACGATTTTCAGGGTCAGTTGTCAACCAACTTTACGCCTATTAATTGGTCGGAGCTCAAATTGTGAGTTCTAGTACGCCCAGTCCCCCCGAAAGCGCTAGTTCCGCCCCTTCGCAAGTGCCGCACCAATCCAACGTTCGAGCAGCCAGCTAATCAGGAGTTGATGAAATCGCCGGCAGCTAGAATGGGAAAGCAAAAAAGGAATCGGTATGCGAAAATTGACGTAGGGGTACAAGCGGATGAATGGCACCAACCAGAGCAATCGCAGCGGAGCAGCGCTGCTGGGATCACTACTCGCGCTGGGACTGATTGTAGGCGGCTGGGTGATGGGAGCACAGATCAAGGCCACCCGCCTCAGCGACCGCTATGTGACGGTGAAAGGTCTCGTAGAACGCAAAGTCAAGTCCGACCTTGCCATTTGGACCCTCAGCTATAAGGAAGCCGGTGATGATCTGTCATTGGTGTACGCGAAGACCGAGGCCGACAAGAAGGCTGTCCTGCAGTTTCTCGATCAGCAGGGCATTCAGTCTTCTGAGATCGAGCTGGGCGTTGTCCGTGTAGTAGACACACAGGCTAACGAATACGGGGGTTCCAACCGGGCACCTCATCGCTATATCGTCGAACAACAAGTCACCGTAAGGACGTCGCGAGTCGACCAGGTCGCGGCCGCTGCGCAGAAAACTATGCAGCTGTTGCAGAAGGGGATTGTGTTGAACAGCACTCCTGGCCAAGGATTGATCTACAAGTTTACGGGATTGAACTCCATCAAGCCCGACATGATCACCGAAGCTACGCGAAACGCCCGCTCTGCCGCTGACCGCTTCGCCTCAGATTCAGGCAGCAAGGTCGGATCCATTCGGCAGGCGAATCAGGGCGTCTTCTCGATTTTGCCCGCGGATCACGGCAGCGACACCAGCGAGCCCGGCGAATCCGCCGGAGGGAATTCCACCGCCGACAGCAGCCTTATGAAGACCGTCCGCGTCGTCACCACTGTGCAGTACTACCTGGAGAAATAAAGAAGGTACGCTTTTCGCCTGCAGGGGGCACTCAGCACTTTCCGGCATTCACTTGGCTGGTATATGGGCTCATCGGCATGTGACTCATTACCCTCAAACCCTATCCCTTGGAGAGTCTCCGCGGCGCCTTGCGCCTTTTCCAGCAGGGCAGGCCCTCCGCCCGCCAGCAGGAAACTTGTAACCGATTACTTCGATAATCATCTAACTATCGAAACGTTGCTGGCTGCAGAAGCGGCGGCATGGATGCCCGGGAGCGGGCCAGGTAGAAAATTCGGCAAACATAGGGAGACCGACATGAACAGACTCGAAGGAAAAGTAGCAGTAGTGACCGGCGGAAACAGCGGCATCGGGCTGGCGACGGCCAAGCGTCTGCAGGAAGAAGGCGCGAGAGTAGCCATCTCGGGTCGAAACAAGAAAACGCTGGATGAAGCGGTGAAAACGATCGGAAACGGCGTGGTGGCGGTGCAGGCGGACGTCGCGAAGCTTACGGACCTGGACAAGTTGTATGCGGAGGTTTCGCAGAAGCTGGGCAAAATTGATGTGTTGTTCGTGAACGCGGGGGTTGCGAAGTTCGCGCCCCTTGCCGAGACGTCCGAAAGCGTGTACGACGAGCAGTTTGACATCAACATCAAGGGAGCGTACTTCACGATCCAGAAAGCGCTGCCGTTGCTGAATGACGGTGCGTCGATCATCTTGAATACCAGCGTGGCAGACAGCACAGGCAACGTGGGGACCAGCGCGTATTCAGCAACAAAAGCAGCGCTGCGTTCTCTGGCGAGGACCGCGGCGGCGGAATTGGCGGGGCGCGGCATCCGCGTGAACACGGTTGCGCCGGGGCCGATTGTAACGCCGATCTTTGGCAGGACCGGGCTGTCGAAGGAAGCTTTCGATGAATTCGCGAAGGAAACGGTTGCGAAGGTTCCGATGAAGCGGTTTGGACAGCCCGAGGAAGTGGCAGCTGCCGTGGCGTTTTTGGCTTCGCAAGATGCGTCGTACATCACGGGCGTGGAAATCAACGTAGACGGCGGGATGGGACAAATCTGAATCGCTCGGGCGGCTGGCAGGACACATAGGGGCGGGCGAGGGTCCGCCCTTTTGTTTCGTTAAGAGTCTATTTCGCTCACGTGAGTGTGTAGTTGTTCAAAATGCCCATTTCACACATCTGTTGATTTTCGATCGAAACGCCATGTGGAGGAAAAATTCATGCAATCGGCTACTCAAACTGCTCCCGTCTCGAAGAAAAAGCTCTGGGCCGGACGCATTCTTAGCGCGCTACCGGTACTGATGCTGCTCTTCAGCGGCGTCATGAAATTGGTGAAGCCGGCGGCTGTCGTGCAGGGATTCGCTCACTTCGGTTATCCCGAGAGCCTCGCGCTCAGCATCGGGATCCTCGAGCTCGCCTGTGCTGTCGTCTACGTGATTCCGCGTACCTCCGTTCTTGGTGCGATCTTATTGACAGGCTATCTCGGCGGCGCAACCGCTACCCACGTGCGCATCGGCGAGGCGTTATTCATCATCCCGGTCATTCTCGGCGTGCTGGTCTGGGGAGGGCTGTTCTTGCGCGATGACCGGCTGCGCGCGCTGATTCCTCTGCGAACTTAGCTTGCGCAGTGGTGTAGGATGGTGGGCCGTTCTGGACGGAGAGTTTCGGTCACCTTAATGAGCACATACGCGAACCACAGGAGGAGTGAGGGATGAGCAACGTACGGGTACTGGTTGGCACGCGCAAGGGCGCATTCGTCCTGACGTCGGACGGTAAGCGCGAAAAATGGGATGTCAGCGGGCCGCATTTTGCCGGCTGGGTGATCTACCACCTCAAGGGATCTCCCGCTGACCCGAATCGGCTGTACGCGTCGCAGACCAGCGACTGGTTCGGGCAGATCATTCAGCGGTCAAACGACGGCGGCAAAACGTGGGAGACGCCCGGGGGCGAGAAGATGCCCGCGCCAGGCAGCATGCCTGCTGGCGCGAGCAACAAATTCGTCTTCGACACTTCTCCTGAAACCGGCAAACCGCTCACCACTCACCAGTTTTACGACGGCAAGCAGCACCCCTGGGAGTTCAAGCGAGTCTGGCATCTTGAGCCGTCGCTCACCGATCCGGATACGGTTTACGCGGGGGTTGAGGACGCCGCCCTGTTTCGCTCGACCGATGGCGGGCGGACGTGGCAGGAACTTGCCGGACTGCGCGGCCACGGCACAGGGCCCCGCTGGCAGCCAGGCGCCGGCGGGATGTGCCTGCACACGATTCTTCTGGACCCGAGCAAGCCTGGACGAATCTTCATCGCCATCTCGGCCGCGGGCGCCTTCCGCAGCGACGATGCCGGCAAGACGTGGAAACCAATCAATCGCGGACTGAGGTCCGAATACATCCCCGACCCGACTGCCGAGATC